>Ga0206902_10009_pt1 | contig 55814 bp, 41 predicted proteins | sample Alteio_BWOrgHeat_44_FD_153242 | JGI IMG/M metagenome (GOLD analysis project Ga0206902, IMG submission 153242) | Enriched cells from forest soil in Barre Woods Harvard Forest LTER site, Petersham, Massachusetts, United States -... | ecosystem: Environmental > Terrestrial > Soil > Temperate forest >... | reverse complement strand
AATGTGGCAGGCTTCAAATTAGCCACCACAATCACCTTTTTCCCAATAATAGCCTCAGGCTGAAAAAACTGACTGATGCCTGCAACAATCGTTCTTTTCTCAAAACCTAAATCCACTTCAAGCTGCAACAACTTTTTACTTTTTGGCACAGGAACAGCGCTTAGAATCTGACCTACGCGCAAATCTAATTTTTTTACATCGTCAATATCGATTAAAGGCTTTAGTGGAGGAAGCTCTTGAGTGCTTTCACTTGCTTCCTTCTGTTTGGACATTTCTTGCAATTTTGCAATTTCCATATTGATCTGTTCCTCCTCAATTCTTTGAAATAAGATTTCCGGTTTATGTAATTTTTGCCCTTGAGATATAGGGTGAGCCATGATTTCTTTCCATGACAAATTTTCTAATTGCGTTGAGAATCCTAGCATGTGCCACACTTTTTGTGCCGTTGACGGAATGATTGGAGAAGAGATCAAAGCCAATGCTTTTAAGCATTCCAAACAGCACGCAATCGTTGTGTCCATCGCTGCCTTTGTTTCAGGCTGTTTTGCATCTTGCCACGGTTTTGTGTGATCGAAATAGGCATTTCCTAGTTGTGCCAACTCCATGACGGTCTGGCTTGCCAAACGCAATTTGAAAGAACGATAACTTTCAGCAGCCTGATCGACCAAACGTTGAATATCGCTTAAGAACTGCTTGTCAACAGGTTTTAGATCGCCCAATGTCGGAACAACGCCTTCACATTTGTTGTGAGCAAACACTAACACACGATTGACAAGGTTTCCATATTTGCCCAGCAACTCTGTATTGCAACGCATCTGAAAATCTTTCCAGGTGAATTCGGAATCGGAATTTTCCGGAGCATTAGCCGCAATTGTGTACCGAATCTGATCTGTCGTATACCGTTTGAAAAAGTCCTCCAGATCGATGTACCAGCCATCTGACTTGCTAAATTGTCTCCCTTCCAAATTGTAAAATTCGTTCGCAGGTAACTCATCAACAAGTTTATAGGGTTGATTTTGTCCCATTACCATTGCAGGAAAAATGCAGGCATGGAACGGGATGTTATCCTTACCAATAAAGTTGACCAATTTTGTTTTTGGATCAAACCAGTAGTTTTTCCATGCTTCGGGTTGCTTATTTATCGCTGCCCATTCCATCGTCGCAGAAATGTATCCAATTGGAGCATCGAACCAAACATACAAAACCTTGCCCTCACTATTATCTAAAGGCACTGGAATGCCCCAGCTTGAATCGCGAGTGATGGCCCTTGGATGCATCTCTTGGATATAGCCTCGAATAAAATTGATCACATTTGGCTTCCATTGCTTGGTTTCAAGCCATGCAAGAAGCTTATCTTTAAATTTATCGAGTCTCAGAAACCAGTGTTTAGTTGCTTTGTGAACCAACTTTGCTTGAGTCAACTTGGAACGCGGACTTTTTAAATCTGTCGCTTCGTAGCTGGCTCCGCATTTGGGACACTCATCGCCACGGGCATTGGCAAAACCGCATCGAGGACATTCTCCGACTACATATCTGTCGGCAAGAAATTTTTGATCCGCTTCAGAGTACAATTGGTCGGTAATTTTTTCCTCGATGTATCCATTGTGCAAAAGGTCCAGGAAAAATTGCTTAACAGGCTGTTCATGCCCTTTCCAGGTTGTTCTAGAGTAATGATCAAAAGAGAAATCCAATTTCTTAAATAAATTGCGGTTGACTTCATGGAAAATGTCGACATGCTGTTGTGGAGTCCTTCCAGCTAAATCGGCACTTAAAGTGATCGCCACACCATATTCATCAGATCCACAGATGTATAGCACATCGTTTTGCATTAAGCGCTGAAAACGAGCGTAGCAATCTCCAGGCAAATATGCCCCTGCAATATGGCCAAAATGGAGAGGACCATTGGCGTAGGGCAAAGCAGAAGTAATGAGTATCTTTTCCACAAATTATCCTTTTCAATTAATTCACCACAAAGACACAAAGAACTCAAAGTGAAAAGAGAAGTAAACAGTAGAAGTTTTTAGCCTAGATTTTTCTACTGTGTACTGTTTACCGTTTACTGTTTACCTTTTCACTTTGAGTTCTTTGTGTCTTTGTGGTGATTCTATTTCTTTTTTGGGCGCTGGATGACGAGGACTTCAAATTCGGTTCCAGGAACTACCTGCCAACCTAAAAGCACTTTGGTATCCATGTCCACATACAAGGGGCCGGGTTTTTTGAACACATATTCAGGCTCCACAGCACGCGGTGAGGGCTGTGGAGAAGAAAACTCTGTTTGATATCCTTCAAAAGTGTCATGGACCTCTTGTAATGCTTTTTTCTGATGATCGCTTAAACTTCCCCACGAGACATAATTGCCTGGAAAGCGTTTCTGTAAAAAATTCCAATCTACGTTGACAGTATCGTACCAGGTCACGCTGTCTTGAAAGATTCTTCCCGTGTCGCGACAGATGGAGGCATTTTTCAATTCGAATAAACGATTATCATATTCATGTTTATTAAAGACAAACTGCAAAATTTGTTTTGCACTGAAATAAGGCAAGTTTTCTGCTTTTCTCAATGGCGACCCTGTGTAAGGGCTAACAGCAATGGTGTTTTTTCTTATCCAGGCTCCGCCAAAAAAAGCAGCGACGATAAGCAGAAAAGCAAGCAGAATAAGCGAACTAAAAAACAACACATCTTGCTCGCCAAATACGGCGAAAACAATTGGAAATAGATTATGAAAAACCAACATAGAATAAATACTCACTGAGGAAATCCCAAGAGGTAAACAGTAAACGGTAAACAGTAAACAGTAGAATTTGAAACAGCTTTATCTGATTTAACTTTTCATCTGAAAAAATTAAATTTCTACTGTTTACTGTTTACCGTTTACTGTTTACCGATTTTCTTAATCAGCGAGAATTTTGCGTCCTTTTTTCTGCGTTTGCCATGGTTCTCTTCGATAATGACTTCCTTTTCATAGGCGATCACTTCAACTGGCGCAGCAATCTCATCAAACTGATCTTTTCCAGTAATGATCTCTTCCAAGATATTGAGGGCACGATTTTGGTTATCGGATTTAACACGTGGACCTCTTCCAGATTTTATCATATTTTCTGCTAAAGATATTGAGTAGTTCACCAATTCAAATTGGCTTTTAAATTTTTTTCTCAATTCTTCATTGGTTAAACGATCACGTAACATATGTTCTCCTTGTAATTAGACCTCATTCGCAACTGCTAACGGCTCATATTCGAGATTATTTTCTCTCTAGGAACTCGCACAGAGCTACGAAAATAAGAGGGCAATATTAAGTCAATATTGCCCTCTTATTTTTGCGAGTTCCTAGAGGAAAAGAACTCGAATCTGAGCCGTTATCAGTTGCGAATGAGGTCTGTTATTTTCGCAAGACACGATGGTCTTCAGCAATCAAAATACTGCGCAAATTTTGGTAGGCAGTATTTAAATCATCATTAATGACGCGATAGTCGTATTGGGACATCGCCTTAAACTCTTCTACAGCCCATTGTAGACGCTGTTCAACACTTTCAGGACTTTCTGTCATTCTTTGGATAAGGCGTTGTCTTAACACAGTCAAAGAGGGTGGTTCCAAAAATACAAATACCGCAGAAACCTTATCTTTTAATTGCAAAGCACCTTGAGTATCGATGACTAAAAACACATGTTTCCCACTTTCCAACTGCCTTTTGACGCTATCTAGAGTAGTCCCGTAATAATTTCCATAAACAGTGGCATATTCCAAAAAATCGTTGTTCGCTATTTTCTTCTCAAACTCTTTTCTAGAGATAAAGTTGTAGTCGACGCCGGGAATTTCTCCATTTCGCGGCTCACGCGTTGTATAGGAAATGTTCCGCACAACACAATCAAATTCGTCAGTTAACATCTGAACTAGTGTTGTCTTGCCGGTTCCTGCCGGAGCACTCACGACAAAGAGTATTCCTGGTTTTGTATGTGAGAGTAAATTTGAGGAGTCATTCAACATTTTGAATCTGCTCGCGTATTCGTTCTAATTCACTTTTCACTTCCACAACATAGCGTGACACATCGACGTCAGAGGCTTTTGATCCAATCGTATTAATCTCTCTTCCGAGTTCTTGCAGGATAAATTCCAGCGTTTTTCCAATCCCATCCTTATCGCTTTTTAACAGCTCTTCGCATTGATTGAGATGAGAATTGAATCTTGTAATCTCTTCCGAAATATCGACACGTTCTGCATAGATTCCGACTTCACGCAAGATGCGATCATCGTTTTCAAGGGATTGTGGGAGCAATTCCGCCAAGCGTTCTTGTAATTTTTTTCGGTAGCGTTCTGTGGCTTTCGGAGCATACTCTGCAATTTTATTGATCCCCTTGCGCAAAGAGGCAATGCGCTGCAAAATATCATTCTGCAAGTGTTTTCCTTCATTTGTACGCATAGTCAAAAAATCTTGCAAAGCGGCATTAACTGCCTCTGTAATGGCGTGTCGGTACTCTTCTTCGTTTTTAAGTTCTTCCGTATAATTGAGAATGCTTGGTACAGAAGATAAGATTTCGACTGTTGCTGGAGCTGCTAGACTTAACTCTTTTGCAATGGTTTTCCATGCGAGAAATAGTTGGCGTGCTAGAGGCAAGTTTGGAGTGACGACGAGTGGTGATTCCTTTTCAAAAGTCACGAAAATTTTGACATTGATTTGACCACGTGTAACGGAAGCGCTGATAAGTTTTTTAATTTCCATTTCGAACAAAGAAAGTTCTTTAGGAAGAAAAAGGGAGATCTCCAAAAATTTTCGATTAACAGACTGTATTTCCGCGACAAAACGTCCCAGCGGAGCGGAGACAGAAGCACGGCCATAACCTGTCATACTCTTCAGCATGAGAAAAATCCTGAATTTAAGCGAATCCGTTAATTATAGAAAAAAATGGCAATATTGTCATGTGAAAAAGGACAGGAATGCTTAGCTCAAAAACCTTCCGATCCCTATAATTTTTTTTCATCGTGCCCGTGCTCGACGCGAAGCGTTTGGAATTCGCAAGGAACTGTTAAAATCCCGGTAGGGATTTCGGTTTTCAGCCCAGGACAGCTTTGCTATCCTGGGTATATTATGGAGCAATATCGTGCCGCGGTAGCGGCACAGGAAAAATAGTTATATCCTGTGCCGCTACCGCGGCACGTTATTTGTTTTAGCATACCCAGGACAGCAAAGCTGTCCTGGGCTGAGATCCAAAATCCCTTCCGGGATTATTAACTAGTCACATGTTCCTTCAGGATATAAAGGCGAAGACTCTTGGGGACTCCAAACGCTTCGCGATCTTTACGGATAACAGGGTTCGAAAGGCTACGTTAAATACTGTTTATCCTGAAGAAAATCCCAATTGAGTGCTTTTGCTCTTGCATATGCTTGAGCGCTTGTAATGCGTTTCTCAGGATTTTGCACGGTCATATCTCTGATCAAATCAATCACCTTTTGTGGATGTCCTTTTAATAATTCCTGGCGGAATGGGACATTTTCTTTATAATAATTCTGCGCATCTTGCTCATAGGGTAGCTCATTTGTTAGCAATTCGAATAAAATTGCACCAAAGGACATGACGTCCTGCATTTCGGTGGCTTTTGCAAAATCTGCTCTTGCCGTTGTTGCAACTGTTAAAGGCTCGAATATTTTCTTATTAAGGGATGCTTTTCTTGCATTTTGTTCTCTTAAAGTTTTATATTTTGAAAGTTGTCTTTTAAATGTTCTAAGCCTTGGTTTACGCTTAAATACTGTTTCTTTTGCATTAAGATTATTTCTATCCTTATAAGAAGTGAAGTCCGGGGTATGCAGTGCTGAACAACTATCGACACCTGCTCTAGAATCAAAGGCACCCTCCCAATCGATAACACGAATTTTTTCTACTCCATCAGTTAGGATAATTTGTTCCGGTTTCATGTCACCATGGAAGATGCCACAATCTTGGTGCATCTCTTTCATCGCTTCCATGATAGGCATGAAAAAGCTATAACGATTTTTCATCGTAGCTTCATTAGAGTTGTAAAAATCGAGAAGATCTCCACCCGGATAAAATTCTCCAATATAGCCTCTACCGTATTCAGGAATGTCAAAAACCGCCGCAGGAGCATGTTGAAGGTGTTCGCGATGGGCAACGCGATGAATTTTCTTAAGAATAGCAATCTCATTATCGATTCCAACTTCTGCATTTGCTTTTGGTTTATCTAATTTTACAACTCGTCTTTTAAGGGCAAAAAAGTCCATCACTTGATAGACAGGTTTTTCTGGGTCAAATTGGTTTGCAAATTTATAGCTTTGGATCAATTGCAGAGTATTATTTTCATACTTTGCAAGAAATTCGAAATCCATATTGTTGTGTTTAACTTTGATGACTTCTCCAGAGACCCTCATTTTGCTATTAAGATCAAAATTTCTGACTGCAGCCTGAATCGCTTTAATTGCGGCTTGAGTCCAATCGACTGTGTTTAACGTAGATTGCCATGCCTGTTTTTTTTCTACAGCTGCTTTTTCTTTGGCACTAGAAGCAGCTTCTTTATCATTAGGCTCAGCCATTGCCTCAAAGGCATTAATATCTCTCGCTGCATCGAATTTACCGTCAGCCTCTTTCGCAGCTTTCTCATATTCCTTTTTTTCCTGTTCTGCTTCAATAGTGAGCCCAGCAACGAATTGTTTTAAAGATTCACTGGAGAAGTAGCTATTGATCAAAGTAGGCAACATTTGGGCTCTGGCTGCAGCGTAAATATCCTTTTTATCAAGGAGCAATCTTTTTGCTAAGCTGTTCACCTTCACAAAAGTGACCACTTTTCCATCAGATGAAAGAGGTACAAAGCCAAACAACTTTGCATATAATATCTTCACACATTTAATCAGAAAACAAGTGTTGCCAGAAATTTGCATCGCATTGATAAAAAACCTCGTGTCTTGTTTATCAGGACCTACAGGCAAACGTGTGGTAAAACGGCCTTCAAAGCACGCCTTGGAGCCTTTTGATCCAACCGGCGACGAAGCGATACTATTTATTAAAGTCCACTGATTTTGTACTGACATAGTTTCTCCTATAGGATTAAGATGACGCGTAACTATTCTGCGAAATTGCCGAATCTGCCGCTGTAGATGCAACTGCAGCCGCTACGGACGATTTCACTGGCGGAATGAGAGGCACAGGGCGCACAACACGACTCTCTCTTTTCGCATGCGTAAACCAGACCAAATGATTACGGCTAGATTGCTCTAGCGCATCTTTTACAGAAAGGCGTTTCATAATATCTTGATCTAACATTTTGTCTAAAAAGTTCATGACAGTTTCCGGGCATCCCGCTTTTTGCATGTGCTCTCTATTTAATTTGAATCCTAGAAATCTTCCTTGTTTAGGCTTCTCAGTTAAAAATGAGAAAACACGTTTCTCTGGCTCAAGTTGTTCATACGTCTTAGCATATTTAGGAAATTGACCCAAAGTGACAAGCTGGTAAAGCATCACACCAAAAGCATAGACATCAAGCTTTTCAATCAATGCTGTTTTTTCAGGACCCGATTTTAATTGAATGACATCTATATCGGGCTCATGCGAATAGGCAGGCGACCAGGCTTCCGGGACGCCCTCACCATATTTTGTCGATGCTTCCCAATCGATAAATTTCAGACATTGCTTAGTAATTAAAACATTCAGGGGCTTCATATCTCCATGATGCCGTTGCAGAGTAGAAAATTGCTCCAACGCTTGAAGAAGGTCCTCAAAGTACGCTTTAATTTCGAACCATTGTGGTTCTTTTAATTGGTGGATAAACGAATTCAAATCACCCTGTTCATGAAAGGGATAAAGCAGCCCTTTAAAACCTATATGACTAAAGGAAAGCGTTGCTATTGGAGGATCCTGGACATAAGCTTTTGCTCCTTTAGCATGTACTTCGTGCAAAATTTTTGCTTCCCTTTCAACGTCGACACGATCTCCATTCTTTTTTGGTTGATTAGTTTTGAAAATCCGAGGCTGTTGAGCGATAAAATCAAACACTTTATAAACGTGAGGGAAGCTCTTTAATGGTGCAAGTTGATTCGAATGTTGAATCAAGTGAACTCCCTTCTTTGTGTAAAAAGCAATGAATTCAAATTTGTAACCCTGCTCATTGATCGGAATAATTTCACAATCATCACCAAATTTGAATGGTGCAGCGACGGACTGTTTTTGGTCGGCTGAATTTTTCGCAGCAAACTGTTTTCTTGCGTACAGTGATGCTTGAGCTGCCGCGTTAATCAAGGCATTTAATTTTTCGGGTCCTATTTGACCCTGGCCACATTCAGAAATCCGTTTACTATTTAAGTGCAAAAGTTCAGCTTCTTTTGAAATTGCTAATTTTTGTTCAGCCTCTTTACGTTTACGCTCTACTTCTGCTTGAGCTGCAGCTTCTTTCTCAGCCTCTGTTGATTGTGTATTGGCCTTATTTTTTCCTTCAGCTTCTTTAGCTTCTTTTGAGACAGCATCGTTGTTCACTGGTTCCACAAGAGGGTGAAACGTGCGGCGTTGCCTTGCAATAAGATCTTGCAGACTGTTTTCTTTGGATGCGTCCAGAATTTCCGTTGCATCTAACAAGAGACGTCGTGCTAAACTGCTGACTTTCACATAAATTTCTATGCCGTTATCCTGACCGACTTTTACGTACCACAACCATACGACAACGCGTTGGACCCATCTTTTCAGAAAACAGGTCTTATCAGAGATAGTCATCGCCTGAACATAAAACCGATCGTCACCAACAATCAATTCATGCACTTTTAAGCGTGTCGTCCTTTTTCCTAGACGATCCCACTTTTCTTGCGTATCTCCCTTATTGACATACGCGAGACCCGCCACCTGATCGTTTTTTAAATCTGCAAGAGAAAATGAAACCATAGAACCTCTTTATTTTTTTCCTGAAAATATTAAGTTAAAATTATGTCGATAAAGATTGCATTAATTTTATGTTAAAATCTCACTATTTAGATTGCTTCGATGATGTGCCTCCACGCGCTGTTGAAGAGGTTGATGGCGGAGTCGATGCGGCACTTGATGATGGTGACGACACTTTTGATCCACTGCTTGAACTTTTCAAAGACTGCCATGTCAACTTTGCACTATCCCTAACCGCGTCCTCAACTGTGTAACGAGTATGAATGTCCGCGTCTAACATCTTTGCGATGAACTTTTTGACGCTTTCAGTACAATCCGCATCTTGCATTGCCGAGATATCCAATGTCTTAATTTTGTTTGGCAATGCAATTGTTGTTTTACTACTACTTGAAGTAGCACTGCATGCCGCCTTGGCATCACTCTCCACGAATTTTGGCATCTTTCCACCCGTCACTAATTGGTGCAGGATCACTCCAAAGGCATATACATCGATTTTTGCTATCAATGTATTTTGCTGCTTTTTCAAAGTTATCTCTGTCAATGAAGCGGTTGCTTTTTGCTTTTGAGCTTCTTCAATGATCGCGAAATCCTCTTTGCAAACATAATCTGGAGTAAAATCATCTGAAAGAATTGCCTCATTATAGGATCTTGATGTTTCCCAATCGATGAAATAGAGGTTGGGACTGCACATCAGAATATTTTGCGGTTTAAGATCTCCATGATGTCTTTCCTGCTCATGAAACTCTTTAAGTGCGTCTAAAAGCTCACCAAAACGACCTTTGATCGCAGCCCATCCCGGTTTAGAATCGATAAATGCTTTCAGGTCTCCGCCCGTTAAGAAAGGAGAGAGCGATGCCTTGAGATATTTGGAATTGATCGTTGCAACAGGTGGAGGCTGCACAAATTTTAAATTCTTTTTGCGATGGATCTCATGTAGGATTCTGGCTTCTTTTTCAACATCGACGGCACGGCCTGTAGATGTCGGTTTGTTCGTTTTGAAAATGTGCATAGATTCGGAAATGAAATCATAAACCTTGTATACGTGAGGAAAATTCTTCGACATCGTCTGTAATTGTCCACAATCGCGAATGAGGTACACTTTTTTGTTTGTGTATAGTGCACGGAATTGGAATTTCTGTCCTTCTTCTTCATAAGTGAGGATTGCATTCTCATCACCAAATTTATAGCCCTCTGGGCTAGGTTTGGAGGCAGTACTTTGTGGTGTTGAAGATTTTGATGCACCTTCTTTTACATCTCCAAAATGAGAATTCTCAATTTTTATATCTAATGAAAGTTTACCGCCATTTTTAGCAGTAAAATGAGCTAACGCCTGTGCCTTAGCTTTGGCAATAGCCTTGATCAATCCCACTTTCTTCGCTGCTGTCATGTTCGTCTCACCGCAAGCAGCAATCGTATCAAAACGATTGTCAATCGCAAGGTACTCTTTGATCTTTTTTTGTTGCTCAGCAATAAGAGTGTTTAAGGTTTTTGCTTTAACAGCTTGGTAGATCTCTTTTTTATCTAACAGTAGACGTCTTGCCAAACTATTGACTTTTACAAAAATCGCCGTTTTGGCATCGCCACCAACTTGAGCATACCAAAGCCACGCTTTGAGTTGCTGAACCCAACGCTTCAGAAAAAAAGTGTCGCGAGAAATTGTCATCGCTTGCACACAAAAGCGTGTATCTTGGTTGTTCTCGCTGAAGTCGAACAATTTCAAACGTGGTGTATTGGTTGCTCCTGCACCAAATAATGGCGTTGCAGCTTGTGACGTGGATAGATCAGATACTTTATAAACAGTCATAGTTTTCCCCTTAATTAACGAAAACGAATAGTTTATTATTTATCGCAATTAAAATCTATTTGTTTCTCGTTATTATTAATATGTAGCCAGTAGTCAGTAGCCAGAAGAAAAGCTGAAATCTGAAATATGAAATCTGAAAGATAGCTACGGTACCCGATTCTCACCTTAAGTTTTTTTTCAGATTTCATATTGGCGTTGTTGCACAAATAATTTTGTATTGCTTATGTTGGCCTCAAGCTATTTTTGTTACCTCTGAATTTATCGCAAAGGCGCAAAGGTACGCAAAGACGCAAAGAAGAACAAAGTAAAAAAGATTACTTGTAGAGAATTTAGAGTATTTTGAAATTGTCTTTCTTTTGACTTTAATTTTATTTCTTTGCGCCTTTGCGAATTCTTTGCGTCTTTGCGATAAATTTAGAGTTTTCGGAAATAACTTGTGGCTTATCTAATGATTTATGCAACAACGCCTTTTATATTTCAGATTTCAGCTTTTCTTCTGGCTACTGACTACTGGCTACTGGCTACATTTTTCATTATGCAAGATATGTCCTACTGATTATAAATTATTTCAGACAGAGGACACCATCATGCCAGGAATTGCCGGAATCGTCTATCGCTCACCAATGCAGGGAAATCATTTAGTTGACCCAATGCTCGATACACTCGCTCACCGCTGCCACAATGGAAATCGTGAAGTCAAAAAATTTCACAACATGCAAATCGGCATTTGCGGCGGCAGCTTCACTCGCTACAAATCCACCCTCGTCGCCATTGATGGCACCCTCTTTTCCAAAAAAAAATTATGTGTGGAATTGGAAGCAAAAGGATACAACACAGAAAACAAAACAGACCAAGAACTCATTCTCTATGCTTACGAAACATGGAGCAATCTGTTTTTGGAACATATCGATGGCGATTTTGCCATTGTTCTTCTGGATGAAGAAAAAGCCATCCTCATCATAGCTAGAGACCGTATTGGAAAAAAACCACTGTATTGGGCTCACACACAAAATTACTTTGTTTTTGCTAGTGAGCTCAAAGCTATTTTAGCCTCAGGCATCGTCCCACGCACGCCTGCAAGCGATGCCATAGCCTCCTACCTTTATTTTGGATACATCCCTCAAGATATGACGCCAATTGAGGGCGTCAATAAACTTCTTCCAGCTTACTACATCCAATTTCAACACAACCACACCAAGACCATTCACTCATACTGGTCATACAGTTCTCACTTTAAACATTTGATTCATCACGACCGTCAAACCATTCTAAATCATGTCGACACACTATTGAAAGAGGCAATAGCAGAACGCATCCCCAATGAACGGCCGCTTGGCTGCTGTGTTTCGGGAGGCATTGGCTCTGCCGCAGCGGCATTTTTTCTGGAAAAATTCGTCCCTCCAGAACAGCTACAAGCGTATACGGTTTTTTTCCGCAAAGAAGATCAACAAACACATCAAGCTGTAGATGAAATTGCGAAAAATTTGCATCTCAAAGACCACCAAGACGACATTACGCCACAAAATTATCTTAACGATTTGGTGACGATTGCTTGGTACTTGGATGAACCCATTGCGGATCCTAATGCGATTGCGATCTGGAAATTGGCTGAATTAGCGAAACATGCCTCCACACTATTCCTTGGGCTCGGTAGCGATGAGCTGCTTGCCGGACAACAACGCTACAGAATCGAAAGTGAAGAAACTAGCTATTTGGATTCTCTACTTCAATCTTCTAAACCCATGATTCATAAAGTGTTGCTCCCTTTGATTCATCTCTTTTCCCGACGCGGAACATACACATTACTGCAACAAGTAAGGAAAAATCCTTGGCAATTGGAGTACATCAATAAAAATGCTCTATTTAATATGAAACAGCTGCAAGCCGCTGCACCACGTCTCGCGCACCTTTTTGATCCGCATGTATTCATTCATAAGTTTCATAATCTTCCACGCACACACTCCACAGTATCCGCTTACATGTATCTCGATGTCAAAACACGTCTCGTCGACAGCTCCATGCAACAGTATGAACGATTAATGTCAGCCCACAACCTTACGTGGCATGCTCCATTCCTAGCTACTCCAATGGTAGAATATTTAGCTACACTGCCTGCTCCAGATCAACTTAAAGAACAAGATGCCTTTTCCATCATCAAAGAACTTTTAAAAGAGACATTTCCGCCATCCGTTATTAACCGTTCCCATCGCTCCCACACCGACCTGATAAAACAATGGAGCGAATTTTCAGGCCTCTCACAGATATTTCAGAGACTTACTAAAGGCACTTTGGTGGAAACAGGGATCATTTCAGAACGCTGGTTGAAGCAGCAACTTGCAACAGTAGAAACGCGAAAAAGGGCTTTTGCACAACTATGGGGATTGCTCCAACTCGAAATCTGGTTTCTTCTCTTCGTCAACAACCCCGTGCAACCTCAGCCTCCGCAAATTTCTCTGGAAGACATTATTTAAAAATTAGTAAACAGTATACAGTAAACAGTACACGGTAGAAGGGTCATCACTTTCGTGAACGTGAACGTGCCCGTTCCCGTGCCCGGATTTCTACTGAATACTGTTTACCGTTTACTGTTTACTTTTTTTTATGAATGATAAATTAAATATTATATCTGTTGAAAAACAGAAGAAGAAATCACCACAAAAAAGCCGTCGTGATGATGCTGTAGAGCTATTTCAAAAAAAATGGCAGGAAAATCCAAAACAGTTTGATGCCACGCATACTGTGATTGAAAGAGAACGCCTAAAACGCACACTAATGCTCATTCATGAATATGTAAAACCTAAAGATAAAAAAATTGTCGACCTCGGCTGCGGTAATGGCAACATCGTCGAAACCCTCGCAAAAGAAGGCGCCATCGTTCACGCAATCGATATCTGTGAGACACCATTAAAAGCTCTGGAAAATAAACATATCCCAAACCTCACTCTCAACCAAGATTTCGTCCCCTTCACCACTGTCGAAGATGATAAATATGACCTCGCCATTAGCACCGAACTCATCGCTCACCTTCCACCAGACCATTATCGTCTCTATTTTTCTGAGCTCTCACGCATCGTCCATCCCAATGGCCACATCCTCTGTTCAACAGCCCTCGATATCTACTCAGAAGATGCCTTGGATAGGTTTTTATCTTTAGTGGAAACAGAAATAAAAATCGTAAAAGTCACTCTCAGCCGCCATAGCCTATACATTCGCCTCGACAGCCTATTGCACGCCCCCTCACGTTTTGTTTTAGCTTCAGATCAACCCGATTATAGAAAACAAGAACTGGATCAACGCACCTGGTGGCTCAGCAAATCATGGTTCGCACTAAACTCAAGCAAACCCCTCAAACCCCTGTGGCAATTGGCAACAATCCTTCTGCGTCCGATAATCAACTGGGTAGAGCAGAGCTCCCGCCTATTAATCGCACTTGAAAAAATCTGTGAATTCTTCGATACAGGAATTAGCCACGCAAACGTCATCGGACTACGTCGCCCCCTTGTGGAACCAAAAATTGACGAGATCCCCAAAGAGCGCAAACAGAAAAGACAAGTCTGGGAGTGAGGGAGAGAGAGAAAATCTGAAATCTGAAATATGAAATCTGAAAATAAAGAAGAAAGCTGAAATATGAAAACTGAAAAAAGGAAGAAGTATGAAAAGATGAAAGAAAATTTCAGATTTCAGCTTTCAGATTTCAGATTTCAAAAAAGCCGGAGATTGCCCATAGCATAAACAACATCCTTAAGGCTGCTACATTCCTGTCCTGACCTGGTTCGAACTGTACTATTCTATGAGGTCCCCGGCAACGAAACATTGTAAACATCCGGCTATTGAGAATCAACTCTAAAAAAAGTAAACAGTACACAGTAAACAGTATTCAGTAGAAAATCCGGGCACGGGTACGGGCACGTTCACGTTCACGAAAGGAGACACCCATACTACCGTTTACTGTTTACTGTATACTGTTTACCCAGGAGAAAGCATGGAATGGACAATAGGGATTGATATTGGCGGGACGAAGATCGAGATCGCCGCTGTCGATTCTGATGGCAACATCATAGAAAGCATTCTGTGTTACACTAATGTAAAAGGTGGCCCACAAGCTATCGTCAGTGAGATTGTTACTGCCATAAAAAAATTGCAACAAACGATCTCCACACCTTGCAAAGCTGTCGGCATCGGAATGGCAGGTCAAATTGAAGCCGAAACAGGCATTGTGCACTTTGCTCCAAACCTCTATTGGCACGACTTTCCTCTAAAAGAAAAAATCGAAAGCAAACTAAAACTACCCGTATTTGTCACAAATGATGTGCGTGCAGCCACATGGGGAGAATGGCTCCATGGCGCCGGTAAAAATTGCAACAACCTTGTCTGTATGTTTGTCGGCACAGGCATCGGTGGAGGCATTGTCATCAACAACAGAATAGTAGAAGGAGCCTCAAACACCGCTGGCGAAATTGGACATATGATCGTCGATATTAATGGCCCCATATGTACCTGTGGGAACAGAGGATGCCTCGAAGCACTAGCCGGAGGCTGGGGCATCGAACAACGCGCAGAAGAAGCTGTAAAAAAGCATCCCGTCGAAGGACAAAAGCTGTTGCACCTATCGAGCGATGGCACTATCACTCCCAAACATGTCTTCCAAGCGTATTATGAAGGAGATCCCCTCGCCAAACATCTCGTGGATAACATTACAAATGCATTAATTGCTGGAGCGATCTCCATTGTGCATGCGTTTAATCCGGAAAAATTGATATTAGGCGGAGGCATCATCAACGGTTTGCCTGAACTCGTGGATTGGATCAGAGAAGGAGTGTTGCAATTTGCTTTGAGTGCTGCAACAACAAATCTACACATTGTACCAGCAGAGTTGCAGCACAACGCCGGCTCCATCGGCGCGGCTACATACGCCTTGAAGCAAGTTGGAAGATAACATGTTAATATGTGTGATTTAGAGTAGCTTTCCGATCCTAGCAAATCATCACTATCGTGCCCGTGCCCGTGTGCGTGCCCGTGCCCGACGCCAACGGAAATAAATTGTAGGGTTTCGGGAACGGGATAGGTTAAGGCTTAAGTTGCTTTAAGGTTTTTTTCGGTGAAATTCGGGCACGGGCACGGGCACGCACACGGGCACGATGAATAAACACATATTTAAGTAAAGGAATTCTATGACCTACACCTGTCCGATGCATCCCGAGGTAGAACAAGACCACGCGGGATCATGTCCGAAATGCGGTATGGCTCTCGAGCAAAAAATGCCTTCACACCATATTGAAGACAGTGAATTTCAAGATTTTAAATTGCGCTTTATTGTAGGAACAATATTAACAATCCCTCTTCTTTTCATTGCCATGACACATCATGGAATGAATTGGCTAGAACTCATTCTATGCACTCCTGTAGTCCTCTGGAGTGGTTTTCCGCTGTTGCAACGCGGATGGCAATCTCTAAAAAACCGCCACATGAATATGTTCACACTGATCGCTCTCGGTATTAGTGTTGCCTATTTCTACAGCGCTATTGCTACGCTTTTTCCAGACATCTTTCCTAAGCAATTTCGTATCCACAATGAAGTGGCAGTCTATTTCGAAGCTGCTGCTGTCATCACTGTTCTTGTCCTCTTAGGTCAGCTAATCGAAATGCGCGCAAGAAGCTACACAAGCACGGCCATCCAAAAATTACTCCATCAAGCACCAAACACAGCTCACAAAATTAGTAACAATAAAGAAGTCATTGTCCCCATTGAACAGATACATGTCGGAGACATTTTGCGCGTTCTTCCCGGAGAAAAAGTTCCTGTCGACGGAATCGTCACTGAAGGGCATAGCACAGTAGATGAATCGATGATTTCCGGAGAACCCATTCCTGTAGAAAAAATGAAAGGAAGAAAAGTTGTTGGTGGAACCGTAAACCAGACCGGTACCTTCCTCATGCAAGCACAACGTGTCGGAAAAGACACACTGCTCTCCAAAATTATTCATATGGTCGCTGAAGCACAACGCAGTAGAGCTCCCATTCAGCGCCTCGTAGATACTGTGTCAGCCTATTTTGTGCCTTTCGTCATTTTTGTTGCGGTTGTTGCTTTTTTTGTGTGGGCAGTCGCAGGACCTGAACCGCGTTTTGCTTATGCTATCATCAACAGTGTCGCTGTCCTCATTATTGCCTGTCCATGTGCTCTGGGATTGGCCACACCGATGTCTATTATGGTCGGGATTGGTCGTGCCGCCGAATTTGGTATCCTAATAAAAAATGCAGAAGCACTCGAACAATTGGAAAAGATCAATACTGTCGTTATCGACAAAACCGGAACACTCACAGAAGGAAAACCAAAGCTTGTCGAAATTCTTACAACAGCCAATTTTAAACAGAATGAAATTTTGCAACTCGCTGCTGCCATCGAACAGGTCAGCGAACATCCTCTTGGTCATGCTATTTTGCAAGAAGCAAAAAATCGTGCTTTGGATATGCCTAAAGCAGAACAATTCAAGTCCATTACTGGACATGGCGTTATCGGAGAAGCCGCAAAGAAAAAAATTGTTATCGGATCTAGAGCATTTCTTAGAGCACAAAATATCGATGTTGCGCCTTTACTTGATCAGGCAGAAGAGTTACAGAAACAAGGACAAACAACTCTGTTCATCGCGATTAATGGAATGTTAGCTGGCCTTTTTTCTGTGATAGATCCCATAAAGTCATCAACTTTAAAAGCCATTCAGGAACTGTCTAAAATGGATTTGCGCCTCATTCTTTTAACAGGTGATACAGAAAAAACCGCGCAAGCCGTAGCCAAGAAATTAGGCATTATTGAGGTATATGCCGGAGTCCAACCGCAAAATAAGCATGAGATCATCATGAAATTAAAGAAAGAAGGGTATCGCGTGGCGATGGCTGGAGATGGCATCAACGATGCTCCGGCACTGGCTGCAGCGGATGTCGGTATTGCCATGGGCACAGGAACGGATATTGCCATGGAAAGTGCCCCTGTAGTGCTTTTAAAGGGCGATTTGATGGGCATTGCGCGCGCCATCCATTTGAGTAAAGCGACAATGGGAAATATTCGACAAAACCTATTTCTTGCGTTTGTCTATAATGCCGCTGGAGTGCCCATTGCAGCGGGAATTCTGTATCCTTTTATAGGCTTGTTGTTGAATCCGATGATAGCCAGTGCCGCAATGAGTTTGAGCTCGCTCTCCGTTATCCTCAACTCCCTACGCCTGCGCTTCGTAAAATGATTAAAAAAATGGACCTAATCGACCTAATAGACCAAATCGACGAATCGGGTTTTGTCGATTTGATCCATTAGGTCGAATAGGTCCATACACTCGCAAACGCTTCGCGAAGATAAATTTAGTTTTGATTTATGCAACAACGCCAATAGATATTGCAGAGAGACTGTACGAGTTTGAAACAAAACCCCTGAAAGGGGTTTTTCAGTAGTAGCCCAGGGTTCACAATGCCCTGAAAGGGCATTAGTTAACCCTGGGAAAAGTATAAATGACAATTGTACCCCCGAAGCGGGGTACTTCAACAGATGGACATGAAGCACCCCACTTCGGGACAATTGCATAACTGCCAATAAATTGCTTTAAATAAATCAGGCTCGTGATTGCGCAAAGCAAACCCCTGAAAGGGGTTTTTCAGCTGTAGCCCAGGGTTCACAGTGCCCTGAAAGGGCATTGTTAACCCTGGGTGTAATCGCAGAAAACATGTACCCCTGAAAGGGGTACTTCAATTTCATATGCCTTGAAGTACCCCTTTCAGGGGTACATATGCCATTTAAAATGTTCCCAGGGTTAACAAATGCCCTTACAGGGCATTGTGAACCCTGGGCTACAAATGAATAACTCCCTTCGGGAGTTTGCTTCGCGCAGAAAACACGCTTTAGCAGATACGCATAGTGGGGTATGAAAGGGTGATTTAGATTTGTGCCACAACGCTTATTTATCAAATGTATGTTATGTGCTTGACGCTGATTTTGTTTGCAGCTCTTGAATGCGTTGCAAAATGGCTTGCTCATAGAATTTGTCGTTATAAGCTTGCAGACGCTTCGCGTTCAAATAGGAACATGCAAACCCAATCGCTACAGCTGCCGGAGCCAAGATTAAGGTTTTAAAACCAATTACCATCACAGCAATCGCTGCAGCAAAAAACGCGTGCTGGCCATACCACAAAGCCATGGAGTAATTTTCCATGATGTGCTTTTTATAGGCGTCCAAAACAGAATTGCGAATTTCAGGTTGCCATAAAATAACATTTCTACCAGCAAGCTTAGCAGCCGCTAGTTGATGCTCGGCAATTGTTTGACACGCTTTTAAATCATGGCGTTTGGCCATTAATTCCATCGATTTAATGGAACCGTTTCTGATTCCGATCGCGCTATTTTCAGATAAAGTAAATAATCCACACATATGTTCTCCTATAAAATATGTTTTATATTCTGTTTGGTTGCGCTGGATTTGGATTCAAGAGATCAATTCTTCTTAAACACTCTTGTTCTCTGAATTTCTTTCCCCAAGGAGAAAATCTAAATCGCGTTTCTTGAAAAGACAGATAAGATGCAGATAGTAAAACAGCTGCTACTAGAGTAAACTTAAAAAGAACTGCGACCATTGCGGAAACCCAAAAAACTCCCGCGTAAGCCACTGGAGTGACATTGCTTTGGACAAATTTTACAAACGCAGCTTTATATGCTGTCCGCACAGTATCAGTCCATGGGGCAACTCTTCTGCCGTTAGACAAAGTAACCATTTCCTCACATTTAGCAAGAGTATAGTTTCCGCACTCTTGAGTAATTTTTTCAAGCCCTCGATTTAATACTTTTTCTGCATTTGATGATGATAATGTTATAGGTTTACACATAAAGACTCCTAATTATATTGTTTAGTCGACCGCATTTGTGTTGTTTGTACTAGCTGTAATTTTTTCTAAGGTTTTAAGCACAGAAACTTTTTGTGCGATGAACTCATCTTCAAGAGCAGCAAATTTTCTGAAAGGAGAAGTTGGATAGCCAACAATACCAATCACCGCTAAAACGATTAAGGCGGAAAGAATTTTCGGAGCAAAACAGGCTATCGTAAGAGCTATAAGTATTGGCGGTATAAGGATATTCGAATTTCTTCTAGCATAATAGAGATCATCAATTTTTCGATTTCTTGTTGTTTCATTCGGCCATACTGTAACTTCTTTAAAACCAGCGGAGATACCTTTACCGTAGATCCCTTTTTTATAGCCTTCTTCCACTTGTATTTCTAAAGCTGCAAGACAGTTTAAATTATATTTTTCTGAAAAAATGTAACACATGTTTGTTCTCCTATATAAAGAGCGGTTAATTTACTTTTAATTGAACTTGTTTCACAAACTGCCATGCAATCGAATTTTCGCGAAGTGTGCAGTACATCGTATAAATTGTGAAAGAGATTAACGTCATGCTGAGTACAGTAAACATTGCTTTTGCAAATAACGACAATGCCACCGAATTAATCACAATTGCCACAATCCCACAACTCGATTGATTCTTGTAATATCCATAAGCTGTGATCTGTTTTTCTCTTTCAAATGTAGACCATTTTTTTCCCTCAGCAGTTCCTATCGATGAGGTTTGAACTGATTTTTCAATTTCTTTAATGCTCATTTCGATTTCATTTCGTCTCCAAAACTCAATACACATATAAAACCTATTAAATTAGTTAAAGCTATATATCATAATCAAAGATTTAATATTATGCAATAGTAATTATTAATAAATTAATAATTAGAATTCAGAAGCCGAAATAAAATCTGAAATCTGAAATCTGAAATCTGAAAAAAGACAAATATTTTTTTTATTAAACAGGATGACAGGATAAACAGGATATTTTTTCTATTCATCCTGCCGCCGAAGGCGATCTTGTTATCCTGTTAAAAAACTCTTTTTTTTATCTTTGTGTCTTTTTTCAGATTTCAGATTTCAGATTTTTTTTACGTACTTCCTGATTCCATCACATTTTTCAATAAACTGAAAGCCGACAGACTCAAAAATGTGAATCGAGGCCACATTTTTCTCTTTGATTTCCGCATCAATTTCTTTCAAACCCAGCTTGTGGAATCCATAGCGACACGCTGCACCTAACAATTTTCTGCCTAACCCATTCCCACGCATCTCTGGATTAATATTAATGCTGACTTCCGCAGAGTGTTTTTTTTCGACGTCAAATCGCACTGTCCCCATCTGTTTGCCATGGTAATCCGCAAACAACAACACTTCATTCGGATCCTGCATCGTCTTCACATACCAATCTCGATGCAATTCCCATGGAATCCATTCGCTGTTGCGGGACATTTCCCTTGTCACAGGATCATTTCGCCACTCCCACAATTGCTTGCTATCGCTATTATCTGGATTCTTGTCCTCAACACGTCTTAGGGTCACTTTTTCTTTATCATACTGATTTAATAGTGCTTCACACACATGCTCAGAGCCATTTCCACTGATTAAGCTTTGACATTTTTTGCTAAGCTGTTCGCGCAACTTTTTATCTCTCAGACGATGTAAAGCGGAACGTATGGCCTTTCCCTCGACATTTGTATGATCTCCTAAAACGATACCCATCTGATTTTTCTGGATGTATTCGACTGTCCCCGATTGATTGTCAGCAGTCTGAATCACAACCATCGGAGTCCCCACAGCGGAAAGCTCCCAAACTGTTGTTCCTGCTGCAGTGATAGCAACGTCGACATTTTGCTGAATTGGCATCACATTTTCGACATTGCGATGCAATTCAAACTTCAGGCCGGAAGTCTCCAATCGCGTTTTCAGCTCATTGTAAAATGGGTAAGCGCCGCCAACGAGCACAACAAGTACGATCTCACGCTCATCTTGTAATGCGTCTAAAACTTTCTGAGTCACATTCAAGCAGTCTTCTCCACCACAAGTGATTAATACACGCGTGATTTTATCCTTCACTTCTCTGGGTATTACGTTGCGATATTCTGTTCTCAATGGAAGATATTTTGGACCGGAAAGTAGCAATGCGTGGTGAGAAATTTTCTCGTGATAATCTTCATGAGTCGCATACGCATTACCAATGACAACGTCTACAGCTAGGTGTCGGTCCATCTTATCATCAAGACACGCAATAAATTGGCCATTCTGGGAAAGGCCTTTCAGATAGCTGCTAGGAAAGCCATAGTCATCTGCAATGATAATGTCAGCATCATGTAACAACTGCAATGTGTGTTGCAAATCTGTATCAGGAGAAGTGTTTAAAGGCAAAACATCAACCGCAAATCCGTGCATTTTAATTAATGGAATGACAGCTGGATAATTGCTACAAACAAATGTGGAGTCGATATTTTTTTCACGAAACGCTTCGGCAATAGCGATACAGCGCATAATATGGCCTAAGCCAACACCATTTCCACCGCCTCCAACACGAAATCCTAGCTGCATAGTTTCAGCTCTTTAGAATCGTATGACATATTGAAAAGCAGACCAACTCCCATGATGTTGGCGATCAATGAAGTGCCCCCTTGACTGAACAGAGGCAGATTTAATCCTGTACTAGGCAATAAACCGGAGACGACGCCAAGATTTAGGAATGCCTGAAAGCAGATGAGAAAAGTGACAGCAGCGGCATAATAAAATCCCTCTGGATGAATGGTGTGCGTGGCAATGTAAAATCCAAAATAGCCCACACACATATAAAGGAAGATCAAAAGCAGCATTCCAACAAAACCAAACTCTTCTGCATAAATGGCAGCGATGTAATCGTTCTGCGCTTCGGGAAGATAACTTAATTTTTGCCAGCTATTCCCCGGACCTTTTCCGAAAAGTTTGCCTGATCCCGCCGCAATTTTAGCTTGGTAAGGTTGGTGTCCTTTGCCTTTGAGATCCAATTCAGGATTCATATACACTTTTAATCGTGCAGAGACATAGGCAAGATTATAAGCGAAGACGCCTCCAACAAGCACAAAGGCAAGCAACGGCAATCCCCAAAATTTCACAGGCACGCGCATCAGCATGCACAAAACAACCACCGACATCGCAATGACAGCGGCAGTACCGTTATTCGGTTCGATCATAATGAGAAAAATCGGAATACCAACGATCGCCACTAATTTTAAAAACTCTTTAAAAGAAAAAAGATGCCCCTCAAATTGTTGTAAGCGATAGATGAAGTAACCGGGCACAAGGTATTTCACAAATTCAGACGGTTGGAAAGAGATGCCTGCAAGACTTAGCCAGCGACGTGATCCATTGACTTCACGGCCAATTCCCGGAATTAATGTAAGGACAAGCAAAAACGTAAACACAGCTAAAAGCATTGGAGTGTGTTTCAACAATTCTCGATAACCAACTTTCCATACACCCCAAGTAAAAATGAGGCCTGCAACAGCATACGCCATTTGACGAAATAACGCCTGATGCGTGCTTTTATCTAAATCATGATCCAACACTTCAGCTGATGTTGTGCTGAAAATCATGACGAGGCCGATACAAAAAATCAGCGTCACAGCAATAAAAAATAACATCCTATGTAGTTGCATGCTTTTCCTAAAAATTTTTCACCACAGAGATCACAGAGCACACAGAGAAAGAAGATAACACTGAGATGAAATTATGAAATCTGAATGTCGTTGTTGAGCAATTCTCTAAACTGTTGCATTAGCCCGTAGGGCGTTTGATTTTAGCCCACAGTGACCGAAGGGAACTGTGGGTATGCTAAGTCAAACATTTGAGCCCTTTAGGGCGACTGATTTTCCTGTTTTCAGTCGCCCTACGGGCTCAAATGTTTTTATCAATCTACCCACAGTTCCCTTCGGTCACTGTGGGCTAAAATCAGACGCCCTACGGGCTTAGCTACATTTATTTATGCAACAACACCTTTTATAATTCAGATATCATAATTTTTTATTTTCTCTGTGCTCTCTTTTTTCTCTGTGTGCTCTGTGATCTCTGTGGTAAAAATCCCTACTTAATGCGGACTTTTTCGCCGACCTTGAGGTTTTTCGCCTTCTCTTCATCCAAATGATTGAGCTCTAAAAACTCATCCACTTTGATGTGAAATTGCTTCGCAATTTTCCAAGGGTTGTCACCGCTTTTGATTGTATAAAATTGAGACTCACCCTCCGCAATACTCTTCTCAGCTATAGTGTCAGCCACTTTTTTTGTAGCTTTTGCTGTTTCAGTCGATTTCTTTTCTGCTTTTGCAGATGGAGACACCTTTAATATTTGTCCAATCTTGAGTTTGTCATTTTTCAATTGGTTGATCTCTTTCAGCGAACTAATCGTAGTACCATTGGCGCGCGCAATCTTATCTAAGGAATCGCCTCGTTTCACTGTGATTTCGATGTACTTTGTTTCAGGCTTATTTTCTACTTTTGGAACAGGAGCCGCAGCTGCGATAGTTTCAGGAGAAACAGACTTTGGTTGATCCACAGCTTGTTGTGGAGACACTTCATCGTCTTGATCATCATACGGATTTTGCTCCTCATGCTCAACCACTGGGTGTGTCGGATTGGCCGCAAATTCTTTTAAAGCAATATCCACTTCGTCAGCAATTGTTGGAGTCGCAGGAATCACTGTCGCTGTCACATCTTTAATTTCTGTCACAGAGTCTGTAGGCTTTACTTCCAAGACGATAGGCTGTGCAGAAATCTCTGTAGATTCATTCACTTTTTCTTCATCCGAATTAATTGCCATCATAAATAGTACAGCAAGTAATCCAGCATTCACTAATGCCGCAATAATAATAATATCTCTACGGGACATGGGTTATCTCTCCAGTGTTGTTTTTAATTTTTTTACTGCCTCTTGGAATACTTCTCCGCGGTGTGCGTAATCTTTGAACATATCAAAGCTGGAACAGCCCGGAGAAAGCAAAACGATCTCTTTAGATTTAGCTAAACGGGAAGCTTTAGCAACAGCTGCTTCCAAGCTTTCACATCTTTCAATTTTAAAAGCATGTGACAAATCCTTTTCTAATTTTGGTGCAGCCTGGCCGATCGCACAAATGCATTTCACTTTGTCTGCAAAAGCCTCAATCCATGGAGTATATGCCGCTCCTTTGTCCACACCACCTGCAATCAGAATAATATTACCCTCCAAGCTATCCACAGCACGAATCACAGCATCAATATTTGTCCCTTTGCTGTCATCGTAATAGGAAACACCATTGATCGTTGTCACAAATTCAATGCGATGCGATGGCTTCTTAAACGTGCTTAGAGCCGATACAAACTGTTCCCATGAGACTCCAACATGACTGCATAACGCAAACGCAGCCATCACGTTTTCTAAGTCATGACTTTTTTTGCCTTGCATTGGCTCAGGTAATACCCCAAGGGTATTTTTTTCAGCAAACAACTGTTTCAAATCTGTACTCAAATGACAACCTTTGCCATAACCATATGTCAAATATTTGCCTGGAGCCAAATTTCCATACTCTTCAGCACATTTCTCCTCGACATATAGCTTCCCGCCTGATTTTAAGCAGTCATGAATATGCCATTTTGATTTTGCATATGCCTCCATCGTATGGTAACGATCAAGATGATCCGGAGTCACATTTAAAAGAACAGCAGCATCGAGAATTTTGGTGCGCATCGTATCCAACTGATAGGAGCTCAATTCCGCAACGATAATTTCATTCTGAGCACTCTCACACTGTGATGTGATGGGGACTCCCATATTTCCTAATGCGCGAGCAGGATATCCATTTTCTTTCAACACATGCGTCACAAGCAATGTCACTGTCGTTTTTCCATTCGTTCCGGTAATACCCAACACTTTAGCGTTATGCATAAAACGACAGGCTAATTCCACTTCGCCAATGACTTCAATTCCTGCAGCCAAAGCCGCAGCATACTGTTTCTGAGTCGGAGGTACACCCGGAGAAACAACAACAAGTTCAAATTCGTCAACAGAAGAAATTTGCTCTTCAGAGCACACTACAAGGCCATTTTTCTGCAACCGCGCAACCTCAGGACCAGCCAACACCTTTTGGTTGCTATCGGTTCCGTGAACAACTGCCCCTTTGCCAAGCAAAAACTCCGCAGCAGCGCGCCCGCTCACACCCAATCCAACAACCAATATTCTTTTGTTATTCATTCTAATCACTTGCTAACGTTTTTTTTGTTCCAAAATACATGGAGTTGTAAACAGTATACAGTAAACAGTAAACAGTAGAAATTTGTGAACTGCAACGTATTATAGAAAAATAACTACTGTTTACTGTTTACCGTATACTGTTTACTCTTCGTTTACTGGAATTTTAGACTGGCGATGCCGATGATCGCTAATAATAATCCAATAATCCAAAAGCGTATCACAACCTTGGTCTCAGGCCATCCCTTAAACTCAAAATGATGATGTAAGGGCGCGCACAAAAACACTCTCTTCTTATTTCTTAAACGAAAACTTGCCACCTGAATAATCACTGACATGGCTTCTGCAACAAATATCCCACCAATCAATCCCAACAGGAATTCTCTTCGCAAAAGCACCGCAGCGACTCCCAAGATACCGCCAAGAGCTAACGACCCTGTATCCCCCATAAACACCTGTGCAGGATGTCCGTTGTACCAAAGAAAGCCCAAACATGCCCCTACAAATGCGCTGAGATACACTGCGATCTCTCCACTTCCTTCAATATACAAAATGTTTAGATACCCTGAGATCTCAAGGTTATTGGATATAAAAGCGACAAACGCCAAGCACGAAGCCACAAGAATCAAACACCCTGCAGCAAGCCCGTCAAGCCCATCGGTAAGGTTTACTGCATTCGACGCTCCTGTCACAACAAATATAATGAACAGAAATGTCAAAACAACAAAAACACCGCTCATGATTAAGACGGGACCTTTGACAAAAGGGATGTAAATGCGCGAGGCATACTCCTGCAGTGTCATCAGCGAAGGAACAATGGAAACATGAGCAATCTTTGAAGCATCTCGAGCATCCTCATACATCGTGATCGGTGTGTGCTCTTTAATCACTGGCGGAGAAAACCAATCTCCCATTTGGATAGACTGGCTGAAAGTTGGGCTCAACAAATACAATGCGACTAGTGCTCCCAAGCCTGCCTGGATGAAGAGTTTTTTTCTGCCAGCAAGTCCATTAGGATTTTTGTATTTCAATTTTAAGTAGTCATCGCGACCACCTAAAAATCCTAAAACCACTGTTGTGAGGAACAAAATCAACGTAAACACATGTGTCAGATTCATCCACAAAAGCATCGAAACTAACATGGAAAAGAGAATCAACACCCCGCCCATTGTCGGAGTGTTTTTTTTGTTAGCGTGAAGTTTTCCGAGAATAGCATAATCTGTTTCATCATCTCGGATCGATTGTCCGATCTTCAATTCGTACAATTTTTTTATAAATTTAGGGCCCAAAAAGATGCTGATCAATAAAGCTGTAATCGCTGCCAGCATCATCCGTGTGGAAGTGTAACCAAAAACCGCCGGAACCTTAAATCCCAACCATGAAAAAAAATTCATCAATATAAAAAGCATGACAACCCAACAATTAAAATCACCACAAAGACACAAAGATCACAAAGAAAAAAGAATAATGTAAGAAAGAAGTATACATCCTAAAACATGTTTCATAATTCATAATTCAGATTTCATAATTCAAAAAATCCTGCCGCCGAAGGCGATCCTGCCATCCTGTTCTTTCTTTTTTTTGCTTTTTTCTTTGTGATCTTTGTGTCTTTGTGGTGCAAATTATCCTTCTTCCATTTCGAGAGCAGGCAACAAGCGCCACAAACCGTTCCCATTGGAACCCTTTAATAATACGACATCTCCTGCCTTCACAGTACCTTTCAGAGCCGTTACAAGCTCCTCAAAATCTGTGTACAATCCCACCGGACGTTTCGCATCTTCCCAAATGTCTACAATCGGTTTACATCCGGAATTAAAGCATAACACTTGATCCACATGTTTTAATGCCGCTTCACCAACTTCGCGATGACAGGAATCGGAAAACTTTCCAAGCTCTCGCATCTCTCCTAAAACAGCAATTTTTTTGCCCCCATGCTTAGGCTGAGGCAAACTTTCCAATGCTGCTTTCATAGACACTGCAGAAGCATTATAAGAGTCATTGATAAAGATAATTCCTTTCATATCAACTTGCTGCATCCTTTTTTCTGGCAAAGCAAGCACAGGAATTCCATCTTGGATCTCTTCCCAACTCAAATTTAAGCTTCTCGCTACAGCCACAGCAGCTAAGAAATTATGCAAATTATGTTTTCCTGGAATTTTCGGAGCTGTCAAAACAACAGTTCCATCTGGAGCAACAATTTGGACTTTATTGTTATGCAGCTCCAAATAGTAATCTGCATTGGAATTTTTAACGGAAAAAGAGATCTTCTTACAGAAACCTGACTGAGACATAGCCTGGAAGCCCTCAACATCTCTCGGGATTATGCCAAAACGTGTTTTAGGATGCCCCAAAATTTCAGATTTTGCCTTCACAATATCTTGTAGAGAATCAAAGTTACAAGCATGGACTAATTCGACTGTTGTAATGACAGCTATATCTGGCGGAGCAATCTGAATTAGATTTTTCAGTTGACCCGGATGTGTCATCCCCATTTCTAAGATTAAATACTCTTCATTTCCTCTACTGTGATTCAATATTGCCAAAGGCAATCCAATCTGAGAGTTGCTATTGCCCGGTGAGCCTACAACATGATATTTCTGACTTAGCAAAGTGGTGATGAACTCTTTAGTTGTGGTTTTGCCCAAAGAACCCGTGACAGCGACCACTTTTGTTTCACGCGATTCAAGAACGTTTTTTGCAAGGGTTTGCAAGGCTGACAATGGGTCATCGACGTGAATTAAAGGGATTTCATTAGATTGAACCTGAGATTCTTTGCTCACGACAGCAGCACATGCGCCTCTAGCTATTGCTTCATGTAAAAAGGAGTGACCATCAGATTTTGCACCCTTTAAAGCAAAAAACAGTTGATTTGGTAATAAAAGACGGCTATCAACACAGATTCCAGAAATGACTTGAGAACCCAGTTGTGATGTGGTGGAAGGGTTCCCCATCAGATCTTGTATCTGTAATAAAGTGAGTGGATTCATAGGGGCGTTATCTTATGGAGTTAGGCGTTTTCCAACAAGAAGAAAGAGTAAACAGTATACGGTAAACAGTAAACAGTAGTTATAAATCTGAAATCTGAAATCTGAAATCTGAAAAAAAACAACGAACTGTATTTCGCACTCCACACGCTTCGCGAAGATAAACTAGTTTTGATTTGTGCAACACTGCCAATCTGAGATCTGAAAAAACTATTAAAGAAAATTTCAGATTTCAGATTTCAGATTTCAGATTTATTTTTACTGTATACTGTTTACTTGTTCTTGCTAGTTAATGGAATTACAGGTAAAGTTAGTTACAACAATATTATATAAAAAGAGACTAATCTTATGAGAACAAAAGAAATTAATTGGATTCCTGCAATTGTTTTAATTACATATCAAACGTTATTGGCTATTGCTCTTCCCATTTATCTATATTTTTATACTCCTTCATTGAGCTTAATTATCGTGTCGGTTGTGCTATTATATATTACAGGTTTAAGCATCACGGCAGGATATCACAGATTGTATTCTCATCGTGCTTATAAAGTGCATCCTATCATTGAAACAATTGTTCTCTTTTTCGGCGCCATGGCAGGACAAGGAAGCGCCTTACGTTGGTCATTTGATCATCGCCTTCACCATGCTTATGTCGATACAGATGATGATCCATACTCCATTAAGAAAGGATTTTGGTACGCCCATTTTCTTTGGATCTTAGAAAAACCAAGACCTATTGATTCAAAAGTTGTTCCTGATCTGCTGAAAAACAAATTAGTGATGTTTCAGGAAAAACATTCTGGAAAAGCCATGATCCTTACTAATTTTTTAGCTTTTATTACTGTGGGTTGGCTGTTAAACGATTATCTCGGAGCCTTCCTCATAGCCCTGTGGACACGTTTATTCACGCTTCATCATTTTACATGGTTTATTAACTCCTTAGCGCACACGTGGGGAGACAAGCCTTTTAGCCAAGAACAATCTGCCGTGAACAATTACGTCATCTCTTTACTGACATTTGGAGAAGGTTATCATAATTACCATCACACCTTTGCGAATGACTATAGGAATGGGATTCGCTGGTACCATTTTGATCCAACAAAGTGGTTGATTTGGGGATTGAACAAATTAGGTTTAGCCTATGACTTAAAACGCATAAGTCCAATCGCCATCAACAAAAAGTTAGTGTTGGAACACAAAAATCTGCTTATAGACCAGCTGTCAGCATACTGGCAGAGCCGTCGAGACGATCTGGAAAAACAGGTGCATGACATTTCGGAACGATTGGTAGAAAAAATTGCGCAATTCAATCAGTTGAAAGAAATGAAAAAAGAGTTCAAGAAACAAGGAGCATACGTCGGCGAAATGAAAGAAAAGTTACGACAAGAGATCAAAGCATTAAAGAAAAGCTTGAGAGATGATCTCAGACAATGGAGCGCACTTTCAAGATTCATCCTTAGTTGTGAACCACAGTTGATAACTTCATAAGTTGTCTAAACCCAGGTATCAAAAAAGCTGAAATATGAAATATGAAATCTGAAAAAAAGAGAAAAAAAAGAGGGAAAAAAATTTCAGATTTCAGATTTCAGATTTCATCTTTTCTTCTTGACGCGTTATGGAATTCTCCAGTATAAGCAGGTCTCTCTAGACCTCTTATTAAGCAACGGTGGCATGGCCAAGTGGTAAGGCAGAAGCCTGCAAAGCTTCGATCCCCAGTTCGAATCTGGGTGCCACCTTACATCATAAAGTGAACAGTGCTATACCTTGTAGCAACCCCAATCGGTAACCTCTCAGATATTTCTCAGCGGGCTTTGGACACTCTTTCCAATTCCGATTACATCCTGTGCGAAGACACGCGTCATACTGTTCAATTGCTTTCCCATTTTAACTTAAAAAAACCCCTCAAAAGCTTTCACAAATTCAACGAAACATTCAAAGAAGAAACGATCATCAAAGATCTCCATTCCGGAAAAATTATTTCTCTTGTGTCCGACGCTGGGACTCCAGGCATATCTGATCCCGGAGCCCTCCTTGTCAAAAGATGTGTGGATGAAAATATCACAGTCATCTCCATCCCAGGTCCATGTGCGGCAATCGTCGCATTAACCTGCTCTGGATTAGATACGGACCGTTTTCAATTTTTTGGATTCCTTCCCAAAAAAAAGGAAGAGCTCAAAAGAACTTTGCAAGAGATCCTCAGATATCCCGGAACAACAATTTGTTATGAATCGCCGTTTCGACTCGTAGATGTTTTAAAAGAAATAGAACAACTTGATGCAAGCCGACAGCTAGTTGTGGCTCGGGAATTAACAAAAAAGTTTGAAGAGATTCATCGCGGCTCTGCAGAAATGCAAATCAAATATTGGTCAACATATACTCTAAAGGGAGAAATTGTTCTTCTCATTAGCGCTCAAACTAACCAAGAAGAACCTGACTGGAACACTCTTTCTCCCGAAGAACATGTGCAGTTTCTTGAAACAACTTATCGCCTCTCACGTCAAGATGCCATCAAAATGGCCGCAAAAATCCGCGGCGTCCCCAAGCGTTCCATCTACAATAAATTGCTCAACGAAGAATAAATTTCATGTGAATATCTCACCAATTTGTTATTCTTTCACCACAAAGATCACAAAGAAAAAAGGTAAACAGTAAACGGTAAACAGTACACAGTAGAAAAATCTAAGCTAAAAACTTCTACTGTTTACCGTTTACTGTTTACTGTTTACTTCTCATTTCACTTTGTGGTTCTTTGTGTCTTTGTGGTGAAAAATCAATGAGAAGACAGAAATATGACAAAAGAATTGCCAAAGGCATATGACGCCAAAACTGTAGATGCAAAATGGTACGATTTTTGGGAAAAAAATCGTTTCTTTCGTGCTGACGCAAAATCGAAAAAGCCTTCCTACTGCATCGTGATGCCTCCTCCAAATGTCACAGGCGTTCTGCATATGGGCCATGCTTTAGTCAGCACATTGCAAGACATTTTGATCCGCTGGAAACGCATGTCAGGCTATGAAGCGTTATGGGTGCCAGGAACTGACCATGCCGGAATTGCCACTCAAACCGTGGTAGAGAGGCATTTAATTAAGACACTCAACAAGCGAAGAAAAGATTTTTCTCGAGAAGAGTTCCTCAAACATGTATGGTCTTGGAAAGAAAACAGCCAGCAAAACATTATCAACCAGTTGAAACGCGCCGGATGTTCCTGCGACTGGGATCGTCTTCGTTTTACGATGGACGAAGGCAACAATAAAGCCGTCCGCACCATGTTCAAGAAGCTTTATGATGAAAAACTGATCTATTGCGGAGACTACCTTGTCAATTGGGATCCTGTCACACAAACTGCTCTTGCCGATGATGAAGTCGAGTATGAAGAAAGACAGTCTTTTCTGTGGCATTTTAAATATCCGCTAAAAGATGGCTCAGGATATGCTCACATTGCGACAACACGCCCTGAAACTATGCTAGGAGACACTGCCATTGCCGTATCGCCTAACGACAAACGCTATTCAAAACTGATTGGGAAGCACGTCATCCTCCCACTAATGAATCGTGAGATCCCCATCATTGCTGACCATCTCGTCGATCCGGAATTTGGAACAGGGATGGTAAAAGTGACTCCTGCACATGATCCAAACGACTATCAGATGGGAATCACTCACAATTTGCCTCGCATCAATATTATGACTCCTGATGCACGCATCAATGAAAACGGCGGGAAGTATGCGGGCTTGACAATGGAAGAAGCCCGAGAAGCTGTTGTCAAGGATATGCAAGCGTTGGGACTAGTTGAAAAAATTGAACCCCATACAAATCGCGTTGGCGTTTCCTACCGCTCAAAAGCTACTATCGAACCCTATATGTCGAAACAGTGGTTTGTGCGCATGTCAGACTTTGCAGAAAAAATGCGCAACGTTGTCACCGAAGGCAACACCAAGTTGATTCCAGAAAATTGGGAAAATACCTATTTTCATTGGATCGACAACCTGCGTGACTGGTGCATCAGTCGCCAATTATGGTGGGGACATCGCATTCCCATCTGGTATCACAACAACGATCCAGAACGTATTCTCTGTTATGATGGAGAAGGCGTGCCAGAAGAAGTCAAACGCAATCCAGAAGAATGGCATCAAGAAGAAGATGTGCTCGACACATGGTTCTCATCAGCATTATGGCCATTTTCAACTCTGGGCTGGCCTGAGAAAACTCCGGAGATGGCAAAGTTTTATCCGAATTCCGTGTTGATCACCGGGCATGACATCTTGTTTTTCTGGGTCGCACGCATGATCATGATGGGAGAATATGCTACAGGCAAGCCACCCTTTCCAGAAACCTTCCTGCACGGGCTTATTTACGGCAAATCCTACTGGCGCAATAACAAAGATGGCGGCGTCACTTACGTGAGTGAAAAGGAACGCCACGATTATGATCTTGGAAAACCTTTGCCAAAAGATGTTTCTTTCCGCTGGGAAAAGATGTCAAAATCGAAAGGAAATATCATCGATCCATTAGAAATTATCGATGAGTATGGCACCGATGCGATGCGCATGGCGTTATGTGCAAGTGCGACTCAAGCCAGAGAAATCGATTTAGACAGACGTCGTTTTGAAGAGTTTCGCAACTTTGCAAACAAGATGTGGAATGGAGCACGCTTTGTGCTCATGAATTTGGAAGGAGACCCCGCACAAGGCACTGCAAGCCTTACTGCAGAGGATTTTAGTCAAGGTCTTAACGAAAAATTGCTGAGCTTAGAAGATCGCTGGATCTTATCAAAACTTAATCGCACAGTGAAAAGTGTGAACGAGAAATTGAACAAATACATGTTTGATCAATCTGCATTGGAAGCATACGATTTCTTCTGGAAAGAATTTTGTGCATACTATTTGGAAATTGTGAAACCCGTTTTGTTTGGGAAATCTGGTTCATCAGAAGAGAGAAAAAACAAACAAAAACTGCTTGTCATTATATTATCGCAAGCTATTCGTTTGATACATCCTATGGCTCCGTTTATTACAGAAGAACTCTTTCAAATCGTGAAAGAACGCATGCAAGGGATCGTAAAAGGAACGAAAACGGATCCATATACGTCAGAATGTATCGATGCTCTTTTAAGTAATGCCTGCATTGTTGCGCCTTATCCACAGGTGATTCAAGAGGCAGACATCAATGAAGAAATCGAAGCGGCTTTCGCATTAGTCGAGAAAGTGGTCTATACAATACGCAATATTCGTGGAGAGATGAAATTGCCCTCCAACACTGCTACAGCGGTAGAAATTATAGGAAATGCAAAAGATAAGAACTTTACATTAATCAGTAAGCATTTACCTATTGTATCCGCGTTGGTGCGCACGACAGGCATTGAAATGCAAACGGAAGAGAAGCAAAATGGATTTGCCTGCACAGGAATTATCGACACATTGAAAATCCGCATTCCATTGCCTGAAACTATGCTACAGCAGGAAAAAGCACGTCTTGAAAAAGAGAAAGATAGACTGAAAACAAGCTTAGAGCGCGTCCAAAACCAACTTGCCAATCAAGAGTTCGTTCAAAATGCCCCTCCAGCCCTTATCGACAAGCAGAAGCAAATGTTGCAGCAACAAACAAACGAACTCCACGAAATCACCGCCAAACTCAACCTACTCTCAAAATAGCTCACCACAGCCCTCGCGAAGCGAACTCCAGAAGGGTAGGGTGTTGATTTTTGATTGTTTTGTACGCCAAACTTGTTTTCAAATTATGGCCCTAAGCCCGTAGGGCGTCTGTTTTAGCCCACAGTGACCGTAGGGAACTGTGGGAACGAATAATAAAACATTTGAGCCCGTAGGGCGACTGAAAATCGATTAATCAGTTTTTCCAGTCAACATACTATTAGGTATATAAAACCTCTTTCGTCGCTTTCAGTCGCCCTACGGGCTCTTTTCTTTTTTTTCATCTACCCACAGTTCCCTACGGTCACTGTGGGCTAAAATCAGACGCCCTAACGGGCTTAGGAAAGGACATTATTTGAAAACTGATTTGTCGCACTAGAATAGCAAAAATCAACACCCTACCCGAAGGGAGTTATTCAATTGTAGCCCAGGTTTAACATGCCCTTACAGGGCATTGTGAACGTCGGGCTAGGGCTACAATTAATAAACCCCTTTCAGGGGTTTGCTTCGCGATAACTACACATGCAACTAACAAATCATTATAAAACACTACTGTATGTTCTAAAATTATTCTTTATTTTTTATTACAAAGTATTGTACAATGGGCATCTTTATTATGTTTTAAGGGGTTTTTATGACGCAATTCTTAGAATCAAGACCAGATTTTTATAACAAACAGTTTGATGAGAAACAATATGCCGCACAGCTCGACCTCCTGGCAAACATAAAAAGCCATGAAGCTCTCTACATTACCTCCAAAGGCATTGCTGTTGCTGGCCTTATCCAACAATTCGTATTTCGCATTCTCGGAATTCTCGGTTTTGAACGCCCTACAAACGTCATCCGTGTCAGATACGAAATTCTCAAATTCTTACATTATGGCGCTTCACGCCAATACTTAACTCAACCTGAGATTGCATCTGCCATCGAACGCGTAAAAGTTTCTCAACTCTTTATGAAATCCTATGCAATTAAAGTCAGACCCTTTACTAAGGCATTTATTGGTTCTGTAGCAATGACCAATGCTGATAAAAACAGTCGCAATCAGAATAGCCTGCAAGGGCATTTGAAGGAATACTACAATCAACATCATCATGCCTTAAGACCATCCGTTTACCGTCGATGCATTGCTACAAAAATCTCAGAGCCATACTGCTTCTTTGGAAGCACATATTTGGCCTTGGCTGAAAAAACTTATGCTTCTATTAAAACCTTTGATGCTAAAAAACTGAATGAACTCAATGCGCATTTCCAATCTGCATTATCCCTAAGTAGGCACAATGAACAGTGTCAACAGATAGTTCTCAAACGGTTGTGCGAAATTCATCAATCCTTAAAAAAAGAGTTTAGCGGGGATATTAGCCAGATCGATGGCGCTTTCAAACCGACTTTTGCTGCTTTCTTTACCCACAATATGTTGTCAAAGTCAATTGTAGAACTCTGGCAACGATGTCCAGATGAGATACGAAATGATGAGGCATTAAGAACATCAATCCGAGAAGCCCGTTTGGCCCATTCTAAAACTATTACAATTCCAGAAACATCATCAGCTATTTCTTTTCTCAAAGAGACTGTGGCGCAATTTGCCTCACAAACTGACCTGCTAAAAAATAGTAAGCTCTATCAAGAGTTGATGTCGAGATATTATATAAACTCAAACGACGACGAACTTGTTAAGTTTTATGAAAGTTTACCTTTTAATGTAAGACAAGAACAAAATAATGCACAGTTTGCTTTGCGTAAGGCTTTTTTGATGATCTCAAAACTTAACTTATCTGATCACGCATTGAAATTGTGCACACTAGCAGGAGTGACGAAACACAGGGCTCAAGGAACGAAAGAGCTTTTTCAGCAAGTATACACCACAAAAATCATTCAACTTTTAACGGCAGAAAACAGTGCCGATGAGAAGTTAGCCAAAGCGGAATCTGCTTCAACTGCCACGACAGCAGCAATAGCAACAACAACATCAGCTACAATCGCATCACCAAAAGCTGTTGATGTGAACCCGCTGAAAAAAGTTTTTGAGTACTATGAAGAAGCTGTGAATGTCATGGGTAACTCCCATCTAGATATGCCTGTGGAGCATCTGCAAAGGCTTTTAGATCTGCGTGCGAATGAATCTGTTGAAAAAGAAGATAAAGAGGCAAGATCAGAAAGGCATTCTAATGTTGTGTGGGAATTTGAACGAATTCGTGGAGCAGCAACACCTAACAATGGCTATGAGAAATTACAAATCCCAGAAGCCACAGTAGATTACTATTTACGTGAGCATGATTTTTCAGCCGATGGTGAATCATTCGCAGGATATAAGATCGCGTTTGAGCTCGCTGAAAAACCTGGAAGCTTCAATAAAGCAATGCAGCTTTTTGATCGTATCGGACTTGACTTACTAAGTCATACCCAGAAAAATACCTTCGTTAGACTTTGTGTAAAAGAGATTGAAGTACTATTTGCCACCACTGTTACTGCAACAACTGCCGCTACACAATCCTCCCAAAAAGAAAATTCGACAGCAGACGCCTGGAATTATTATCTAAAGGCAGTAAAGGCAAGTGCTCCATTTTCTATCAACCTCTTAACATTTTCATCTTTAGATGTCGTTCAGGGCATATTGAATTCTGGAGCTGACCAAAAAATTCCGAATGAAACTGTAGAGGCAGAACGCGTAAGGCACTATCAAATTGTAGAACAGTATAATGCTATTTTTTCAAAAAATGAAGATACCTCGTTGATGTTTCCACAGGCCACCTACGATTATTGGAATAAAAAATGCAAAGACAAAACCGATGTCTCTTTAAAACCATTGCTGGAAATCGTGTTACGCACCAAAGGCAAACCAGCACTCGCCACCGCCACCGCGCTCGCCACCTCCACCGCGAAATAACATCCCCAACAAGCATAACCATCAGGCCAAAGGCCTGAAAAAACATGTGCGAAGCGAACTCCCGAAGGGAGTTATTCATTTGTAGCCCAGGGTTCACAATGCCCTGAAAGGGCATTAGTTAACCCTGGGAAAGAATCAAAAAGCAATTGCACCCCAGAAGAGACAATTGCATAACTGCCAATAAATTGCTTTAAATAAATCAGGCTCGTGATTGCGCGAAGCAAACCCCTGAAAAGGGTTTTTCAGCTGTAGCCCAGGGTTCACAGTGCCCTGAAAGGGCATTGTTAACCCTGGGTGTAATCGCAGAAAACATGTACCCCTGAAAGGGGTACTTCAATTTCATATGCCTTGAAGTACCCCTTTCAGGGGTACATATGCCATTTAAAATGTTCCCAGGGTTAACAAATGCCCTTACAGGGCATTGTGAACCCTGGGCTACAATTGAATAACTCCCTTCGGGAGTTTGCTTCGCGCAATTTATTGTGAGTCTAGAATTGAAAATCATCAGAAAAAAACTTTTTTTTGGCGATTTTTTAATTGGTAAGTAACGGAAACACTTTTGCAATTGTCTCAGAAGGGGGTGCTTCTAATAGTTTGCTATCATTGAAGTACCCCGCTTCGGGGGTACTATGTCATCATTTTTTTACCCAGGGTTAACTAATGCCCTTTCAGGGCATTGTGAACCCTGGGCTACAATTAAAAAACCCCTTTCAGGGGTTTCTTTGTGTTCACAAACCCTTTGTTACCTTTGGCATGATGACTAACAATTGTTACTTGATGGATATAAGAGGCGAAGACTCTTGAGAGCTCCAAACGCTTCGCTCAACCTTTTCTCTTTTTGTGATCTTTGTGTCTTTGTGGTAATTTCTTTATTGCCCGAAAAGAGTGAGCTGGATGTCGGAATTGATTTGCCGCTTTGGAGTTGGCATCTTTTTGGGCTTGGAGGGCTCAAACGCATTTTTGCGATTAGCGTTCTCTTCAAGATGAACCAAAATCTCTTTGGCACGTGAAATGACGCTTCCAGGCAACCCTGCAAGCCTTGCCACATGTATCCCATAACTCTTATCTGTGCCTCCACGCACTATCTTGCGTAGGAAAACTATGTTGTCAGGACTTTCCTGAACAGCAATATTGTAATTGACTGCTCCGGGAATTTTTCCCTCCAGCTTCGTAATTTCCCAGTAGTGCGTCGCAAACAATGTCTTCGCCATTCTGCCTTCTGTCAGCAACAGATGTTCCGCGACTGACCACGCAATAGATATCCCATCATAGGTACTTGTGCCACGGCCAATCTCATCTAAAATCACAAGAGAACTAGAAGTCGCGTTATTCAATATATTTGCCGTTTCGGTCATCTCCACCATGAACGTCGATTGGCCTCTTGATAAGTCATCGCTCGCACCAATGCGTGTGAACACTTTATCAATAATTCCAATGTGTGCTGATTTTGCCGGAATGAAAGATCCCAACTGCGCCATAATCGCAATCAAAGCCACCTGACGAATATATGTCGACTTTCCCGCCATATTTGGTCCTGTAATGATGAGAAGGAGATTTTCTGCATCATCCAGTTGCGTGTCATTTGGAATAAACTTCTCACTATTTGCTGCTTCGATCACCGGATGACGTCCATCCAGGATGTACAGCAGAGGACTATTATCGACAATAGGCCTCACATAACTATGTAAACGCGCTATTTCTGCTAACGATCGCAAAGCATCAATTTGTGCAATGGCCTGAGCAATACGCAACACTTGTGCCGTGTACTGGGCAATCTCCGTTCTCAAGGCATTGAAAAGCTCATTTTCTAACGCTGTGATTCTATCTTCAGCTGTTAGAATTTTGGTTTCGAAATTTTTTAATTCAGGAGTGATAAAACGCTCGGCATTTGTCATCGTTTGGCGGCGCTGAAAAAAGTCTGGCATCTTGTCCGCTTGCCCTTTGCTGACTTCAATAAAATAGCCTGACATTCTACTATAGCCCACTTTAATCGTTTTGATGCCTGTTTGCTCACGCAACAAATTTTGGTAGTTTGCTAACCATGTTTGACTATCACGACTGATGGCACGCAACTCATCAAGCGCTGGTGAATACCCATCGCGGAAAACATTGCCATCCGATAAACGTGCTGGAGGCTCATCCACAAGCGCATTTTCAATAAGCTGCGTCATTGCAGGTAAAGAATCCAACTTTTTCTCTTCTTGATGTAAAAGTTGAGAGCCTTGCAATCCTTGAAGAATGATTTTGATCTGTGCCAGCGGCTTCATCGATGAGGACAATGACACAAGATCGCGCGGAGATGCATATCCGGAACTGACCTTCATCATTAATCTTTCAATGTCGCGCACGCCTTCAAGATAGGAATTTAAGGAATCAATGCTTGTCGCATATGCCAAAAAGGCTTGTATCGCATCCTGACGTCGATGAATCTCTTCAACGGAAAGCAACGGTTGCTTCACCCATTGTTTCAGCAAACGGGCTCCCATAGGAGAGCAGGTCTTATCTAATAGTCCTAACAATGTGTTTTTTCGGGTGCCTTCATGAAGCGGTTCTGTCAATTCCAAGTTGCGCTGTGTGCTTCTATCCATGGATAGATATTGAGATGTTGTATATGTACGTATCTCTTGGATGTGTTGGATCGACAAACAAAGCACATCCTGAAGGTACTGTAGGAGGCCTCCAGCAGCGTTAATGCCAGCAACTTTGCCTTTAAGCCCAAAGCCATCCAGATTGTGTACTTTGAAATTCATGGTGAGAAAGTCGGTCGCAGACTGATGGTCAAATCTCCAATCTTCAAGCGTATTTAAAAGGAAGTCGTAAGATTGTTTCACCTCTGCAAACAGGTGTGGATGCTTTTCTTTGAATTTTTGCGATGTCACAATTTCCGAAGGATGCAAACGATATATTTCGTTAAGCAACTCTGTTTCCTGTTCAAATTCCAGAACACGAAAGTCAGCTGTGGTAAGGTCTACAGCGGCTAAACCATAAATGGAACCAACGCGTGTTAAGGAAACGCAAAAGTTATTGCTTTTCTCGGAAAGAAGCGATGAGTTGATAATTGTCCCAGGAGTCACAACGCGGACGACATCGCGTTTGACAAGGCCTTTCACTTTTTTTGGATCTTCCGTTTGTTCAGCAATAGCGACGCGAAATCCCTTGCTAACCAGTTTATCGATATACGCTTCGCTGCTGTGGTAAGGAACGCCGCTCATGGGCACATCTTGGCGCTTAGTGAGCGTGAGATCGAGCTCTTTAGCGACGATGACGGCATCCTCATGAAAGGCTTCGTAGAAATCGCCCAAGCGGAAAAAGAGAAGAGCGCTGCCCGCAGCATTTTTGCATGTTTGCCACTGCAGCATCATCGGAGAAATCTTTTCTGTCAGTTGATCATTCATATTCGCGAAATTCTAACAGAACAGGAAATAACAAGATGAGCAAAATTACAAGATCAACAGGAAAAAAAACAAACAGGATAAACAGGATCGCCTTCGGCAGCATGATAAAAAGGATAAAAATATAAGTTTTTTTATTTCGCGAAGCGTTTGGAACCCCAAGAGTCTTTGCGCAGTTTTCATACTTCGTAATTCATACTTCATAATTTAAAAAAATCATGCCGCCGAAGGCGATCCTGCCTATCTTGTTTTGTTTTCTATCCTGTTCGATCCTGCCGATCCTGTTTGTTTTTCCTGCTTATCATGATGTAAACGTCTAATGAATTAAGGATCAACGAATTAACGTGAAATAAAGATTGATAATTTATTTGAAATAATGATATGATTTTTTATTTTTAATAACTTTAAATATATGACTATTACAATTACAAGAACAACTTTAACTTCTGTGGAATGTGCCGATTTCATTCAGAAATTGGGTGCACTTAAACCGGGTTACTTTCTTCAACGCACCAATTCCGGTTATCAAGTCGTCACAAAAGATTCTCCACAAAAACTTTCCCTAGACCAAATTCGCGAAATCGCTGCCACTTGTTTCGACACCATCAGATCAGATTACAAAAGAGACCTAGAATTTGTAGAAAAAGATTCTAAAGAATCTGTAGACAAAGCTTTTGTCGGAGAAGCATACCATCAAAAAATGAGAGATCTCCATAATAATCTCGCAGGCTATGCTGTACGTTTTATTGATGACACATCTGAAGAACTTGCCTTTCTGCGAGTAAGCAGATTTTTAGTCGACTTACAGCACACACTTTACAGAAGACCTGTAAGTGAAGATATAAAAGCCGCTGAAGCTGACACCAAAACTGCTGTCGCTGCTTCCAAAGGCCCTGCACCAACAACTCCACCCCCTCCAACCGTTCCAAAAAAAGAATTGATTCCTTTAGAGTTTAGCTGCAAGGAACTTGATGATTACGATTATAGAGTGAGAATATTGAACATTTTTCTTAATCATAGCAAGGTTGTAAATGCTTATTTATGTAAAGTCTCTGAGATTTATAAATCTTCGCGCATTCCATTGTTTGCCATTGAAACTAATGGTAAACGTATTTTGAAGGAAGATGAAGATGAAGCAAATCTCTACGTTGCTTCTGAAGTGGAACGCTTCTGCACTCAACCAGTTATTACAAATATCTCTCAGGCCATTTTTTCGCGCATGCCGAATATCGATTGGCTTGATGATCTTACAAAAGAATTTACCAAAGCACAAAATGCCTTCAAAGATATCCAGACAATGGAAGACAATTGGTATAAACATTTCTTAATGTATCGGGATACAAAGTATGCTCTTCGTGAATTGTACGGTAAAGTGCTTGATTTTTCTCCTATAAAACCAATTGATGAACTTGAAGGATCTCCTGCTGCCAGAGGCCTAAGAACCTTATTTTTAGATTTAGAACAATTTCAGGAAACAAGACCGAACAGAGATCATCCCGTTATTCTTTGGGCGATGAACAAATTTCTAGCAGCTGCATCTTTAGACATGGATGAGGAAACACTGAAGAGCAAGGAAATTTTAGGCAAAATGCATCAAGACGTCATGAATCAGTGTGAGGCGCTCCCAAAATTTGATGATAATGTAGATACACACTTACGAAAATATGTTTTAGTGCCTATAGGCTATTCAGAGCCAGTAAAAACGGGCGTAACATCAGGACATACGGCATTTGTCGTTATTGAACGAGATAATCCAGAAACTTACTCTTTCACAGTTGTAAATACTGGTGTAGGAGCGAAACTGGATGATAAAAATGAGATACTGACACCTGAATATTGTTTTCTAACATTGGCACAAATTTCTGATTGTCTTTTGGAGTTGTATCAATTTCACATCCCTTCTAAAAACCACTCGATGATGCTTGTAAACCAAACGATCAATAGACATTTCAGAAAATGGTTAGGATATAATGTTTTCAACAAGCAATTATTTGTTATGCAAGGAAAGGGAACCTGTTCATTTATAGCTCCTCTAGCTGTTCTAAAATTAAAAATGCCCATCACATTGTTTCGTTATTTTTTAAGTTTTATGGTTAATCGAACAATCCGAGTGACAGAAGAAGCGTTGGAAAAATTAGGCAAAAGACGGATTGAATTCGTTCAAGCAATTTTGAAAAAAGAAACTCCAAATGAGGCTGAGGAGATAATAGATACGCTTTTCGAGGAAGCAAGGAAACTCGAAATCCTCTTTAAGGAAAATTTTCTCGAGCGCACGCAAAAAGAAGCCTTTCCTGCTGCTTCTACAACAACTCAGAAACAGATAGATAAAACCTTGAAGCACTTCGAAATGCGCCACATAGGATAAACAACTCAAATTATGAAGTATGAATTATGAAGTATGAAAAAATTGGAAACAGTTCTCTTGGCATAAGTTTAGATAAATAATGCTTTGATAGAAAGAGTCTGAATTTGTTTCATAATTCATAATTCATATTTCATAATTCAGTGATGTCATTAGACATCACAAGGTGTGCCCCTGCGGCTTTCATCTCTTGCAATGCTTGTTCTGTATCTTGTGGCTTCAGGTTAACGCCACGACAGGCATCGACAATCACATAAGTGTTAAAACCTAGCTTGCAGGCATCTAACACAGAATATTTGACACAATAATCCGTCGCTAAACCAACAAGATACACATCTGTCACACTCTTTTTTCGCAAATATTCTTCCAATCCTGTTGCATGCAAATGGCCATTGTCAAAGAATGTACTGTAACTATCAATATGTGTTTCAGTGCCCTTGTGGAACACCTTTTCTATTTTATTCGTATTCCACCCCGAAGCGAAATCAGCTCCCAAAGATCCCTGTACACAATGTGTAGGCCACAAAATCTGTTCAATCCCTTGCAATATAATCACATCGCCAGTACGTTTTCCATGGGTCTGTGCAAAGCTGCCATGGTTTTTTGGATGCCAATCTTTTGTTGCGACTTTAACATCAAATGGAAGGGAAAGCAGCTCATCAACTAATGGGATAATACGATGTCCTTCATTGACAGCTAAAGCTCCACCTGGAACAAAATCGTTTTGAAGATCGACAACGATCAATGCTGTTACGGGTTTTCTTGTCATAAGACCTCTTGCGTAATTAAGGTTCAGTCGATTTTCGAGTTCTTTTGAGCCGATTTTCGATTTAAAATTTCAGGGGTAATATCGAAAAGGTATATAACCCCTGAAATTTTAATCGAAAGGCGGCCAAAATAATCTCGAAAATCGACGAATCCTTAATTACGCAAGAGGTCTCACTCCTCAAAAGGCAAATAAGCTTGAGAGGACTTTGTACGTATGCTTTTTATCAAATCGATTTTCAGATCATAAAGCGTTTTTTCTAGCCCTACAACATACTTGTGGGGGTTTAAAAACCGTTTGATCCCCACATGAAAATGTTTCAACTCATTTTGAGTTTTTTCACGGATCTCATCTAATTTAGGCAGTTTGTATACCAATCGTCCTCCACGAAAAATTGGCACAAGCAAGTCCTTCGACTGCATACTCTTTTTCATCGTATGTTGCTGCGTAGGATCCAAAGGATCAACGATGCAACAATTTTCATTGAGCTGGTTATTGTTCAGATCATAAATCGCGTCGGCAATGTTACCCTTGTCAGTATAATAACGACGCACTTGTAAAATACCTGGATTCGAAATTTTGACCATCTGTTCTGTTAGTTTAATTTTGTATTTCCAAGGCCCTCCAGGATCACGCAATGCAGAAATTTTATACACGCCGTCTAAAGCTGGATAATCTTTCGCCGTCACTAAATTGGTTCCTACGCCCCACACGGCTATCTGAGCCCCTTGCCGTTTCAATTCACTTATGATCACTTCATCTAATTCATTGCTTGCAACAATCATAGTATCATTAAAACCAGCCTCGTCAAGCAGCTCTCGACATTTAATGCTAAGATGAGCAAGGTCTCCGGAATCCAAACGCACGCCTAAAAACTTTTTCTCATTAGCTTTGAGCCACTTGCCGACTTCAATCGCCTTTTTAATTCCTTCAATACTGTCGTAGGTATCCACAAGGAAAACATAATTTCCCGGAACGTTTTCTGCGTAGGATTGAAAGGCTTCTATTTCTTCATCAAAAGCCATGACCCAACTATGTGAGTGCGTTCCTTGTACAGGGATACCAAAAAGTTTGCCTGCTAGCACATTCGAGGTTGAGGTGCAGCCTCCAATATAGGCCGCACGGCTAGCTGTGAGGGCTCCATCCATGCCCTGAGCACGCCTTAAACCAAACTCAATAATAGGATCGCCTTTGCTGGCAATACACATCCTTGCTGCTTTTGTTGCGATCAGGGAAGGAAAATTAATGAGATTTAACAGCGGACTTTCAAGCAGTTGGCATTGGATTAATGGCCCTTGAATGCGAAGTAAGGGCTCGTAGGGGAAAACGACGGTGCCTTCCGGAACGGCATCGATATCGCATGTGAAATGCAAGTTTTCTAAGTATTTAAGAAAGTCTGAGCAAAAAAATGGAGTATTTTCGCTTCCGCGCAATGTGGCAAGATAATCAAGATCGCTTTTTTCAAAGCGGAAATTTTCAAGATATTTAACAGCAGATTCTAATCCGGATGCTATTGTAAAACCTCCATGAAACGGAGGCTTTCTAAAAAAAAGATGGAAAACAGATTCTTTTTTATCCATTCCCGTTTTCCAGTACCCGTAGGACATCGTCAATTGATAAAGGTCTGTCAGTAGTGCTAGAGATGGTTTTTTGTATGATTCGTGATTATAAAAAAATGACATAACTAGAATACCTTCGTAAAGAAACAACCATTTTCAATTATTATCTAAAAAAACGCAAAGGCGCTAAGGCGCAAAGAAGAACAAAAAGAAAAAAATAATCTTCTTTCCCGACCATTTCTCTTCTCTGATAAATATCTCACCCATCTTTTCATTTTCTTTGCGCCTTTGCGTCTTCGCGCCTTTGCGTTTTTCTAGAGTGAATACAAAATAGCTTGTATTAGACTTGATAATGGAAGTTAAGAATTTTTTGCTGGATGTGAGATTGTAGCAAGAGATGAGTTGTTTGTTCAATAGCTGTTTTTTCCATCTCTTCTGTTATCGTCCACATCTTGCGGAAAAGCTGTTTTCCCTGTTTGACGGTTTCGCTTTCGATGCGAGAAAATCGAAACAACAGTTCAATAATCGCTTTTTCCAAATCGTTATTCAAGAGATCGATCAGATGGATCTGATGCGCCTCTTGAGCATGAATTGTATTTGTTAACAGCATCATGGAATACGCTTTTTGAAAACCGATTCTGCGTATCAGAAATGGGCTCACCATAGCAGGTAGAAGGCCAAAAATGGCTTCAGATAGTTTGAAAGAGGCTTTTTCGTTAGCAATGATGATGTCACTAGCTGCAGCTAATCCAACACCACCGGCAATTGTTTTTCCTGTAATTTTGGAGATGATGACTTTGGGAGACGTTGTAAACCTTTTGAGTGTTGACATGTAAAGAGATGTCCACTTTCTGATGACATCTTCCTTAAATGAGCTGATGTCATCAAAATCAAGTCCCGTGCAAAAAATCTCTTCAGATCCTTCAATAATTACACATTTGCATTTCGGATCGGACTCAACTTCATCCAAAATATGATTAATTTCACGCAACAGTTCCGCACTAATGCTATTCTGCTTCTCAGGACGAGCAATGATCAGCTTTACATATGTATCAAAACGTTCAATCTTCAAAGATTTGTAAGCCATGTCTTGTTCATACAAGATAAACAAGAAAAAAACAAACAGGATCAGCAGGATCGAACAGGATAGAAACAGTAAAAAACAATAAAAAGAAAAAGACAAAACAAGATAGACAGGATCGCCTTCGGCGGCAGGATTAAGAGGATAAAAAATAAAAAAATTATCCTATTGATCCTTTTGATCCTGTTTGTTTTTTATCCTGTTCGATCCTGTCGATCCTGTTTGTTTTTTCCTGTTTATCTTGTTTTTTCGTTTTTTTCCTGCCTATCTTTGCCCCAGCCGAATTCGGAGAAAAAAACGCCCTGCAATGTGTTTTCAAGGCCTTTTCTAACATAGGGGATTAAGTTATCAGGGAGTTTGCTTAATGGAAAGAATTGCAGATCATCGCATTTATTAGGTTCGCAATTTTTTACTTCGCCTTCGTAGCATGAAGCTGTAAAGAAGAAAGCAATCATTTCCCAACTATTTTGTGATGCTTTTCGATGCAGTACTGAGGTCACTTTTATCCATTCTGGCTTTAAAATGAGTCCCGCTTCTTCCTTTGCTTCGCGAATAATCGCATTTGTTAATGTTTCATTGCCATCAATGCAACCTGCAGGGACACTGTAATTTCCATCTTCAAATCCGGTATTAAAACGTCTTAACAGCAGAACTCGATCGCTTTCAAAGACGAACAAATGCACTGAAATGGGTGTTTTAAAACGTTCTGTCATACTGGTTCTAATGAATTGAGTCTTGGTAATTCCTGAATGTTTTTTAGGCCAAAATGTTGGAGGAAGGAATTGGTGATGCCGTACAAAGTAGGTCTGCCAGCAGCTTCAAGACGCCCTACAGGCTGAATGAGTTGACGCTCAAGCAAGTTCATCAGTGTACCTGAAGAATCTACTCCACGAATCGATTCGATTTGAGATCTTGTAATCGGCTGACGATAGGCAACAATCGCCAAGACCTCTGCAGAGGCGTGTGAGAGCTTTTCGGAGCGCTTGTTGCGTCCCAAAAGTTCTATATAAGAACTGTACGAATCCAAAGTTCGTAAGACATATCCCTGAGCAATCTCTTCCAAGCGGAAAGCTCGCTGCTGAGAATGGTACTCCTCTTGCAAGGATTGAATGATGTTCTGGATGATGCGTGGAGGCAATTCAAAAATGGTATCCGTGATTTCGCGAATTTTGCTAAAAGGAATTGGCTCGCTACTTGCAAAAAGCAGAGCTTCGATCACACGTTTTATATGAACACGTGTTTCTATATCTGGTAGCGATTCTTCATCATTTTTTTTATTCATCATTTTGTTCCTTAATCAAAAAAAGTAAACACGAGAAGCTTATATGAATAAACTCCGAATTATCGCAAAGACACAAAGATTCGCAAAGGCGCAAAGAAAACAAATAAGAAAGTTCCACATAAGATCTGTTTAAGATGGATATTTTAATTTTTTTCTTCTCTTTGCGTCTTTGCGTATCTTTGCGTCTTTGCGATATTTTTAGAGTGTATTTACTTACATCTTTGTTAGAACCATTTCGGAGTCTTTGCGAAGCACCGATAGTTCACCTAATTTCATCAGCTCAAGCATTGCTAAAAAAGTCACGATCATCTCTTCCTTGCACAAATCTAAAAAGAGTGCAACGAAAGAGATCTGTTTCTCTTGTACAATTTTTTTTCTCAAATAGATCATTTTATCAGAAACAGACCACTCATCGCCATGGATCTGACCCATTCGTGGAGTAGCCTCAAGCAGCATTTTTTGAAATAGTGTAGCCAGATCGTTCAATGTCAGATGATCCATCCCAAAACCTTTTGTCGGCTCAATGAGAGAACTCATCCCACGTGTATAACAACCAGACTGTTTGAATTCTCTTTCACCAAGTATTTTGGCAGCATCTTTAAAACGACAGTACTCGATCAGTTGTTCGATGATATTATATTTAGGGCCATCTTCTTCACCTTCAATCATTCCCTCAGACTCATGTGCAGGCAATAACATTTTGCTTTTTAGCAAAAGCAGAGAAGCTGCTGTGCCAATGAATTCTGCTCCGGAATCGAATGTAATTTCGCTAAGTTTTGCCAGAAATTGATCAGTGATTTTTTTTATCGAAACTTCATAAATATCGATTTCATTTTTCTGAATGAGGTGCAGTAGAAATTCGAGTGGACCTTCGAAATTTTCAACTGAAAAAGTATGTGCATCGTTCTGTTTCATGCCTAACAGAATACAGCAGTACAGATTTTAATAGAAGTCAGAAGCAAAGAAGTAAACAGTAGATAAAGTTTGCGAAAGTTCTTTGTGTTCAAAAGCCATTATAAATTCTACTGTTTACCGTTTACTGCATACTGTTTACATCTGTTTTCTAGCTTCTTTTTCCGAGTTTCGCTAGACTGCAAAAAATTTAATGGAGTTCCTAAATGAGTGCGTTGCGCTGGTTAACTATTATTTGTTTACTTATTGCCTTTTGGGTCGATGCTGAACTTAATTTCCTGCAGAAAAAAGATATCCAAAAAGTGATGAACCAAATCTTTAATGAGCATGTCGCAAAAAAAGAAATGACTTCAGACATACTCAGAAGCTCACTCAAAAGTTACATCGACCATTTTGATGCTGACCGCAACTATCTTTTGGAAGAAGAGATCTCTCCTTATCTTAATCTCTCAAACGAACAGCTGATGCTTTTAAAAACGCAGTATCAACAAAATGATCTTTCAGCGTTTGTGAATCTTAATACTCTCATTGAAAAAGCGATTATGCGAGCGCGAGAATACCGTTCTGAGATAGAGAAAAGAGACAATGACTTATTTGATAAGGCTTTAAGCTATGTTCCCAATGATAATCAGGAAATACTAGACGAAAATTTTAAAAAGACATTTGCAAAAAATTCGGATGAACTAAAAAAACGATGGCGCCAAGATTTGATGGGTCACATTCAATCGGAAAGCAAACGTTATGGAGAAGGCCAAGCTACTCACAACCATGCTAGAACACTATCGATCTACGAATCGGAACTTCGTGAAAAAGAAAATAATTATCTCGGAGCAAATGAAAAAGGTATCGCATTAGCTCCAGCTGAGAAGGAAAGTTTATTTACTCTTCATGTTTTAAAAGCCTTAGCCAGCAGCCTCGACGCACATACTAAAGTGCTAAATGATCAAGAAGCCTATGATATGAAAGTGCGTCTTGAAAAAGGATTCCCTGGCATCGGCATCGTTGTTAGAAATGACAATTCCAAAATCCTCGTCTCAAAAGTAGTGGAAAACACTCCGGCAGCAACTAGTGGACAAGTAAAAATCGGAGACCAAATCGTCGAAATTGATGGTCGTAGCATTATTGGAGAGCCATTTGATAAAATTCTCACTATGATTAGAGGAAAAACCACAAATTCCCATGTGGAACTCGCTCTTTTACGTAATAATCAACCCATCCATCTTACACTCAAGCGTGAAACGATTCCTGTCAATGAAGGTCGCGTCGAATACTTCTATGACACATATGGCAACGGCATTATTGGACGCATTGTTCTTCATGTTTTCTATCAAGGTGCTAACGGAATCACAAGCGAAAATGATGTCAGAGATGCCATCGAAAGCCTGCAAAAACAGGGCAATTTGCGAGGGCTAATTTTGGATTTACGTGATAATATGGGCGGCTTTTTGACTCAAGCTGTCCGCGTTGCTGGGCTTTTCATGAAAAGCGGCGTTGTAGTGACCTCAAAGTATTTTAATGGTGATGAGCATGTCTTCCGCACTTTAGATGACGAAGTGCTGTTTGACGGCCCCTTAGTCATTCTGACATCACGTGAAACAGCTTCTGCCGCAGAAATCGTCGCACAAGCACTTCAAGACTATGGTGTCGCTGTTGTGGTGGGTGATGAACACACTTTTGGTAAAGGAACGATTCAAAGTCAAACTGTCACCGGTAATGGCGAAGCGTCCTTCTTTAAAGTCACGGTCGGAAAATATTACACTGTTTCCGGAAAAACACCTCAACTGCAAGGTGTGAAGGCAGATATTATCGTCCCCAGTCAAATTAGCGGAGAACTGATTGGCGAAGAATTTTTAAATGATTCGATCAAACCTGACGTGATTCCTTCCGCCTTTGCCGATAACCTTAATGACATTCCTGCAAACAAACGTCCCTGGTGGCTACACTATTATGCTCCAAATAGGCAATACAAGAAAGAATTCTGGCACTCACTTTTGCCTATACTGAAAAAAAATAGCGAATACCGCATTGCTCATAACAAAAATTACCAAACAATGCTCAAGAAAATCTCAGACGTCGATGCGCTCGATGATGAAGAAAAGACAAACCTTTCCCCCATCCCGAAAAATTTTGGCGAAGTCGATCTACAGCTATCTGAAGCAACGAATATCCTTAAAGATATGATTATTCTCCATTCTCAAAATAGAGGAGAATAGTAGAATAATTCACCACAAAGACACAAAGATCACAAAGAAAAAAGATATAGTAGAAGTGTAGTATTGCCTTCGGCGGCACGATAATTATCACTGTTGAGTTTAAGAAATTAGTTCTTTCATCTCTTCCTTGAAATTTATTTTTTCTTCTTTGTGTTCTTTGTGCCTTTGTGGTGAAAAATCCACTCACTATTATTCTTGCGTAAAATCAAGGAAATGCCCTATGGTGCTTCTTTCTCGCATGGCCAGATAGCTCAGTCGGTAGAGCAGAGGACTGAAAATCCTTGTGTCGCTGGTTCGATTCCAGTTCTGGCCAATTTTTTTTTAAAAAAAATTGGACTGAAAAAAAGCCAATAGTTTGGCTTTTGTCTGGAATCGAAGTGAGCGCCTTGCATGGCGCGAACCGGCGGTGAAGACCGGATTCCAGTTCTGGCCATCTTTATTTTCTCATTGATTTCAAACGCCACTCTTGGATATAATGCGTTGCTTATTTTAAAAGGTTAGAATTTTTTTTAGGGAGCCGACCATGGTAAAAAAGGAAAAATCAGACAATTCAGGCAAATATGCCATTATTAAGACGGGCGGAAAACAGTATCGCGTCGCACAAGATGATGTCATCAATGTGGAGCTATTAGACACAGAAAAAGGAAATCATGTGGAGTTCGCAGATATTCTATTTGTGTCCGATGGAGATAAACATAAAGTGGGTCCACATGTTTCAGGCTATCGCGTGAAAGGAGAAGTCATTGGCGAAGTGGCTGGACCAAAAATCATGAGCGTCAAATACAAACGCAGCCACCATCAGTACCGCAAATTTGGTCACCGTCAACATTATTCCCAAGTGAAAATTACTTCCATCGGAAGCAACAAGGAGTAGCAGAATGGCACATAAGAAAGGTCAGGGGGCAACCCGTAATGGACGTGATTCTCATGCACAGCGTTTAGGCGTCAAAGTGGGAGCCGGTCAAATTGTAAAAGCTGGAAATATATTAGTGCGTCAACGTGGCACACAGTGGCATCCTGCCAAAAATGTGGCTCGTGGTAATGATGACACTTTGTATGCTCTTGCTGATGGCATCGTCGTTTTCCGCAAAACCAACAAAACTTACGTTTCCGTCGAATCGGGCAAGTAGTTTGGGTAAGATGGAAGGTATCACCACAAAGACACAAAGATCACAAAGAAAAAAGAAAACAGAAACCTAAAAATAGTAATCAAACTCTCATTTGTTTTCTGTCTTTTACCTCTTTTTCCTTCGTGTTCTTTGTGTCTTTGTGGTGAAATCCTTTCATCTTCTGACTTCTGGCTTCTTTTTTTATGTTTACAGATAGAGTCAAAATAGAATTGCGCGCAGGAAAAGGCGGTAACGGCATTGTTGCCTGGCGTCGTGAAAAATTTATCCCTAAAGGCGGCCCTAGCGGCGGAAATGGAGGTAAAGGCGGTTCCATCATTTTAGAAGCCGATGATCAAGTCTATTCCTTGGAATGGTTTCGAAATCGACGCATTTTAAAAGCTGAAAATGGCGCGGATGGATCCGCAAAAAACTGCCAAGGTCGTGGCGGTAGTGATACTATTCTAAAAGTGCCTTGTGGCACACTCGTCAAAGATCCTAATGGCGAGATTCTTTTTGATTTCACTGAAAATAAACAGCGCTGGATAGCCTGTAAGGGCGGTCGTGGCGGTCGAGGCAACAATAGCTTTAAAACTCCCACAAATCGGGCTCCGAATATCTCTACGCCTGGAACTGAAGGCGATCACTTAGATGTGGAACTAGAGCTCAAGTTAATCGCTGATGTAGGACTTGTGGGTTTTCCTAATGCAGGAAAATCGACACTGATCACCGCTCTAGCCCATGTCAAAGTCAAGATTGCTCCTTATCCTTTTACCACACTAAAGCCGAACCTTGGTTATATTGAATACGAAGATTATTCTCGAATTTGCATTGCAGACATTCCAGGAATCATTGAAGGGGCACATCGCAATCGTGGTCTTGGATTTGAATTCTTACGACATATTGAAAGAACAAAGTTGCTTCTATTTATTTTGGATGCATCAGGAATTGATGGAAGAAATCCTTCTGACGACTATGCGGTTCTTCGCAAAGAAATCGAAGCATATAGCCCTGAAATGCTGTCTAGGCCCTATTTAGTGGTTCTTAATAAAATCGATACTGAAGAAGCAAATGACCTTCTTAAAGATTTTCACAAAAAACATAAAGTCAGCAAAAAACAACTTTTCGAAATCTCTGCATTAAACGGAGAAGGCATTCCAAAATTGCGCGAAGCCATCTACACTATATTGTCAGATGGTTAATTGACGCGAAGCGTTTGAAGCCCCATCAAGCATCAATTGTTAATCACCAGGCCAAAAGTAAACACAGATTTGTGAATGCAAAGAAACCCCTGAAAGGGGTTTTTTAATTGTAGCCCAGGGTTCACAATGCCCTGAAAGGGCATTAGTTAACCCTGGGTAAAATATGAATGAGATAGTACCCCCGAAGTGGGGTACTTAAATAATATCAATTGAAGCACCCCCTTCGAGGGTGCAATTGCATTTTGAATCTTTCCCAGGGTTAACTAATGCCCTTTCAGGGCATTGTGAACCCTGGGCTACAAATGAATAACTCCCTTCGGGAGTTCGCTTCGCGCTAAAAAGCATTTCTGTTAGTTAGGAATGCTTCCTTGCGCACTCCAGACGCTTCGCGATAACTTTTAAGTTTGTAAATAACTAACAATCAACATCTTAAAAATAATTTTGTTTTTTTATTTTTTTCGTTGACAAAGATTTTTGCAAACTGGAATAGATGATGTCGTCCTTAACTAACAATTTAAACAGGAGATTTTATTATGGACAAAAAACCACAACAGCAACAAAAAAACAACCAACAACCACAAAAAACCAACCAACAACAGCAAAAACCACAACAAAACCCAAAAAATCCAGGTAAAAAATAAGGGTTTGCTGTTTTTCTAAATGCCTAGTTTGCATTTGGAAAATTTGCGCGCAGTTTTCCTAGGAAAACTGCGCAATTTTTTTTTATTTCTCTACTTTTTTTCTTCCTGATTTGATATCTTGCTTCACTCATTTCGGTATATCTTAACTTTTATTGCAAATCAGATCGACTTCTGGCAAAAGACAGGGAAGAATACAGTATAATCGGAGTAGAACGCTTGGTTTCCGTCGCATCCTCATCACATCATATCCAATCGTATCACAAGCATGATCATCTTCTTTTTCAATTTATTCTTTTGGAACTCATCCTTGCCCATCAAGAGCTGTACAGAATTAATAAAATCGCGCTGAGCCTTAAAAAAAAGGTTTCCAAGGAATTATTTGACGACTTGGCATCAGAAATTGTGAAGCTGTCAGGGGCTTCACGGGGCTATATGAGGATATTTGTTGGCAGCGACCTGGGAATATTAACGAAGTTGAAAAATATTTGTGCGTTTTTTTCGCAAAGCAATAGTAGCAGTGATCTTGAAACAGAAATGTATGAAGCAGCCAATCAGGCTTGGTTGTCATCTTTGCAAGCATTAGATATTATGACAAAATACTCTGCAAATGAATCTGATAAAGGAAAAAAAGCGCCGATCTCACAATTGACTTCCTGTTTGGAAAAAATCAATAAGAACATAAAGAAGTTAGCTGAGTGCGCAAGTGAAGTAGTATTCAAGTTTCGAAATGATGAAAATGTGATTTTTTTTCTCCTTGTCTACCATCATTCGTTGGACACTATCTACGGTAAGGAATTTGTTTTGAAGTGTTTGAGAAAGATGTTTGCAAAGAAAGAACTTTCTGTCGTGGAAGATTTTTTGGTGTTTAAATACACGGAACGCGGTTTCAAACATTTGATTCCGGTGATCCATGAAAAAATCGAAGCGATAGAGAAAAGAAAATATGAAATCTGAAAGACGTTGTTGCATAAATCATTAGATAAACCACAAATTATTTCCGTAAACTCTAAATTTATCGCAAAGACGCAAAGAAAAATTATGAATTATGAAGTATGAATTATGAAAAGAAATCATGTCCATTTTTCATAATTCAGCATTCATGATTCAAGAAGATCTTGACGCCGAAGGCGATCTTGCCTTCCTTGTTTTTATTTTTTCTTTGCGTCTTTGCGAGCCTTTGCGCCTTTGCGATAAATTTAGAGTGAACAAAAATAGCTTGAGGTCAATACAAGCAATACAAAATTATTTATGCAACAAGGTTAATTGTTATGAAAAATGCCCAACAACAGTTTGATGAGCTTGTCGCATTGACATCTCTTTATTTAGCTCAGGAGCATCCCAAGAGATCCTGGTTGGATGTTGATGGAGAGAGTTATGGCATTTTTAAAAGTTACGCCAGTCAAAATAAACAGACAGTAAAACGTTGTCCATCTAGCGATGTAATGCCCATGCCACAACAGGTAAAAGTTGCTGTGGTTGCTCCAAAACCTGTGGTTTCGAATGAGCTGACAGAAAGAAAAGCCACAATTGAGAAAGAGGAGAAAAAACCGATTGTAGAAATGACAGAAAAAAAATTGCCTCCTGAAAATAAGGAAAACCTACAAAGAGAAAAGATCGATCTTCCTTTGGAACAAGATTTTAGCGATATCCAGAAGATCGTTTCAGAAAAATTTCCAAAAATAGAAATTGTAGATTTGATTCCTTCTGATAAGGTTGCTAAAGATATTAAACATGGCTGGAAACAAGGCGAGGAGATTCAGGTGATGCTATTTTCATTACCGGAAAATGAAAAAAACAGTGAGCTCTTAGAAAATATCGCAAAAGCGATAAAAAAGTTCTCTATTTCTACCAAACTCTGTTTTGGCAACAATTTTGATGCGGAATTGAAAGCCATGCAATCACAACCCATAAAACTAATATTGCTCTCGTCTGCTTGCGTTTCCCTGTTTTCAGATAAGTTGAAAAAGGGATCTCAGCACTACTATTTGGGTTCAATTCCCGCCATAATTCTCGAAG
>Ga0206902_10007_pt2 | contig 59748 bp, 52 predicted proteins | sample Alteio_BWOrgHeat_44_FD_153242 | JGI IMG/M metagenome (GOLD analysis project Ga0206902, IMG submission 153242) | Enriched cells from forest soil in Barre Woods Harvard Forest LTER site, Petersham, Massachusetts, United States -... | ecosystem: Environmental > Terrestrial > Soil > Temperate forest >... | reverse complement strand
TGCTGCAATCAGCAATGCGCAAGAGGTGCGTTATTTGAACACTGGCGATGCGGTGATTTCACGTGAATCCCTATCTACAGCCTATCTTGCAGTGGGTGGAGTGTTATGTGCTGTTGATAAAGTCATCACATCCGGTGAAACTGCCTTTTGTTCTGTAAGGCCTCCGGGACACCATGCCTGCAGTGATCGTGGAATGGGTTTTTGCCTTTTTAATAATGTTGCGATTGCAGCGAGATATGCTCAGAAGAAGCATGGAATCGATAAAGTGTTGATTGTAGATTGGGATGTCCATCATGGGAATGGCACTCAGGAGATTTTTTATCGAGATGGTTCAGTTTTTTATTTTAGTACTCATGAAGAAGGGTTGTATCCAGGAACAGGTGTGGAAGCAGAAATTGGTGAAGGGACAGGAGTGAGTACAACATTGAACTGTCCGATTGCTGCAGGAGCTCATTCTCGCGAGAAGGTTATTGAAGCATTTGATGCAAAACTGCGGAAGGCGATGGAGTTGTTTCAGCCGGATTTTGTTTTTATTTCTGCGGGATTTGATGGACATGTGCAGGATCCGTTAGGACATTTTAATTTGACAGATGAGGATTTTGGTACATTGACAAAGATTGTTAAAGATATTGCTGACAAGTATGCTAGAGGGCGAATTGTGTCTGTTTTAGAGGGTGGATACAGCTTGCCGGCATTAGCGACGGCCGTTGTTGCGCATGTTAAGCAGTTGGGAAACCCAAAAATAGCTTCCGAACAGAATGAGTTGTGATTTTTCGTGAACGTGAACGTGCCCGTTCCCGTACCCGGATTTTATGGATCTTAATCTCGATCTTAATCATTATCTTAATCCTTATTCTTACACAATTCTCTCTAGATTCTTGGTTGTTTAGTAACCAAACTGAAACATAAGAGCTCGAATTTAGAAAAAATAAAGAAAAAAAGATTAAGATCATGATCAAGATTGAGATTAAGATTTTCCACCAGTTTGCTTAAGTTAGCGCAGATTCTCAAATTGCAGTAATTAGAAAATCCGGGCACGGGAACGGGCACGTTCACGTTCACGATGGTTGTTTGGTTCGGGTAGTTGTTTAGGATAATATTATGTTCGATGCAATTATAATCGGCGGCGGGGCTGCGGGAATATTTGGAGCGCTGGCTGTAAAAGAAAATGATCCACATGCCATAGTCGTTGTCTTAGAAAAAACTGCTCAGCTTCTCAGCAAAGTGCGCATCTCTGGCGGAGGTCGCTGCAATGTCACACACGCCTGTTTTGACCCTAAAGAACTCGTCAAAAACTATCCTAGAGGCTTTAAAGAGCTGATTGGTCCATTCACACGATTCCAACCGCGCGATACTGTTCAATGGTTTTCTGATCATGGCGTGGAACTTAAAACAGAAGCTGATGGACGAATGTTTCCTGTCACAGATGACTCAGAAACCATTATTGAATGTTTGCTCTCCTTTGCGAAAAAATTAGGCGTTGATATCCGCACACAGCAAAAAATTAGATCCATAGAAAAAAATGATGATCAGTTTGTTATCACATTAGAAACGGAAGAAAAATTGCTTTGTAAAAATCTGCTTTTGACTTCAGGGAGTTCTCCACAAGGGCATGCTTATGCAAAAGCTTTTGGACATACGATTCAACCTTTAGTTCCTTCTCTATTTACATTTAATGTTCCTGAGTCTCCATTTAAAGATCTGCAAGGGAGCTCTGTAGAGTATGTGACGATCGATTTATTAGAATCTTCATTTTCTCAGTCGGGGCCATTACTATTTACACATTGGGGATTTAGTGGGCCTGCAGCCTTGAAGTTATCATCATGGGGTGCACGATTTCTTAATGAAAGAAATTACAAAACAAAATTGCGCATTGATATGCTTCCACGAATATCTGCAGAACAATTTATTGCAGATCTAATAAAACTTCGAAAAGAGAGTTCCAGTCAAAGTGTTGGGAATAATTATCCGGAAGGCATTACAAAAAACTTATGGAAGAAGTTGTTGGAAATATCGCAAATCGATTCGACAAAGAAGATGTCAGAGATTAGTAATGATTCCATAAAAGGGCTTTGCAATACTACTAAAGCCGGAATTTATCTCATTGATGGCAAAACAACGTACAAGGAAGAGTTTGTCACGTGTGGTGGCGTAACGCGTAGCGAAGTCGATTTCAAGACGATGGAAAGCAAGTTATGTCCGGGATTATTTTTTGCAGGCGAAATTTTAGATGTTGATGCGGTGACAGGTGGATTCAATTTCCAAAACGCCTGGACCACCAGTTGGATAGTGGCACAAACGATAGGGAAACGAGCTTCAATGAATACACTCTAAAAAACGCAAAGGCGCTAAGACGCAAAGACGCAAAGACGCAAAGAAAAAAAAGAAAAATAAAAACAAGGATAGGCAAGATCGCCTTCGGCGGCAGGATTTTTTTAAATATGAAATCTGAAATATGAAATCTGAAAAAAAACTTAAGGTTAGAATCGGGTACGGTAGCTATCTTTCAGATTTCAGATTTCAGATTTCAGATTTTTCTTTGCGCCTTTGCGTTTTTTTAGAGTGTATTTACATAAGGCTTTTGCTTAGTTATTTGCTTACTATTTTCATTATTTGTATGTTTGTAAATATGAATGACAAAGTTTTGCAGCAAAATATCAGCTTGTGGGCTCAGAAGTATCCTAAAGAGGCCATTTTTCTTCCTTACACGGATTGTAAGGGAGTTGAATTTTGTCATACCAAAAAGGGAGAGCTCAATTTAAAAGGGTATATAAACGGCCATGAGTTTTTCTATCATTCCACTTCTAATGCTCTGAAAGAAGCTCAAGAATGGTTTCACAAGCTTCCTTTACATGATGTAGAGATCCTTTATGTGTTTGGTGTGGGTCTTGGTTATGCTTACAAAGCAGCTTCAGAGTGGCTGAAGCAAAATCCAAAACACCATCTTGTCTTTCTCGAAGATGATTTAGCAGTCATTCATCGTTTGTTTGAAACAGAAATCGGAACAGAAATTTTATCAGACCATCAAGTTCAACTGCACTATTTTGCAAATCTTGAAGAGACACAGTCGGCAATATCGGAGTTGTACTGGGATTTCATGTCATTGAAAATGCATATTTCGGCATTGAAAGCGTATAATAAGCATAAAAAAGAGCGTTTCAATGAGTTGCAGCATAAGCTGCAATATGATGCGACAATGCGTTATTCACTTGTTGATGAGTATTTGACGTATGGAGTGAGTTTTTATAGAAATTTTTATCCCAATCTTTTGGATTTGCCTGGGGCTGCGTTAGGGGATTCTTTAGTGAACAAGTTTCAAAACGTGCCTGCAATTATATGTGGAGCGGGACCGTCGATGAGCAAACAGCTGTCACAAATAGGGAGTTATTTGGACAAAGCTTTAATTTTTGCGGGTGGATCTGCGATGAATGCGCTGAATGCGGCGGGGATACAACCGCATTTAGGTGCAGGTGTGGACCCGAATCCGGAGCAGTATATTCGTGTGGAAGGAAATTCTGCATTTGAAGTTCCATTTTTGTATCGGAATCGGATGAGTCATCGTGCCTTTGGATATGTTCATGGACCACATTTATATGTGACAGGCAGTGGTGGATATGATGTTGCTGGATGGTTTGAAGAGGAGTTAGGGATTAAGGGAGAAGATATTGATGAAGGATTTAATGTTGTCAATTTCTGTTTAGATATTGCGCGTGTATGGGGATGTAATCCGATTATTTTTGTGGGATTGGATTTGGCCTTTACTGAGATGGAAGCGTATGCGAAAGGTGTTGTTGAGAAAAGCAAGGTGACGAAAAAAGAGTTGTTGGAAGCTCCAAATTTGGATGATACAGCGTTATTAAAAGAGGATATTCATGGGAACCCCGTGTATACGCTGTGGAAGTGGATAGCGGAGTCGAATTGGATTGGAGATTTTTCTAAGGAGCATTCTGAAGTGACAATAATTAATGCGACGGAGGGAGGAATTGGCTTTCCTGGCGTCGTGAATATGCCTTTGCACGATGTTGCAGAGCGTTATTTCCATCGTCATTATGATTTGAAAGATAGGCTTCAAGGGGAGATACAGAATGCGCTTTTACCTGATGTTACTGAAGAGAAGGTGAGGCAGACATTGATAAAAATGAGGGACAGTTTAGGGAGATGTCAAGAATCATTGCAGATTTTGATTGAAGAAACAGAGCCAATTATCGAGAAATTGCGAAATGAGAAAAAGGTTTCTGTAACATTGCAGACCGGTAGGGCGGCGTTGTATGAGACGGAACTTTCAGAAGAGCCTGGATATATTTACGTGCTTGAGATCTTCAATATTATTTTTAGCAAGATGATGAATCAGGAGCTTCGTCAAATACTTCAGGAGGCAATTTCTCCATGGAAGCAGGCTATTAAAAAGCTTGAGTTAAACAAGAAAAAGTTAATTTTTTTGCGCGATGTTGCTTCAGCGAATGTTGCTTTGATCAATCACTCCTTGGAAAATGTAAACAGTAAACAGTAAACAGTATTCAGTAGAAATCAGAGTTACATTCACGTTCCTATTACCCATAAGTATCGCGAAGCGAACTCCCGAAGGGAGTTTTTTAATTGTAGCCCAGGGTTCGCAATGCCCTGAAAGGGCATAGCTAACCCTGGGTATATGACAGGAGATATATGCACCCCCGAAGCGGGGTGTTTCAAATATTGATTTTGATGCACTCTGCTTCGGGAGTGCGATTTTATTCTAAATTTGTCCCAGGGTTAACATGCCCTTCGGGCATTAGTGAACCCTGGGCTACAAATGAATAACTCCCTTCGGGAGTTCGCTTCGCGCAATTAATTCTTTCTTGCAAGCATTGAGGCGAGGATGGAAATGGCAAGGATGCCGATGATGACTCCTAGCGATAGTGTAGTGGGGATAGGGATGTAATGCGATAGCAGCATTTTTGTGCCGATAAAGATGAGTAACGCTGCCAGCCCATATTGTAAATAGTGAAAGAGATCCATCAAGCCTGATAGAGCAAAGAACATCGAACGCAATCCTAAAATTGCAAATACGTTGGATGTGTATACGATAAAGGGATCTGTAGTAATAGCCAAAATGGCTGGAACAGAATCGAAGGCAAAAAGAATATCTGTGGTTTCCACAGCAATAAGCACCAAAAATAGTGGTGTCGCCACATATCTATTTGCTTGTTTCACGAAAAAATTTCCATTGTCATAAGTTTTAGTAACTGGAATTATCTTTTGTACAAGAAGGAGAACAGGATTTCTTTCGGGATGTGCCTCTTCACCCTTGTCTAAAGCAAATTTTATTCCTGTGAACACAAGGAAGGCTCCGAAAATGTATACGATCCATGAAAATTGTTGTATTAAAGCTATTCCTGCAAAAATAAAAATCACGCGCATGATGAGTGCACCAAAGATTCCCCAAAATAACACCTTGTGTGTGTATTGTTTCGGAACGGCGAAATAGTTGAAGATGAGCAAAAAAACAAAAAGGTTGTCTACGCTGAGGGATAACTCAATTAAATAACCTGCAATAAAGTTTAATGTTGCTTCAGAACCATGTGTGAAGTACACAATAAAGGAAAATAGTAATGCGAGTGCGACCCATATACTGCTCCAAAACAAAGCTTCTTTAGGTTTTACGATATGTAAAACTTTATGAAACACGTGTAGATCAAGAAAAAGCATGAAAAGGACAAAAAGATTAAATCCGACCCATAGCGCTATTGTAGGCATATTTTATCCCTAAAGTAGAAAAATCTGAAATCTGAAATATGAAATCTGAAATTTTGTTTCATCTTGCATTCTTCTTTCTTCTTTTCAGATTTCATATTTCAGATTTCAGATTTTTAAACTCAGAAGGGGTTTTCGATGTCGATGAATAGCGTAGGAAGTCGAAAATGCTTCTGAATGTGTTCTGCAAGCGCTTTGGGTCCTATGCGTTCTGTGGCGCTATGCCCTAAGGCAAAGAAGTTTATTTTCTCCTCAAAAGCCTGATGCCATGCAGGTTCATCAAAATTTCCAGTCACATAACAATCGACATTTGCTTGCACAGCAGAGCCCAAATTTTTATAGGCTCCTCCGGATATCAATGCGGCGCTCGAAATTTTTTCTTTTCCACCGAGTGCGCAATGTGCGCTGTGTTGATAATATTTTTCTAACTGTTGCTGAAATTTTTCGCGTGATGTTGGTTTAAATTTGCCTTGGACTCCGATAAAGTTGCCTTGGTAAAGTCCGAAAGGTTGTAACTCTCTCCATCCTAAGTCGTGAGCGGCTTTCCAATTGTTTCCAAACTTTTGATGAGCATCGAGTGGAAGGTGGTAAGCGAGCAAAGAGATATTGTTATCGAGAAGCAACTTAAGTTTATCTTTTTTGGTGCCTTCGATGACGTAATTATCTCCATTCCAGAATAGGCCATGATGAACAATTAATACTTGCACATCCTGTTGTACGGCCATTTCTAGGGTTTTTAAGCTTGCGGATACAGCAGTAGCTATTTTTGAAATTTTGGGACTTCCTTCAACTTGGATTCCATTCGTGCAGTAGTCTTTAAATCCATCAATTTGCAGAAGTTCATTTAGATAATTTACGAAATCTTTTAGGATAAGCATAATCGTGCCTGATTAATTTTTTCACCACAGAGATCACAGAGTACACAGAGATCACTGAGAAAATAAAGAGAAAAATATAAAATGAAAATAAACAAACGTTAATTTTTTTGACTTCTTTTTTTTCTCTGTGCTCTCATTTTTCTCTGTGCGCTCTGTGATCTCTGTGGTGAAAATAAAGTTCAATAAACGGTAAATACGAATGTCTGATGATGTTGCGAAAGAAGCGGCGGGCAAAGCTGCTGCTGATCTTGTAAATAATGGAATGTTTGTCGGTCTTGGTACGGGGTCGACAGCGGCTTATTTTATCAAAGCTTTAGGCGAAAGGTGTCGCGATGGTTTAGAAGTTCAAGCTGTGGCTACATCCAAAGCCTCTTTTTTGCTTGCACAAGATGAGTGCATTCCTATGGTTGAAGATCTTTCTGAGATTGTGATGCTGGATATCACTGTTGATGGCGCTGATGAAATCGATAAAAAGAAAAGGATGATCAAAGGTGGTGGTGGTGCTTTATTACGCGAAAAAATCATTGCTAGCATGAGTCAGGAGATGATTGTCGTTGTTGATGAAGCGAAGTTGGTCAATCATCTTGGCGGTGTTCCTTTGCCTGTCGAAATCATTCCGTTTGCCTATCAGGCAACGATCGACAAAATTGAGCGTTTAGGGTATTCAGGTTCTTTGCGCATGAGCAAGGGCAAGCGTCCATATGTTACAGAAAACCACAATTATATCTTTGATATTCGGTTTTCGTTGCCCTGTTTAGATCCTGAAAGCGATGAACATGCCCTCAAGGGTATTCCTGGAGTCGTTGAAACCGGATTTTTTCTCAATTTAGCCGGAAGAGTGATCGTCGGATATAAAGATGGAAAAGTGAAAATTCTATCGTGACGCAAAACAAGTAAACAGTATACAGTAAACAGTAAACGGTAGTTTATATGTTGCTGGAAATTTCTACTGAATACCGTTTACTGTTTACTGTTTACTTTTTTTAGGTTAGCAAATGATGTCGGAATTAATTCTTCTTGCGTTTGATAAGATTATGCAAACACGTTCTTATACTGTTGTGGTGTTGGGCACAAAGGAGAAGCGCTTTGCTATCTACACAGATCCGAACATTGGAAGAGTATTGCAGCTTTATTTAACGGATGCAGAAAAAGCACGTCCTTTAACACATGATCTGATGAATTCCATTTTCCGTGGTTTGAATATCCGCGTCAAACAAGTTGTCATCAATGACATTCAAGATACAGTATATTACGCCAGGCTATATCTAGAGCAGGATTATGGCGATATCACACAAATCTTGGAGATCGATGCGCGTCCAAGCGATTGCATCACTTTAGCACTCATTAATAATGCTCCTGTCTATTGCACACGCGATGTGTTGGAAAAAACCATTGCCGTTGAGGAATAAATCTGAAATCTGAAATATGAAATCTGAAAAAATGTAAAACTTATCTTTGCAAGAGGTTAGTAGGGATAGTTGTTTGATAGGAAAAACCTACACTCGTTTTCAGATTTCATATTTCAGATTTCAGATTTCTAATAATGAATATTAAAGTTGTTGTTGGCGAGGTTAATGAGGGCTGCGACGGCTTGATCGGCATCCTCGCCGGTCGCTGTGATTTTGATTTTGGCTCCTTCTGGAGCGGCTAGCATTAAAATTCCAAGTAACGACTTAGCGTTGACTTCATGCTTGTTATAGAAAAGTTTAATGTTGGATTTGAAGCCGACGGCACATTTGACAATTTCTGTCGACGGACGTGTGTGAAGACCTCGAATATTACGAATTACTAACGTGCCTTTAGCAATATTGTTATTTTCAGTCTTCATGCTTATTTTTTATTTATTATTTTATTTGTTCATAGCCACTGATACGCCTGTTTGGATTTTATCGCAAACTTTTTCTGGCAAAGAAATGGAAAAAGGTGGTCTACTACTTCTTTCCTTTAATTTTTCTGATTTTAATTTTTATGGCAAAAGAACGCAGTGCAATTTCAAAAGATGACAAATGGAATGTGGAATCTTTGTATCCGAATTTTACAGCGTGGCAAAAAGAATTTGATGCTGTCTGTCGCGAGAAAAGTCAGCCACACTGGCCGAAAATTGCAGCTTTTCAAGGCAAGCTGCATCAAGGGCCAGAGCAAATTAAAGAGCTGTTTGATCAGACATTTTTGTTAGAGCGCAAGTTGACCAAGTTGTATACCTATGCGCATCTGAGACATGATGAAGATATCACTGAAGATGTTGCAAAAAAGGCGTATGCGCGGATCTCTGCAATTTTGCATGACTTTCAAAAAGAGACCTCTTGGATAGATCCTGAGCTGCTTTCTTTGCCTCAAGCCACGATAAAAAAATATCTGAAATCGAAGGTGCTTGCCGATTATCGTTTTCATTTAGAGAAAATTTTGCGCGTGAAGCCTCATACTTTGTCGCAAGAGCAAGAGGGATTGTTAGCATTAGCAGGAAAGGCTTTGCAGGCACCTCAGAGGGCATTTTCTGCTATCAGCGATGCCGACTTTAAATTTGGTACTGTTTTAGATTCCCGCAAAAAGAAGCATGAACTGACGCATGCTCAGTACGGAAATATGATTCGCCATCACGACCGTACATTGCGAAAAAATGCCTTCACACAGCTGCTTAAAGCGTACGGCGATTATGAAAACACGTTATGTGAACTTGTGAATGGGCAAGTACAGGGACATCTGTTTCACGCGCGTGCTCGCAACTATAACTCTTGTTTGGATGCGGCTCTTTTTCCTAAAAACATCGATACCGCTGTTTATCACTCTCTGATCGATGCCGTTCATGATGGCATTGGAGCTCTTCATGAGTACGTAGCGCTTCGTCAGCGTACTTTGAAGGGGGTGAAAGAGATTCATCTGTACGATATGTATGTGCCGTTGACTCCAAATTTTGATATGCCGATGCCATACAAAGAGGCAGAAGAGCTGGTGATTGAATCTGTTGCGCCATTGGGTTCTGAGTACCAACAGCAGCTCAGCGATGGATTAAAAAAACAGCGTTGGGTGGATCGCTACGAAAATAAAAATAAGCGCTCTGGCGGGTACTCAAGCGGATGTTATGATAGCAATCCGTACATTCTATTAAATTATGCAGGATCGTTGCGCGATGCCTTTGTGCTGGCCCATGAAGCTGGTCATAGCATGCACAGTTATTTGTCACATAAGCATCAGCCTTACCAGTACGGACACTATCCGATTTTTCTGGCGGAAGTGGCATCGACATTTAATGAAGAGCTGCTCATCCGTTTGTTGTTAGAGCGCTCGCGAAGCAAAGAGGAAAAAATTTTCCTAATCACACAAAAGATTGAAGACATTCGCGCGACATTGTTTAGACAAGCAATGTTTGCAGAGTTTGAGTTGTATTTGCATCAGATGGCGGAGCAAAATATTCCGCTAACACCAAAATTACTAAAGGAAAAATATCGCGATTTGAACCGCTACTATTTCGGGAAAGATGTGGTGATAGATCCTGAGGCGGAAGTGGAGTGGGCGCGCATTCCGCATTTCTATTACAACTTTTATGTGTATCAGTATGCCACGGGGATTAGTGCGGCATTGGCGTTGGCCAATCGGGTAATGAATGGTGGCAAAAAAGAGCGCGACGCGTATTTATTTTTTCTGAAGGCGGGATGCAGCGACTATCCGATTGAGATTTTGCAAAAGGCGGGAGTGGATATGCGAACGCCTTTGCCGGTGCAGTCGGCGATTACCTTATTTAAGGATTTAGTGAAGCAGCTTGGGCAGTTGCTGGCCAAGAAATGATTAGCACTCGATTGAAAGAAGTGCTAAATTTGCTTGCGAAAAATATCCACAAAACAGTATGTTTTTTTGTTTCACCACAAAGGCACAAAGAACACAAAAAGGAAAAGAACAGGATAACAGGATCGCAAAGCGGCAGGATTTTTTTTTATCATGTTCATCCTGCTATCCTGTTTAAAAATTTCAATCTTTTTTCTTTGAGATCTTAGTGTCTTTGTGGTGAAATAATTTATCAAAGTTAACGATTAAACATTAAGGAGCCACACATGGCACAAACCCAAGTGAAAGAACCTAAACAATCCACACAAACCAAATTTAAGCCGCTTGGAAATCGTGTTCTGGTCCGACGACTGGAGCAAGAAGAGAAAATGAAGGGCGGTATCTACATTCCTGATACAGCAAAGAAAAAACAGGAACAGGCAGAAGTAATTGCTATCGGTCCTGGAAAAAAAGACAAAAATGGAAATGCGATTTCAATGCCTGTAAAAGTTGGCGACATCGTGTTGATGGAAAAATATTCCGGTCAGGAAGTCACGCTTAATGATCAGGAGTATGTTATTGTGCGCGCTGAAGATCTTATCGCGATTGTCGAAAAATAATTAAGAATTGAGGAGAAATTATAATGGCTAGCAAAAATATCAAATTCAAAGAAGAAGCCCGTCAGAAGATTCTGAAAGGGGTTCGCACACTCGCCGATGCTGTCAAAGTGACATTGGGTCCAAAGGGTCGCAATGTGATCATCGATAAATCGTATGGCGCACCACACATCACAAAAGACGGTGTCACTGTTGCTAAAGAGATCGAACTGGAAGATAAGCATGAGAACATGGGCGCGCAGATGGTGAAAGAAGTTGCCAGCAAAACTGCTGACAAAGCGGGAGATGGCACAACAACAGCGACAGTGTTGGCAGAAGCGATTTATAGCGAAGGGTTGCGCAATGTGGCTGCCGGTGCTAATCCGATTGCTGTGCAGCGCGGTATGAAAAAAGCTGTTGAAGCTGTAGTGAAGAAGCTAAAAAGCTCAAGCAAAAAAATTAAAGATAGCAACGAGATTGCTCAAGTGGCAACAATTTCTGCGAACAATGATGCGGAAATTGGTAAGATTATCGCATCTGCAATGGAACGCGTCGGCAAAGATGGAACAATCACTGTTGAAGAAGCAAAAGGCTTTGAGACAACTCTAGATGTGGTTGAGGGCATGAGTTTTGATCGTGGATACCTTTCTGCCTATTTCATGACCAATCCGGAAACGCAAGAGTGCGTGTTTGAAGATGCCTTCATCTTAATTCATGAGAAAAAGATTTCAGCGATTAAAGATTTGATTCCGATCTTGCAAGCAGTCGCAGAAAGCGGACGTCCACTGCTGATTATTGCAGAAGACGTGGAAGGCGAAGCGCTAACAACATTGGTTGTCAACCGCCTCAGAGCTGGATTTAAAGTTTGTGCAGTGAAGACTCCGGGCTTTGGTGATCGTAGAAAAGCGATTTTGGAAGATATTGCCATTTTGACGGGCGGTCAAGTGATCAGTGAAGAGCTTGGGCTCAAACTGGAAAATGTGACCTTAGAGATGCTTGGAAAGGCAAAAAAGATCGTTGTAAGAAAAGAAGACACAACACTTGTTGAAGGTGCAGGTGATAAAAATCGCATCAAAGACAGAGTGGCACAGATCAGACGTCAATTGACAGAGACAGATTCCTCTTATGACAAAGAGAAACTCCAAGAACGCCTTGCGAAATTAGCGGGTGGCGTGGCTGTGATTCGCGTTGGAGCTGCAACAGAGATCGAAATGAAAGAGAAAAAAGATCGCGTTGAAGATGCTCAGCATGCCACTGCAGCTGCTGTGGAAGAGGGAATCCTTCCTGGTGGTGGTGTCGCGTTGATTCGTTGCATTCCAACAGTGACTGAATTGCTTAAAACTTTGACAGATAGTGATGAGCGCACAGGTGCATCAATCATCATCAAAGCATTGAGTGCTCCGTTGCGACAAATTGCAATGAATGCTGGGGTAGAAGGCGCAGTCATTCTGCAGCAGGTTGAAAAACTGCCTGAAACAGAAGGATACAATGCGTTGACTGGCGAATATGTCGACATGATCAAAGCGGGAATTTTGGATCCAACGAAAGTGGTGAGAACTGCTTTGGAAAATGCTGCCTCAATCGCCGGATTGTTGATCACAACTGAAGCATTGGTGGCGGATAATCCAGAAGAGAAAAAGGCTCCAGCAATGGCGTCTGGAATGGATTATTAGAATTTGTGCAAGGGCTCTGTGGCGTAAAAATGCACTGCAGAGCCTTGCTTTTTATTAGAGGTTCCCCTAAGATTTCTTTTTTTTCTATTCCGGAATAGCTCAGCGGTAGAGCAGTGGACTGTTAATCCATTGGTCGCGGGTTCGAATCCCACTTCCGGAGTTCAGGGGGCTTTGCCCCCTAAAAACCCCCACCAAAGGGCCGAAAGGCCCTCTGGACTCCCATTGCTAATGTATTGTTTTTCAACATTAAGCAGAACTTAAAGGTAAAAATTTTTAATTAAAATGGACTTTATGGACGAAATGGACGTAATGGACGGAATGGACAGTAAGCAATGTCCATATCGTCCATTACGTCCATTTCGTCCATAAAGTCCATTTTTTTTGGCAACTTATGACTAATCTTATTCCAAAACATGGTGGTTACAGGAATTTAAAAAGTTTTCAGCTTGCACAATTAGTTTATGATATTACATTACGATTTTGTAATAAATTTATCGGGACGAAATGCCGTACTCATGATCAGATGGTGCAAGCAGCACGTTCTGGTGTGCAAAATATTGCAGAAGGCAGCCAAGCATCAGGAACTTCCAAGAAAACAGAAATAAAACTGACCAATGTGGCGCGTGCGAGTCTTGAGGAACTGCGTCTTGATTATGAAGATTTTTTAAGACAACATCAAATGTCAATATGGGATTATTCCGATCCAAGAAGACGCGATCTAATCCATCGTCGTTTGCAGACAGCCGATCAATTTGCATTGTGGGCAAAAGAATTAAATATAAAGCAGCAAGGCTCTATTGAAGAAATTGCTGCCAATGGTGTTTTAACACTAATAGCTGCTGCTTGTTCATTATTAGACAAACAACTCTTAGCACAAGCAAAGGCCTTTTCAACTGAAGGTGGGTTCACTGAACGCCTTTATCGGACTCGGATAGCATCGCGAGATAAATAATGATTTCAATCCATAAAACAATTTGTTTTCTTATTTAATAGTTGTAACTAATTTTTTTTGGTAAATTGTTGCTTTTTAATAATTGGAGGTAAATATGGCTTTCGCAATTCCGGCAGTAACATCTTTAATTCCCGCAATAGCACCTTATGCATCGCAACTGCTTGTAATGGGCGGAACAGCTCTGGCTGGCTTAGCGGTGCAGGCAATCGGAGCTACCGCACTAGAACAGGCGGCACAAAAGGTAGCTGATGTAGCAAATCCATACCTTCAGCAAATGTTAGATAAGTTAAAGCGCGAGAATGTGATTGCTTTTGGTAGTGGAAAAAATGAAGAAGCAGCAAAAGCTCCAGCTAAAGGTTCCCTTGAAGAATCAATAAAGAAAATGCAAGCGGATTACAGACCAGATCCTCTTTTTATGCAGAGATACGGTGACTTAGTTGATGAAGATGATCCACCGGTTGTCTATTCGGGAGTTTTTGCCATGCAGGAAGGTGGACAGATTCCAATTTGGATTCCTTCTCAAAATATTATGCCTAGAAACTACGATCCTTCGAGAACTTATGACTTTCAAATATCTGCTTCATTAGACCAGTGGACTCCGCAGCCATGTGATGGACAGCCAGGATATGGAGTCGTTAGACATAAAGAATGCGGAAGCCTTGGAACGCCAGAAGTAAATTATGAAGGTTCGGTTGTGAAAGATGGGAAAGAAGACCCAAAATTCACTGCCCAATATCGCGAAAGAATTCACAAGTTAATCGATGAACTCAATGCAAAAGCACAAATCGAGGCAAACCGTGGTTTGCCATGCGAGCTTGTGGAAAAACATCTTGTCAGTAGACTCAAGGTGAAATCCCAAAAAATTTACAAACAGCTAGAACAAGAACACCAGCATGAATTATGAAAGAAAGGCACATAACTAAACTTTATGTTTTTTCATATTTCATAATTCATGCTTCATAATTTCTATACTTACTGATTGATGTTGGTGTCGATGAGGAAGTTGGAGTTGTTTGCCACAGGTAAATAAGATCCGCGATAGTTTTCGCAGCAGCCGCCAAAGACATAAGTGATGCCTACGCAAATGTTAGCTGCATAATTTCTGCTTTGCAGGCCACTGTGAAGGTGTCTTGCTTTCATATACATTCCATGCGCATCAACGAATAAACAGCTTGTCAATGGTGCGCGAAATGCAAATCCAGCAATAAATTCTCCAGCTGTACGATGATGAAATCTTAAACTGTTTTTGTAGGGAGCTCCAATCCACAATGTTGTGGAAGCGCAATTACAAAAATAGTGAGTCCAGAAAAAATTGAGTTGGCTGATGGCTTGAAATCTTAGAGGGACTCCTAAAGCTGTCACATGTGCTGTCGTAAGATTTGCTGTTCCCCAGATACCAATTTCTTCGCGACAAAATTGATAACCTAATTGAAAACGCAATTGATTAAGGCTGACTGTTCTGTCATAAATTCCTAAGTGTTTCACATGTTGTCTGTCGTAAACCAATCCTGCATTGAAACAACGTAGTGAAGTGTAGACTCCACCTGTTAGGAATGTTTGTTCTTCAACTTTTTTTGGATTTCGGAATACCAAGTTCTCATGTCCATCCCAGTTGTAGAGGCCATAACTGCCTCCTAGCTGGGCTCCAAGGCCGTTGCACAACGTTTCGCTAAAATTCACTGCAATGAGAGCTCCGTTGTTACCATTCCAGCTTCCTTCCGGCAATCCGCGAAAGTAATCGTAAGAGGCGTTCAGTTCTAGATCGAGAGCAGTCAAAGATGTCTGTATCAAAAAAAATGTAATTAAAAGTGTTGCAAATTGTTTTCTCATTTTCTATCTTCCTTGGTTTAAGAATTTTTAGCCAGATTAGAGATCTGCTGAGTATTTTTCAATAATTTACTGGACTTTCAAGGAGAACTATATGAAACGACTGATCAATGGGATCGCATGTTTATTTTTATTTATTGCCTTTGGTGTTGGAGCTCAACAGACGGAAACATTGAGTCCGGTTTTTCCTGAAACTGCGTTGCCGTTCAGCGTACGAATCGACCAAGCCTCTTTTGGCTTACCGACGGGGTTACAAACGTTTGCTAGCGCAGTCCACAAAGGGAAATGGATCCTTCTTGCAGGAAGAACTAATGGATTGCATGGGTTTGATAATTTTGGAAATAATTTTCCGCCTGAGTTTCAGAACAGCACAGTTTACATAATCGATCCAATGACAGGAGCTTCAAAGAGCCGTTCTCTTAATGATCATAGCGGTTTGTCGCGTTCCATCATTGATGCGCTTTCAGCCACAGCTACACAATCTTTTCAGAGTGGATCCACTCTCTATGTTGTTGGAGGCTATGTTTTAGATTCTCTTACAGGACAAATGATAACAAAGAGCACCCTGACAGCCATTGATTTAAAGACACTTATTAAATGGGTCGAAGGCAAAAAAAATACTCTTAAAAAAGCTGTACGGCAAGTGTCACATCCCATTTTACAAGTCACTGGAGGGGCAATATTTCAAAATAGCAATCATGATCCCGTTTTGTTAATTCTCGGTCAGAATTTCACAGGACTTTATATTGGTAATAACGAAGGAATTTATACAGAGCAAATTCGCCGATTTTGGATTAATGATGATGGAGAACATCTATCGATTATGCCAAAACACGATCCGGTGACTTTTCCGGATTATCGTCGAAGAGACTTAAATGTTGTGCCTATCATGCGCCACAATAAACCTGCTTACGTTGCGTTGTCAGGAGTTTTCACTTTGGATACAGGCGTGTGGACAGTGCCGATTACAATTTTTCCTGATGGATCGAGTTTTGAACCGAATCCGCAAGATCCGAATACTTTTAAGCAGGCGATGAATCATTACGATTCTGCTGTCATTGGACTTTATTCCACATCCTCTCAAACTATGTATGAAGTGCTTCCGGGAGGAATTAGCTTTGGATTCTTTTCTGGCGGTGTTTTTATGACGAGTCCTTTTATACCTTTTATTAATCAGGTGACGACAATAAAAATCGATAAGCATGATAATTACACGCAGTATTTGATGAACAATGAGTATCCATTCATTGCCTCTACAGGGTCAAATCCCGGCAACCAATTACTCTTTGGGGCTAATGCAAAATTTTTCGTAAGAGAAGGAATTGCTACCTATCATAATGGGGTGATTCAGTTGGATCGGATTAAGGGGCCAACCGTCGTTGGATATATTGTGGGTGGAATTATGAGTACAAAGCCGAATACAGACACGATAACGGATTCGACTGCATCGCCTTATGTATTTACTGTTACAGTAATCCCAAAATAATTGGCAGGAACTATGTGTGCAGCAGTAGCATCGACGGAATCTATTTATCGTGAGTTTATACCGGCACCAACCATTAATCGTCTGAAACTACTTCTAGGCAATGATTTAAACCATTGGCCTAGAAGTAAACCAGGCATTTCAAGTACAGCCTGTTGTGTTTATCTTTCGGTTATTAGAGAAGCAATCAAAGAAGCGGATTCTAAAAAAGGGAAGCAAGCGCCTAGCAAAGTCGTGATTACGATTCTCAAGGTTGTTCCTAAAAATCTCAATACGCTTTTTAATTATAGTAAGTACGATGCTGTTGATTCTGCTGACTACACATATACAAAAACAGATAAAGTGAAAGATGAGATTCTTGCTGAAGCATTAAAACAATATTCAGAATTTGTTGCTTCAAGAAATTTGCTCGAAGCGTCTGTCAAGGTGTCAATTGATGAGCTTAAGAGTACAGAACCAAAGTATGAGTCTTGTGTTGGGAAAAAACCTCCTCCACCAAAGATCTTTGTCCCTACTTTTGAACAGGAAAAAATGTTTAAAAAATTGCGAGGCATTTCCTGAGCATAGAGAGTAAACAGTACCATATGCGAAGCGTTTGGAGTATGCAAGAGTCTTCGTCTCTTATATCCATCAAGTAACAATTGTTAATCATCAGGCCAAAGGCCTGGAATTTGAAAGCCTAGGGCATCGCCCTAGGTGGATTGTAGAATAGATTTGCAGGCTGAAGGCCTGCCATATGATATCGCAGGCCTTCAGCCTGCAATCCTTCTTACAGCATACCTAGGGCGATGCCCTAGGCTTTCAAATCCCAGGCCTTTGGCCTGAGAAAAACATTACGGTTACTTAGGAGTGCGCAAACGCGTGAGTTATAGAAAGTAATCCTATAACTCATGTTTTGGCCAAATTGTGAGTTATAGAAACTTGTGCTATAACTCAGAAATATGGTAAAATGTGAGTTATAAACATAAGGTTTTATAACTCATGCGCTGGAACTGGCAATTACCTCAATGGCCTCACTTTACTTACGATCCAAAACTGATTGCCCATCAAGAGAAACAATTTCTTGTAACTGTTGGCAGTGCATTTGCTTTTCTGAAAAATATAGGGGATCAGGATTATCATCAGTTTGTTGTTGAGATTCTCAGCGATGAAGGGTTGGAAAGCTCAAAAATCGAAGGAGAAATTCTTGACAGAGAAAGTTTGCAATCTTCTATCAAAAAGCAGTTTGGATTAAAGGCATCGCCTAGAAAAAAAGAAGCCAATAAAGAAATTGGAATGGCTGATCTTCTGCACGATGTTTATAAATCTTTCGATACACCATTGACGCATAAAATATTGTGGCAATGGCATTCCAAGCTATTTGAAGGCCACACCACGATGGAGTCGGGAAAATACCGTACTCATCAAGAACCCATGCAGATTGTTTCGCATCGGTTTGATTCTCCTCGTGTTTTTTTTGAAGCTCCCCCCTCGGACGATGTGCATAAAGAGATGACCAAATTTATTAATTGGTTTAATGCGACTAGAGATTCTGAACCTATTTTGGGCCGAGCAGCAATTGCTCATGTCTATTTTGAAAGCATTCATCCTTTTGAAGATGGTAATGGAAGAATCGGGAGGGTATTAGTGGAAAAAATCCTTTCTCAGGGTGTTGAGAGGCCAATATTGATTGCCGTATCAAAAGTCTTAGAAAACAGAAGAAAGGAGTATTATTCTGGACTTGAAAAGTGCAACCGCACCTTGAAAGTCGATCGTTGGGTTGAGTTCTTTGCTGATGTTATTTTACAAGCGCAAAGTGAATCAATTAATCTTCTTTATTACTTAATTGAAAAAGCAAAGATGCTCAAAAATCTTTCAGGTGAAATCAATGTAAGGCAAGAGAAGGTATTATTGAGAATGTTTAGAGAGGGATTACGTGGCTTTAAAGGTGGCTTAAGCGCTGAAAAATATATAACAATAACCAAAACTTCAAGAGCAACGGCAACACGTGATTTATCTGAGCTTGTGCAAAAAGGCGCTTTATTAAAAACAGGTGAACTCAAACATACTCGGTATTGGTTAAATTTGCCGAGCGTGAAAAAAGAAAACAAATAACATACAATATGTTAGCTTGAGGCAAACGGAGGTTATTTATGGTGTCTATTGTTTTGGCCAAAATTTTGGCTCTTTATTTTGTAGCGATTGGCGTTGCTTTTCTATTGGATCCATTACGATTTAAAAAGATGCTTCCTGCTATGCTGAAAGACGAGAATTTTCTTCTTTTGGGAGCAATTACAGCTCTATTATTTGGTGCTGTTATTGTGAGTATTCATAATATTTGGGTGTTGGGATGGCCTGTGCTCATTACTCTATTGGGATGGTGGAGTCTTATCAAAGGATACGGGATCCTTATCTACTCAAAATTTCCAAATTACTTTTCCTTTATCTTGAATCGATCGGATATTTTTTATAGAACGTTGGGATCTATTTATTTACTTTTAGGCTTATTTCTCGGATATCACGGCTGGTTTTAAATGGGTAAAATGCGCAAAGAAAGCGACACGATGGGAACGATCGATGTCCCCTCAGACAAGTACTACGGAGCCCAAACTGCACGCTCCTTAATCCACTTTGACATTGGGCATGAGCAGATGCCGCGCAGTATGATTCGTGCTTTGGGCATAATTAAGAAGGCTTCGGCACTCGCTAATGAAGAGTTAGGTTTGCTCGATAAGATGAAGTCGAAGCTTATTGTTCAAGCGGCTGACGAGATGATTGCAGGCAAACTCGACGATCATTTTCCTCTCAGCATTTGGCAGACAGGAAGCGGCACACAAACAAACATGAATGGTAATGAAGTGATTGCGAATCGTGCGATTGAAATCAGCGGGGGTGTGCTTGGCAGCAAAAAGCCGATCCATCCTAACGATGATGTGAACAAAGGGCAATCGTCGAACGATGTGTTTCCGACAGCGATGCATATTGCTGTTGCTGAAGAGGTGCAACGTGAGCTTTTGCCTGCGTTGAAATATATGCGTGAAGAGCTTTTTAAGAAGATGAAAGCTTTTGATCACATCATCAAAATTGGAAGAACACATCTGATGGACGCTGTTCCTTTGACGTTAGGGCAGGAATTTTCGGGATATGTGGCTCAGTTGGATTCCGATATTGCTTGGATAAAAAGTACGTTGTCAGGTGTGTATGAGCTTGCATTGGGCGGAACTGCAGTGGGAACGGGACTCAATACGCATCCGAAGTTTGCCATGTTGGTTGCGAAAAAAATTGCAGATATTTCTGGTTTGCCATTTGTGACGGCTCCGAACAAGTTTGCGGCATTGGCATCGCATGGGCCTTTGGTCAGTTTAAGTAGCGCTTTAAAGGTATTGGCAACGACTTTGAATAAGATTGCGAATGATTTGCGCTGGATGGGTTCTGGACCACGTTGTGGGCTGCATGAATTAAGTTTACCGGAGAACGAACCCGGCTCCTCAATTATGCCAGGGAAGGTTAATCCGACGCAGTGCGAAGCATTGATGATGGTGTCGATACAAGTAATTGCCAATGACGTGGCTGTGACAATGGCTGGAGCTCAAGGAAATTTCGAACTGAATGTGTTTAAGCCAATGATTGCTTACAATATTTTAAACAGCATTACCCTGCTTACAGATAGCTGTCGATCGTTTACAGAGCATTGTCTTGTGGGATTGCAGGCGAATGAAACGCGTATTAAAGAATTGCTTGACCAATCATTGATGCTTGTGACAGCGTTGGCTCCGAAAATTGGATACGACAAAGCTGCAGAGGTTGCTCACAAGGCTTATCATGACAACACAACTTTGAAAGAAGCTGCTTTAGCGCTCAAGTATGTGTCTGAGAAGGAATTTGATCAGCTCATCGATCCACGCCAAATGATACAAAAAAAAATCTGAAATCTGAAATATGAAATCTGAAAAAAAACTTAAGGTTAGAATCGGTACAGTTGCACAAATCTGTAACGCCACTTACGTGGCTCTATATGTTTTTCCTATCATACCGTAGACTCCTCGCTGCGCTCGTCATCTACGGCTAGCATATGTCATCGCTTCGCGACTATTTTATCGCTTCGCGACTATTTTATCGCTTCGCGATTTTATGTGTGCAGTTCGAGAGAATACACAATGACTTTTGATATATACGTAAGATTCAAAGAAGGTTCATAATGAACCACGAAGTGGTAAATAGTCGCGTAGCGACGACATATGCTAGCCGTGGATGAGTGAGCGCAGCGAACGAGTCCACGGTAGACATATTAAGAAGTTCTGGAGCCACGTAAGTGGCGTTACAGATTTGTGCAACAACACCCTTCATAATTCAGATTTCATATTTTATTGAAATCTTTCATGATAAATTCTTTTTAATATAAAATTGCTTCCAATTTTATTAGAGAGTTTCTTATGAGTGCTCCTTCAGTTGTCTATCTTACGCAACAGCCTAAACCTATTCCTGTGCAGCCTCCGATTGCTGCTTTTTCTGCTACTTCCGTGAATGCAGCAATAGAGACACAACAACATTTCAATGCGGTTCATCTGAAAATTCTTGAACATAGAAAAAAGGTCCTATGTGAACAGGAGTTTTCGAACTCAAGCTGCAAGAAGCACAAAAAAAAGATCTGTGATTTTATGCATCCTGATGAGGACCCAAAATTATGGCAAGTTAGCACTATTCCTCCGAACCATAAATATTTCAAAGATAAGCTTTGTGAATCCGGCGAAAAGTGTGTTGAACTACGTTGTCAGGGCTATCATCCGTTAGAACACAGAAATAAGATTGAGCATAGAAGTGTAGAGTGCTGGGAGGTAAAAAGATGGAGCCATTTGGCTCAGAAATATTTTAGAGTTCGAATTTATGCGAATCATCCACGCATAGTCAATATTCCTTTATTTAGTGAAATGAATCAGAAATTGATAGCTCTAACAGCGATTTCGATGGAGATCAGTCGAAAATTGATTTTGTGCCAACATGCGTTTGATGGGGTTGTATGTGAGTCAAAATGCACTTTTATTCATCCAAAAATCGATGGAGAAAAAGCCTGGAATATAACCAAGCAAAAGCCCCATGAACAATTTAAAAGGAACCTTTGCAATAATAGAAAATGTTGCAAGGTAGCCTGCAACTTTTTTCATAAAGGAGACTTTAGAGTTGCTACAGAAATTAATGGAGAGAAGGGTTGGGCCTATTATCGCAAACATCCCGTGACAGGGACTGCACACATGGTCCAATTTTTTGCTTTGGATATTATGAATCTTGGAAATGTGCCTATCCGTACTGTGTACCCAATGGAGCCTTCAGACGACAGCGGTTTAAAGATTTAAAGGAAGTAATTACTTTCAATACGAGTAAGGGGTTCTTCCTCTAGGGAGCAATTTTGCATATTGATCTGCTTTTATCCTATCTATCTTTACTTGGGAATAGTGTGTGTGTAAAGTTTGTATAGCAGCTTCCTGCTGTGAACCAATATAATTCTGCGCCATAAACTCTAATTGGGCAATAGCTTTAGTTCTATCAAGATTGTTATCACTAACATTACCAATAGCAATATATTGTGCCATTTCAAACGTTTGCACATTATAAATCGTTTTATAGTAATTTTCTGCTTTTTTCTTATCATGTGTTACATACAATAGTTCTAATTGTTGCTGCGCTTCCAGATTTCCTTTTTTAGCAGCAGCTAAGAGCCATTTTTCTGCTTCGTTGATGTTTGTTCTTATAGTGGGAATTTCAACTTGCTTCCCGTCATGATCTTGACTCCACCATGTGTAAAAATGTTCTTTTTTCTCTCTATAAAGATCGTCTATCCTGCCATCTTTATAATACCTGCCTAATTCATACATAGCCAGTACGTGGCCTTGACTCGCAGCTTCTGTCAACATATGAACGATTTCCGATGCAGGTTTTTTTGAATAAAGCAAAAAATCAGGTCGATAGCCATATTGGTAAGTCTCTTTACTTGCATAGCGTAATGCTACCCGATAAAGAGCCTCAGGATCTTTTAACTTTGCAGCGTACATATAGAGTCTTAATGACAGATTTAAATCAATATTTTCATATGCTTTGGCCATTTCGCTTATTGCTTTTGCGTCACCATTTCTCGCTCTCTGTAAAGTGTTAGGATTAATACCCTCAAACGGAAATTTAGGATCTTTAAGGCACGCCTCCACAAGTGCAACTTCCTGCTCTTCATTGCATTCTTCTACGTTGTCAAAGCTCAAGCAAATCCTTTCGTGTCTGGCACCAAAGGGCACTTTTTCTGATACAAATAAATCATAGAGGTCTTTTCCGCCTTTAGTGCGCAAAGCGGTTGTTTTGTTCCCTTCTTCGCCACCTGCAATGTCGACACCTCGATAACCAAAAGGTATATATTTTTTGTTATGCTCCCATGCTGCGTCATTGCTACTGTTGACGGCTTCGTGTATCATCTTTTTTAGATCCTCTTTATCAGGTATTTTACCCATGCTGGGTATCCACACGAGGGGTTTTCCTTCAGCATCTATGCTCTCGAATCTTTTTGAATACAGGCCATCTGCCAGCCTAAATTTATCGATTGGGCGTAACTCTTTCTGATGATCAAAAGCTAGCGTTGCCCATTTTTCTATATTTCTTGTGTAGTAAGCATCGAGAAGGTTGTTTAGATGTGTGCGATCTTTTGGATCATTCTGATGCAAGATTTCGAGGTCTTCAATTGTTTTATCTTTTTTTTCTTTAATTGTTGTTATTAGGTTGTCGTTAACAACCTTGCACATTTTTTCCATGGAAGAGCGCCAAGGAGCAAGCTTGTAGGCTTTTTGGAGATTGTCACTTGCTTCTTTGAATTGACCTTCTTCAATTTGAGCCGTTGCTTTCATAAACAGGAGTTCTGAAGATTCATGTTCTTTTTCAATAGTCGCCAGAGTATTGATCGCATTTTTAAAATCTTTTTTTGCGAGATATTCGTGTCCTTCTTCTAGGGTATAGCGCCATTTATCGCCTGCTAAAACGTTTTCACCCACAGCTTTTGCGGTACTATTTTTGAGATTCTTTTCAGCTGCCTGAAGTTGTTCATCCGCCCTTTCCACTTGGGTTTTATAGACTGGAATCAAACAGCTAAGCAAACTTAACAATGACCTAAAAAATCCGCGAGATTGTCGAATCGTTGTCACGCGTTCTTGTAAGGTACTCATCATTTCATCCTGTTGCTTAGGAGTACCAAGAATTTTATTGGCAATTTCACCAACTTCGCTTTTTCTTTTCTGATCTGCTTCAGCGCCTTTTGCTTTCTCTAACGGAGCAGTTAACGTTACCCCTGTGCTAGGCACAGGCTTATCATGAACTGAAGACATAGCCATCTCCTATTGAATAAATAGTCTATACTGTTTTACGCCTCCCAATTTGGTATGCTTCTTGATACGTTGTACCATTTTGTCGATTGCTCATATTGCCGTGTATCTGTGTAATACTTACCAAGGGCATTGCAGATGCGTTTTTTTGTACTTCCAGTAGAACTGTTAGATTGTTGTTCCAAATATTGTACAGCGTTGCGTTTATCTCTTATCTCAGGCGTTGTGACAACAAATATTGCGAAATCCAAATTTTCAATATTCTGATTTTGCTTCATGATGCGCTCATACACAGTGACAGCCTCTTTTCTCATATTGTTTGCCACATAGGAATTTATCATTGCTATTGCAGAATCTATGTTTGCATTGTCTAAAGCTTTTGATAACCATTCGTTGGCCTCTTTGGCCTTATTTGCTTTCAAATAAGCCAAGCCTAATTGATGCATCGCTTGAACATGACCTTGCTTTGCGGCGGCTTCCAAATCTTTAATAATATCGGCATTTGTAATGCCCGTCACCTCGTATTTAGTGCCAAATAATTGATTAGTTAAGGAAACCATTCCGACTTGGAACATTGCCTCAGCATCTCCTTTTCTAGCGGCGAGGAGATAAAATTTTAATGCTTTTTGCAACTTGTTCTGTTTAACAAATATTTCTCCCATTTTTCGAATGGCTGCTCCACTGCCTGCTCTTGCTTGTCTGACGATTTCAGGGTCAACATCCTCAAATGTTACGTTGGAATCTTTAAGAATTTTTTCCAGAAGTGCAACTTTCTCATTAAACATGTAGGGAATCCTAGCTTCCAGCTGAAAATGTGGGAGTCTTTTCTTCGCTGCCTCATTTCCTTTTTGTGCTGCCAATTGATAATGTTTTAGCGCTTTTGTTTCATCCTCTGCTTCTATATTTTGTGCATAATGAAAATGAAGTTCGGCAGGACAATCATCGTAAGTAACGACCGTTGCCAATTGTTTCATATATACTGAATAAGGAAACTTTTCTTTCACTTGAAATTGACATAGAGCGAGAATATCTTTATTGGTATATGCAGCATCTACAGCAGCTTTTAGGGCCTGATATTCCTTATATTTTTGGGCTTCATTGCTATCATCTTTAAATTGCATTAGCTCTCTATCATCCCAAAAGGGTAAATTGGATTTTATCAACTCCCATTTTGCTCCATTATCGCCTGTTTTCAAGCCTTCAACAATAAGATGATATCCCCGAGCATCCCTGTCATAGATTTTGGCGTTATAAAATATGGCTTTTCCTTGAGCATCATGGCTCTGTAACTCTCCATAATTTTTTAATGCCACCCCCAATTTCACTTTATCAACAGGTCGCAAATTTTTCTGATTTGCATCTGCTAAGTGTAACCATTTTTCCAAATCGGTTTTGCTGAATATATCTAAAAGGGCATTCAAGTGTTCTTTGTTGTTAGGTTCATTTTTGAGTAAGATTTCAAGGTCTTCAACTGTTTTTTCTTTTTTTGCTTTGATTGTGGATGTTAACTGATCCTGTGCAGCTCTGCACCGTTTTTCCATGGAATACAGCGACGGAGAAAGTGACAACCATGGAGAAAGTTGTCGTGCTTTTTGGAGATTGTCGTTGGCTTCTTTGAGCTGACCTTCTCTAATTTGAGCCGAGGCTTTCATAAAAAGAAGTTCTGGTGATGCATGTTCTTTTTCAATGGACTCCATTGTTTTTATGGCTTGAGTGAATTTTTTTGTGGCGAGTAGTTCGCGGCCCTCTTCGAGAGTGTAGCGCCATTTATCGTCCTGAAAAACGAGCTCTCTTGCAACTTTTGCTGTCTGTCCTTCTCGATTGAGCGTTTTTTCAGCGAGCTGGAGCTTTTCATCAGCCTTTTCCACATGAGTTTTTATCCCAGGAATAATACGGCTAAGCAGGCTGAGCAGCGACCAAAAAAAACCGCGAGATTGCCGAATTTCTGTCACCCGTGCTTGCAAGATATCCATTGTTTTTTGCTGTTCTTCAGGGGTACCTAAGATATTGTTGGCGATCTCATCGACTTCTCTTTTTCTTTTCATTTCTGCTTGAGAAATTCCTTCAGGCTGACCCTCAAGCGGAGGAGCTGAAGGTGTAGGGAGTACTGTGAGAGGAGTATATCCTGGTTGATCATCGACTGAAGACATAGCGACCTCCATAGAGAAGAGTTCTGTATTTATTATAAAGTAAATTATTTATTAATAAAATGATTTTTTAATCAAAATCTGGGAGGTTATATTTTTAAGTTATTTATAATCAATATATTACGTTATATATTTCATTGAATTTCCCCTAATCTGTCTTCCTTCCACAATTAGCAATTTTTATTGTTGTTGTTCTAATAATGTGGAGATAGATATATTTATTTCCTTTAAGTTTAAAGGTAGAAAAAGGATTAAAAGAGGAGTATATGAGTATTTATTTTCCACAACCAGTAACTACTCATCCTACATTAGGGATTACTCCTCAGACCACGCAGATCAGTTATCATCCAAGTAATAGTTCAATCACTATTCCAATCCATATTTCTCTTAATCCCCCACTAACATCTAATAGCTCTACGGCTTTGCCATTTTCTCCGAACATGCTGGTCCCAAAACAAGATCCCGTGAAGATAAATGTTCCCATGCCTCAGCCTAAATCGCTGTCACATGTTATTGTGCAGCCTTCAGGATTTGTTACACAGCCTTCTCAAGCCCACTTCGTAAATTTACAAAGTAACATGACAGCAACATATACTCCGTCACCTTCCGTGTTGCAAACCGTCGCATCACAGATGCCTGCAGTCACGTATCCAATGCCAGCGCCAAATATTTTAATGCCAGCAACAGTTGCACTCGAAAAAGATCCAAAGAAATTTCCCGCAAAAGTGAAATCAGTGCGCTGCCGTTGGGATTATGTCGGAGAAGAATGTTTCAGTCATAAAAAAGGAGTATGCGGATTCTTTCATGAAGACGAGGGAACGGATGTGATAACTTTTAGTTGCCCTTCGAAACGTCATTCTCTAAAACAGAAAGATTGTCCAAATGGTTTACCATGTACAAAAATTGCCTGTCGCGAATTGCATCCTTTTGAAGTTAAACAGTTATTTCAAAACAAAAATATCAAGGAAGGTTGGGCTCTCTTAATGTGGAATGAGCGTAAAGCGCGTCACATGATTATTCAAGTGCTTCCGATGAAATATACAGTGTTCCTAAGCAGAGTTCCTGAATTGCTATCGAAGTCAAGGACTCCTACAAGTATGCCAATGATGCCGATTCAAACTGTACATGCAACTGCTCAACGGGTTGCTACTATTTCGCAACATCATTTGCCTCACGCCATTGCTACAGTGCGTCCTGTACAATCTGCGACGCAATCAGTTGCTACTCCTGCTCAAACACAAACAATGAGGCGCACAACTACTGTCACAAAAAAACCTTCTAATACAACGCAGCAATTACAAAATACAACAGATAAAGCAAAAACATTTGCTTGCATGTGGGGATTCATCGCACAGAAATGTCTAAATAAAGTCAAACGTGGACTTTGCAATTTTGTTCATCCTGAAGAAGATTCAACTGTTTGGCGATGGAGCAAAATCGCGGTCGATAATTTTGACAACTACAAAGTAAACGAATGCGCTAGAAAAGAGGAGTGTATTAACTTCGTGTGTGCTAATAGGCATCCTAATGAATATCGAAGAAAAATCATTAGAGAAGGCAAAGTTGGATGCGAAATGATTAGATGGAGTAAATGGACCGAGGCTTATCATGTGGTCTGTGTTTATGAAGAAAGCGATGAAAAATATCTCAGACAGATTCCGAGATGGGAAAATCGCCCCAGCTTATTTCCTAAAGGTGAACAACAATCATCCTTTATTGTTCCTAATGTCGCAGCGCATCCACCAACTGTTGCTGTATCTACAAAGCAATCCTCTTTTAACCTACAAAAAACCTTTGAAAAAATACAAAATGTTCTAGAAGTACGGCTTAAGGATTCAAAATCAGCAGCTGTCGGTAATAATCATTCCGTTGAAAACACTCTTCGTTGCCAGTTCGAATTTTTAAATCAAGAATGCTCTTTACTAGAAAAAAATCAGTGTTTGTATTTTCATCATAAGAAAGGTGTCGTGATGCATCCAAGTGAAATTGAAGGAGATAAAACTCAATTTAAAAGGTTTGGATGTACACTTGATGCCAATTGTTATAAGCCGGAATGTGCTTGTTTGCATCCAGGAGAGCTTAGGCGAAAAATTGTGAATGTTAACACAAATGGATGGGAACTGTTGCGATGGAGTCTGCCGAAGAAATGTTATGTGATCATGCGTGTGATTTCGGTAAACGACGAACAATATATTCAAAAGATTCCAATATGGGAAGGGAAAGCTCCGACGGCAATGACTTTAGTTGGAAATGCTTCTTGAGTTGCGATTTCGTTTAAGGATAATCACTAGACATGATATAGAACACAATTTGTTAAAATGCTTTGAGGAAAATCGTTTAGCATGGTATAACGAACGCTCTTTTGCTGGCATAGCTCAACTGGCAGAGCATCCGACTTGTAATCGGAAGGTTGTGGGTTCAATTCCTACTGCCAGCACACTTCTCACACATATCTCTCAGGGGGTGTCGCATAGCGGCAATTGCAAGGGACTGTAAATCCCTCGACTTCGGTCTCCGTTGGTTCGAGTCCAACCACCCCCATTCCTTTTGACGATTCTTAAAATCCAGCACGTTAAGAACAGTTCTCTCACTGAAAATGAGAGACTTCCGTCTTTCAATTGCAAGTTCTGAAATACTAAATCCAAAAGTTGACGTTTTTCATCCACTTCAGAACTTTCAAAGATCTCCCTAGCTCTCGTAGCTAGGTTCATAACCATATTGGCTGTGACATAGAAATTGTGATCGGCCCTTTCATGGCGCGTCATTTGTTCGGTTATCTCTACTTGGCGGGATTTGTAATCTTGAACCTTTGCTCATCAATAAGACCATCCAGCTTATCATCGTACATTTGGTTAATCCGCTTCTGAATGCGGTCCTGCTCTCTGCGTAGAGCTGTTAAGCTTTCAGTATGGAAAATACTTTCGGACTCATAAATTCATTGCCCCTATGAGTATGAACTAATTTGGAAACGGGTAACTCAGGCAGACTGCTAATGTATATCTTTTTGCTTCGCCATGCGTTCTGCTTTTTCCTCTTCCATACCTAAACCGCCCATATAGATTTTATCCGAAATTTATAAGATAACCATGAGTCAAATCACCCTATTTTTTAGAAAAAAGTTTTTATGTCAGGCTGAAGATTCACAAAGGGTCGCAATTGATCAAAACGTGAATCCATTTAAGACCCTATTATTTCTTTTTAGCGGCAATCACTAAGATTTCTCGTTTTTCTTTAATTTTTCCTTTAGAATCTACAATAGTATCTAGGTAAAGATTGACTTTCTTTATGATTTCCTCGCCTTTAGGAGTATTGCGAAATTTATTCCAATCAGATGAAGCAAATAGAGCATAATTTAAATATTTATCTCGACCGTAAGATAACTCAAACACAAGAGGTTTTTGATCGATCACTACAAAACCATTTTCCTTTAGAAAGGAAAAGGTGTCTAGTTTGTTCGTAGTCTTTTTTTTACCTCCATTTTCCGTTAATATCTTTTGGACCTCTCTCTTTATTGGATCATCAAACTGATTTTTAGTGACTATGATAAAAGTTCCTTGAGGCTTTAATACACGCGCAATTTCTTCCATAGCTTTGGGTGTTGCAAATTGATGAAGAGCATTGAATGTCGTGATCACATCAAAATAATCTTCAGAGAAAGGAAGTCTTTGTCTTACATCGGCCAATAAATACCTAACCTTACATTCGTTAGTATTACCCTGCTCAGCCTGTTCAAGCATTTCAGCATCATAGTCAATTCCAATGACATTCTTATATCCATGCTGACAAAGATAACGTGCTCCAAGTCCTGTTCCGGTTGCCACATCTAAAATAAGATTCGATGGTTTAAGAAAAGGCTGCATCGCCTCCATTACAATCTCTGGATAAAAATTTGCACGACCCGTCGCGTAGGATTCACTAGCTTCTCCATATTTCTCTCTTTCTTCTATAGAGAAGATAGGGGTTGCTAACGAAATGACAGTGATGACTAAAATTGAGAATAAGTTTTGTAAAGCTAACATCGCTCCTCCTAAATCTTGCCTATAATATTCTGAAATCAAAGCTTAAAGGGAATGATCAAATTTTTCCAGTCAAAGTTCTGAACGCGTCCAGCCGCCTCCATTTTTGAAGTATGAATTATGAAGTATGAAGTATGAAGTATGAAAAAAAATGATGAATTATTAAGTATGAAAAAAGAAAAAAAGAAAAATGATGTGTGATAAATGAAATATGGAAGATGTTAGGACTAGGTCAAAGCGGTTTGCACTGGAGATTGTGAAGATTTTTTCTGTTTTACCAAAGACAACAGAAGCACAGGTAATTGGAAAGCAATTTTTGCGTTGTGGCGCATCTGTAGGGGCTCATTGTCACGAAGGGTTCAGGGCCCGGTCAAAGAATGAATTTGTTGCAAAGCTCGAAGGTGGTTTGCAAGAGCTTGAGGAAACTGTTTATTGGCTTGAGCTAATGATAGCAGCAGAAATTTTGTCTGCCAATTCTGTGAGCAAGCTGATGCAAGAAGCAAATGAATTAACAGCAATTTTGGTAACAATTTCCAAGAAGACCAAAGCCAATTCCTAATTTTTCATACCAGCAATTTTCATACTTCATAATTCTTCATTTTTTTTTCATACTTCATACTTCATAATTCATACTTCAGAAAGGGGTGGTCTTCGCGAACGCATGACGCAAGCACGATTAGCTTCCAGAAAATCAGCCAAAGTTACAAGTAAACCTAGTTGACAAATACCAATATATTTGTCCTAGATGCTCTCTTGTATATAAATAATTATTTTAATTTTAATATTCAAGGAATATAATAATTATAGGTCTTTATCAAAGAGGCTCTCTATGACAGGATTCCCTACAGGAGACAAACCTATCCATTCTCAGGCTGATGAAACAGCCAGATTACTTGAGCCTGACCGTAAAGAATCTGCAAAAGAAAAAGGAATTTCTTCCTTAGCACAAAGCACTAGCAGCGCACTGCAAATGCCAGCAGCTGATGTGCAAGCAATAGTTCGTGTACCGAAAACGCAAAATGATATTTCAACAGTTAATGTCGAGGAAATTGTCCGAAATGTAAAGAAATTTTATACAATTACAGCGGACCAATTGATAGATGCTTTAAAATTTAAAAAGTTTGAGCGCACATGGGGTGGCATTGTTTCAAATTTAATGGGCAAAATAAAAGTCTCACTTATTCTGAGCTAATGCAATTAGCGATGAAGACAAAAGCGGAAAATCCAGCAGAGGAAGCCGAACTTTTAAAATTGGTAGAAGAGTTAAATCCTGCAAAAACAAGTGGGATTGAATCAGGCTTTTATGGGTTCATATTAAAAATTATTCATTTCTTTTCTTCATCAGATTCTATGCTGTGCTCAGAAGAGATTGATGGTGTGATTCGTAATCTCGGGGCGCAAGAAATTGATATCATTCATAAATCAGATATGAGCGAAAAGCTTCAGGCAGTAGGCACTGACAAAGCTGACGCTGCGTTTAAGGGTATCATAAATGGTTTATTTATAACTCCCTATACACGCTTAGATCGTTTTAATTCGGAAGATATAAAAGGAATCATTAAGAGAGTCTTATCTAAATTGAATGTCTCAGAAATGGAAGCCCTTCAATTAAAAAGTTACAAGTTACTTTCAGAACAGTCAGCAAAAAGTTATCCTGCTTTTGAACCTAAAGTAAGAGAATTGTTGATTAAAAAACACTATGGATTCCAAGTTAAAGATTTACTTCCTTTTTTTAAAGAAATAAGAAAACTTGCATTCTCAGCTGTCAAATTTCCGGAATATTTGGTTAAAAAATTAAATGCAATTTTTGCTGAACTTATTCCTAATTCACAAGCCTTAAACATGTTTAAGTTGATGGATTCTGAAGATATTTGGAAAAAAGAAGAAAATGCGGTTTCAAAGGATACATTGATTGTCCAACCTATGAAAAAAGAAGAGCTGCAAAATATGAGTATTGAACAGCTCAGTTTTATGCATTCCATCTATAGCAGTTATCCTGGCGTAAGAGTCATAAGAACTCCAGAATCTGTTGAAGTAATTTACCAAAAAACTAGTGAACCAAATAAAAAAATCTGCACTGAAAATGCACAGCTATGTATTTCAAGAATGCTAGAGTTAGTTGCTCCTGAAAAAATTAAAGATTTAGAACCTAAACGCGCCTTTTCAGTTGCGGAAATTTTGCGTGGCCATTTAGATCGTGGTGAGAAGAGTCAAGATCTTCAAGAAGCAACCATACGTTGTTATATTCAAGCTATTCCTTCTGGTATAGACGCTTGCTTGGCTGCTATACAAAATAAAAAATATGCTCCGACGCTTGACAATGATAAGAGATGCTATTTAACAGGATTAGCTTGCATGGCTTCATTCGATTCCATTTTGAAATTGTTTAACAGCGACAAAGCTGCAGGCATGAAACTTTTTGATCGAATCTTTTTATATCTTGTGGGTGATGAACTAAAAACTCGTAAATTAGCATCATTATTGGAACTGAGTTTAAATCAACTGGCATCATTAGGAAAAGATGCTGACCCAAAATTACAAAGTGAAGCACAAATGTTAATAGAACAAGTAAGGAAGCGTTTATCTTCTGCAGAACTAAAAGAGTTCGACCAAGAGTATGCTGCATATGTGAAACAGAAAAAGGCGGAAAATGAACGAGAATTGAAAAAAATTACTGCGTCTTGGCCTCGTAGCTTCCCAGATCCTTATTATAAACGATCTGATTTTTCGCAAGATTGGGACCATTCCTGACGAGTAGGGCCGGTTCTGCATATCTGCATAACTGTGGTCTAACTATGCTAAGAGTCAATATCAACGGACCCGCTTTTTCTGGGTTCTTCCTATCATTGCCCTTGTTGCTTTTTTTCATAATTGAAGCATTGCATGACTTTCTTGTACCTTATCATTAACAGCAGATTAAACATGTTAAACATGACATCGAATTTTTATGAATGCTGATGTAGTCTGAAATTACGCAAATTTTACGCACTTGGGTGGAAAAAAGTGGCGCAAAATGGCTTAGGTCAGAATAATTGATGCGCATTTAAACTACTTAATGTGTTGCGCCTATGTATTCCTGTTCAAGCCTATGTGTGGAGTCAAAAAGGACTGTAAATCCCTCGACTTCGGTCTCCGTTGGTTCGAGTCCAACCACCCCCAAATGAAAAACCCGCATCAGCGGGTTTTTTCATTTGGGGGTGGAGCGAGCCAACAGTTTGGCTCGCGTTTGGACTCGAAGTGAAGCGGCATGCAGGCCGCGAACCGGCGGGTCCTCCCGGAGTCCAACCACCCCCATCTTGAAGTATGAATTATGAATTATGAAGTATGAAAAAGGTTAAGCGTTGTGGAGGACATTAGAGCTCGCACAAAGCAGTTTGCATTAAAGATAGTTAAGGTTTTTGCAGTTTTGCCGAAAACAACTGAAGCGCAAGTGATTGGAAAGCAATTTTTGCGTTGTGGAACATCAGTCGGAGCACACTTTTATCTAATGGACATCCTCCAATAACGGTTTATGGTTTCGGTATTCCTGAACATTGGAAAAAGGGTGATTTTGTTGGCTTGGTAAAAGACGTAAAAGTTTAACAAAATTACGGCCAAGTTTTGAATATGCGTTTGACAAAATAGCTTATGGCTCAGTTTTCCACTTAATGTTGTTTAATTGAGCTTTAAGAATAGGAAAATGGTTTTTGATGGTGTACCACACGGTATCAAGATCGACACCGAAATATTCATGTACAAGCACGTTTCTCATTCCATACATTTCGATCCACATAATATCTGGATATGAGAGCTTAATGCTTTTAGGGATATGATTACTTGCTTCACCAATGATTTCAAAATTTCTGATGACAGCATCGACTGCCATTTGATTCTTTCTAAATTCAGCAAGTGTCATTGAGTCAGTGTAACGTTCAACATTATCAATAGATGTAAGAATATCTTGTATACGATAAGACCATTCTCTAGAATATTTGTCGCGCTTCACTAATTATTCTCTTTTTTAGGGCGGGGTGTAAGGCTTTTTTTGTAACCAGATCAACTTCGCAGCCAAGAATACTTTCTAGGTAGTTTTTGAGCCCAACAAACATAAATAGACCTTTCTTTGAGTCGAAATCGACTAGTATGTCTATATCGCTTCCTTTTGTGGCTTCATCCCTTGCTATAGAACCAAATACTGCAAGAGCACGAACACCATATTCGGAAAGATCGTCGTGGTGAGCCTTTAGAATTTTTTGAGCTTTATTAAAATGCATGGCGTACTCCTAACCCTATTTTCATATGCATACGATATTAGTTCAAGTTTTTTACGCAAATTTTACGCACTTGGGTGGAAAAAAGTGGCGCAAAATGGCTTAGGTCAGAATATCGATACCTTTCGGAAGGGAATTGAACATCAAGATCCGGAAATTTCAGCAAACGTAGTGATCTGTTTAATAAAGCTCACAACTTTCTTGCTTAGAAAACAGATCCAACGTTTGGAACAAGATTTTCTTAAGAATGGCGGTCTTCGCGAACGCATGACGCAAGCCAGATTAGCTTCCAGAAAACCAACCAAACCGACCAATTAACCTAATTGATTAAGTCTGTTTCTATGTCAATTTTCTTATCACTTAATTTAATGGCTGCTGTTTCTGGTAGTTGACTTCAACAATTTGATAATGTAATATCTATTCTTCAAATTAAATTATTAAAAAATAAGGAGATAATCATGGCGGTAGCCTCTTCCACAGCTTCTAAAACAGTTGTCAATACAGCAGCAGTAGTTGCATCAACAGCTTCTTCACATTCGGAAGGAGTAACATCAGCTCAATCCTCTGCCACTGTTACTAATCAGATAATGGTTAACACACTCTCAAAAGAACAAAGAATTGCTGACTTAGCTTTAAAAACCCCAAAGCAATTAAGCCTCATGTTGCGAAAAGCCAAAGAGAAAGGCAATACTGATAAGATTGCAGAAATTGAAGCTGCTCGAGCGATTCGTCATATAAAACATGAGAAATCAACAGGCCAAAAAGTGAATCCTAATCCAAACGCAGCATCCTCATCTGCAGCATCTGATTCAGCTGCATCTGCGAAAAACGATGATAGTAAAAATCACAAAACAGCTGAAGCAGACAGTAAAAAAGCAAAGGCAGGCAACGGAGTTGCTCCTAATGTACAACCAGCTACCGTGCAAAAGTACAAAACGGATGTCAGTTTTGCCAAACTCGTAATTAGCCTAGCAATTGATGATTCAAAAGCACTGGAACAGTTAGAAATGACCGATGCTTCAAATGCTGAAACATACCGGATGGCACGAAGCTTGCGCCACCCATTTTTGGAAGAAGAAAAAGCTATGGTGGAAATGGCAAGAATGATGAGGCCGAATGACTATCGCGGTGCTAAGTGTAATGCTGATGTTTTCAAAAACATTATTGCGAGTGATTTAACAAAGCCTATCTCACTGTTGCGACAAAGATTGACATTTGAAAAACAGTTTGATGCCTCTTGCCAGGCTCTTACTTTATTAGCTATCGAGAAACAGCACTCTCATTAATTTCCTTGAGTGGGTTAATCAATTCTTGATTGACTCACTCATTTGTTTCAGGTTCAAGAGATGGAGTGGGGCCGGTTCTGCATATCTGCATAACTTTTTGTCATTGATGTCCACTGTGCAGTTCGATTAAGCGTGCAAAAGAGTCCCTATTAAAAAGTTATGCAGATATGCAGAACCGGCCCCAGACACCGGCCCCAGACACTAATTTGATGGCTGCTGTTTCTGGAATTGCTATGCCGCCTATAGGCAATTCTGCCTAGAACGAAAAGCGCTAGCATGTTCTCTTTAATTGGAAGATTGTTAAATTGCAGATCTCCAGCAAAAAGCCATCAATTTGTATTCTTTACAAATAAATATTTATTTTTATAGGGTGAGAAAAAAGGAGATTTATTATGCGCAATTTTATCCATTGGTTATTTCACCCTTACACAAATGGTTATTCGGCCATCATTTTAATCAGAATTTTTGCAGGCCTTGTGTTTTTAGGAGAAGGTATTCTCAAATTTCTTTTCCCTAGCATGGGTGTTACCCGTTTTACTCTACTCGGATTTCCTTTTCCTCAACTCACTTCTGATTTCATCGGCTGTGTAGAAATTATTGGCGGGATTTGCCTATTACTTGGATTATTTACAAACTTAGTTGCGTTGATCTTTGCTATCGAAATGGTTGTTGCCTTTCTATCAACAAAAATTTCCATGTACCTTGGCACATCTCCGCTCCCACTTCCTCCTGTCCCACCCCAAGTAGGATTTTGGGCTGTGGTTCATGAATCCCGTGCCGATTACACACAATTTCTTGCAATGATATTCTTAATGATTGTTGGACCAGGAAAAGCTTCGTTAGATGCCTTGCTTTTCAAACAGAAAAATTCTGATCAATCTGATCGGAAATAAAAGAAGTGGTTATGCAAAAAACAAAAATATCAAGCGATGGGACGCTTATGCATGTGCGTAATTTTTATCTGAAATTGAAGACCTAAGGTCTGACGCTTCGTCTTTAATCATGGCCTAGCACACTGTAAAGGTTTTCTTGACCATTTATGACTGCGCCAAAGCCCCGCGGTTGCGCGATCGTAAGTCGGTCAATATTAACTCAATATTAACCGACTTACGATCGCACAGAAATAAAACACCTAGGATTGTATATGAACAAAATTTTGTTATGCTCCTTTATCGCATGGATGGCGGGATTTGCTTTACATGCAGCAACTCTTCCTTCTGTTGGAGACTCCGCTCAATTGGGAAACATCGCAGGTCTTGAGATTGAAGCTGTTGTACAAAGCCCTTCCGCTCAAGAAACTCCACTACAAATTGTCTGTTTGTTCGAGTACACCGAAGGCGATATATTCAATTCTCCTCCAGCACTGCCTAAAGATTTGAATGGAATGCTACATGTCGATGAGGCGCTCAAGGGATTGATCACCGACTTAAGAAAAACAAATCGCTTTGAAGGAAAACTCCTAGAAACTTTGTTAATTGTTCCTCCAGCCAATAGTATAAAAGCAAAAAAACTTCTTCTCATTGGATTGGGCAACAGAAACAATTTTAAAGCAGAAATTATGCGTATGGTTGGTGTTGTCGGAATGCGAGAAGCCTTACGACTTGGTGTGAACAGTTATTCTCATGCTAGCGACCTGAAGGATGCCGGCATAGATTCTCCAACTGCAGAAGTAGCCGGCAATGTCGTCAATGGCGCCATAGAGGCTTTTTTCACTCAAAATTATCTCAAACAGAAAGAAGCAAGTGCACCTTTGACAGTAACCAAACTGACAATACTGTCTGGCCCAGCTTATTTCGAGGATTCAAAAAAGGGTATTTCAAAGGCAATTGATGGGAAACTGTCTTTATCAGACGAGAATACAAGACAATAGTCATGATGAACGAACAAGCAAACTCACTATTATTCAATGGTAAAATTACGACGCTCGATCCTAAACAGCCCGAAGTGTCTGCGCTGTTAATTTCAAAAGGAGTTGTGGCTGCCATTGGAAGCGATGAAGACATCAAAAAACTGTCAGACAAAAATACAACTCAAATCGATTTAAAACAGCGCCGTGTTATTCCTGGTCTAAATGATTCGCATATTCATCTCATTCGCGGGGGACTTAACTATAATATGGAATTGCGATGGGATGGAGTGCCATCTTTAGCATATGCCTTAACAATGTTGAAAGAACAAGTTAAGCTCACACCACCGCCACAATGGGTTCGGGTGATCGGAGGTTGGTCCGAATTCCAATTCGCAGAAAAAAGAATGCCAACGCTGCAAGAAATCAATGAGATTGCTCCTGACACTCCTGTATTTATTTTGCATCTCTATGATCGCGCATTGCTTAATGCCGCAGCATTGCGTGCTGTCGGTTACAACAAAAATAGTCCAGACCCTATTGGAGGGCGCATCGAAAGAGATAAAAAAGGAAATCCAACAGGAGTTCTCATCGCAGAACCGAATGCTATGATTTTATATTCCACCCTGGCAAAAGGCCCAAAGCTATCTCCAGAAGATCAAATGAACTCTACGCGACATTTTATGAGAGAACTCAATCGGCTCGGTTTGACAAGCTGTATTGATGCCGGAGGAGGGTTTCAGAATTATCCTGAAGATTATCAAATCATCGAACAATTACATAAAAATGAGCAGCTTACATTGCGCATTGCCTACAATTTGTTTACTCAACGACCTGGCATGGAATTGGAAGATTTTCAGAAATGGGCAAAAATGGTCTCTCCCTATTCTGGCAGTAGCATGTACCGCAATAATGGTGCTGGAGAAATGCTTGTTTTTTCAGCTGCGGATTTTGAAGATTTTCTTTATGAACGCCCCGATATGCCTGAAAAGATGGAAAATGATCTAAAAAAAGTAATCCGATTTTTAGTTGAAAATCGTTGGCCTTTCCGTTTGCATGCGACATATGATGAAACAATAAATCGTGCCTTAAATGTATTTGAGGCAGTGAATCAAGAGATTCCATTTAAAGAGTTGAATTGGTTTTTCGATCATGCGGAAACTATTTCAGATGCCAATTTAGAACGAGTCAAAGCCTTAAATGGAGGCATCGCAATACAGCACAGGATGGCCTATCAAGGGGAATATTTTATCAACAGATACGGAAAACAAAAAGCGAAAGGGAGCCCTCCCATCCGAAAAATGTTAGAGCTGGATATCCCTGTCGGAGCAGGCACGGATGCAACTCGAGTGGCAAGTTATAATCCTTGGATATCCTTATACTGGATGGTGAGCGGAAAAACGATTGGAGGCACAGAACTTTATGGCTCTGACAATAAGCTTGAGAGGTTGGAAGCGCTTCGACTCTATACTTTAGGGAGCGCAAAGTTTTCGCGAGAAGAAAATGTCAAGGGAACTCTTTCTAAAGGGATGTACGCTGATTTGGCAGTGCTTTCTGATGACTTCTTCACAGTTCCAGAAGAGTTAATCAAAAATATTTCTTCAGTTCTTACAATCGTCGGAGGAAAAATTGTTTATGGCTCAGACGAATTTCGAGAATTAGATTCTCAAAAACCTTTACCCGTAAGTCCGGATTGGTCTCCTGTAAAAAAATATACGGGATATTTTTCGCATCAACAACACGATCACTGCTGCAATCATAAAAAATCTTCCTTAGATATTCATTTAGGGACTATTAACAAGACAGAAGCTCCTTTAAATCCTTGGACCTTTGGATGCGATTGCTTTGCATGGTAATGGAGTCAGATTAATAAATTTGAAAAAGAGGCATTATGGATATTTTCAAACCCGATGGCAAAAATCAAATTCACGATGGTGTCAAACATGAACCTAGCGGAGGAAAATCATTGCTCGATCCGACAGACACAGTGTTATTGTTATTAGATCATCAGGCAGGTCTATTTCAAACAGTAAAAGATATCACCGTCGCTGAGCTTCGCACCAACGCGACCATGCTCGCCAAACTTGCAACGATGATGAAAATACCACTTATCACTACTGCCTCAGAGCCTAATGGACCAAATGGACCCATTATGCCAGAGATTAAGGAAGCCGCTCCGCAGGCGATTTATGTGCCACGCAAAGGGGAAGTCAATGCCTGGGATAACGAACTTTTCGTCAAGACGGTACGCGAAACTGGAAAGAACACATTGATTATGGCCGGAGTCTGGACAAGCGTTTGCGTCATGTTTCCTGCTCTAGATGCTGTAGCAGCAGGATTTAAAGTGTACGCCGTTATTGATGCTTCAGGTGATCCAAGCGAAATGGTGTCGAGAGTTACTCTTGCACGCTTTATACAAGCTGGAGTTATTCCTACGACAACAAATGCAGTCTTGTGTGAAGTACATAGAACCTGGAATCGACCCGAAGCTGCAGACATCGCCAAATTATATACCATGGTTGCTCCAAACTACGCTGCACTCATCGAAAGCTACCAAAAAGCCCAAGAAGTCACTAAGCAATGAACTATGGGGTCAGGCCTGACCCCAATTTTGACCCCAATTTATACCGATGGGCAAAGCCTCTAGAGTTTTTGCTTCAAAAAATCTGTAAAAGCTTTCATTTCTTCCTGATATTTTTTTAAATTGAAAATCTGTTCTCTTTGCGATCTAATTTGCTGTCTATCAACTCCTATACTGTGCAGACAAGCAGAAGAATTGCGTGCAATAATTAATGTACTGTCATAGGAAGACTTACGGTTTTCATAAAACTGATTGAGAAGCTGGTTTAGGGGCTCTAAGCATTTTATTTGGTTTTGTTCAATCGATTCTGCAATTAGGTTGTGTTTGTTTCTGAGATGTTTCAGGTTTTGTGCTTCTGGAAGATGATAAAAATCGTTGTAGGTGAGGTTCGGAAATTTTATTTTTAGCAAAGTCTCTTCATTGTCCATCTGTTCCTGAACTTCTGACAACTCATGCATCATTTTTTTTGTTTCAGGTAGATAAATTTGCAACTCTATCCATGGATATAACGAACCGTGGTCTAAATGCCCTTCGCATGAAGCTATAGTCTCTATTCCCATCAGATTTAATGCTATGACGGTTTCTTTAATTTCTTTATCGATAGGATACCCTGCTCCGTCGATCCAATGACTAACTTCAGTAGACATTGCATCCCATAGCTCTTGTTTATTAGGATTTATCGGTTCAGCGTAGAGGCCTGTCGAAGCGGTAAAAATTAATATGTAGCACAAATATATCTTAAGGTTTTCAAGCACTTGTTTTACCTATGTAATGATTAAGGTACTTCTTATTTTCTAGCAAGTAACCAATTTACGCAAATTTTACGCATTTGAATGGAAAAAAAGTGGCAATAGAGCGATTGGGGCCGGTTCTGCATATCTGCATAACTTTTCAAACCACATGGTTTATTTTCCATAGTTATGCAGTTATGCAGAACCGGCCCCAGACATTTTTTTTCAAATTAGACAATGTTTCTATCATTTTTTTTTGGAATAAGAGGGTAATTTTTATGCAAATAATTCAAATACTGAAAAACGTTAAAAATGTTTTGAAAGGCACAATGGATGTGTTTTTAAACTATCGATTGTTTTGGGGCACGTAAAATTTAACTTTTTAAAAATCAGAGGATATGTAATACTACTGGATTAATTTTTAAACAAAAAATCAAGTTAGTAGATCATTAATTTTTTAAGAGGATTTTTATGTTTCCTATGCAACAAGAACCTATGCAATTCAATCCATTGGCAATGTTCGGAGCTCTGGCAAATCTTCCGGAGCCAGTCCAACCAAGAGTTTTACCTCCAGAATTTAACAAATATATTCTCGGTGCTGCAAATCAACCCGACGATAAAGAAAAGAGAGATTTAAAGGAAATTCTTGATCGTCATTTTCCTCGACAGGAGGAATGGACGCCCATTGAGGGGAAACTGAATATTATTCAGCACCCTAACGTTCCAGGATGGATTTTAAAAGGTATACGCAGAGATTTCTTTGGTTTAGTGCTTGCACCTGATGCGCATATTTACCGTGTGGTTCGTGCAGAAGAGTATCAACAAGGTATTAATCAGCACAATCTAAAGCATGCATTTGTTCTCCCAAAAAAATATCTTTATCAACATGATAGCAAATGGTGGGTTGTTGCTCAGAAGATTGATTTCGTTGCGCTCACAGCAAACGATATCTCTGCAGAACAGGCCGATGGCATCATTTATTTGCAATTTCATAATAATCTAAATGATTGTAGTGGAGGAAATTTAAAGAAAACGGCAGAAGGCAAAATTGCCATCATCGATACGGAACCTCTCGATCGCATTCAACATCGACACTTGTCTTCTTCTTTCATGTCCAAGCTCATAGGTCAAGATTGCCCGATGATGATTCAAAATCTTTCTAAAGCTTTGCTTTTTAAAGGATTCTGCACTGACAATGCTCCAGCAATCAAAGCAATTAGCAGACGCATAGGGATTGAAACAGTTTTATTTACATTAAAAAAAGTTGCTGTTTTGGCGGTGGCGTTTTTTACCATGGCTGTCGCATCTTATACTCTTCCTTTAGTGGGAATCATTGCTGTAGCGGCTCTTTGCACGCTAGTGGCAACAAGAGCATTTGCTCAGATGTATATCATCAAGACTGTACATACGGTGGCTGCAACTCCTATTGGAAAGCAAATTTTAGAGTTATTAGGGAAAGCAATGGGTAATAATGATCCTATGGCTTTAATGGCAGCGGCTCCAAATCTTATGCCGCAGATTATGGCGGGCGATGCCACTTTAGCCAATCTGTATCAAAAAGCTCTTAGTTTAGTTGGCACTGATCTTGTAGATATAATTAAGGGAATAAGACCTATGAATAATTGGTTCTATGCTAAAAAGATCGCTATTTTGAGTGTATCCCTTGCAGCTACTGCGGGAGGGATTTATTTAGGCGCCCCAATTACACTTTTGGCTGGTCTCTGTACCTTAGTTGCAACAAGAACAATCGCACAGATGGTTGTTATGTACAAAATTTCACCATTTATTGAAATTATCCAGGGATTTATTCCTCAAGCAAATACATAAAACGTGACATCGTAAAAAGGCGATTTTCGCCAGAACGAAAAACAATTTCGGGCCACTTGATTTCGTGCGGGTTATTAGTTTTTAAGGGTTTTGTCATACCCTTGTTTGTCATTTTTTTTGGAATAAGAGAGTAAAAAATTTACGCAAATTTTACGCAAAAGTTTTCATACGTCACGCGATGCTTAAGTTTTTCCTAACTTGTTTCGCCAGTTCCTGGCTCAATGTATTAGCTAATCTACCGTAGACTCGCTGCGCTCATCTACGGCTAGCATATGTCATCGCTTCGCGACTATTTATCGCTTCGCGATTTTTTTTAATAGCATTTAGCTGACACATGGTAACAATCACGCAGCGACAAAAAAAGCCTTTAAGCAGAAACCACGAAGTGGTAATTAGTCGCGAAGCGATGACATATGCTAGCCGTAGATGACGAGCGAAGCGAGGAGTCTACGGTAGATTAGCTAATACATTGAGCCAGGAACTGGCGACACAATAAAAAACTTGCACAACACGTTACGTCATATTTTGATAGCTATTTGCTTTTCTTGTTGTTCTATCAGTTTTGGTTGTTTAGATCGATTGTCTCTGGCTGCTATCTCGCGATTCCATACGATATCTTGCCAGAGAATTCTTAAAGATGTTGCAGCTGTGAAATGTCCATGATACGAAAATTCTCTTCTTCGTTTTGGATTACTCCCGCACTTACCGCTATAATTTGGAACGGCAAAATCTGTAGTACTATAAGCGCAATGAATACGAAGTTTCCCTTGCCTTTCTGCTTTTAATGATTCCTTCATTAAATTGTGGCGATATTCGCTATTAATGCTCATATCTTTATAACGTTGGGCTTTATTTTCATTTGGTAACAGATCAAGTGTCGGTGTGCCACGAATCGGACAATTATAAAGAAACACATTTTCTATCTCGACATCAATATGTGCATACGCTGCATCTTTATTCCTTATGAGCCGTGCAACCTCTAAAGCAACTAAACCCCCCATGGAATGGCCCTTTAAGTTAATTTTCTTTGTCTTGTGTTTGCCACGTATCGTTTTGATAAAATTCACAACTTTTTCAGATTTTGCATAAGCGGTGATGGACGTTTTAGGATCATTGCTTAAAATGCCTTCAGCGTATGAAACGGAATATGTGTGTTTCCTTCCTAACAGTAGATGCCAAATCGCCCATTGCCCCTTATGAAAACCAGATCCATGAAATGCTCCGTTTGGGATCGCATCTGCATTTGGATGTGATGGGTTGTAATTAGCCCCACACAATTCTGCAATAGTCACACTTCCAGCTAAAATCAATTGTAAGAGATCTTGCAAAACAGCTAAGAGCACGCGAGGAATAATAGTTGCAACTTGAATCATTCGTTCAAATTGTGTTTGGGGTAAGGAAATTCGGTAGCCAGTCAATTCTTCTTTAAGTCTTTCTTGGCTCAAAGGACCATGCAGATTTTTTGTATTGTTAAGAAGATTATCTGGATCTTTCAAAAGAGTATTGAAACAGTCTTAAAAAGTTATGCAGATATGCAGACAGTTTCACTGAGGAGCTACAAGAAATGGATGATCAACTTGCGAAATTAACAGCTCCTGATGCAGATAAGAATTCTGCAGAATTGAAAGCATTATTAGAAAAATACTATGATCGTGGGGAACAGTATCTAAAATTAAATGAACCTCAATCAAATGATCGTCGTATGGCACGACGCTGTTTTAAATCTGTTTTGTTGCATGAAAAACAAAATATTCCACTCTTGATGAAAGCTATACGTAACTGTAAGAAAGTTCCATCGGAAACTGAACAAGAATATCTAGCATTTCGTGAGAAGTTTGACTTTGATTTCGACCTAAAAAATGCTGTCCGTGATAATTTTAAAGATGAGTTTTATGAATTACTCAGAAATAGGGATCTTAACAAAGATGATAAAACTAATCGTAGACTAAATGAAATCCATCAGCTTCAAGAAGCAATGGGAACTACAAGTTTCGATGATTTTGGTGTAACCCCAATTGAGGACCAAATAGCTCTTTATGGTCAATTTATGCAGAGTCTTTTTGAGGAACAGCAACGTAAGAGTAAATGGTGATAATAATTACTACACAAATAATCACAGGCTTACGCCCATACGCGTTAAGCTAAGGATCTTAATTTAGATCAAGATCGAGATTAAGATCAGCCCCCATAATTTTTTCTAATCAATTTCTTATTGCAATGGAATGCTCTGAGCCCAGTGAAAAATATTATTGGGATCATATTTGCGTTTGATCTGGTTAAGAGAATTGACGTTAGTTCCGTAATAAGCATTTAAATAGGTATTGCCGAGATCGTAGTCGGTATCATTGGTATAACAAAATGGAGATGCAAATGGTGCTACAGAATCGTAAAAGGTTCTTAAGCTAGCTAGCGCTGCAGGTTCTTGTTCCTGTTGATCCCAACTGGCTCTGAGATGCCACCATTCAACCGCATTCCTTGGAAAAAATGCGGTGTTGCCACGAGCATATTGGCCTCCCAAGGCCACAAATTGAAAGTTCACTTGAAAGTTAGCTTGTTGAGCACGAAGTGATTCAAAATAATTAATCGTTGCAGCAATACCTGCATCAGATAATGGCGTGAATAGCATAAATGATTTTATTTTTAAAAAAGGAGTTGTGGGTGAATCTTCCCATAACGGAGCTAAGCTAAGATAGCTGCCGGTTTTAATATTGACTCTGGGATTTAAAGCGCCAAAGGCAGATTGCCATTCAATAAAAGGATCTTTCCCCACCTTTATCCCTTCGATAGCGATGCTTAACTTTCCGTCTGCATAACCTAAAGATAGCACAGGATTAATGGATTCAGGCAATTGTGCAATCCAGGCATGCCACGCGTGAAATATTTGCAAAACAAGCGCTGGATCCCAGTCCCATTCGAGATCAAAAAAACTGGCTCCGGGAATGTCGAAAGTGTTAAAAGTGAATCCCAACGCAATTCCGTAGGAATTGTTTCCAGCGCCTCTTAAAGCCCAAAATAGGTCAGGATAATGATCTTTATCCACATCAATAATTTCTGAATTTGCATTTAGCAAAGTCACTTTTTTTACAGCATCACAGGTGAGACCAAATGTTCTGACCAGAAATCCAATGCCGCCTCCAAGTGTTACTCCAGGTATACCGACCGTTTGACAAGTGCCTGTGGGAATTGCGCGATCGAGTTGTCCTAAAACATTAATTAATGCACCTGAGCGAACCCCTGCACCGACATAAACTTCGTTCTGTTTTTTTAACTTGATAGAATTGAAATGGCGCAAATCAAGAACGTAGTCTGGAGATAGTGAGCCGGGTTCAAAGCAGTGGCCTCCGGAGCGCACTGCAAAGTTTAAATTCTTTTTCTTTAGAATTCTTAAAGTTTGAGCCAGATTTTTTTTCGAATTTGGAATGATGATAGCTTTTGGAAAGACATTGAACCGTTTATTGAAAATAAAACGCTCAGCATTATACGCATCAGTCTGGAGGGGATAAACAATAAAAGGCCAAGCTTGCAACTCTTTAGGAATACTTTTCTGGAGCAATAGTGCATTCTGTGGATCAAGGGGTGAGGAATTATTGCTTGCAATGCCTGATGCACTGCAAAACAAAAGCAATGTAAGAAAAATAATCTTAAGTTGAGACATAAGCAAAATCCATAATTTTACAAGTTAAAATCATAAGTGAGACAAAGAGCTAAAGAGTGACAAAATATATTGCTGAAACCGCCTTGATGAAACTTATATTCTAAAGAAATATCGAGTGAACAAGGAAGATCATACTGCAATCCCGCTATCACTTGCCACGCAAAATCTTTCTTATTCTCTTTAGCACTTAGGCCGGAACCGCGTGTAAGAGTTTGCTGAAAGTCATAACCAATACCGCCTCCAACGTAGGGTTTAAGCACACATGTCCAAGGGACATCCCATAGCACATTTCCCATGTAAGAGAAGGATTCGAAATGGCCGTCCCTACGGAAATTTTGACCGAAGAAATGAACTTTATTCAGAGAATTTCTCCGATAAGCAAACTCTGCCTCCAGACGCAATCCATAACACTCATGAATGCCGATAGAGGCTTCCACGATATATCCAGGATCATAAATTGGTTTTATGTCATGCTTTGTTTCGGTTTGAAGAAAATTTACTCCGATACCAATTTCAGCGTACAATTGGTTGCAGCTGTAATTATTGCATAAAACATTTGCTTCCGCTACCTCGTGGAAAAAAATTGGCAACAAAACAATTAAAAATAGACTCCATTTTTTCATAAAAATCCGTCATCCTAAAATGTGAAATGTCAAAAGCATTTTTTTGTAGTAAAATACGTGGGTTTGCAAATATCTACAATGGAAAAATTTATAGTTGACGCGATGTGCAAGTTTTTCCTAACTTGTGTCGCCAGTTCCTGGCTCAATGTATTAGTACACCTACCGTAGACTCGCTGCGCTCATCTACGGCTAGCATATGTCATCGCTTCGCGACTATTTATCGCTTCGCGATTTTTTTTAATAGCATTTAGCTGACACATGGTAACAATCACGCAGCGACAAAAAAAGCCTTTAAGCAGAAACCACGAAGTGGTAATTAGTCGCGAAGCGATGACATATGCTAACCGTAGATGACGAGCGAAGCGAGGAGTCTACGGTAGATTAGCTAATACATTGAGCCAGGAACTGGCGACACAATAAAAAAAACTTGCACAACAAGTTAGTTGCTAAGGAAGTAAGAATGTCAGGTCTGACCCCAATTCTAAATTAAAATAATCTTTGCATGATACCTGTCTGAATTATGTAAATTAATTTAGAAGGAGAGTGCTTTATGTTAACTTTAGCTATTATATTCTTAATTATTGCCTTGATTGCTGGTGCGTTAGGCCTTCCAGCTGTGGCGATAATTTCAGTAGAAATTTCAAGAATTCTTTTTTTCATATTTCTTGTTCTGTTTATTATCGGGCTCCTGTTTGTATCCGGGATTTTTGGTGCCGCCCATACAGCGGCAGCGGCTATTATCTAAGAGCTTGAGTTGTAAAGTTATGCAGATATGCAGAACCGGCCCCAGAAATTATGGGAATAATGCCACATCCTTGTACTCTTTCTGCAAACTATAAAATGGAGGAGGAGAGTAAATTCTCAGTTTTGCATCCGAAGGATAATCCAAATAAGGATAGATGGCTTTACCACGCATGCGATAAGCATATTCTGTATGGTAAATCGGAATCATGAAAGCTAGTTGATTTTTCTTATTCACCATTCTTCTAAACAAAAATCGGTTTTGCGCAAGTGACTCGTCAGGAGCAAGAATGATTTGAGCTGTGATGGTATTTCCTGAAAAGATCTTGAATCCTAATCGTCCATACGCGGGAAAAAATATTGCAAAAGTCGGAGCTATAACAAACATAAGGAGGCTAACAACACTCATTTTCCCAAATTTAAAGTCAAATATTGAAGCATTTGCAGTAAAGGTAGGTCTTAAAAATAATTGCAACTCCATAAGAAATAACCAGATATTCCATAAAGGAATCACTGTTCCCCAGTTACGTCCAAAGGGTCCAAGACAGACAAAAACCATGATGAGCATTGTAAAAGCCATCAATGTGGCGACAAATCGCCATCTTTTAAAAAGCAGTAAAATCCCGATTGCTGCTTCAAAAAAAGGTGTAATAAAAGCGGCAACTTTAAATAGCAGATCAAATTCAGGGTGATAAATCGGAGCCACAAACCAAGGCATGACATTGGTAAAAAAAGTCATATTCAACTTGTGAAAACCCGCCCAGAAATAGACGCCGCAGACCATGATTCTTAAAGCATTCAATCCACTTTGAGGATATTTGCAAAAGGATGCCACAAGAGTCACAAAACAAAACATGTGAAACCAAGGTTGGAAACGAACAATGTCTTGTATGCCCCAGAAAATTATGATGGCAGTTACACCAAAAGCAGGCAGACGTTTCAGAGGAGCGATGAACAACCAAACAAGAAGTGTGATGCATAATGCGAAGATTGTCTTGTCGACGGATGCAGGCAATCTTGCAAGGGGCTCGTAAAGCGGAACGAGTGTTAATAGAGGATGTCGAAATCCAGGAAGAAAATTATTCCACTCCATGAAAAGAGTGATTAGTATCACCAAACATGTCAGACGTATGACATACTTATAATCCCACTCCGCTTGAGCAATTTCCTGCCCATCATTCTCATCCATACAAAACTATTGATTGACGGGAGTAGGATTTGTTGGTAGTTTTTTTTGTGGTTTTTTTTCTCCAACAGGTTTACCTGGTTTAGCTTGTTCAGTTTTATCTTTTTCAGGCTTTGCCGGTACACCAGGCCCGCCTGGGACAAGTTTTTGTTCAAGTTTTGTTCCCATAGCAGGACATTGGATTTTTTTTCCTACCCACTTATTGTTAAGTTCGGGCGCTTTTTTATACCTCCAAACACTTCTAAAAGCTGACCAATTGTTTACGAATGCAAACTGCATTGGTCCCACAAGCATTGGACGCTTGTTATGTGCTGGTCTTATCCATGTACCAACCAAAATATTATCTTTTAGTTTTCCGATGAAATGAGTTGGGCCATAGTAGTTCAAAGTTCCTGTCACAACATCGTCTTTCATATAGAGACGCAAGAGTCCCCATTTTGTTTGATAGCACCCTCTAATATTTTGTGGATTGGCTTTTATTGCTTCATGGAGTTGCAGAATACTTGGTGCAATGGCTTGTGATTCAGACGAAGGTTTTCCATAATATTCACCCCATTTAGAATGAGAGCCCCATTTTACAATACCGTTTTTTATATCAACATCAACACCTTTAACTGTAATGTCCATTTTATTCAATTTATCTGTAATGAATTGAAATGGCGTAATAGGTGGAGTTTGTTGATTTCTTTCTTGTACAGCTTTGGGAATTCGTGCTTGCCTAGCGTTGGGATTTCTTGCTTGCATGACTCTACGATTTTTTTCACTCGGTACTGTTGGTTGATTACCTCTAAATACCACCACCCATATTAAGATGAGTGCGAGCAATGCGCATATTCCTATTGCAAAAAGATAAAAAATTCGTGTTTTCATAAACCTCCCTTATTGTCCGATGGGATGTTTTGTTTATCATTTATCTGATTAGATGGAGGAGTTGTCTCCTTGCCGGAACTGTTTCCGGCAAGAGAGATTTGACTTGTCTGTGCGTCTGGTGTCTGCGTAAGGTCGTCAGAAACTTCTCCGGGTCCTCCGGCAGGCAATGGCGCCGTACACTTTTCTCCTTGAGGGCGACATGGAATTTTAGTTCCATCCCATTTTTTGGTTAATGGAACTACTCCCTTAATAGACCAGAGACCTTTAAAAGTTGCCCATTTTTCCGTGAAAGCAAACTGCAGTGTTCCTGTTTGTATAGGATTGTTATCCTTATCGACTTTCAGCCACATTCCAACAAGAATATTGTCTTTAAGTTTACCGATAAGATAGTTACATCCGTGATACCTATATGTTCCTGTGACAACATCACCTTTAATATATAGGCGCATCAATCCCCAGGTTGTATCATAACATCCTTGAATTTCTTCCGGGTTAGCTTTTATCACAAAGTGTTGATTCATAATTTGTGATTCAATGGGATAAAAATACCTTGTAGCCGGATTTCCATAGTACTGACCCCAAGTCCAATTAGAATCCCAATTAACTCGTCCTGTTTTTACATTTACGATGACATGGTTCGTTGTGACAGTAATGCCTTTGAAAATCTCCACGATGCGATCGAAGATCTCACCAGCAGATAAGTTAGGCGAAGGTGTCAAACACGGAGTTGGTGTTACAGCACACATTTGTACCGCTGACGTAGATGGTGTTGATGTAGATGGAGTTGGTGTTGCTGGGGTCGGTGAAGATGTAGAAGATGGAGTCGGTGTGTAGTACGGTGTTGGAGTATAGTAAGGGGTCGGTGTGTAATACGGAGTTGGAGTATAGTAAGGAGTCGGTGCATAATATGGTGTTGTTGTGTAGTAAGGAGTTGGTGCGTAGTATGGTGACGGTGCATAATATGGTGTTGTTGTGTAGTAAGGAGTTGGTGCATAGTATGGTGACGGTGCATAATACGGTGTTGTTGTGTAGTAAGGAGTTGGTGTAATAGGTGTCCATGGGGTAGGTGTTTTTGTTTTCGGAGGTTTAGGAGGAGGTGGTGGTACTGGTGTTGGAGTAACAGATGTCCATGGAGTAGGTGTCTCTGTGTTAGGAGGAGGTGGTGGTACTGGAGTTGGTGTTGTCCATGTGGATGAAGTAGATGTAGGGTGTTCTGGTTGCCAAGGCTGCCAAGGTTGGTGAGGATGCCAAGTATTTATATGTCTGTTATGTACCCAGCTGCTGCTACGTGGATGGCCGATACGTCGACCACTTCCGCCACTACGCATGCGACCGCCGCCGCCGCTACGCATGCCGCTGCCGCGCATACCGCCGCCCATACGGCCTCCGCCACGCATGCCGCCGCCGCCACGGCTACCCCCGCCGCCCATGCGGCCAGAGGCGATTTGGCTATCGAGGTCATTAAGTGAATATTCTGCACTTGTATTCAGATTTCCATTTGTGAATAAGAGAAAGACAATGAGCGAAAGAGTAACTACTGTTCCAAGTGCATAGAAAAATCGTTGTTTCATACATCTCCGTTCAATGATAAAAGTTGTGATAAAGTGCTATTTCTACCAATTATAATCTTTCTCATAACCAAGTTCGATAAGAGCATCGCCAAACATATCTTTAAAGAGTTCTTTATGTTCATCTGTAAAATACTCTTTCCATTTTCCTGTTTTACCTTTAGAAAACATTATTCCTTTTCCATAAGAGGCCTCAAAAGCAGCCAGAAGCTCTTCATCAGTAACATTGAGTTGTAAAGCATTGGCGATTTTTCTCAATTCAACCAGCTGTTCTTTTTCTGTGAAAGAGCCTCCTTTCGGGCCTAAGAGAGCTTCGAATCGCAGCGTACAACAATTTGGGGAGTTCATCCATGGCAAGAATTTATCAAACACCTCAGCAGCTGAGTAATACGAAGGAGTTCCTTCAATGACGTATTGAATTTTTTGGTTCATATCTAGAGATAAAAACTCTTTATCTCCCAAAGGAGCTCCATAGATATCGACACCGGAAACTGGAGGATGTTTGATCACTGAAATGACCCAATCTCTTGGATCACGGTACAGAAAAAAAACGACGCTTTTGCGATCGTTTAAGACGTTTTCCATTTCCTTTGAATAAGGAGCATGCGTCACGAGAAAATCATTTGATTGTTGGACATCATCCATGAGGGAAGCAAAGCAAGAAGTAGGGATAGGTTGATGAAGCCAATAAGTTTGAACAACATTTGGTATTTGGAGCAATAAGTTGGTCAGGTTTTTGTCGTAAAGATAAGACTTTGGGCAATCAATATTAGGTGACCAGATAGAGACGGAATGTTTATCTGTAAGATGTTCTAGAAGGGGTCTTAATAAATGAGTTCCTGTTTTAGGCATCGTGAAGAGAACAATTTCTTGTTTTGAATTTTGGGGTTTGTGTCCCGCTAACGATGTAAAGTTGGATATAGCTAACCAAGAAACAGTAAGAAGTAGAAGAAATAATGAAACAAAAAAGCACCTCTTCATGTGGAATCTCCTCTTTTGAGGAGTATGTAAACCTTATTAAACAATAATTGCAAGAAATTTTTTTGTGGTTTGATCTTTCAGGTAAATTTTATGCTTGGAATTGGCAGCAGTCCTGACCCCAATCCCGCATTAAATAATCTGAGCATGGCAATAGTATCTGATTAAGTAAATGATTTTGCTGCTAAAGGTATGCATGAAGAACTTCCTGAATAACCATCATAATTAAAAACATTCACTCTGGCGTTTTTTCGATTTCGGGGTTTTGGCTTCACTACAATATCAATATCTTGTCCAAGTTGATTTAAAAAATGCATAAGTCTTTCAACAGAAAATCCAGATAACTTTCGATGTAATAATGCAGAAACTTTGGGTTGATTAATTCCCATAATTTTTGCAGCCTTTGTTTGAGTGAGTTTTCTTTTTTTTATAATGTGATCAATTTCCCAAGCTAATTCTGCTTTAGTAAGCTCCTCATCAGCATTATCAATGCCAATATCTGCAAAAATATTGTCACCACCGACTTCAAAAGCAGTATCATCTTTTCTTTTTTTCTTAGCGGCCATATTAATGAATCTCCTTCTTATGAACGTCTAGCCATTCTTTATACTTTTGATGAGCACTTTTTAATCTTTGTACTACAAGATCTATCTCTTGTTTTGGTGTTTTAATGCCTGTTTTAGATTTTTTTTGGAAAGCATGTAAAATAACCACAGCTTTTTTCATTTGTATTGTATAAATCGTTCGATATGTGCCCTGACCATCACTTTGGACAATTTCAAGAACGCTGCTGCCTCCAAAACCTTTTAAGGGTTTTACATCTCTGTGTTTTTCACCTTTTTGCGCAACGTATAAAGCATGACCCATTTCTTTTCTTACTTCATTCGGAAATTCCATGAAATCTTTTTTGCTCGGTCCAACCCAAATAATCGGTTTTTTCTGATCCATTTGGCCTCCAAAAACTTTATTATCCCAAAAATGGGATAATATTTCAATCTGAATTTTTTATGCAAGGGGTCAGACGTAACTTGTTTACTTACTTCGCTATTAACAAACTTGTGGCCATATCTTGCCTGCTAAATAAGTTAATAAGTTACCTCTGACCCCCTTCTTAATTCTACAAGCTAAATTTGTAGACGAGGCCAACTCCGAGGGAGTGGTGATTGAAATGACAGCCGCCCTGATGATATTTGTATTCAAAAGTCATCTCTGTATTGCAATAGATCGGATAGGCTACGCCAGCCATCAGCTGCCAAGAAAAATGGTTCCAGTGTTGGCGATTAATAAAACCAGAATTTGTGGAATTGAAGTGTTGAAAATCATAACCAATGCCTGCTCCAATAAATGGTTGCATATTCCAAAAAGTGCAACCCCAAGAACATAATGGCAAATTCCATAATAGGTTTGCCATATACGAAGAAGATTGGAAATGTCCATGATGCATTGAAAATGGGCGTCCGGAAAAATGGCTTTTTCTTATTTCGTTTCTTCTATAAGCATATTCTGCTTCCACACTCAAGCCATAACACCAACAATAACCTAGCGAACCGGCAAAAATGTACCCAGGCTGGTATGTGGAGCTGACTCCTTGGCTGTCAGTAGTCTGTAAGCGGTTCACTCCGCCAAAAATCTTAGCATAGTAATTCTTCGCATCCACACAACATTCCTGAACTTGTGCATCAGTTGCCATGCAAAATAAAAGTGACAATAAAAATAACGGAATAATTTTTTTCATAAGACCTTAGACGTTGTAATTTTTCATTTCAAAACACGTTTCAGAATTTGGCTACCGCGCAATCCGATCATCATCGCTGCTGCTGCCGTATTAATATCGGGAATTACGGGACAGATGGAGTTGTCCAGTACATAAACGTTCTTTGTGCCATAAACACGTGTGTCGCCATCGACCACACCTCCGGCATTCAGAGGAGCCATTTTGCAGTGCCCTACGAAGTGGTGCACATCCAATGAAAGATTGCTGTTGTTTTTTATGTACTGTATAACAGCATCGTCAGAATAACCAAAGAAGTCGACTATTCGGATCGGGTCTGTCAGAATAGGTTGATAGTAAGGCGCACCTATAGTGGCTAGCTGTGTTAACAGGGTCCTAATATAGTTCTGGATAGCATTCTTCATATTGAACAGATCAACAGGATTTTGGTAAAAGCCGTCGTCCGCTGCCGCGATCTGGAATGAGTTGTCACTTTGGATATTGACACTACCCTCACTCAATGGGTTCAAAAGATCAAATCCCATGGCGACGACTGGACCTATTGGTGAAATAGGGATGTATTCGAACAAAATCTGTAGCATACGTGGGTCGCTGGCACTACCTCCAAATACGGGCAAATAGACATTATGGATAGTAAATGCGTACAGTGCTCCTGGTGGTATACCACTCTGTGAGGGATTTGCAGTCAACGTAATGAACATGAGGGGATGGTTCTGGAGATGTTTTCCGACGTTCTCGTTAATGAAAACGGGTTTGATCTCTGCATTCTTTAGTACTGCTGCAGGGCCTATGCCCGAAAGTTGTAGGATTTTGCTACTGTTGATGCCACCCGCCAGAACAACCGCTTTTTTAGCTTTTGCTTCGAAGCGTTGACCGTCCTGTACATAGATTACTTTTTTGGCGCGCCCATTTTTGTCGAAGATGATTTTCACAACTACTGCATCGAAGATCATATTCAGTTTGTGTCCGTTAACACCTTGACCGTCAGGAGTCATCACACCTTCGTTTAAAAATGCTGTCGCGCTACTTGCACGTTTGGTCCCTGTCGGGTCAATAAACCACTGAGCTCGAGGGTCAATGCAGTTTTCTACACTTGGATCATTATAGTCCTGCACAACTTGGAGTCCAGGTACAAGGCCTGAAAATGCTGCCACGGTCGCGGGCAATAGTACCTGTGTCGTTACTTGCGAAATCGTTGGTGTTTGTAGCACGCTAAGGGCACCATTGGTTCCACGTGCGCCTGGTGTGATTGTCAATCCTTGGTAGTTCTCAAGGGCCTTGAAGGTTGCCAGAATATTGTCGAGACTCCAGTTGCTGCTGCCGGAAATGGCTTCCCAACGCGAGTACACGGCGTTCGAACCGCGACCATAATATAATCCGTTAATCGATGAGCCGCCGCCCAAAATCAGTCCGGTTGTCCAGTCGCTGGTGCGGCCATTGAGTCCTGGCATGGGTAAAGATTGATTCCATCCTGGCCAAAAATATTGAGGCTTTCCTGTTCCAGCTAATAGGAAAGCTGGGAGACCGACAGCTTGAATAGCGGGATCACTTGTTAAATTTTTTCCGCCTTCAATTCCTAATACGGAAAATTGGCCATTTTCTGAAAGTTGGTTCATCACGATGCAGCCAGCAGCTCCGCCGCCAATTACTATGACATCTGCTTCGAGTTTGTTTCCGGACATTTTTGCTCGATGAGCGCCAAAAAGGTTGACTGTAGCAGTAACTAAAACGATGGTAATGAATTTGATGTACATAGTGATTCCTCCAAACGGCGCATTATCAGTAACAAAATTTTTATGGTCAAGTTTTTTGCTGAAAAAAAAAGAAAGGGGGTCAGGCTTGCAAGTCTGCAAGTTGACGAACTTTACTTTTGAGTTTTTCAATTTCTTGTCTACATTCGTAATTAACAGAACATTTTGCTAGAAGTCGGCTCTGTAAACTGCTAAGAGTGCTAACATCTCGCTTAAGAACTACAGCAATTTCATCAAGTGGAGTCCCTTGCTCGCGTGCGTACAGAACAATTGCACCTCTAGCAAAACAAACTCTTCTTGATTGGCTGACAGAAGATAACATCGGTTTTTCTATTCCAAAAACAGCGCACGCTGCATCTACAATTTCTCCTATTGCTATTGGAAGTGCTTGTTTTGACTCTTGCCCGTTTCTCTCTCTAATGTTCTCAAGAAAATTATCATTCCCTAAAACTTGACCATCCCTAAAATTACTCCTCAGTTCATCTAATTCTTCTGTGGATTCCTTTTTTAGCACATAGTCATCGTACAACCTTCTTGCACTGCCTATAATATTGTCAAACTTTGCCAAAGCATATTCAAATGTCAACCAAGTGATATTTTCTTGTCCTAAATAAGCTCTGTGGCTACTCCATTGATATTCTGTGGGTTCGTTAACTAACTTTGCTCGAATTGGATTCATGTGAATGTAACGAACAAGCCTCAGGAAATAACCGTTTTCATCAAGTAATATTGCCTTAAACCTTCCTTGAAAAAGATGTCCTACTCTGGAATAACGTTTATTGATGTACTGGCAATATCGAAAGGCTAAATTGTGAACAATTTTTGAAATCGAGACATGGTTTACTTGTACTAAAAGATGAATATGATTGCTCATGAAACAAAAGGCATGGATTCGATGACCATATCTTTCAACACCATGTTGAATAAGTAGAGACATTCGACACCGATCTTCGTCACTAAAAAAGATTTTTTGACCCCCATTACCTCGCAACATAACGTGATAAAGAGCTCCTGAATTATGATAACGAGGCTTTCGAGCCATATCTTTCTTCTTTATTTAAAGTGATAAGAAAAAAATATATATATGAAGGGAATGATAACTTCAAGAGTAACTTGCAGACTTGCAAGCCTGACCCCAATGCCTTAATTTAAGAGTGATGTTGAAATAAGAGATGCCTCTTTTTTCTTTTTATTTTTGATTATGCTCACAAAAGGCGCAGTGCGGTAGTTATTATCAAGAAGAACTGTTGCATTATGGACGGGATCTGCAAAAAATAGAGTTGCCGGCGTAAAAGGTCCGTTGAATGATTTAGTGTATATCGCATAAAAATTGTTGCCATGCGTAGTAAGAAATTGATAATCCCCATCTGTCATATATCCCTGAGTGGTCAATGGGCCGTTTTGAGCGATGTATGATTCTTGAGAAAGTCGTATTTCTTGTACAAAATCTAATCCTATTCCAGTACTTCCGCCGTGCGGATTTTTCACTTCTTGGTAGATCGCGAGCCAGGCATCCATTTTAGTATGGTTTGGATCTGATTTATCATCATTACGAAAGTCAAAATAAAGAATTCCTACACGCCCATTTTTGGTAACTGCAACAAAGGGACCAAACGCTTGTGGGTTTGCTGCTTGGGCAGGTGTACGGCTCACTTGAACGCCATTTGACCACGTGTGACCGCCATCGCGCGAGGTTACAAGTCCAATTTGTTGAAGCTTGTCCGATCTAAAAGCACTCGATTGATAGGCAACATACAAAAAACCACGTGAAGGGTTGACGTTATATGAGGGAAGAGTTTGATCATTGCGCATCAAGCTGCCAATGCCTCCTGTGATATTTCCAGAACCGTCGTAGGTATAGCCTCCAGTGAAAACTAAGTTGTTAACAAAAGCGGGCACAACGACTTTTGCTTCAGGGTTCCAACTTTGACCGTGATTCTTTGATCGCACAACAGCAATATCGGTTAACGTGTATTGAAAGGGGAAAGAATCATTTGTATATTGGGTGTCAGTTGCATTTGGACGCGCATAAACTCGCACGGTAAAATCTAGCCAGTCCCCAGTTAAACTGGGAATTCTTTGGATTACCTTTGGCAATATGACAACAACGTTATTACTTGCGGAATTGTCATTCTGAATTCCATTACTTAATCCATGTTGCGTAAGATCAGGAAACGGGTCGTAGACCTGTTGTAAGGGCCACCAGCTCTTTCCGCCATCAGTTGTTCGACGTCCCTGCGCGGTTCCGTGAAAGGAAGAGCTTGGGTCAAACACAGCCCATACAGCAATCGCGCGATCCGAATGGTTAGGGTCTGCTGTGATGGATGTTTTGTCCGAATTAGCAAATTGTTGCGTCGGTTCTGAAATATATCCCATGCTAGAAAAAAGATATTGAGGCGTACTCCAAGTTTCTCCATCATCTTTTGAAATTGTGACCACAACACCAGATTGATTGTTCGTTCCGGGCTCCTGAGTGGCATTTAGAACAGCAGCGCAAAGATAAAGCTTCTCTCCATCTTTTGAATAACTTAACCATTCATCACCAGATCTTTGACTAATGCCTCCCTCACATATTTGGAAGGGAATTTTGCTGTTATGCCACGTTTTTCCTCCATCTTTACTATAGGAAATTCCTGCGTCTAAAGCGGCACCATTAGAGATGCGATCTTGCTGCCAAGCAGCTACAATATGTTTTTTGTGTTTCGGATTTACAGCGATAGTAGGTTCTACAGCAGAGCCATGATAAATTGTTGTTGTTCTGTTATAGACCTCTTGTCGATCCAAACAGTGGTGTGAAAGGATATCTGCATATCCAGATAGCGAAACCGTAACGGCAAATAGTGAAAGACATTTGCTAAGTTTAAGTGTCAGCATACGAATCCTTTTTTCTATTGCAGAAAAACATAACTGATCAAAAATTTATAAACGATTTTTTTGTAGGAATTTTTTTTTCTTGCCTTGGAAAAAAGTGGCTGGAAATGGCTTTGGTCGGCATATCGTTTTTTTTCCGCCTACCAACAACTTTAATTTTCATTGCAATCTGCGTTTTTCGATCAAAGAGATACTTTACCATCCTTAAATAAAAGTTTCGTTTCAGATAGATGCTGTTTTAAATAATGGTATGTTCCAATACCAATTGGAGCTGTAAGCCCTAATCGACCCGCCGTGGCAACAAGATGGCGATGTCCGACATCACTTTCTAAACTACTGCTTAAAATCAGGGGAATCTTGCGCTTCTCTGCCCACTCCTTGAACTGTTTGCCAACCAAAAATCCGCCTTGTACAGTAGGTTTGTACACGATCGCTTTTAATGTCGGGATTGTTTCTATTTGTGAAAGGGGAATGCCTTTTGAAATCGGCTCTTCAAGAGCAATAGGAAAAGGAAATGCGTACAACTCTTTTATCGAAGAAGTGGGATCTTCGATAAAATCGAAGGTTTCGACTGGAAATTTTGAAAACAAGCGCACAGCATCGGCAAGACTCCAACGACTGTTGACATCGACACGCAGTTTGAACATTCCTTTGAGTTCATTTATCGTTGTGAAGGCATCCTCAGGGCCTAAATTGCCGATTTTGAGTTTGACAATTTTGAATCCTTCTTGTTTTCGTGCTGCAGCAATACTTAGAATTTGTTTTGCAGAGTTCCCCATCAACAAAGCCGCAACATCTAAGGAGTACGATTCCTTTTTGAAAATAGAAAAAAGAGCCGATTCTAGCGCAAACGACACAGA
>Ga0206902_10006_pt1 | contig 63227 bp, 64 predicted proteins | sample Alteio_BWOrgHeat_44_FD_153242 | JGI IMG/M metagenome (GOLD analysis project Ga0206902, IMG submission 153242) | Enriched cells from forest soil in Barre Woods Harvard Forest LTER site, Petersham, Massachusetts, United States -... | ecosystem: Environmental > Terrestrial > Soil > Temperate forest >... | reverse complement strand
GCAAGAATAACAATTAAATTGGTAATAACCGTAAGGACTATGAGTAACAATGACAAACCATCCGCCCCTAGCTCATAATGAATCCCAAGCCCAGGCATCCAAGCAAACTCATCCAAATATTGCATACCTTCTTGGTTCACATCAAAACCAATGAGTAAAGGCACACACAACAGCACTGTCAAAACTACAGTAAATAACGATAAATATCGCGCTGTATTAGAATGCGCTTCATCACCTATACACAGTAGAAAAATCCCGCCAATAATAGGCAGCCAAACTAATAAATTAAGCAAATGATACATAATATAGCCGTCATGCCCTCAGAATAAACCAACAAAGGAACCCAAATACCCCAAACAACATTATCGTTATATAATGATACAAGTACCCATTTTGTACTCTACGCGATTTGCGAGCCATCCAACCCACCATTCGTCCAGAACCATTCACAAACCAGCCGTCAATGATTATTTGATCGCATACCCGATAAAACACTTGTCCAACACCTTTTATACCACGTACAAATACCCAATCATTCAACGTATCAAAGCCATATTTATTAATTAAAATATAATAAAGACCATTAAACCATCTAGAAATTTGTGCTGGTAATTGAGGCCACACAATATAACATAACCAGCTAATTAAAATACCACAGCCAGTCAGCCAAAAAACTGGCCCACTGCCAGCATGTAAAAAAGTCTGCCAGGGTGACACCACTTCATGTTGCATTATTTGTAATACATTATGTTCTGGCAGTACGACTAAAGACTGACTTAAGAATGTGGGCCTAGCAAATAAAAATGGCATGTACAGCATGTAACCAATACAAACCGATGGTATGGCTAAAATAACCAATGGCAACCATACTACCCATGGTGACTCATGTAAACTACGTGCTGTATGGTGCGAGACTCTAGACTCGCCATGAAACGTCATAAACAACGCACGGAATGTATATAAAGCTGTAACCATTGCACCAATTGCCACGCAAAAATACGCATAACCACTACCTAAAATTTGTGATAACTTAGCCGCCTCAATAATCGTGTCTTTCGAATAAAAGCCTGCAAATGGCGGCACAGCGCATAAAGCTAGCGCACCAATTAAAAAAGTCACGTAGGTAATTGGCATCTTGCGCCACAAGCCGCCCATATTACGCATATCTTGCTCGTGATGCATGCCGATAATAACTGATCCAGCAGCTAAAAATAGTAATGCCTTAAAGCACGCGTGAGTTAATAAATGAAACATTCCGGCTGAATACGCAGAAACTCCCATAGCAACCATCATATAGCCAAGCTGCGAGAGGGTGGAGTATGCAATAACACGTTTAATATCATTCATAACAATAGCAAGTAAGCCAGTAAACAAGGCTCCTGTTGCGCCTATCACCAACACTACAGATAATGCCGTATTGGATAGTTCAAACAATGGTGAAAACCTTGCTACCATAAATACACCTGCTGTCACCATCGTAGCCGCATGGATCAATGCAGAAATAGGTGTAGGGCCTTCCATAGACTCAGGTAACCACACATGCAATGGCACTTGCGCAGACTTACCCATGGCACCTACAAATAATAACAAACAAATAACCGTAATCAATGACCACTCATACCCAGCAAACAGAGTGATAGTCTCTTTTGTTAACAAACTCGCATTATTAAATACTGTGCTGTAATGTAAACTACCAACATTAGCAAGCACCAAGCCAATGCCTAAGACAAAACCAAAATCCCCTACACGATTCACCAAAAACGCTTTTAAACTACCTTGTAACGCAGACTCTTTGTGATACCAAAAACCGATGAGTAGATAAGAAACTAATCCAACTCCTTCCCAACCAAAAAAGAGTTGTAAGAAATTGTTAGCGGAAACTAACATCAACATCATAAAAGTAAATAAAGAAATATAGCTAAAAAACCTTTGATAGCCGTCATCATCAGCCATATACCCAATACTGTATACATGCACCAGCAGAGAAACAAAAGTCACAACCACCATCATCATGGCAGTCAAAGGATCAACAAGCAGCCCGATATTGAAATCATACGGAAACATATCACCACCGCTCGCCCAAGTATATAAGTTTACGTCAAGTACTGACGCATGCTCAGTAACAATGGCCCATGCTATTATTACTGCACTTATGAAAGAGATCCCAACTCCAGCAATAGTCACTGTATGTGCACCAACACGACCTATAGCATTGCGCAAGAACAGGGCAATGAGTGAACCCAACAATGGTGTCAAAATCACCAACAAAGACCATGGCAATATATTCACGTCACTACCCTTTTAAATGATTCATCAGAGTCACATCTATATTACCCTGATTACGGTACAATAAAATCACAATCGCCAAACCAATAGCTGCTTCTGCCGCTGCGACCGTTAAAATAAAAAACACAAATACCTGCCCGGCAATATCCCCATAGTAATGAGAAAAAGCAATGAAATTAGTATTAACTGCTAGTAACATTAACTCAACACATACTAAGAGCAAAATTATGTTCCTACGATTTAATAAGATCCCCACCATCCCTAACCCAAATAGTATGGCGCTTAAGATCAAATAATGTGTGATTGGTATCATATTTCCCATCTCTCTTGTTCCGCTTGCATCTGTATCAACGATATGCGATCTGCACGCCGAATTCTTATCTGCTTGACTATATTCTGCTGCTTGGAATTTTTAGGGGATCTATGTGCTAAAGTAATCGCAGCAATAATGGCAACAAGCAACATAACCGCGGCCAACTCAAAGGCAAACAAATAATCCGTATAGAGCACCAGGCCAAGTGCTTCAGTATTAGACAATGCCTTAGGCACAGCTGCTGGCATAACCTGTCGCGCTACTAAATCCTGTAGTGCTACTGACACAGCAGTTCCACGCTCAAAGAGATCTATAGGCAACGACATTAACAATAAACCCACCAGTAACGCCACTAGTAGCACACCAAAAGGCATATAACGTAAAACATGAGTATGCATAGACTCAACATCAATATTGAGCATCATAACTACGAATAAAAATAACGTCATTACTGCGCCAACATATACTAACACCAAAATTAACGCTAAAAATTCAGCTGCAACTAAAATCCATAATACCGAGCTAGTAAAAAATGCCAACACTAAAAACAATACACAACGTACCGGATTATTTTGTGTAACAGTCATAAATGCAGCAAACACAGTTAGTCCTGCAAAAATATAAAAGATAGAATGTAATAATAAATCGTGCATTTTTGTTATACCTATATGAGTTGGGGTACGTCTTTTTGTAACCCAACCTACAAAACTGTCGCTATTTTAAAACTCCGTCATTGCGAGCCGTAGGCGAAGCAATGACGGAGTTTTAAGCAAATTTAAAAATAGCTAAAGTCCAACTATGAACATTTTTTTAACGATACTCTTCATCCGCCAATCGATCTGCCGCTAACTTGGCTTCCATTAGATCACCTACAGCTAATAATTTTTCCTTGGTCATAATATTCTGCCCACGTTCACTAATGTGATAATGATGAATAGGGGTCACGACAATAGAATCAACTGGGCATGATTCCTCACATAAACCACAATTAATACACTTAAATACGTCAATATCATAACGTGTGGTTCTACGCGTTCCATCAGCACGCTGCTCTGCTTCAATAGTAATGGCAAGAGCTGGGCATACCGCCTCACATAATTTACAAGCGATGCAACGCTCCTCACCATTTGGATAACGACGTAATGCTAACATGCCACGAAATCTAGGCGAGACTGGTGTAGTCTCCTCAGGAAATTGCACTGTAAATTTTTTCTTAAAAAAATACTTACCTGTTACATGTAATCCGCGCAATAAATCTATTAATAAAAAACTTCTTACATAATGTTTGCTGAAATTAATTAATTTTCTCATCATCAAAACCATGGCGCTACGTGAAACATCACCATTAATCCAGTAACCACTATCCAAACTAATGTCACAGGAATTAATACCTTCCAACCTAAACGCATCAACTGATCATAACGGTAACGTGGAAATGTTGCTCTAACCCACAAATATACAAACAGAAAAAAAGCCGTCTTAATAAATAACCACACCATACCAGGCACAAAGAAAAACCAATCAGCTAACAGTGATACACCTTCAAATGGAGAGAGCCAACCGCCTAAAAATAATAGTGAAAGCAGCATAGAAATAAGGATCATTGCAGCATATTCAGCTAAGAAAAATAATGCAAATCCAATGGCTGAGTATTCCACATGAAAACCCGCAACAATTTCAGACTCACCTTCCGCTAAGTCAAATGGCGCGCGATTAGTTTCAGCAATTCCCGCAATCCAAAACACCATAAACAAAGGAAAGAGCGGCAAAAACCACCAATGCAAAATTCCACCCTGTTGTGATAAGACAATATCAGTAAAATTCATACTGCCAGACGCAAGTAACACCCCAACCAACGCAAACCCCATAGCTATTTCGTAAGACACTGTTTGCGCTGCGCTACGCATCGCGCCAAGCATAGCGTATTTTGAGTTAGATGCCCAACCTGCAATTAATATGCCATACACTCCCAGTGAACTCATAGCAAATATATATAGAACACCAGCAGGAACATTCGCAAGCACCAAGCCATCCTGGAACGGCACTACTGCCCAACCAGCTAGCGCTGGAACCAATGCAAATAACGGCGCGATAACAAATAAATATTTATTCGAACGCGTAGGAACAATGATTTCTTTAGTAATGAGTTTCAACAAATCTGCAAATGGCTGCAATAAACCCCTAAAACCCACTCGATTAGGCCCAATCCGCGCCTGCATATACCCAATCACCTTACGCTCTGCATATGTAAGATAAGCCACTACAAGCAATAGCGGTACTATAATCACCAGAGTTTTAATGATAATCCACAAAAGTAGCGCAAGATCATGCAACATATTATTACCTATTTGTAACTACTCCGCACCAAGGAACGGCCATATTTGAATCATCCCTCAACCTGTACTCAAATCTGACCATTCTCCAAGATTTTAATGTATCCTCTGAACAAACTGCACATCTATTTAATTGTGATCGCCGCAAATGCATGGCCTAAATCAACCGTTTCCGGCATAGCATTCGCCACCCATACGGTATCAAGAGCAATACGTGCATCTAAATGTAGTGGCAATGTTATCTCAATTGCACCTTGCGCGATAGTAGCAGTATTCTGTAAATGCAAGCGCTTAGCGGTAACCGGATGCACTCGCACGCACGCAAAATCAGCAGCAGCGCAAGTTTGTAGTGCGTCCGCATGTCGCACAATGGCATCTACGCGATAAAGCGGCCACTCACCTATACGCATTAGCCGTTCCGTACAGACAGGTAATGCTTCTGGATAAAATAATGCTGCTACTTGAAACCCATGATACTCTGCCTGTTGTTGTATTTCCTGCAATACTGCCTCTGATGAAGGATACTCAAAACCACGGCAAAATAAATGATTGCCAAGCACTCGTAAAATTTTCCATGCTGGGCGTGCCTCACCTTGAGGCGCCATTGCACCGCGCACGGTTTGCCACTCATTATCTATATTAATGTACGTACCTGCAGTCTCTGCATAAGGCGCGATTGGCAAAATAACATCTGCATAATCTTCTAGCGCATCACTGTGATATGCAGATAACGCCACTACAAATTCGGCTGCCAACAAAGATTGTCTAGCACCATATGGATTGGCTACATCAAATTCTGGTTCCATCCCAAGTAAAAAATAGCCTTTCAAGCGCGCCTGTAATGCAGCTTGAATATCTAGGCCAGCAACTGGCAGCTCATGTCCCGCTACACCATAATGTGGCACCATGCCCGCAAGCCAGGCACCATTACTATTAGCACCGGCTGTTAAAGATAAAATATGTGCCCCACTAAACTCTGCTATTAAAGCTACTAACGTTCGTAACACTGCTGCTTCTGGATGGTTTTCATACAAAAACCCGGTAACAAGCGTAGACTTGCTATTTTGCAATGCGCGCGCTATTTTATGTGCACTCTCATCTGGTGTTAAGCCAACTACCAAACGCTGTACTTCCTCACGCAGATCTTTAATATCCTGTACCAAAACCTGCAACACCTTTGCTAAAACAAGCGGCATCTCCATGGGCGATACAATTATCTTTTCATCTACAGCAAAGTGATAATCATAATCTACCGGATTTATAGCATAGATATGCGCGCCTTGCTGATTCGCCTTACGCACTCGCAAACCTGCAAGTGGCACTTCTCTATGAATATTACAACCAACTAAAACGATATTGTCTTGGGCGTCTAATTCCGCATACGGCAATGCACGTGTCCTAGTTTGGTCAGGATCTGAGCGAAAATCAATTTGTTGCAAACGATGATCTAAGTTATTGACCCCCATGGTACGCATAATCTTTTGTAACAAATACATCTCTTCTAACGTTGATGATGGAGAAGCAAAAGCTGCGAACTGTTCATGCCCATGCTGCTGCAATACACGCTGCATGCCATCAGCAGCAAACGTCAAGGCAGTTTGCCAATCAACTGTTTCCCACTGTCCATTACGATAGATCCGTGGTGATAATGCACGCGCATCACTCGCTAACCCTAAATAACTAAAACGATCACGATCAGATAACCAGGTTTCATTTAGCTCTTCATATTCTCTGGGTACCACACGCATCAATTGATCACGGCGCGTATGAATATATACATGCGAGCCTAAACAATCATGCGGTGCAATGCTAGCATGATCAGTCATTTCCCAAGCTCTAGCTTTAAAACGATATGGCTTAGATGTCAACGCACCAACCGGACATAAATCAATAATGTTCCCCGATACTTCAGAGGTCAGACTATGCTGCACATAAGTGCCAATTTGCATATCTTCACCACGACCAGTAGCCCCAAGCTCTGGTACACCAGCAACTTCGTCTATAAAACGTACGCAGCGTGTACAGTGAATGCAACGAGTCATTTCTGTAGAAATTAAGGGACCTAAATCATCATTTGTCACTGCGCGCTTACTATATTCATATTCAGAAGCATCGCTACCAAAGCCCATAGACAGATCTTGTAACTCACACTCGCCACCTTGATCGCATATAGGGCAATCTAATGGATGATTTATTAATAAAAACTCCATCACGGCCTGCTGTGAACGTATAGCTGCCTCGGAATTCGTCCGTACCTTCATACCATCTGTAATAGGTGTGGCACAAGCAGGCACTGTCTTGCGTACATTCTCAACTTCTACAAGACACATACGACAATTAGCTGCGATAGATAATTTTTTATGGTAGCAAAAGCGCGGCACATAAATACCAGCGGCATCAGCCGCCTCAATGATCATCGCGCCATTTTCTACCTCGACTGCTTTACCGTTAATCTCAATAGTAGCCATTTATTTATCAACCTTTTTTCTGCCTATTTTTTCTTTACAAACGCATCAAACTCTGCACGAAAATGCTTCACAAAACTCTGCACTGGCCATGCTGCAGCCTCGCCCAGAGCACAAATGGTACGGCCTTCAATTTTATTCGCCACATCAACCAATTGATCAATATCACCACTAGTAGCATGGCCAGCTTTAATATTATGCAATAAACGTACCAGCCAGCCAGTACCTTCACGGCACGGTGTACATTGTCCACAAGATTCATCGCTATAAAATTCAGATACACGATATAAAGTGTCAACCATACACGTAGTCTCGTCCATAATAATTACCGCACCTGATCCTAATCCAGATCCAGCTTTTTGTAATGAGTCAAAATCCATGTCAAGCTGTAACATAATATCTCCTGGTAATACTTGCATAGACGTGCCACCAGGAATTACTGCTTTTAAGCGTCGCCCATCACGCACACCACCAGCCATAGCCAATAAAGTTTTAAATGGCGTACCTAATGGTAATTCTACATTCAGCGGCTGTTTTACATGCCCACTAATACTAAAACATTTTGTGCCACCATTATTAGGTTTCCCGAGTTTTAAAAACCACTCACCACCTTTCTCTAAAATTACCGGCACAGAAGCAAAAGTTTCTGTATTATTTATAGTAGTAGGCTTGCCATATAAACCATAATTGGCAGGGAAAGGTGGCTTAAAGCGTGGCAGGCCTTTTTTGCCTTCTAAAGAATTAAGTAACGCTGTTTCCTCACCACAAATATACGCACCTGCGCCCAAATGATTATAGAGATCGAAATCAATCTTTGAACCTAAAATATCTTTACCCAGCAATCCAGCAGCATATGCCTCATGTAGCGCTTTTTCTGTATGCTGAAATGGCTGCCAAAACTCTCCACGAATGTAATTATACCCAACTGTTGCACCCATAACATAGCCAGCTATTGCCATACCTTCGATAAGCTGATGGGGATTATGGAGTAAAATCTCACGATCTTTACAAGTTCCTGGTTCACCTTCATCAGAATTACACACCACATATTTTTGTCCTGGTAGCGCACGATTCATAAAACTCCATTTAAGACCAGTAGGAAAACCAGCCCCTCCGCGCCCACGTAAGTTGGAAGTTTTTAATTCATCAATAATCTGTTGTGGCGGCGTCTGCTCTGCTAAAATACGTCGCCATACACTATAACCACCAATAGACTCATAAGTATCAAGTGCAGATGGATTTGGCAAATGCAACGTGCGATAACATACTTGATTCACCTCTACCGCCACCTCATCTCTCATGTATACTGCTCCAAAATTTGATTAATTGTGGCCAGCGTTAAGTTTTCATGATAATCCGTATCTATCTGCATCATCGGGGCATTTACACAGGCACCCAAACACTCTACCGCGCGTAAGGTAAAACGCCCATCTGCCGTTGTTTCACCAAGCTTAATATTTAAGTGTGTTTCCAAGTGTCCAATAATTGCAGAAGCATCACACAACTTGCAAGAAATATTGGTGCATACATTAATAAGATGCCTCCCTACAGGCTTATGTTCATACATAGAATAAAACGTCGCTACTTCATACACTGCCATCGGCGCCATTACCAAATATACCGCCACTGCATCCATAATTTCGCGCGTTAAGTAGCCATGTTCTTTTTGCATAATACGCAGCGCACCCATGACTGCAGATTGCCGCTCGTCTTGTGGGTATTTGGCAATCTCATAATCTATTTCTTGTAATCCTGCAGCGCTCACGTACTGGCGTATCGCTTTTATCTTAGCTTCAAACATTTAGACTACTCACCCCGTAATATTTTTTGATCCAAGCCTCAACCATTAGGGAAACGATCACTCCTCGGATCCTTTTTATCTATCAATCTCACCAAAAACAATATCCTGGCTCGCTAATATTGCCACACCATCTGCTAGCAAATGCCCACGTACCATTTCATCAAAACTGGACAAATGCGCAAATCCTGGCGCGCGAATTTTCATCCTATACGGTTTATTGGCACCATCGGACACAAGATAAATGCCAAATTCACCCTTCGGGGCTTCAACTGCGCTATATACTTCTCCCGCTGGCAGACAAAACCCTTCGGTAAATAATTTAAAATGATGAATCATCGCTTCCATATCATGTTTCATATCAGCGCGTTTTGGCGGCGTAATTTTATGATCCATGACTTTAACTGGGCCAGGATTCTCTCGCAGCCAAGCAATGCACTGCTGTATAATCCGATTAGACTGACGCATCTCCGCAACTCGTACCAAATAGCGATCATAACAATCGCCAGTTTTACCTACAGGAATATCAAACGCAACGTGAGGATATGCCGCATAAGACTGCTTTTTACGCAAATCCCATGCTATACCAGAGGCACGCAACATAGGGCCAGTAAAGCCCCATTGTAAAGCCTGCTCTGGAGAGACAATACCTATATCGACAGTGCGCTGCTTCCAAATACGATTGTCAGTTAATAAAGTTTCATATTCGTCAACGCACTTAGGAAAACGCAGAGCAAAGTCAGTTAAAAAATCCAGCAAACTACCTTCACGATTGGCATTTCTCTGTGCTGTTTCTCGCTCATTATGCCATTTGGATGGTGTATATTTAGGCATGCTGTCGGGTAAATCGCGTGCTACCCCGCCTGGACGATAATACGTCGCATGCATACGCGCACCTGATACTGCCTCATAACAATCAAATAAATCTTCGCGCTCACGAAAGCAATATAAAAATACCGTCATAGCACCAGTATCTATAGCTACCGCACCTAGCCACAATAAATGATTTAATATGCGCGTCACTTCATCAAATAAAGTTCTAATATATTGTGCGCGGATCGGGATCTCAAACTGCAATAATTTTTCTATCGCACGTACATAAGCATGCTCATTGCACATCATCGAGACATAATCTAACCTATCCATATACCCGATATTATGCAAATAAGGTTTGGTTTCAACCAACTTTTCTGTGCCTCTATGCAATAAACCAATATGCGGATCGGCTCTGACAATTGTTTCACCATCGAGCTCCATCACCATACGTAAAACTCCATGCGCCGCAGGGTGTTGAGGACCAAAATTAAGTGTATATTGCTGTAATTCGCTCACCCCTTATCCCCTTTCTTTATGCGCATAACGGTTATCTTCGCGTATTACCTTAGGCACGGTAATGCGCGGCTCAATAGCCACAGGCTCATATATTACTTTGTTTGCCAGCGCATCATAACGCATCTCAACGTGACCACTTAGTGGAAAATCTTTGCGCAGTGGATGGCCAATAAATCCGTAATCAGTCAAAATACGGCGCAAATCAGGGTGTCCTGCAAATAGAATACCAAATAAATCATATGCTTCACGTTCAAACCAGTTAGCACCCTTCCAAATTTCATGCGCTGATGGCACAACCATGTCTGCTTCATCCACAAATACACTTAAGCGTAATCGCTGATTATGGATCGTGGATAGCAAATGATAGACTACGGCAAAGCGTGGTTTAGACCATATTTCATCAGGCACTGTATAAGCCCCTGGCGCACTGGCGCGCGAAAACCCACTCTCTGTAGCAGATTCCGTTTGCCAATCATATACGCCATAATGTAGATAATCGACCGCACACAAATCAATCAATTGATTAAATGCTAATGCCTGATCATCTCGTAATTGATACAGCACGGAGATTAACTCAGCTTTATTACATTCAACTGTTACCTCACCATACGCCTTACTCACAGACTTAAGCCGCGTGCTAAACGTAGCAGTTAATGTTACAACTAAATCCCCTAGCACTGCCATCTTTAGACCTCGATAATATTCTTATGGCGAATTTTATTCTGTAATTGAATAATGCCGTATAATAATGCCTCTGCTGTAGGCGGGCAACCTGGCACATACACATCCACTGGGACAATGCGATCACACCCACGCACTACAGAATATGAATAATGATAATAACCGCCACCATTTGCGCACGACCCCATAGAAATAACCCATTTTGGATCGGGCATTTGATCGTATACTTTGCGTAAAGCTGGAGCCATTTTATTGCATAAAGTCCCCGCTACAATCATCACATCTGACTGCCTAGGACTCGGACGAAAAATAATACCAAAACGATCTAAATCGTAACGTGCTGCACCAACATGCATCATTTCAACTGCACAGCAAGCAAGCCCGAATGTCACTGGCCACATAGAACCAGTACGCGCCCATGCTAGCAGTTGATCTAATGAAGTGGTAATAAAACCATTTTTTTGTAATGCATCTACAGACATAAACTATTCTACTCCCACTCTAATGCACCGCGTTTCCATTCATAAATGAAACCAATAATCAATAATCCGAGAAACAACATCATGGCAAAAAATCCTAACCAACCAATTTGACGCAACACTAATGCCCAAGGGACAAAAAATGCCGTTTCCAAATCAAATAAAATAAATAATATCGCTACCAAATAAAAGCGCACATCAAATGGCAGGCGTGCTGTCTCAAATGCAGGAAAACCACATTCATATGGCGAGTTTTTATCTGCTGATGGCGCACTCTTAGATAATAAGTGCCCAGCACTCAACATAACAATACTCAAGACAATCCCAAGCACAATAAATACTAGTACTGTAAAATATGACGATAACATAATCGTAATTACTCACCCCGTATATAATGTCATTGCGAGCCGCGGGCGAAGCAATCCAGAGTCTTGCGCTCTGAACTCCCGGATTGCTTCGCCTGCGGCTCGCAATGACTTAGCATCAAGCATTAGTAGTTGTGGCCCACACAATCAATTGGTGCCGAAGGCCGGACTCGAACCGGCACAGCTTTCGCCACCGCCCCCTCAAGACGGCGTGTCTACCAATTTCACCACTTCGGCAAATAAAATATAATTACTTTCCACCGGCAGGCATAGGCACCTGGCTAACTGGTGTATTATCTGGCAATGGTAAAGCATTTTGTCCAGCCTGGCTATAACCATTTGCAACAATTGACGACAAAGACAAACTTGTAACAAAAAATGCTAACGCCAATCCACCAGTCATTTTAAACAAAAACCCACCACTTCCTTGACTCCCAAATAGCGTATTGGAAGCACCAGAGCCAAAAGCAGCGCCAATATCCGCGCCTTTGCCATGTTGGATCAACACTAAACCAATAATTGCTAACGCAATTAACACATGAATTATTAAGACAAGCTGATACATTTATTTATATCCACAAATTGCCGTGCATCAAGAGATGCACCGCCCACCAAAACGCCATCTACATCTGGCATAGAACACAATGTTGCGGCATTTTGCGCCGTCACACTGCCACCATATAAAATAGAAAGTGGATCTGCTGCTGTTGACTCAGACTCTGCCACCCATTTTCGTATAAAAGCATGCACACTTCCAACTTGTTCAGGAGATGCTGTTTGTTGCGTGCCAATAGCCCAAACTGGCTCGTATGCAATGACACAACCAGCAAGGCAGCCAGCACCAAGGGCAGTTACTGCACGTAACTGTTCAGCAATAACGTGCTCTGTCAACCCTTCGGTACGCTCCATATAAGTTTCTCCTACACAAAGCACAGGTATCATACCATGTTCTAATACATGGTGGAATTTTTCTGCGACAAATTTTTCACTCTCATGAAAAATACGCCGGCGCTCCGAATGCCCAACCAATACATAAGAACAATTGTAATCTAACAACATGGGAGCGGAAATTTCCCCAGTATATGCGCCATTATTTTGTGGATAAATATTTTGCGCGCCCCACTTAATAACACTGTTAGTTAATTTTTCCCGCACATATGGCAAATAAATTGCTGGAGGAAACACTACACACTGCGCAACACCATCTGCTGGTAATAGTTGCAATAATTCCGTAAGCAGCATCTCAATCTTTGTTAAACTGCCATGCATTTTCCAATTACCCATCACTAATGGTCGCTTCATAATCATCTCTGTTATTTAATGCACAATAAGCTTGATATTAATATTACCTTAAGGTAACTGCGATATCATAATCAATATGATTAGTATGTCAAGTGAGAATAATTATGCCACACAATATTAAGTTTTCTGCAAAAACTAAAGAATTGCTGCAGGAAATAAAGCAAGTCAATCCGCAGCTAATTATTGCGTGGCACATAAATACTACTGAGTGGCAGCAAGACCATGAGCTACCTGAGAGTAAATTAATCAAATGGTTAAGTCAAACAGATGCTGAACTACAGATAAAAGACAGCGATAGTTTCTGGATAGCTGCATTACGTGCCACATTACTACATGATCTCCTACAGACAAACACTACTATAGAGCAGCCAAAAATAAGTCCATTGAGGCGCCTGTTATTCCCATTATTAGTCATAGCCGGCACTCTTGGCGCTGTCTTTGAAGGGTTCGATGGTATTATGAGTATTCTAGAATATATAGATGGCATATCAATATACGTAAAATTAGGTATTGGTGTTGCATGTTCTGCATTAGCGCTTGTGGTATTTTATGGATTCGATATCAACAGCATAGCGGAAACATTCGGAATAACTATTACATTTGCGCGTAAAGACTTAGATGTATTGACCGAACAAAATGAGGCGATTAACAAGCTAATCTTGCTAACTGACAAACAGATCTCTACAAGTAAAACTGCTGAAGAATTACATCAATTACACATGCGCATAGCAATGTTAATAATGTATCAAGCACAGCTCGCAGAAAAGAAAGTGCAATATCACAAATTACTCCAGCACCCAAGAGTAAGACTCCTTAAAGTGATTATGGCAAGTTGCAGTGCCGTACTTTTTTTTAGTTCAGGATTTTTTGCTGGTCAAGCGGTTGGAGCCATAATTGCTACATTAATATTTGGCGCATCACCATTATGCTGGCCAGTTTTAGTGCTTGCTGGTGTAATGGGCGCTTTAGCAGTGTGTGTATACATTGTTAGAGAAAGTCCGGGGATCCAAAACCTTATAGGACGCTGGTTTGATTTAAATGAAGACAAAATCAAAAAATTACCTGATGATACTACAACGAGTCAAGCACTTGAAACATCGCTGCAGGCACGAGATCTCGAGATAAAACTAATAAACTCGCAAGAGCAAAAAATTGCTACCCAACAAGCGATCCTTACCGATCAAGGTCACCGCATTGCCACACAACAGCAGACTATAACTGCACAACAAACAACACTTTCCAAACAAGAGCGTAAGATCGATGCCCGCGGCACAATTATTGTTGCCCAGGCAATACATATTATAGAACACCAAAAACTCGCAGAACAGCAAGAGCTAGTTTCTGGAGAAGCACTAAAGCGTCAAACCATAATCACCGCAGCAGCTGAAGAACTAACAGACAAGGTAAGTACTTGGCAGGCTCAGTTCTTCAAGAAAGCAGAAAAAATTATACCGCCCTCTGAGACATTGCAATTATCTGCAGCAAAAGCGGCAGGATAATACAGAACAAACCGAGCCGCGACTATTAAGGAGCGTTCACCAATTCGCAATGCAGATAAGGCCAGTGAACGCTCCTTAATAGTCGCGGCTCGGATTAAATCCCCAAAACTGCTTTAACAAACGGAATAGTAATTTTACGCTGCGCCGCCAATGACGCCACGTCTAAACGATCCAATAATAGATGTAAGTCGCGCATATTACGCGCACAGCGGTTAAGTAAAAACTGCCCTACATGTGCAGATAATTCAAAACCACGTTTCTGGGCCACACGTTGCAAGGTACCAATTTTGTCTGCATCATTCAGTGGATATAACTGCATAACCAACCCCCAACTTAAGCGCGAACGTAAGTCTGGTAACCGAATAGGTGCCTCTGCAGGTGATAAAGTACTAGTTATAATTAATGTAGTCTCACCATTATCACGAATACGGTTATATAAATGTAATAATGCTTCCTCCCAATCTGGCTCCGCCGCAATCACATCAATATCGTCTATAGCAATAAAAGACTGGAGTTCTAAATCATCTAAAATAGCTGGACCACACTCTTTAACGATCCCAAGTGGTAAATAAATCGCCGCTCTACCACTGCGCACAGATTGACAACATGCTTGTAATAAATGCGACTTGCCACTACCTGCTGGCCCCCAGCAATACAATGCGCGCTCACCACAACCAGCGATTATCTGCTGTATTTTATGTTGTAGCAATATATTCTCACCCCAGCAAAAATCGGTAAAAGTTGCTTCATCATTAATTTGCAACGCAAGAGTAAGCTGCTCATTCATTTAATGTGAGCACGGAACGTATAGGCTTTGTAACTCCAAGTCCATACATAATCAAGATAACTAGTTGCAGTGGTAACTGTAGTAATAATAATTAATAGATCAAGCAAATATGTTGGCACAGACATAAAGGCTAATTTAAATAAACACAAAGTTACCAAGGCTAACTGTAGAACTGTATTAAATTTACTTAAATATGTAGGTTTAAAATCAATAATACTTTGCAATAAATAATACCAAACTACAACACCAACAGAAATTGTAATATCACGTAAAAATACTAATACCACTAACCACCATGGCAAAACACCTATGCAGGCCAAGGCAATAAAACTCGATACAATAAGTAATTTATCAGCTACTGGATCAATAAGAGAGCCAAATGCACTGTTCCAATGAAAATATCTGGCTAGCCACCCGTCTAGACCATCAGTAAATCCGGACAATAAAAATATATAGAACGCATAAACATAATTATGCTGCGCAATAAAAATCAAAAATGGTACAATAAAGGCCACCCTCGCGAGAGACAACACATTAGGCAAATATCTTAAAGTCATATGTTAGAACTGTCACTATGTATTCATACCCTCATATGGTTACGAGGAGTAATGAGACCTAGGGGTGGTCGGGACGGAAGGATTTGAACCTTCGACCACTAGCACCCCATGCTAGTGCGCTACCAGGCTGCGCTACGCCCCGTCAGAGCTTGTTCATATTCGTTAGGCCGAGCCAGAAATCGTTGATTTTAAAGGACCGTAGCACAGTTTACGTGTAAGTAAATTAGACTAGGCCCGCAGAAAATCGATGATTTCTGGCCTGCATAATAGAGATTTTGAACAGGCTCTAAGAAACACAAATGATACCGTGCCTTAATAAAAATGACAAGGATTCTTTGCAGAATGAGTCAACACATGGTTTAATATAGGTTACGTGATTCTCAATTTTTTCAAACTCGCGCATTACCGCGGCTTAACCGCGATATCCATTAATACGCGCTATTCAATGGACCCAGTGGTAAAACCACGGGGATTCGAAAAGTTGAAAATGGCATTAGTTGTTTAAATTAGGGAGAAAATATATATGAAAAAATTAGCTGGGCTAGTACTACTATTAGCCATCCTTATACTTGGGGGATACTATGGCATGGGAGTGGCTACTGAGCACACCCTCAAGAAAAGTATTAACAAACTTGATACAGTTAATCAAGTTAATGGCGTCCATGTAGAAGTGACCCAATATCATCGTGGCTGGTTTACTTCTACTGCAGACTTAAAACTCAAATTACATATAGCAGAACGTGTAATACATGGGCAAAATGGGCAATCAAGCGTTGCCCCTGCGAAAGATTATACTTTTAACATCCCATTAAAAATTGATCACGGGCCAGTAGTATTTCACAACTCACAACTACATTTTGGCTTAGGCTATGCTAATAGTAGTATCAATTTGCCACAAGAGTATCTTGCACAATGGAATACATTATTCCTACCACAATCTACTCAACCAACATTAGATCTAACTTTTGTTATAAATTATACAGGCAGCGTGCATTTTCAGCTAAGTGTGCCTACCTTTAAGCTATTCTCTAAACTAGATATGGGACAATTTGAATGGTTAGGACTAAGCAATAACACTAATCTCTCCCCCAATGAACAAACTGTTGAGGGCGATTTTACTTTAGATGGTATTAATTTTAGCAAAGAGCAAACAACCGCCAAACTTAAGAATGTAACTAGTAAATATGCTCTACATAATACACCAGCAGATTTATATTTAGGTCATGGTGCATTAACCATACAATCATTATTAGTACAGAATAATACCGACACTCTATTTTCATTAACAGATCTCTCTATTGACTCAGAGAGTGATATTAATGATGCTTTATTTCACACAGCAATCAATACTTCTATAGATAAGATGGTGGTTAATAATAAAAATTACGGACCAGGGAAATTGAGTATAGCATTAAAAAATCTTGATGCTGACGTATTAGCCACAATTCATAAACAAATGGCTCAAATGCAGCAAGTCACAGATAGTGAACGTCAACAAGCACTAATAGGCTTACTCCCTGAAATACCAAAGCTATTCAGTAAAGGCCCGGTATTAGAGATCAGTACCTTGCATTTTGTTATGGCTGAAGGTACTGTAGACGCTAATATGACAGTATCTCTACCACCACAAGATGTTAGCAACCCATTTCAGCTAATACAACAAATACAAGGGCAAGGCACCATCGAACTCCCCAAAGCTATACTCAAACAAGCCATACTACCTGCAGCAAAACAAGCATTAACTGCTGCAAAAAAGACTAAAGATGCCACGGATGATAAGCCTGCCCAGCCTGTCGACAATACTGCGACGACGGCAACCTCAGAAGCAATAGCTACTGCTACTTCAGCAACCGCAGCAGCTCCTACAACTAACATGGGTATTGAACAACAAGCTACTGCCATGGTAGAGAAAAAACTTGCCGATTTAGTGCAGGCACAAGTATTACTAATCAAAGGGGATAATTACCTGATTAAATTACAGCTTGCACATGGACAACTCTTGATCAATGGCAAAACTGCTGATCCTGCCCTATTTAAGTTTTAGACTACCGAGTCATGACTATAAAGTCCCCGGAACGTATGTTGGGTTGCGTCTTTTTGCAACCCAACGTTGCACGCGATTGTTGGGTTGCAAAAAGACGCAACCCAACGTACAACTACAAGCGCCTACACATCATTATCCTATTACTGCTATATATCACTAACACATATGCCGCAAAAGATACTCTTGTTAGCGAAAAGCATAATATGATCCAAATTATCTACAATAAATTCCATCAAATATTGACGGAAGGGGAAACTGAACTGTATATCCCTGCATATACATGGCATAATCGTTACATGTATGTGCCTCATAGTACTAAAAGATTTAATGAAATACCTTGGGGTGGTGGTTTTGGTAAAAGCCTAGATAATGATGAGAAAGGCTATGAACATGATTTATTTGCTTTTGCTTTTATGGATTCAAATAGACATTTAGAACCAATTATGGGCTATGGGATCTTAAAAACTGTGCGCTTAGATCCAAATACCAAGATCGGTGCAGGCATGATAGTCGGTATAACCGCAAGAAAAGATATGTATAGTTACAAACCATTCCCAGGCACATTGCCATGGCTGTCATGCAAACATAAAAGAACCACTATTGGTATGACATATATCCCAGGCCGTTATAATATCGGTAATGTATTGTTCGTTGTGATAAACTGGGCTTTACCATAGATTGTTAACGACCTCGGTGATACGCTGCTGCAGCATTTTCCTCTATATCTGCTGTCTTTTTGATCGGTGTACTATACAAAGCAACACATCCCCTGACTAGATCATCAATCTTACTCCTATACACTCGCCTTATTGCTAGATCTGCAATAACTGGATTATGGATATGACCTGCTTCTGTAGGATCAGGCATTACAGTGCTCACGTCCTCAATAGGATCTGGCACAATCGTAAAACCATTAGATACATACCGCTGCTTTATAGCGCTATACGCTACCAATTCTGCTTCCCCAGCACCAGATCCCGGGCTTGTCTTGAGTGAGAAATGTCTCTGTAGAGCTGCCAATCCTTCCTGTTTTGCAGCATTTTCAGTCTTACGTTCTAATGCTAATTGTTGTGTAGAGCAGATCTGCGGATCAGTTATAGGATGCACTCCTGTATGAATCCCACCAGCAGGAGAATGCATGTCACTGCATACCCAATCCACAATCGCTTGCGCAAAAAAAGTACATAGGCCAGCGATAACTCCTACAATTGTGGGAACTACACAGAACAACGTCACACCCATCACTGTTGCCAAATTGAATGGTACAAAAGTTATACAGAGAGCCAAACATACAAAAACAGCTAATATACCAACCATACAAGCAGTTAATCTATCAAAGTTATCTATTTGCCAATCATTGTTCAGATATGAGCTAAACTCACGCAATTTCCTCATAAGAACGACCGCAATTGTCATAATAAATGTTCTCAGAACAACAGACTTATCTGGCATTGTACTGTCAACTTGCACATAAAGCAAGCTTTTATAATTGTGTACATCATTCATACTGTTATGCAACAATGAATTGCAATGATACGATTAAAAGCTACACTCACAATAGTTTGGTTAGTAAAAGATGATCGAAAAACATGAAATGCAACCGATCGTTAGTATTGCATTGCCTTTAATGACAGCATTGCTTGCACAAAGAGGGATGCAATTTATCGATACGGTCATGATGGGATGGCTTGGTCCAACAGCACTTGCAGCTGGAGCCATGGGCACTTCTTTGTTTGTCACAACTATACTTTTTTGTACGGGCGTTCTGAGCGCTATTGGAATTTTCATTGTGCGAGCAAAAGGATCTGATAATCTCACCGATATTAAATTTATTATGCAACATGGATTTTGTTTAGCGCTGCTCCTATCTATTCCATGCATGCTAATCATTTGGTTTATCCCTTACATTTTATTAAGCTTGAGTGAAAACCAACTAGTCGTAAAAGAGACAGTCTTACTCTTGCATGGAATGGTATGGGGACTGCCAGGCTTCTTATTGTTTTTAGTATTACGGGAATATATTGCTGCTTTTGCATTAACGCGGGTTGTCATGATGGTATCGTTATTTTCAATTCCTCTCACATTTGTAGCAAATTATATTTTAATTTATGGAAAATATAATTTTCCTAAATTGGGAATTGCAGGGATTGGTTATGGTGGCACTGCTGTTATGTGGTTTATGTTCCTTTGCTTGCTGGTATATAGCATAAAACATCCTGTATTAAGGAAGCATATTGTTTTGCAACCATTTAAATTTAATCACATCACATTTAGAGATATGTTACATATTGGTATTCCTAGCGGCGCATTATTTTTATTGGAAGCAGGCATGTTCTTATCAACTACTATCATGATGGGATATTTTGGAGTGGCAGCGCTTGCAGCACATCAGATTGCCTTACAATGTGTGAATATTGTTTATACATTGGCAGTCGCGTTATCTATGGCAACTGCTCTACAAATAGGCCATGCGGTAGGAGTAAAAAATCCAGCTCAAGTACAACGTACAGCTTTATTAAGCTTTAGTATCGCATTATTGCTATCTGCAATAATTGCGATCATTTTTATTTGCGCTACAAACTTTTTAGTAAGCCTATTTTTAGAAAAAGGAGCAAATAACTTCAAAGAAGTTTATAAATTAGCTACCGCATTTATCAAAATCGCAGCCTTCTTTCTCTGTTTTGATGCAATGCAATCGGTAGCTAATGGAGCATTACGGGGGTTAAAAGATACATTTGTTCCTATGTTGTTAAGTATCGGATGTTATTGGGTGTTAGGAATAGGAGGTGCATATTATCTCTCTATGTATACAAGTTTAAATGCTGATGGTATTTGGTATGGATTAACATTAGGGCTTTGCAGCACAGCTATCATATTGGTATTGCGATTTTGCAGAAAATTAACAAACATGTAACAAGCGCGTTTATATCAAAGTGCACATAGTTCCAGCACAGATGGAGATGACACTAACTTCGGCGCTACTGGGTTGGAACGTAGATCAGGAAACAATCTACCCCTATGATACAGTGGTGTCTCAGGCTGCGCCAAACTAAGCGGCTGGCCAGCATTAATTACCTCCGGTGAAGGGCCTGTGGTCCGCTCATAAGAACTCAGTAAGTGTATACCAGGTTTACGATGTATATTAGTTATGCTAGGTGGTGCGCTACTGTTTGTTGGCGTACCGTTACTAAAAATTGTATATGGCTGCGGTTTAATAACTGCTGGAAACAATGATGCCATAAAAGATCTAGTAGGCGCATATGGAACATTATTAGGGGTGATACTTGGCGATACGGGCAGCAGCGGCGTCTCTACCGCTATCACAAGCTCATCATCTGACAAATCTTCATTTAATGGCGGTGGTCTGCCAAACTCACGCGCTATAGCTCTTCCAGTTAATACTGCGGAATTTAATATAGTCAGTATCCAGATGGGCCATAGCATATTCGACGGATCATGAATATGGCCATCACCATCTCTTCCTTGCATAGAACCTAAAGAAAAAACTGCTCCTTTGTGCGCTTTACCAACTCCAGAACACAAAGAACGTCCAACTTCAGACCATGATAAAAAACTCGATATCGGTGGTGGCTCAAGATCTTGTTGAGCGTCTATGATCTGTGTGAAATCAGCCTGCAGCGATAACTGCTCAGCAGTATATGGTGGCTCTGCCATAAACTTGCTGTCTTGTGCCTTAATATGCGCACTTTGTTTGTTTAATGAATGCGCCATCAGGCCTACTAACAATAATAAACCCAAACCAATTCCAGCGAGTAATAATGCTGGAGAAAATGTCACGTTTAAAATAGTGCTAATAATAGAAATAGCAAAGAATGCGGCTAAAATAGCCAGATAACCGGCTAATCCATTTTTTAAACCAGCCAACAAGGCTTCAGTATATGATAAGCGCAGTAAAGAGCGTAGGTGTGCACGTTTTTGCTTAAAATTCAGCCACTGTGCATCTACTACATCCAATGAACAAATACAACTTAAGTAATCTTGAGATAATTTTTTTAGTGAATTACCAGATAGCGCCAACTCTACTCTAACAGCAGAAATTTCTAATTCCTGCTGATACTGATGCTCCTCATATAACCTGGTGAGCACGCAAGATAATGTAAAAATGGCAGAACAAGCAACAACTATTACAAGTAATGACGGAGTGAGTACAGCAAGACTAAACACCCCCATATATAAATATAAACCGTCTATCACTCCAGCATACACAGACATCCCTAAAGCTAAAACACGGAGCCGCTTAGATTCTCGCCAGATTTCGTCAGCATCTACTAATTGTAACCCTGTTTTTTTCACTTTGTATAATAACTGAACATTGCCGCTCTTGATAATCCGTTTGCCATCCTTAGATATTTTACCGCTTTGCATAACCCTACGTTTGTTTCTTATATTGCGTAATACGGCACGATTAACCACTGCAAAAAAAGCTAACACAGCTCCAGTTGGCAACATCACATAACGTAAATCATGACTTGATAATAACTCAATGATTTGTATGGCGCTATGCGAGCCCTTATGGGCAGCTTTCACGCTTTTTATGCCCTCACGGCCATATGACCATGCTATTGTTGTATATTTTTTGCCAGGATGTTTATCAGTATCTGACCAGACATTACCAAAATAAGAAAAACCAATGAAGAAAACTGATTCCAATGACACAAATACGATGCCAACTGGGCTTAATACAAAATCGTGCATTATATCAGGACAAGGGACATCTGTTACAATAGACGCTATGTCACAACCACCTTTTACTGAAAGGGCTGCCGTATTAAAACCATCTATCACCCCATACCACGGGTCAATAGTATTGTCTTGATACCATCGCTTAGCGAGTTTGCGTATCCAATCATCCCACAACTTAGCTCGTGCACAGAGCTTCTCATCCCAAAGCTTAGCTCGCGCCCAGAACTTCTCATACCATGGCTTGGCCAGCGAGCATATCTGCTCATACCATGGCTTGACTCGCACCCAGCACATCTCATACCATGGCTTGGCACGTATACAGAGCCTCTCATACCACAGCTTGGCTCGTGCACAGCTCTGCACATAAAAACGACGTGCAATCGCGAATAATTTATGTTCATCTGTAGAAGAACTGGCTTGCATACCAATCATACCTACTCAGATAAGATGCCGATACTATAGCCTATATGCCACACAATGGCAAGCACTTTTTCATAATGAACCAAAGAAAATCAAAAAGCGTACAAAATTTAACAAAAGTACCAGGACAGTCAATAAATGACATAAAATCGCGGTACTTGAAGTAATAAGTACATCATTGTAACAAAATTTACAGACATAAACAAGATATAATGGTGGGTCTGGGTGGACTTGAACCACCGGCCTCACCCTTATCAGGGGTGCGCTCTAACCAGCTGAGCTACAGACCCAAAAACATATAACTACTTACAGTAGACGCCTTGAGCAGATACAACAATCAAGGTTGACAATTGTACCGATTTTTCACCGGCTGTCAAACTATTTTTATGGGCATGGTCATATTACTAGTAAATAACTTGTTCGTAATATACACATACATTAATAAATTGACCCACACTATTAAAAATTGCCAACTTTCAGAAATGGCAACATTTGCCATATATACACCCAGCAATCCATAACTAAATGATATTAATACTACAATATATGTTGAGAGTGCGCGCGACATACCTAGTTTCATTAGCAAATGATGTATATGATCATGGCCAGCTTGCATGCAAGAACGACCTTGCTTAAGGCGAATATAACAAACACTCACTATATCCATAAATGGCAGCAATACACACCACAATATAGTGATAGGTGTAATTGAATCATCCATCGTGTGTTGAGATAAATCAATGGCAGCCCAAGCAATAACAAAAGCTAATAAAGTACTACCAGCATCACCTAAAAAAATCCGCGCATGTCTACGCCACGGGATTGGCGCATTAAATGCTAAAAATATGATTAGCATTACAATCATGCTCTCTAAAATGATGGTGGTAAAATGTGCCCCTAGGCTAATACTAATCCCAACTAATAACAAACTTTGCCCTAAAGTAATCCCGGCTGCCAAACCATCTAAACCATCTAGCATGTTCATAGCATTAATAAATGTTAATAAAAATAATATTGTAATAACTGGCGAGAAAGGGCCAGCATGGGTCATACTGCTAAAAAATAAATGACCAATATATCGAAGCTCAATATTACCAGCATAAACACACAATAACGCGACACATAGCTGACAAAATAAGCGCGTTTTAGCGTTCAAGTCATGGCGATCATCTAACACCCCAACTATTACTAATAACGCAGCAGAGCCACAGAAAATCTGCCACTTAATAAACTCATGGCGCATACAAATAATAGTGGTAAGCAGGCCCATAAATACAGCAATACCACCGACTACTGGTGTAGGAGCGTAGTGTTGTTTACGACTATTTGGGTGATCTAATAATTTACAATAGGGTGCCAAACGTATACAAATAAAAATAGCACAAAACGTGACGCCACTACTCAACAAAACACAATGATTTAATACAGGCAACCATCCCAACGACATATATAACTCCGTAATATACCTAACACTTAATAGCAGTGCAGCTAAGCTCCTATACGCTCATAACAATAAAAAGTTAGATCATAAACGTTTTGCACGTCTTGGGAACGATATAGTTCTGTGCGACATGCCCACTCGCGTTCACTAAGCTCTGGGAAAAAAACATCAGCCACAAATGTATGATGAATTTTAGTCAAATGTACATAGCTCGCAAAAGGTAATGCTTCTCGAAATACTCCACTACCACCAATGACCATGACATCAGCAGCGTCATTGGTTAATTCAAATGCATGCTGCAATGAATTAGCCACACTCACTCCATCAATAACAAGTTTCTCACGCGTTAAAACAACATTTTGCCTACCAGGTAATGGCTTACCAATAGATGCAAACGTCTTACGCCCCATAATTATTGGGTGCCCTAAAGTTAATGTTTTAAAATGTTGTAAATCAGCAGGCAAATGGCACAATAAGCGATTATCACGCCCTAAACCTAACTGTTCATCTACAACTGCAACTATGTGAATAATGGACTGTCTCATAAATCAGATCTTCGTGATAACACAAGCATATGTGCCATTTGTACTGCAGCCTGCAAGCTCCCAACATCTGCACACCCAGTGCCAGCAAGTGTCAACGCTGTACCATGGTCTACAGAAGTACGTACAATAGGTAACCCTAAAGTTACATTCACCGCCCCACCAAAATCAGCAAATTTCACAACTGGTAAACCTTGATCATGATACATCACTACCAAAGCATCACATATATCTAAATGTTCACGTGTGAATAGTGTATCAGCTGAAAAAGGGCCATGCACATTCATGCCAGCACGCTGTAATGCGCTCAAAACTGGTATAATAATCTCTTGCTCTTCAGATCCTAAACAACCAGACTCACCAGCATGTGGATTTAACCCTGCAACATGCACACGCGGATTAGCTAAGCCAAAATCTTGCCGTAAAGCATTAACCACAATTTGCAACACATCCGTTAATAGCTCTTGTGTAATAACATCCGGCACACAACGCAATGGTAAATGCGTGGTCACCAATGCCACACGCATCTGCGGGCAGGTTAACATCATCACCACTCTCTCTACATTACAATACTGCGCAAAAAATTCAGTATGCCCAGTAAAGTCAAATCCAGCTTGATTAATAATCGCCTTATGCACGGGTGCCGTTACTACCGCAGAAAATTCTCCTAGAATACACCTATGCGCAGCTTCTGTTAATAACTGGATAACATATTGGGCATTTCGTACATTTAGAACGCCCGGGCGCACCACATCGATACACGGTATGGATAACACTGTTAAAGAATTATGCGCAACTGCTGGCAATGTATTGCTAGTATAATCATGCAATACTACATCTTTACCTAACTGCTTAGCACGATTCATCAATACTGATTTATCACCAAGAATAACGATCGGTAAATCCATACCAGCAAGCGCCAAACAAAGATCGGGTCCAATACCTGCTGGCTCACCACTACTAATTAATATTGGTCTCATGCCAACTGTTTATCAACAATATCCACATACGACTCAGCGCGCACATGTTGTACCCAATTCTGCACAGCTTCGGCAAACTTACGTTGATGTAAAAATTGTTGTACCTGTTGCCGTTGAAAAGCTAATGAATCATCTTCCGTTTTACGTTCTAAAACTTCAATTAAATGCCAACCAAATGGTGACTTAACAGGTTTGCTCACCACTCGTAGAGGTAATGCGTTCATGGCTTCTGCAAATGCTGGAACCAACTCATCTGCAGTTACCCAACCAAGATCGCCACCTTTCACTGCACTAGCGGCATCCAGAGAATACTGTTTTGCCATCAATGCAAAATCTTTCCCAGATTTTAATTGTTGATATAAATTATTAACTTGTCGCCGTGCTTCTAAAGCTGTCATGTTAGCGTCTTGTTTTAATAAAATATGGCGCACATGCGTTTTTAAAACTTGATGATGCTCATCTGCATTATGTGTGGCAACAAGCTTTAGTAATTGTAACCCATTACCGGTACGTAACGGCCCAACCACTTCACCAGCTTTCATATTTACTACATGTTTAGCAAAAATCTCAGGCAATTCTGCTATATGACGCTCACCTAAATCACCACCTTCCAAAGCATACTCACCACTAGACTCTGCTATTGCTATATTACTAAAATCGCTACCTTGTTTAATTTTCAATAATAAAGCTTGCGCCTTAGCACGTGCCTTATTAATTTGTTCTGGTGTTGGTGCCTCTGGCAATGGGATCACAATATTTTGTAAATGAAATGTCTGTTTAGATTGATCTTTATATGTTGGCGAATGCAAATACTCTTCAATTTGCTTAGCAGAAATCATCACATCTTTACCCACAGCTTTTTGTTGCACACGGCTAATTACAACTTCTTTACGTAAATTATTACGATAAGTCTCCCAATTTAAGCCCTGTTTACTAAGAGCCTCACGTAACTCCGCCAATGATAATTTATTATCATTGGCAATTTTGCTTACTATCTCATTTAACTCAGCATCATCAACCGTAATGCCGTTACTTTTTGCCAACTGCATCTGTAAATTAACATCAATCAAATGTTGCAATACTTGCTTACGTAAAACTGAATCTGTTGGTATTTGCATTTTTTTGGCAGTTAATTGTTGCGTTAATAACGAAACTTCCGCATTTAACTCTTTAGACGTAATCACATCATCATTAACAACCGCAACCACTTTATCTAAAGGCTCCACAGCAGCATAGGCCAAAATCGGCGCCAACATACATAATATAACCATTCGCTTTAACATCGAGAAGCTCCTAAAAAAAAATAATGTGTACATTATCACATCAAGTGCATAGATATGCAATTTAAAATATGACCATTCCCACTTCCATCGCACAACCTTGTAGAGAGGGGATCTCTGTTTAAAATATATCCACATAACTCGGTAGATAACTATGAATGGTACTGCTAGGATCGCTATTTGCAACCGAGCCTAAGCCTTTTAATAAAATCTGTAAGTACACTCCATTATTGTATTGTGGTGTCACTGTGTCAGGAGACAAACTCTTAAATACACTTCCCCCTAATAAACGCACAGCAAAGCAACATGTATCGTATTGTAAGCCAAGGAACGTCATCATATTATATCGCTCACTAATATTATAACCATATATTCCTAAAGTACTGATCCGATCTGAGAGCGGCCATGCATACGCGATATTCACCTGATTTAACGGCTTGGATTGTAAAATTTGATTAAGTCTAGCTACCACATTCCCACTCACCAAATACGTATACCCAAAACTAAGCAATTTATTTACATCTGCTTGATAATTTACATTTACACTACCATTATTCGTAGCCACAGTATAAGGATCCCACACATAATCAGCGCGTAATGACCACCGCCCACTTAAACGATAATTCAGCCGCGATGCGATTGGTGAGGCACTGGAAACTGGTGATGTATAGCCTAAGCGTAATGGACTATCTGCACAATTACCATTAGGATTTGAACACAACTGTACGCGCCTATCAGCAAAATACCGGATTTGCCCAATTGATACACTAGCTATTTCTTGCCCAGTTTCATCAACAAGCCAACGCGAACTTAATGCATAAATAAGTTGATTCGCATCACCAATACGATCAAAACCAGAAAACCTATTATTACGAAACAATTGATCATAGTTAAAAATCATATAACCTGAATCAAAAACCGGAATAGACGTTTGATCTACAAAAGGCACATTCAAATAAGACAAACGTGGTTCTAAGGTATGTGTCACAGATTCGCCTACAATACTTGTAGCACGCTCAAAAAATAACCCACTATCTATACCATAACGCGGAATTGTCCTACTAAAAGTCGCACGCGTATAACTTGCTCCGTAATCTTGTAAATCATAATAATTTTGCACTAATTCTATTGTAGGCGTTACATAACCCCAACTCCTTTGTGCAGATCCAGAAAATTTCGGATTTAAATAATACCGCGGCCCTTCTGGTTGTAGCAACATTCCTTGTGGCCAATGAAAAGCATCATACTGCCCCAAGACCTCAAAATTTGTATGTAAAGGCAGATCAGCATATGTGGCATGTGCTAATAATTGCGGTAGGCGCTCATATACATCAGCGACTTCTGACTGATTGATAGGATGCAATGTTTGATAACTTTGTGCCATAGCGCTCAAGAACCAATGCTCATTGGTATAATTTATATCACCTTGACGTAATAACTGATTTTGGGTCATAGTGAGCAAATTAGTACTAAAGTCTTGTGGGTAATAAGGGTCAGACACTTGATTATAGTGCACGCCCAAATGCACTTGTGGGCTCACTTGGGTATTATCATGCAATAATACTGCCCAACGATTAGTAGATGCGCCACTAAAACTAGGATGTAAAGCTAGATTATCAGCTAAGAAATTACGATAGGCTCTATCCCCTGGCAGCCAATTACCAGTAAAATAGCCGGTAGATTGTTTAGTTAAATACCGCGCGGTGCCACCAAACATCATTCCACGCTTTGTATACAGATGAGGAACTAGCGTTGCATCATAATTAGGTGCAATATTCCAATAATATGGCCAAGCTAAATCCGCACCACCAATATTGGAAGATCCGATTATGGGTATTAAAAAGCCAGACTTACGCTGCTTAGAGATCGGGAAACTTATATAAGGCCAATATAAGATGGTCTTATCATACATACGTAACCGCGCGTGCTTCGCAACTCCAGTCGCCTTTGTAGTATATAAATTAAGCTCACCAGCATCCAATTGCCAAGCATTGTCTTTAGGTGCGCATGTTGTATATGTAGTATCATGTAATACATAATCTGTATTAGGCAGACGTTTGGCAAACTTTGCACGCCCCCATGCAGGTAACTGTGCGCCAGCAGGTTTTACATCAAAACGATACAATATATCAGTTAATTTTCCAGATTTATCCTGCGGATTTAAAACAACCATATTCGCGAATATGAGCTTATCAGGCTCAGTATAATGCACATTACCTAATAATTTAATTTTAGTTACTTGATTAGTTTTAGCGTCACGATAAATATACGCTAAGTCTCCCTCTGCGATACGAGCACCTTGACCAACACTAACATTACCAGATAATTTTGACCAACCATTTTGTGATAGAGTAACATTATCAGCGCTTACTAGTAGAGCACCACTGTTATCTACAGTATCAGACATAATGGGCGCATATAAACCGCGACACAATAACAACGCACTATTATCTTGCCATCCTAGACAGTCAGCAATATGCGCACGCACGGCAGCAGTTAACGGCACATCACGCGCAATCACACAAGCTTTAACTGGCTCCACACTACCACTTGCCGCATATACGTAGCTACACAGAAAGACAAGCAAAGTAAATAGTGTAAGAAAAGCTCGTGTTACGATATAATGAAGCAACCTTTTCCCCAAAAAAGTAAAAAGTATAACATGAACCCAAGACAAAGCGCACTGCATAACTGGCTTAGCAACCATGCAAACCCCATTACATTAACTACATTAACCGGTGATGCAAGTTTTAGGCAGTACTTTCGTCTTACAACAGAGAATACAACACGCCTAGTTATGGATGCCCCACCAGATAAAGAACCAATTACAGCATTTATTAATATTGGCCGAGCTTTAACGACTTTAAATATACGCACCCCCAATATATATGCGTTTGATGAACAGGCAGGCTTTATTTTACTCGAAGACTTTGGCGATCAATTATTTTTAAATAATCTCAATCCAACTAATGCAGATCTCCGGTATCGCGCCGCTATGGATGTATTACACAAATTAGCTACTTGCACTCCAGAGCATCTATCTTTACCATATTTTGATGTTGAATTTATATTAAAAGAATTGCACTTATTCCGCACTTGGTTTCTTGAAGAATATTTAAAACTAAATTTAACTGCACAAGAACAGAATATTATCCATTCCCTGAATACTGTTTTGTTAACATATATTATTAAGCAGCCTTACATATGCATACATCGCGATTATCATTCGCGCAATTTAATGATAATACAAGAAAATGACAATGTTGAATTAGGGGTAATTGATTTTCAAGATGCTATGTATGGGCCATGCAGCTACGATCTAGTCTCACTCCTCAAAGACTGCTATATTGAGTGGTCACCTCAACAAATTAACCTCTGGCTTGACTATTTTTACCAAACATCGCCAATCAGTAACGCTTGGTCATTTGAACAGTTTACGCAAAGCTTTCATTGGTGCGGTTTACAGCGCCATTTAAAAGTCTTAGGAGTATTTGCACGCCTGCACTTACGTGATAACAAACCAGCGTATTTAAAAAATTTGCCACTAACCATGCAGTATGTGCTCACATGTAGCGCACAATACTCTGAATTTAAAGATTTCGCGCGGTTTTTACATACAAGAGTCTATCCAACCTTTATAGAGAAGCATAGAATATGAAGACCGCCATGATTTTAGCTGCTGGGCGTGGTGAACGCCTCAAACCACTTACCAATAAGTTACCTAAAGCGTTATGTGCAGTTCAAGGCAAACCATTAATTGAGCACCATCTAAGAGCATTAGCAACAGCAGGCTTTCAGCGAGTGATTATTAACCATGCATATTTAGGCGGCCTCATTCGTGCGCAATTGGGCACTGGACAACATTTTGGGCTCACTATTCAATATACGCCTGAGCCACCAGGAGGGCTGGAAACTGGCGGTGGTATTGTGAATGCACTGCCACTGTTAGGTAATGAACCATTTGTAACAATCAATGCAGATATTTTTACAGACTACCCTTTAGCTAACTTGCAATTACCAAGCTCTAGCATGGTGCACATAATATTAGTACCCAAACCAGACTACGTGAGCCAAGGCGATTTTGGTCTCTCTAACGTGCAACTTGCCAACACTAACAAACTTTACACGTTTTCCGGCATCGCGTGTTATCGATCAGAAATATTTAACATTTGCAAGCCTGGACGTTATTCAGTTGCCCCGTTAATACGCCAACTGGCAGAAGTAAAGCGCGCAACTGGAGAGCTATATAACGGTGTCTGGCATGATATAGGCTCTAGAGAACGTTTAATGGAGTGCGTATCACGAATGAAAGATATTGACGACCATGTCATATGTAAAGTATAGTATGGATACTATTTATTCATGCAGCCTTAATATTACATCATTTGATGGCCGCCACCACCAATTGATCTGGTTGCCGCATCACAACAATATCCTCACCTAACATTTAAGCCGTTAAAAATGACTGAACCACGCATTGCTCAGTTGCAAAAACACGCGGTCCAAGCTATACAGCATTAACCACCTGATGTAGATGCAGAGGAAGCTTTAACATCAGCAGCAATGCCTGGCTCCTCTGCTGTATGGGGCAGTTCTCGCATTATTACCTCAAATGATTGCTTAGTATATTCCGCCATATATGCTTTAAACCCTTGCTCGCCACTATCTTGCATGATGGAGCGCAGTACTTCTGGTGGCACTCTTTCTGGCTCACCATTTTTCATCCGCGGCTCATTACCAGCTTTTGCTGTATCAGCCCAATATGCAATCCCTCCGCGCATTACTATATCTTTGGTGCGTAACCAGTATGTGAGCGACTCATCGGTCTTTTTCGCATCGTCTGTATTAAGTTCTACTCCAGCGACAGTATAACGACGCCGCAGCTCCGAATTAGGACTAATATCATAAGCCATATCAAGGGCTTTGCCACGCAAGGCATTCGCTACTTCCTGCGCTGATGTAGAGCGTGATACATCTGCTGCTGATGCAGTCAATGGTTTCTTGCCACTCCAAACTCTTTCATTCCCATCACTTGCCGCAACTTGCAGAGCAAGATTGCCTTCTAACAAAACAGCTGCCTTATCTAAACCAGCTTCTGGGTGCGCAATAGCTGTATCATTAACTTTTTGCAATAAATGCTGCAATGCGGGAATCGTAGTAGCGGTTTCTACAACTTTGCGAAATGAATCTTGAAGCGGTAGAGGCTTGCTACGCGCACTGCTTACAACATTCAATGACATACTATTCCCCCAATACAACAACTTATTAGTAAATTATACCACAGAATTAAACATTTTCTTCACACGCAAATTGTATAGACTCTCGGCTAGATTTTAACTCTTCTCCTGAATTTCTTACCATAGATTCAAAGGTAAATTCATCTACTTGAATAGCATCCCACCGCGCTGCCTCAACTTGCAATATAGCATCCATTTCTACTTGCGTTAACACCTTAGATTTTACAGCTTTAGCCAAAACATCTGGTACATTCTCCCATTTTACTTTTTTCAATCCACTGACTTTTTTATATAAATCAACGTGCTTTAAAAGTAACAAAAACGCCTCCTCTACTGCATCCACCGGTTGACTGGGATCTCCACTAAGATATACAGACTGTTTTAAACTTGTCCTATAATCATTAGGCCGCGTCACAATCGATGTCAACTTCCGCTCTAACTTATCACTAGGATGACGCATACTTTGACCCAGAGGAAAAGCCAAAATACGCGCAAACACACCAATAATACGTGAGGGGAAATTCTGACACAAAGCAATCATCGCTTGTTGTGCACGATAGAAACAATAAGCAGTAGCCCACAGAGCATGACACTCGTGATCTCGCGAACGTTCTGCAGTTTCTGCATACCTTAATGCTGCCATAGCCATATAGAGAAAAGCTAATGCGTCAGCAAGCCGTGCTGATAAGCGTTCACGACGTTTGAGAGAGCCTCCTAAAACAATTAACGACAAATCAGCTAACCACGCAAAGGCATAACTCAAACGTGCTAATTTTTTATATTGGCGCTTTAATGGTTGTTTTGGAGCTCTTATAAAGATTCCACCAGTAAATGCTGCTAATACAGTCTTAGCAAAATTAGTCAGAAAATAATTAATATGTGACCAAACTAGTGTATGAAACTGCGCTGTATCGCCTGCAGAAACTGCATAGAATTCATCGCGAATAAATGGATGACATGCCATAGATCCTTGACCAAAAATCAATAAATTCCGTGACATAATATTTGCCCCCTCTACGGTAATAGAGATAGGCAGCCCCTGATAAAAATTAGATAAATAATTACGTGGCCCAACAACCACTGCTCGCCCTGCATGCACATCCATCGCATTATTTATCACAATACGTGCTAATTCTGTATTACAATATTTCGTGATTGCCGACGCCACTGATGGTTTTTTCGCGGCATTTACAGCTGCAACTGTTAACAGCCGTGTGGAGTTTATCAAATAATTTAACCCTGCAATCTCAGCGATCTTCTCTTGCACACCTTCAAATTGCGCTAACTCTACATTAAACTGCCGCCTGATACGCGAGTATGCACCAGTAGTAAGATAAGCGATTGCAGAAGATGCAGCCGCTAATGCTGGCAATGAAATAGAGCGCCCAATAGATAAACACTCCACTAACATCTGCCAACCATGACCTGCTTTTATTTGTCCGCCAATAATGCTGGTAATAGGCACAAAGATATCCTGCCCTCGAATAGTGCCATTCATAAATGGTTGGTTAGCTGGCAAATGACGATTGCCAATTTCAAGACCCTCAGTATCTCGCGCTATCAACAAACATGTAATCCCAGGCACGCCTACACCTTGTAACAAAAGGTCTGGATCCCGTAGATGCACTGCTAAACCAATCAAAGTTGCCACTGGAGATAAGGTAATCCAACGTTTATTCAAAGTTAACATTAACCCTAAAACATTTTTGCCATGAATTTTTTTATTTACTACAATCGCAGTAGAAGTAATAGAAGTTGCGTCGGAGCCAGCTTCTGGTTCGGTTAACGCAAAACAAGGGATCTCAATACCTTGCGCAAGCCGCGGTAGGTAATAAGCTTTTTGTTCATCAGTCCCATAATGCTGGATTAATTCACCAGGGCCTAGTGAATTTGGCACCATCACAGTTACCGCAAGCACGCCGGAACGGCTAGCAAGCTTCATCACTATATCTGAGTGTGCGCGTGCAGAAAAACCACGCCCACCATATTGTTTAGCAATGACCAAACCAAAAAAACCATGTTGCTTTGCATAATCCCAAACAGCTATAGGTAAATCTTGTGTTTGAGTAACATCCCACTCATCCACCATGGAACACAATACTTGGACTTCATTAGCTAAAAATGCTTGTTCTTCTACGGTTAACTCTGATGTAACACTTGCAAGCCGCTGCCAATCAGGTGTACCAGTAAAAATGTCTTGCTCAAGCCAGGTATCACCAGCATTTAAAGCTTCTTCTTCCGTTTTAGATAATTTAGGCACAGACTTAACTGCACGCTTAAATAACACATTGCTAATCACCAGTTTTAGTTGCTCAATACGCAATAGGGCCACTATACTCAACACTAGAACGCATAATAATATCCACGCACTCCAAGACATCCCCACAAACACAAAAGTTCCTAGCAAATAGATAACACTACCTACTTCCCAAACTATAGCACGCCATCCATAAGCCAAAACGCTCATAGTAAAAATTATATATAATAAAAAGAAGCAGATAGACATAAATAGATCCTTAATATAGTAAAAACTTTTCTTAGTATACCTTGCTTATTCTAACATTTGCGAGCATGATTTACATTTATACAAATTATAGAGGAGCTATAATGACAACAACAACTCAGACAGCATCTGAACTCTACTCCATACCACTCACCACAATAGATGGACAAAGCACTACACTCACACCTTATAAAGGCAAAGTACTATTAGTAGTAAATGTGGCAAGCCGTTGCGGCTTTACTCCACAATACGCGAAACTTGAAGAACTACAAAACTCACTGCACAATAAAAACTTTAGCGTCTTAGGCTTTCCATGTAATCAATTTTTAAATCAAGAGTCTAAGAGCAATGATGAAATCAAGAGCTTTGTACAACAATGCTATAAAGTAACATTTCCTATGTTTGCTAAGTTAAACGTTAGAGGTAAAGAACAACATCCATTGTATAACTATCTAGCAAGGCACATAGAAAAACCAGCGTTTCCTTTTATACCATGGAATTTTACTAAAATCTTAATTAACGCCGATGGGCACGTGTTAAAGCGTTATCCACCGACAACATCATTGAATAAAATCAAAAGTGATATTGAAGCATTATTGTAGAGTATGCTATAATTACAAGATGGGGGGCGACCTGGCTTCGACGTGGGTTACAAACCCTGAGGTGCATGCCGAGAATGAGATCTCTCGTAAATAAGGCTCACAAAATATAAATGCAAATGAAAAATTTGATGCTGATAACGCTTTCGGGGATCAAGCTATTGCTGCTTAATCTTCGATAGTCTAGTTAGCACCGTGCACTGCCTTAAAACCAGTGCCCCGTTCGACCGAGCCCGCTTATCGGTATCGAATCAACGGTCATTAGAGATAAGCTAGCTTGTGCATTTGTCCTTAATATACAAGCGAAATTTAAAGGACTCGTTGTAGACTATCCTGCCGGTCGGAGCGTGTACAATTAAAAACAAATGACTAGGCTAAGCATGTAGAACTGATGGCAGCGGATTTGCGGACGCGGGTTCAATTCCCGCCGCCTCCACCAACTTTCTAACCATTCCGTTCCCGCTAATTTTTCTTATCTTCATATATACGATGAACCAATAACTGCTTGTTTATATTAAATAATTATAGAATTTTAATTTATCCAATATCTTATTTTATAGTAATTCCCTATCTTCAAAATGCCCAAAAAAGCCCAAAAATTTTGTGGTAATATAAACAAACGCATGCAAAAAATGAGTTCATGTTGACACGATCATGAGTCACTTATAATCCTACATTTTGCACCAATAATAGTATTCACGTCTTAAAATTTGATTAAATTGATAACATGCGTAAGTAATTCAGGTTTTTACTGTAAGATGCTGCGGAATATGAGTTATAAGAATGGATGTTTTCTAAAATTTTGGCATTATATGCAAACATTTTAATTTGTGCAGTATTATGCAGTAAGGTTATGGATTTGATTAATAATGGTTAAATAGGAAATTAATTGACACATCAAATACTTTTTAAATTACTTACAGGGTTATTGTTTATCATGTCTTTACTTTCTGTAGCAGTCGCTGAGAGCAATTGGTATTTTACTCCAACTGATGTCACAGCATTACATAGCGAATCTGCAGATGCACGCATTTCTTATGGTTCCGATGCGCTGCAATTTGCGGAATTACGTTTACCTAAAACCACAGGTCCTCACCCTGTGGCAATTATTATTCATGGCGGTTGTTGGTTATCTCGATTTGCTGATCTTAAAAATACAGCCGCTTTAGCTGATGCAATTCGTAAAATGGGGATAGCTACCTGGAATATTGAATATAGACGTCTTGATCATACTGGAGGTGGATGGCCTGGTACTTTCCAAGATGTGGCTATGGCTGCTGATTTTTTAGAACAAATCAGTGCACAAAATGAGCTAGATCTTAATAAGGTTATTGTTATTGGACATTCTGGTGGTGGGCACCTAGCATTATGGTTGGCTGGGCGACACCAACTATCTTATTCAAGCGTTTTATTTAGTTCAACATCACTCACATTACGAGGAGTAATTTCATTAGGTGGAGTTACCGATTTAAAAGCATATCGCAATAAAGCATCAAATGTGTGTGGGCAAGATGTTATAGGGATGCTTTTGGGAGGCAATGAAGCAGAAATAACAAAGCGCTATCAAGAGGCCTCACCTATTGTATTACTTCCATTTCATATACCGCAACGTTTGTTTGTCGGGGAAGATGATTTGGCAATAGATCTGGAAGCCCATCAAAAATATGTATCTCTTGCAAAAGAAAAATCTGAGAATATCAAACTAATTCAGATTCCTGGCGCAGGACATCATGAATATAACGTCCCAAACTCTATAGCCTGGCCGCTAATTAAAAAAGAAATCTTGGATCTAATGCGATAAGTCGCTTCCAAAGCGGTAGTGTGCCATAACCCGTCTTAGCAATTAAATTTAGTTTTAGATAATGTACCTTATCTATCTAAAATGCCTATCTGAAACAATCGAAAACATCATCGCTTACTCAGATCCAATGTACTTGGCTGGAGGCGCATTTGCGCATCGTAGTCTCGGTGTATTTAAGTCAGTTACGCTAGATGTTTCGTTATGCAAAGGTTGCCTGGGTCTTATTATTGCAGGCGAGCGTCACGCACTTAATTTCACATTATGAAATAACAATGGGTGTATTAGCATTAGATGATTCTGACAAAATACGCTCTCGCAATACATCGAAAGATTGCTGGTGTTCATAAAGTCAAAGATAAGAAGACTGGCGGTTGGTTCATGGCGCAGGAATTTGTGTTTCTTATTCTAGTGACTGACAGATTAATGATGACAATCTGGTATCTCGATGCTCATTTTTTTGAATTATGTAAGTTGTCAATGATAGTATCAACATGAACCAATTTTTTGTATATATTCGGTTCTGGATTTTTTCTAGCTATCAGCGAAAGGCTTGGTAGTGTTCACATGAATTATCAAATGATTTTATTTGCATTAAACTCCATTAAGTACTAACATATACATATTATTGGAGATAATAGCAAATGTCAACGGAGCAATTTTTTTATGAACATCCGGTATTCAGGCACGAGGAGTTTGCACTATTCAAATCCACTCATGGAACGAACAACCCAATATATGTGAACACATCCTTAGCATATTATACTAAACTGGGTCGCATAAAACCAATTCGCAGGAAATTATATGCTGTTATACCACCAAACCAAACAGCAGACAGTGCATTCATTGATTCATATCTTATAGCTGGAAAAGTGACTGTAGACGCTGTGATCGCTTATCATTCTGCATTAGAATTGTTCGGTGTAGCCTATTCCAGTTTTGGTCAATTAACCTATATTACACAGCAAAAAAGCAAATCTTTTGATTTTGATGGCCATTGGTATCAATCAGTTGCAATACCTCTGGCATTGCAAAAAAAACACGCTACTGATATTTACATCGACACCATCAACAGGCAGGGAGTTGATATTAAGGTAACAAATGCTGCTCGCACCTTTGTCGATGTACTGGATCGTATTGGACTCTGTGGTGGATGGGAAGAAGTATATCGATCCATAAGTAACCTTGCTGTATTGGATATTGATCAAGTGATTCATTATACCTTGATACTGGATAATGCCCGATTAAATGCTAAAGTAGGTTATTTTTTAAGTCAACGTCAAGGTGCCTTTTCTGTTACAAAACAGCAATTATCACCATTACTTGCAAGAACACCTAAGGTTGCTCAATATATTTCCAAAGCGGGAAAACAATTTCAACTAGTTAAACCTTGGAACATTTATCTACCCTTATCTGTAATCAATCAATCATGGGAAGAACCTGATGCTGAATTCTAAAGAGCAACTTATGAGCCAAGCACGTTCTAGCGGTTATAAGCCAGAAATTCTTGAGAAAGTATATCGACTGCTTGATGTATTTAAACAACTCATGTCGGTACCTTTTTTACAAGAGCGCTTGGTTTTAAAAGGAGGAACAGCTCTGAATCTTTTCTGTTTTGAACGCGCACCAAGACTGTCTGTTGATATTGATCTCAATTACATTGGGACACTTGACAGAGATCAGATGCTTGAAGAAAAGCCAATAATAATTGATGCTGTGCAGCAAATCATGATGCAAAATCAGTTCGAACGGCATCGTGCACCGATGAGGCATGCTGGTGGTAAAATGGTATGGTTTTATCCAAGCTTATTAGGACAACGTGGCGCGCTGGGAATAGATATCAATTTTATGTATCGACAGCCTTTATTTCTAGTGTTGTTGAAATCCCCAAACATTACAGAATACCAAAATATCAAAGGTCCAGTACTAGATATCCATGAGTTGGCTGCAGGTAAATTGTCTGCTTTATTTGATCGTAGTGCTAGCCGCGATTGGTTTGATGCACACTACATGCTCACTCAAATGTCTTTAGACAAAAAGAAATTGAAACTTGCCTTTGTAACCTATTTAGCTATGACAAAGATCGATTTGTCACATATGTTACCTACAAATATATATTTTGATTTGATGGATTTGCGTAACCGATTAATACCCGTCATGCATCAATTATCTGTTTCGAAAAATACTCGTGAATTAAAAGAATGGGCAACTTCCCTAATTGATGAACTCAAGCAGCAATTGTCCAGCATATTACCACTTGAAGAACATGAACTATTATTCATCAATAAAATCCGGGGTGAAGGAATTATATCACCTGAACTTATTACAAATGACCAAGAAATGGCGCAAAGAATAGTTACTCATCCAGCTATCAATTGGGTCGTGAAACAACGGTAGAAGACTTATAAAAGTACCCAATATCTTCCTAAAGTCCAGATCATTTAATATAAGTCCATATTAACAATAAGTTGCATTCAATTCTTGTGGGTTCAATTCCCGCCGCCTCCACCAATACTTAACACTATCAAAGACAGCCAGAAACACTAAAGTTCACACAACGCAAATATAATGCAGCATTCCGCGAACCATAGAAGACAACCTCCTAATTTCTAAAAATACCAAAGCTTTCTATTAAAAAAAATGTAAAAATTGTCAATAACGCAATGGTTTTAGATTTGGGCTCAGTTCCAGCAACAGCTAAAAATACGAGTAAAAAAAGATTGTACCAAGGTTGCACGCTAGGCATTTGAGTTAGCATATATAGTTGCCATGCACTTAAAGAAGCTAATAAATAAAGCCTTGCTTTCAATAATACTAAAATCATCGCCAATAAAGGCACGAGCCTCAGAGAAATGCTAGTAAAGTGATGTTCACTATTAAAAAATATGGAATTATTGACATCATATGCAGATAATTGCGCAAGTTGAATTGTCAGGGTATACAGTGAAATTACGATAAGACCTACAGAAAGTATAATGATTATTATATTGCGAGTGGTAAAAATTGCACTACGTTTTTGATAAAAATCTCGGAAAATAAAGACCAATAACGGGCAGGCCCAGAGTGCTCTAAAATGCAAAAACAAACCTATACTGAAAAATAATAGAGCCGCCGTAGGTTTTTGTTGTCGATAATAAAGAACCGAAAAGAGCAAAAAAAATATGGAAATGGGATCATAAAATCCATTCAGACTCCATTTCATCAATAGCAAATAGGCTAAAACAAGCAAACTAAATATAAAAAATTTAAGCGCCTTCTGAGTTATTTTAGAAGAACCTGTTAATGCAGGGTCAAGTAATAGCAAGGTAAATAATCCAAAAACAAGATGAGCAGTTAAAAGATACAATTCTATTGTAATCCAGTTTGCTGTGCTGAAATCAACCAGACCCTTTGCGTAAAGAAAGCCGATTACTGCATGATAAAGAACATCACCTGGAGGATATGCGCGAGGAAACTGTTGCCAATTGATCTGAAATGAGCGTAAAAGTTTACCATGCTCCACTGCTGGCATGTCATCTAGACTGCAGTTATCATTTATATTCAGTGCAATATCAGGAGGAATGCCATGTCTGCAAAGCTCACTAGATGGCTTACGATAAATATCAAAGCCTTTCTTGGAAAACAAAATTGCACTACCCCAATGTGAAAAATGGTCAGTAAACCTGGGGCTGAGAGTACGTGATGGATGTTTAAAAAAGGCCGTTGCACAAAGACTAAGGCCTAAGAATGAACAAAGTAAAAATATAATCAAATATTTTTTATTTAGAAAAGAAAAATTGTTTGATTGCTGTGAATAATGTGGCGTTAATCCCATAATTTTAAAGTTTTAGTGGTCCAAATTTCAGATGTCATGATAATATCACGTAAGGTGATCAAACAACAACCATAGTATTATTGATAACTCTTGACCAACATTAACAGCGAAGATTATTGCATGAAATTAATCAATGCCCCTTTTTACATTGCCACCCATATTATAAAAAAACTCCAGTCATGGCTTGGTTTAAATACCCTCGGAGCACGTGCAATTGTGCTAAATGCAGATGGCCAGGTGCTATTAGTTAAACATACTTATCAGCCTCATTGGTATTTACCTGGCGGAGGAGTAAAGAAAAATGAATCAACTAAATCGGCAGTGATTCGCGAGCTGAAAGAAGAAACTGGGTTGATTGTTGCGCCAAAAGAGCCTCTGTTGTTTGGGATTTACCATCATACTTATCTTGGAGTTAATGACTATCCAGTAATCTACATTATTAAAAACTACTCTAGTATCTCTGCGCATTCACGTGAAATCGAGCAAATGGAATGGTTCCATTATGATAAATTACCAGCAATGGTTAGCCCTGGCACAAAGCGTAGACTCATGGAATATTTTACTAATGCTATTCAAGCGGATAGATGGTAAGCACGTAAGATGCAGGAATAACTCAGCTTTAATTTTATTACAAGGTATCTTTATTGTTAAAATCTAGGACATAAGATTCAAGCCCAATAACTTCAATATTATCCGCAAGATGATAACGTATTTCCCCAGGATAAATAACATATAGCGTGTCCAGTGCTAAAAATTCCATAGCAATACGCATTGATTTAGTCATTATAGGAGCATCTTGATATTTAAACTCAAACCCTAAACGTTTGCCACCATCAAATAATAATAGATCAAGCTCTGCTTGTTGATGAACTCCCCAATAAAAACATGCTTCACTGGGTATTTGATGCGCCCCAATCACTTGCTCTAGTGCATAACCTTCCCAAGCAGCTCCTAATTTAGGATTAAATAATAAAGCATCCAGGTTAGGAATTTGCAATAAAGATAAAAATAACCCAGAATCGCGAAAATAAATTTTCGGCATTTTGACTTGGCGTTTTTGCAAGTTGGCAATCCATGGTGTCAACTCTCGCATCATAAATGTACCAACGAGAATATCCAAGTAATGTCTTATAGTAGTATGTGCGACTCCTAGAGAGCCACCAAGCTCTGATGCATTAAAAATTTGGCCATGATAATGCGCAAGCATCATCCAAAACCTACGCATAGTCCGTGCAGGAATACGAAAGCCAAGATTTGGCATATCTCGTTCAAGAAAAGTGGTAATATAGTCTTCTCGCCAACGGAAACTAATAGCATCACTATCAGCTAACAACGATCTCGGAAACCCACCACGGTAGAAAATATTTTTTGACGTAATGATTTCATGTAAATGAAATGGCGCGCACTCTAAATAGCTAATACGACCAGCTAAGGTTTCTGAAGATTGTGCGATTAAATCACGCGACGCACTACCTAAAATTAAAAAATTGCGGTTTCTATGCTGATCAATTAATACCCGTAAGACAGGGAATAAATTGGGACTGCGTTGAATTTCATCAATAACGATCAATCCCTCAAGAGATTCTAATGCTAGCATTGGCTCTTGTAATTTAGCAAGATGTACAGGATTTTCTAGATCGAAATAATAAATTGCTTGAGTAGCAACTTGCATAAATTGTTTGGCTAATGTCGTTTTACCACATTGTCTCGGACCTAATAAAGCAACCACAGGATTAACACAGAATCTGTCTTGCATTTGTTTGAGATAATATGGTCTTTCCATTTGTAGTCCATCGCTATGACATTACATCATTATAACATGAAATTTGTGTTTCTGTCACTCAACTTTCATGAATTGCTAATATTGGAACTCGCCATTGACAAGCTTAAAATTACAATCTAACATGTTATTTGATAGATGGCGCGGGGTGTCGGCAAACCGGCTGAGAATTACCCGTCGAACTTGAACTGGTTCATACCAGCGTAAGGACGCCTTCAAAAAACCATGCCATATTACTCTGTGGCTGGTTCCCTTTTGCCATCTCCAATATTATGCAACATTAATAGAAGGAGCTATGGCCATGTCATCACTGAAATCTAGAACCACTGTATTACTTAATTGGTACACAAATCCTTATCACACGCCAATTATTGTGGCGCAACAATTAGGGTTTTATTTGCAGGAAGATATCAAGCTTGCTATTTTAGAACCGTCCGATCCTAGTGATGTTACAGAGCTGGTTGGGTTAGGCACGGTAGATTTTGGCGTAAAAGCTATGATTCATACTGTTGCTGCTGTTGCTAAAGGTTACCCTGTCACATCAATCGGTACATTACTCGATGAGCCGCCAACAGGTTTGATTGCATTAAAATCAAGTGGGATTAATTCATTTTATGATATTGTTGGTAAACGGGTTGGCTACATTGGCGAATTTGGTAAACAAATTATAGACGATTTGGCAATACTTGCAGGTATTGATCCGGCCAGCTACCAAACGATCCGTATTGGGATGAATGTCACGGATGCTATTTGTCGCGATATTATTGATACTGGTATTGGCTTTATTAATTTTCAACAAGTTGAATTAGAGCATCTACGTGGTGAAACAGTATTTTTACGACTTGATCAATTAGCAGGACTTGGCTGTTGTTGTTTTTGCTCTATTCAATTTATTGTGCCAGAGCGTACACTGCAACAACCTGAATTGATGCAAGGATTCCTCAAAGCAACGCAACGCGGAGCTGCATTCACAACTGAAGAGCCAGATAAAGCATATGAGTTATTGTGCCAAGCTAAACCACAATTGCGTACTCCAATGTATCAAAAGATTTTTATGCGCACCTTACCATTCTTTTCACGCACACTACTTAATGTTGCCAGAGATTGGGATAAAGTTGGGCGCTACACAAAACATTTAAAGATTGTTGATGAAAATTTTGATATGGCCAAATGCTATACCAATCGGTTTTTACCAGCAACACCGTACTCTGATTTACAACCCATCGCTTGTTGCCTTGAAGAAATTGAAGAAAACTAATAATGCAAGCAGGTATTGTAGGCATGGGCGTGATGGGGCGCTTGCTGGCACTCACGTTGCATAATGCAGGCTGGCAAGTCACCATTTTTGATAAAGATACTGGGGATCACAATTGTAGCCTAGCCGCCGCGGGATTATTAACACCGTTCTCTGAATTAGATAAAACAGATCTCCTGATTTTTCATTTAGGGCAAGAATCAATTAAAACATACTGGCCACATATTATTGCACAATTATCGGATGAGATTTATTTTCAGAACTCGGGAAGTATAGTAATTAATCATCCTCATGATCAAGCTGAATGGAATAATTTTAAGCGGCGCATATCAAGCCAATTTAAGGATCATGGCGATTACTTGCAACAACTATCCAATGAGGATGTGATGCAACTTGAACCTGAACTTGCTAAATTCGAGACAGCTTATTATTTTCCAGACGAAGCGCACATTGATTGTCAGTCATTCATGTCTGTTCTCAAGGGAGATTTGGAGGATAAAGGCGTAAAATTCTGCACTAATACGCCAGTTTTATCGCTTAAGCCAAGGCTGCTTGTAACTGCAGCAAAGGCGCATGAATTCGATATGGTTTTTGATTGCCGAGGATTAGGCGCGCGCTCTGTTTTTACTGATTTACGACCCATACGTGGTGAATTAATTTGGCTACATGCTCCTGATGTTCAACTGCAACGCCCAATTCGTCTTTTACACCCACGATATAGTTTGTACATAGTCCCGCGTCCTAACAATATTTATCTGATTGGTGCTAGTGAAATTGAAGCGGACGATCACAGCTCTATTTCAGTGCTTACAGCTTTGGAATTATTAACAGCAGCTTACTATGTTCATGCAGGTTTTGCTGAAGCGCGCATCCTAAAGACAGTAACGGGTTGTCGCCCCACGCTAGCAAGTCATTTACCACGTATTAAATTCACTGATGGACTCATCGCTATCAATGGACTGTATCGTCACGGTTATTTAATTGCACCATCTCTAGTTGAAGAAGTTTTACGTGGACTTAAAACTAATCACCAACACGTTTGTTATCCAAAAATTTGGGAGAGTCAAATATGGTAAACATTTATCTCAATGATGAGGTGCAGCATATACCAACACAATCGTTGCACGATCTTTTAATGCAAAACAATTACATCGATCAGCATTTTGCTGTTGCGATAAACAATCAACTTGTCCATCGTATAGCTTACGACACAACAATATTAAATCCAGGCGATCGCGTGGATATTATTGTACCAATGCAAGGGGGCTAATTATGTGGAATTTAGCCGGGGAAATGCTAAAAAGCCGCTTATTACTGGGGACCGCGTGTTATCCATCATTAGAAATCATGGAAAATGCTATTCGTGCATCTGAGGCAGAAGTGATTACTTTATCAATAAAACGCCAAGCACCGCAGGGCATTGGTGGTGAGTCCTTTTGGCACGCAGTAAAAAATTTGCATTGCCATCTGTTGCCAAATACGGCGGGTTGTCGTGATGCAAAAACTGCTGTTAGTACGGCTATGCTCGCAAGAGAATTGTTTGATACTTCATGGATTAAATTAGAAGTAATTGGCGATGATTATAACCTGCAGCCCGATCCGTTTGAGTTAATCAAAGCTGCTAAAATTTTAATTAATGAAGGATTTGACGTTTTTCCCTATTGCACGGACGATTTGCTTGTATGCCAAAAGTTGGTTGATCTGGGGTGCAACATTTTAATGCCTTGGGCGGCACCCATTGGATCAGGCAAGGGCTTGCTTAACCCGTATGCTTTAGAAACACTACGCCATCGCTTACCTAAAACGACGTTGATTGTTGATGCCGGCATTGGCAAACCTTCTCATGCGGTACAAGTGATGGAGTTAGGCTTTGATGCGGTGTTATTGAATACAGCGGTTGCGCTTGCAAATTTTCCTATCACTATGGCAACTGCTTTTCGTCATGCAGTCATAGCGGGTTACGATGCATTTCAGGCAGGGATAATGCTTGCAAGAAATGTAGCACATCCCAGCACCGCATTAATTGATACTCCATTTTGGGTAGGGAAATAAATTATGGAAAAACCAATTGTATGGTCCATTGCAGGTGTTGATCCTGCCGGGCTTGCTGGAACACAAGTTGATTTGGAAACGTTAAAAAATTTTAATGTAGATTCATGTTCCATCATTACTGCAGTGACGGCACAAAATTCTTGTGAAGTCACTGCTATTGAATCAATATCTAGTGCTCACGTTGCCGCACAATGTAATGCTTTACAAAATTCCTTTAAACCTAATGCTATTAAAATTGGTATGCTTGGAGATCTATCTACTCATGAGCAAATAGCTCATTTTCTAACAAGTTATTCCGGCTTTGTTGTCTTAGATCCAATACTCGCATCATCTTCTGGAGATGCATTAATTTTTGCAAATGTAGAGCAACATCTAGCAAGTCTAGTAAAATTATTTCCGTACGTGGACGTTGTTACACCCAATCTTATTGAAGCAGAAAAAATATTGCATCGCTCACTCACCTCTTATCAAGAGATCCAAGAAGCTGCTCACGCTATGTTAGATCTTGGTGCCAAAAGCGTCTTACTCAAAGGAGGCCATGTAAAGGATCGCTTATTTAGCCAAGATTATTGGACAAATGGGCATGAATCTTTTTGGCTTGCAAATCAACGCTTACCTAATAAAAATTACCGTGGCACAGGATGTAGTCTCTCTTCTGCCATTGCGGCCTGCCTTGCACTTAAGCACGCAATTAAGGATGCGCTTGTTATTGCGAAAATGTATGTAACTCGTGGGATCAGGCAAGCATTGGATATTGGGCAGTCATCAGCAAAATTATTTCATGGTGGCTGGCCAGAGGATGCAATAGATCTCCCTTATCTCTCACCCAAACCTTTATTGCAATTACCAAAACCCTTTAAACACTGCCAGCTAGGCTTATATCCTGTGGTTGATAGCAGTCATTGGTTAGAAAAGCTATTGCCGGAGGGAGTAAAATGTATTCAATTACGGATAAAAAATATGCGCAAAACACTATTAGAAGAAGAAATTAAACGCAGTATTTACTTGGCAAAAAAATATAATGCCACATTGTTTATTAATGATTATTGGGAACTCGCCATACGTTTTGGTGCCACGGGCATTCATCTAGGCCAAGAGGATCTGCAGACAGCAGACATCGATAAAATTCACCAATCAGGATTATACTTAGGCGTGAGTACACATTGCTATTATGAAGTAGCCATTGCACATGCTCTCAACCCATCCTACATTGCTTGTGGACCTATTTACCCGACGACCAGCAAGGTTATGGCCTTTCAACCGCAAGGCGTCAAACAGTTGCAACGTTGGCGACGCACACTGCATTATCCATTAGTTGCTATCGGAGGGATAAATTTTGCACGGCTGCCAGAAGTTGTGCAAGCAGGGGCCGATGGGATAGCGCTCATATCAGCTATCACAAAGGCAGCTAACCCACTCGTTGCAACACAACAATTGTTAACACAAATAAAAAACTATGGTTAATAACTCTCTTTCTGCAGATGATTTAATTCGTTACTCTCAGCAAATTAAATTAGCTGAAATTGGCTTGCAAGGCCAAGAAAAACTGAAAAATGCCCGTGTATTATGTGTAGGACTGGGTGGGTTAGGCTCACCTTTATTACTGTATTTGGCAGCAGCTGGTGTCGGTACCTTAGGCATAGTGGATGACGATATTGTTGAGCTCAGTAATTTACAAAGACAGATACTTTATCGTTCGCCACAAGTGGCTCTACAAAAAACAGTTGCTGCCAGAACGCAACTTTTAGAGATCAATCCAACGATCCAAGTGCACTCTTATAATGAAAAACTCACAGAGCAAAATGCGGCAGAGTTGATTAAGCAATATGACATCATTGCTGATGGTTCTGATAATTTTTACACGCGCTATTTAATTCATGATCTCTGCTTTAAACTCGCAAAACCTTATGTATATGCCGGTGCATCTCAATTTCAAGGATCTTGTGCAATATTTTATGGCGGCAAGGGGCCTTGCTTGCGTTGTTTATTCCCAATGTCGCCAAACAATGACACAATGCCAAATTGTGATACAGGAGGAGTACTAGGTGTGTTGCCAGGGATGCTAGGTATTATGCAAGCAACAGAGATTATTAAATGGATATTAAAAATAGGCACCTCATTGGAAAAACGTTTGCTCATGATAGATCTCTTAAAAATGACATTTAAAGAGATCCATCTGTCGCAGGATCCTGATTGTAAACTGTGCGTTCAGCACCAACCATTAAGCACACCCATTAATCCTATGAGTTGCGCGCACCCTATTGATTTAAAAAAATACTCTATAACAGCAGAACAATTGTCTGCATCTTTACAACAAAATAGGAATACTATTTTAATCGATGTGCGTACAGCAAAGGAGCATGAAATACAAAATATAGGTGGACAGTTACTGCCATTAGCAGAATTGCCTCATAGATTGCGTGAGTTAGATCCAAAGCATAACATTATTTTATATTGCCACTCAGGTAAGAGAAGCATATCGGCTTTGCATCTTCTACTTGATGCAGGGTTTACTTCTGTCAGGTATTTAATCAACGGCATATCAGGCATTGTTTAGGAGTCTGTTTTTAACTGGACTAAAAACATTCTTTATTCTAAACTGCAGAATATGGAATAAAAAGGTCATTGTAATAACGACACTACCATGACGCATGCTTGGCAACAATCTATCGATATTGATGAGGATCAAGCCCATAAGCTAATAGAATCTCAACATCATGTAGCGGTTAATACGATCCGTTTATTAGATGCAGGTTGGGATAATGTAGTTTACTTGGTCAATAACACCTTGATTTTTCGTTTCCCGCGCAGAGAGTTAGGTGTAGATTGCATAAAAAATGAAATAGCTTTACTGCCTTTTCTTGCGCGACAAGTTTCCTTTCCACTTTCCGCACCTCAGTATATTGGCAAGTCATCGCCGTTATACCCTTACCCATTTGCTGGTTATACAATGCTGCCAGGACAACCATTATGTGATGTGGCTTATGGATTAATTCATGATAAGACATTCGCCATCACACTCGCGACCTGGCTTAAAGAATTACATTCTATACGCGTTACAGAAAACTACGCTGCATTGATAAAGGGCGATCAAACATGGCGCTTAAACTTAAAACATAGAATTGCAAGATGTGAAGAAAATCTTGCGCGCTATGAGCCATACTTTGCAGAAGCAGGGTTTGATACGCCGTTACTACTAGATATTATCGCCATATTACTCAAGTTAAACATTATAGACACGAGGCAAGCTTATCTGCATGGTGACTTGTATAGCCGACACATCATAGCCAACCCAGCAACGTTGCTTCCTGTTGGATTGATCGATTGGGGTGATCTACATATTGGTAGCCCTGGAATCGATTTAGCCGTTAGCACCATCTTTTCCCAAGAGATATACCACATATTTTTAAACGCTTATGATCCAGCCATTACTTATTCACTCATCCACATTAGCTTATTCCATTCCTTTTGCCATAGTATGAGCTTTTTACCATATGCATTTGAGCAGAATAAGGAGTCATTAAAACGCTGGGCATCAATGGTACTGGACAGAGCGATTCATGAGATTCAGAAACTATAATTATAAGTTTTTTGTAGCCTCGATTCCGCATTTTTTAGTTTGGCGCTGAGCCGTTCAGGCTGAGCAACCCAAATCCTTCGGGAAAAATATAATATGCAAAGAACAGGTGCTGCATGGATGTGCTACGATCCGTTCGTGGTGAGGAGGGCGATAGCCCGTCTCGCACCATGCGCAAATGCTATTCTTTACCTATATTTTGCCTGGATGGAGAATAGCGTAATCCAGGCTACGACACTAAAACTGGCATTTATTATGGGTACGTTTAAGCAATTTTCATTTCCGCTAGTACTCTTTCTACTGTGGCAACAATTGTTTGCGTTCTGTGATCTAATTCAATATTAACCAAATCGCCTACTTGTTTATTGCCAAAATTGGTTAGTCGTAGTGTTTCTGGTATCAGATGTAATGTAAATGTTCCTTTTGGGTCAACTTGATCAACAGTGAGGCTTGAGCCATCTACTGCGATAAATCCTTTAGGGAAAATAAATTTAGTCCATTCGGGATTACACTGTATGGTGAGCTTAAGATTATTTTCTGTTGGCATAACAGCAACGACTTTTGCTGTACCAATGACATGACCTGCCACTTCATGTCCTCCTACTTCGTCGCCATAACATAAACTGCGCTCCACACTGACTTTACATCCTGGATGCAGTTGAAACAATGTGGTTTTGTCTAAAGTATTTTGTATTGCATTAAAAGTCACATCATTACCAGTAACTGCCACTACCGTTTGGCATGCCCCATCGATGGAAACACTAGCGCCAACTGTTAAGTTATTAAGTAACGTAGCATTCAAGCGTACAGTATAGCAGAGCAAGCCAGGTTTTTTTTCTACATTAACAACAGTAAACAAACCACGGGTGATTCCGGAATACATAAGGCTCCTTTATAATTTTGATCGAAGCTGACAATCCTCGGTCTCTTGTATCCGCAAAATAGCACTTTGCAGACGTTCTAAAAATGCATTCTTAAATGTACCAGGTGACAATGTCATGTGTTCAGCTATTTTCTCGCATACAGCAACTAAATGATCTGATTGTTTATTGACCTTTGCTTTATCTATAGCATCCAATATCTGTTCTAATTGCAGATATCGATCATCCAATGTAAAAGCATTAGGTTTATAAGCAAGCAATTCATCTATAATTATTTTCATTACTGGCGTATCACCTTCATCTATTTTTAGTTGCGCACGTCTCTCTTCAATAGTTTTTTTTCTCTTATCAGATAATTGACTTTTTGACGCAAAGAAATTATAAGTTCTCGGCACTAAATCGGCTCCACTTTTAGTCATATAACCTGCAATAGCTGCTGCGAACATAAATTAATCTCTCTGTTTCATTATTGTTTATTAATAATAATTTTTTCTGGCCAATGCAAAATTTTTGTGATGATTATAGATACAGTCAACTATCTTTATATACTGATACAACAGTGTAATTGATAGTGTTATACAGACTATAAGTGTATACTAATTTACATTTAAATAATACACATATCGTCCAATTAAAACATGGTGTTAGATAGATCTATGCAATCAACCAGAATTAGATAATGATTTAAAAAATCTTGCAGCTGGTCTTGAATCATGGGAGGTAAAAAATATCATTGAGGAATATGAATGTAATTTTGACGATTATTTATTCATAATAAGCCAAAAATGAATGGGAGACAATTGAGTGGCTATTCTTAAAAGATCCTACACTGCAAAAGTAGCAGCAGTCCAAAATATTTATGATAACCCTACATTCTTTGAGTCCTATAAAAAGTTAAGAAAAAATGATTTAGGGTTTAATAACTTGATTGAGCAGCCTGCTTTAAGAGCCATATTATCTAATCTTGAGAAAAAAGTTATTATGGATATCGGATGTGGCTTTGGAGATTTTTGCCGATATGCAGCGACTCAAGATGCTAGCAAAATTACGGGAGTTGACCCTTCGGAAAAGATGATAGAGGAGGCAAAAAAATATACAGTAGATGATAACATTGAGTACGAATGCATGCCTGTCGAATTTTATACAACAGCAGCAAATCAATTTGATGTTATTGTGTCATCAGTGGCTTTGCATTATATAAGAGATTTTCCTGCAATTATAAATAAAATTTACTCTTGGCTTAAACCGGGTGGTGAATTAGTGTTTTCCGTTGAACACCCAATTTGTACCGCCAATCCTAATGTTAGATCTGGGGAAGACGAAGAAGGAATATTTCATCCCATATACAATTATCGAGATGAGCATGCATTCAAACAAAAATGGTTTGTAGAGAATGTAATTAAATATCACAGAACCATTGCTACTTATATCAATACATTAATAGAGCATGACTTCAGTATAAAGAAGGTAGTAGAACCTATGCCAGATGAGAGTTTAATTAAACTCAGACCTGAATTTGCTATTCACAAAATCAGGCCACCGTTACTAATTATAGCAGCTGTGAAACAAGTATAGCAGTGCATTTCTCGGATTAGTAAGTCGTATTTCTCGGATTAAGATAGTGTATTTCTCGGATTAATGATATACTATATAATCCATAACATCGTGAAATAATACATGTATACAAGAAAATTAGAACCTATCTTGCTGCAATTACTCACCGAATTTCGAGTACTCTATCTCACCGGTCCCAGGCAAGCTGGTAAAAGTACTTTAGTGCGCTCCATTGCCAAACAAATCAATATGGATTATTTGACGTTAGATAACCAAGCAACACTTGCAGCAGCGCAGCACGATCCACATGGCCTGATCCAATCAATGGGCAACAAAAAAATTATATTAGATGAATTTCAATATGCGCCACAATTAATTTTTGCTATCAAAGAAGCATCCGATGCATTACCATCGCACGAAAAAGGGAAATTTATTTTGACTGGATCTGCCGATATTTTTCGATCAGCCATAGCACAAGAAGCACTGCCAGGGCATATGGCACGCTTGGAGCTATACCCATTATCACTCAGTGAGATTAACAACTCACCTATCAATATCATTGATTATTTGATCGCTGGTGATTTTCAATATCAACAAACCCCATTAATGACGCGTGAGGAATTAGCGGCTATCATTTTACAAGGTGGCTATCCAGAAGTGCAAAACAAAAGCTCACGTGCAAAGCCAATATGGTTTCACTCTTATTTAGAAGGACGCCTATGGAAAGACTTTGCAACACTCTATACTGCAAGAGGCGATTATCATTCGAAATTACAAGCTCTGGTGCCATACTTAGCTGGATTAAGTGGTAATTTATTAAAATATGCAAATGTTGCCAACGATTTAAGCTTGGATGATAAAGTCATCAAGTCATATATTGAAATTTTAGATTTAATGTTTATTGTAAAACGCATACCAGCATATTTAAAAAATAAAGCTAACCGACAAGCAACCACTCTACCTAAATTACACATGGTGGATACAGGGCTTGCTGGTTATTTAATCGGCTTACATACTCCTGAACAATTATTAACCAGTCATTATTATGGTGGTTTATTAGAGAATTTTTTAGTACTAGAATGTTATAAACAAGCCTCTTGGTCTATAAATGCTGTGGAATTTTATCATTTTCGTGACGCCCGCAAAAAAGAAGTCGATTTAGTTTTAGAACAACGTAATGGGCAAATCATAGGAGTTGAAATTAAAGCCTCAGCAACTATCACTAGCGCTGATTTTAATGGACTGCTAAGTCTTGCTGAATTTGCAGGGGAACGCTTTATATACGGCATTATTTTTTATACAGGGCGTGACGTACTACCATTTAAGATTAATGAACATCAATTTCATGCTATCCCAATAGCATTGTTGTCTAATGCTGGATAGCGCAATTAACGACATTCTCAACTTTTCAAATCCCCGTGTCTTGCCCATGAGGTCCATTGAATAGCGCGTATTAATAGATACCGTGGTCAAGCCACGGTAATACGCAAGTTTGCAAAAATTGAGCATGGCGTCAATTAATACTTGACGTCTCCCTCTTGCTCTGTCAAATTGAAAGTATGAGTTTCAATTTGCAATGGTTAGTATGTATAAACGTGAAATAGTATCAGTCATTCGAAGACTTGCAACTCTATATCCTATTGTTGGGATCACAGGCCCGCGACAATCGGGGAAAACGACATTAGCACAGTATGTATTTCCAGAACTACCTTATGTATCCTTGGAAAATTCTGATATTAGATTGCAAGCTGAACAAGATCCGCGATCTTTCCTTAAATTATACCAGGATGGGGCAGTGTTTGATGAAGTGCAGCATGTGCCTATATTGTTATCATATTTGCAAGGCATTGTTGATGCCGATCCCAAGAAAGGTCGGTATATCATCACTGGCTCACAGAATTTTGCTTTAAACTCTAGTATTGCACAATCATTGTCCGGACGTATTGGCATGGTCACTTTACTACCTTTAAGCCTCTTTGAACTGCATAATAACCTAGACCCAGCTACTACTATTTTTAACGGCGGCTATCCTGGATTATATCAACATAAAATGCATCCACTTGAGTTTTATCCAAGCTATATCCAGACTTACATTGAACGTGATATTAGACAATTCAAAAACATTGAAAATTTAGGGCGCTTCCAGACATTTTTAAAATTATGTGCTGGGCGCATTGGTCAAATAGTGAATTTTTCTTCATTAGCGCAAGATGCTGGGATCTCACATACCACAGCGCGAGAATGGCTGACTATACTAGAGGCTAGTTATATTCTATTCACATTACAACCTTATCACCAAAACTTTAATAAGCGCTTGATAAAAATGCCTAAAATGTATTTTTACGATACAGGACTCGCCTGTACACTCTTAGGATTAGAGAAGGTAGAACAAATTGACACACATTACTTAAAAAGCTCTCTCTTTGAGAATCTTATGATATTAGAAGTTTTAAAAGGGCGTATGAATCAAGGTGTGCCGCCGAATTTATATTTTTGGCGCGACCGTACAGGGCATGAAGTAGACTTAATTGGCGACTGGGGTGGCTGTATTCATGCAATAGAAATAAAATATGGCGCTACATTACAAGAGTCATATATAAAAAATCTCAAGTATTTCGCAGATCTTAGCCAACAAGCACCACAAATATCAGTATCAACTTATCTCATTTACACAGGCACACAAGAAGGCAATTATTTAAATGTGACATTAACTCCTATGCACAAAACGCTAGTGCAGATCCTTAATGGATAGTCCTTGATACTGCATTTTCTCGATTATAAAATGTCATACGCCATGGCCATTACTGTAATGTGTGTTGCTATTGATAGTATAGATTTATTTAGCACGCACGCATTGCAAATTATCTAAATCATCCATATGCTATTAAATAGACTATTTCTTATGGATGAAAGATCTTATGTCAAAACTAGCTCATCAACACCTCTTTTTTGCTTGCGGATTATCGATATTATTTTTAACACCAGATTTACATGCATGTACACGTGCAGTATTGATTGGCTCAGACAATACTGTGATTACTGGGCGCTCGATGGATTGGGAAGAGGACATGCATTCAGACTTATGGCTAATGCCGCGCGGTATAACGCGCACAGGTGAGGCAGGAGCTAATTCGCCAAGTTGGACTGCTACATATGGTAGCGTGGTAACGTCTGTTTATAATTTAGCCAGTGCTGATGGGATGAATGAAAAAGGCTTAGTGATGAATATGCTCTATTTGGCTGAATCAGATTATGGCCAACCAGCAGCAAATCAAGTGCCTTTATCGGTGAGTTTGTGGGGACAATATGCGTTAGATAATTTCGCGACTGTCAGTGAAGCTGTGACAGAAATGTCTGCTAAACCATTTCATATTGTAGCTCCTAAGCTGCCAAATGGCAGTGCTAGTACTGTGCATTTGTCTTTGTCCGATCCAAGCGGAGACTCTGCCATCTTTGAATACGTAAAAGGGGAGCTTGTGGTACATCATGGCAAAGAGTATCAGGTAATGACCAATTCTCCTATTTACAGCAAACAATTAGCCTTGAATGAATACTGGCAAAGCATTGGCGGCACTGTTTTCTTACCAGGCACTAGTAGAGCCGCCGATCGCTTCGCACGTACAAGTTTTTATATTGGTGCTGTACCAAAACAAATAGCAGCGAATTTTATTAGTGCAGTGCCAGAACACTCTTTTAATTATCAGGCTGTTGCTGAGGTATTGAGTATTATGCGCGCTGTTAGTGTCCCGTTAGGCATTACCACTCCCAATGAACCTAACATTGCCTCTACTTTATGGCGTACTGTTGCCGATCAGAAAAATTTAATTTATTACTTTGATTCGTCTACAAGAGCAAATACTTTTTGGGTCTCTCTTGCAAAATTAAACTTTAAATCTGGCACACCTGTACAACGTTTAACTCTCAGTGCAAGCAATGTCTATGCAGGAGAAGTAGCCGATAAGTTTAAAACAGCAAAACCATTTCAATTCTTGGGAAGCACTGATTTGATTAATAGCTCAACCTTTGGCAAATAACGCAGTTACAACAACTTACCCCAATAGCATTTACTAATGAGGATGAGACTTGACCCAATCTTCTAGTACAATACCAATCTTTGTCTGCCAACCACGACCTTCAAGTTTGAAATAATCAATAACCTCTTGAGGTAATCTCAAATTAAGAGCCACTTTGGTAGGTGCCTTCTGTGCTCCACATCGTCTAGGTGCTGGCCTCTCAATACCACCAACTTTATAAATCGCCTGACTAAACATCTCATCTGTCAATTCAGGCAAGTCATCATACTCATCTTTTTTAATTATATGTGCATCAACTGCAATCAAATTGCTCTTGATATTTTTTAATTTCGCGTTCATTGGATTTCCTCATTGAAAATACGTGCCATGTATTACCCCACGTTGCACATAACCAACGATTACCATACGTCCACCAAGGTGACCCACAGCTATCATTTTTTTCTCACAATAATCTTTTCTTGTATCTTCAAATTCAAATATCGCACCATTCAAAACAATAGATACGTCATCAGTTTTTCTACTTTACTATAAAATTACTCTCAGCAAATATAATCAATTCTGCTCTAACCATGCTTGAAACATCAATACACCCCAAAGATAATATTGCCAATTACACTTTCCTGACAAATGCTCCTTCCATTTTTCTCGAATTGGTCTTGGATTAAAATATCCTTCATTACGTAATCGAGTATCGTCCAAAAGTTCTTCCGCCCACGGACGTAACGGACCTCGCAACCACGAATCAATAGGCACCCCAAAACCCATTTTTGGACGGTCAATCAGTCTTTGTGGCACATGCCGCTCTAACACCTGGCGCAAAACCCACTTACCGACACCATTACGCAACTTCATAGATTGTGGCAAGCGCCATGCAAAATCAACCACTCGATGATCAAGAAACGGCATACGCCCCTCCAATGCTACTCCCATGGCTGCACGATCTACTTTTACAAGAATATCGTCTGGCAAATAACTGATCGCATCCAATGCCATCATGCATGCTATAGAGTCAAGCCCAAGCAAATTTGGTGCATTCCCTGCTAGAAAAGTCGGCGGCTCAAATGCTCCAAGTACAAGCGCCTTCGGTGACCAATGTGATACCAAGCCAAGATATAACTCTTCAATATTTTTAGCAGATAAAACAGCAGCTCCCTTATGCAACTTCGCTCCTAAATTCCCCTGCTGCATCGCACTTGGCATTAAAAACTTCAATGGGCTAAGACAGCGATTCCACATAGTAGGTGATAATGCTCGGATCCCAGCTGCACTCATTTTACGTACACTGATAGGTAGCCTAGAAATCTTCCCCCAAATATTGCTCGTCATCACATAACGATTATATCCAGCAAATAGCTCATCACCAGCATCACCAGAAAGAGAGACCGTCACTTTTTGCTTAGCTAACTGCGAAACTAAAAATGTTGGGATCTGTGACACATCTGCAAACGGCTCACAATATAAAGCTGGCAGGCGCGGAATAACATCTAACGCTAGCGCTGGGCTAACATACATTTCAGTATGATCTGTACCCAGATGCCGCGCCACTTCCTTAGCATATACAGCTTCATTATATCCTGACTCATTGAACCCTATAGTAAAAGTCTGCACTGGACGACTAGATTGTGCTTGCATCAGAGCAACAATGGTTGACGAATCAATCCCACCAGAAAGAAACGCGCCTAGTGGCACATCGGCCACCATTTGCTGACGAATAGATGCTTTTAACAAATTCTCCAGAGAGTCCACTGCCTCAAGATCGCCACCAACAAAAGGCGTACGCACGCCAGCAGTAGCAACTTCAGCTAACGACCAATAAGTCGTAAACTGCGGCTCGCGTTTATCAAGCGATACTGTCAATAAAGTCCCGGGCAGTAATTTATTAATCCCCTGATAAATTGAATATGGCGCTGGAATATAATTATGCCGCATCAGTAAAGCTAAGGCATCACGATTAATACCTGCTACAAATACTGGATGAGCTTTTAGGGCTTTCAATTCAGAACCGAAGAGAAAACACTCATCCTTACCAGAGCCTTGCCAACCATAATACAGTGGCTTTTCCCCCAAGCGATCACGGGCAAGTGTCAACACCCGCGCTGCTCTATCCCACACAGCAAAGGCAAACATCCCAATACAGCGCTCTATAGTTCCTTGAATACCCCACGCAGAAAACCCCGCTAATAAAGTTTCAGTATCTGAATACCCGCGCCAAACTGGTGCTGCCCCGGCATTTTGTAGCTCTATACGTAAATCTAGATGGTTGTATATTTCTCCATTAAAAACTAAAACAAATTGCTCACTGCTTGAGTGCATCGGCTGATGTCCTGCCGCAGACAACTCCACAACCGCCAAACGTCTGTGTCCCAAGGCTATGCCTGCGTTATCATCTAGCCAATATCCAGAGTCATCTGGGCCACGGTGCGCAATGATATTCCCCATACGCTGCACAACAGGCACGCCCCATGCCGACACTTGATGAGATAAAAACCCTACAATACCGCACATTAAGAGAATGCCATTTCCATTATTTGATACCCCATTGGATTCATCAATTGCCATCGTAACGAATCCACACACCTACGATCAATAAAAAACCTCGCTTCCCACCCCAGCAATTCTTTAGCTAAAGTTGGGTCAGCGCAACTGACAGCTACATCGCTAACACGACGACTAACAATATCAAATGGCATCTTCCGAAATTGCTCTTGATATTTTTTTAATTTCGCGTTCATCAGCTTTCTTCATTTAAAATACGTGCTGCGTATTGCCTATAATTCAACGCTATTTTCAACTCATCCGGTGGCACAGGTAAATCTTTAAAAACTTTCCATACTAACTCTGAATCCGTAAATAACACCACCCACATTGTTACTACTATAACGGAAAAATAAGTGCCCAGTGATTGATTTGCAACATACCATGCCTCTAGTTGCCCTTTATATGGTGCAATTATATTTTGATAAAAATCCACAGAGGCATTCGCGCCCCCTAATAGTTCCTCTTCCGCACGAAAAATAATAGATCCCACGCCTGACAAACCAGGGCGCACTTGTGAAACTATTGTTTGCGTTGCAGCAGTATATGCGGAAAATGTTTGTTTAGTTAATGGACGCGGCCCAACAATGCTCATATCACCCCACAATATATTTAATAACTGCGGTAACTCATTCAGCTTAGTCTTACGCAAGAACTTCCCAAGAGGTAAAATACGTGGATCATCTTTAATCGTCACTGTACCCGATCCAAGATTAGGGCTGTTTTTTAACATGGTGGCAAATTTATACAGTTTAAATACTGTACCATTCTTACCTAAGCGCTCTTGCAGAAAGAATACTTCTCCTTCACCCGTAACCCGTAGTACAAACACTATTGGTAGCAGGAGCGGAGAAAATATTAAAAGTGCTACACTTGAAAAGATAATATCAAACCAGCGTTGCATGCCTACATCCTCTGATCAAGATACTTACCAGTTTCCTTATGTGCAAAGTCAGGCAAGATCTGAAAAAACAACTCTACAATCTCATGCTTAGTCCAATGAGACAGACCCTTTAAACGCTCTATACCTTGCACAAAAATATCCAACTGATTATCATCAAAGTTTGGCTGATTATGAATCACACCAATACTAGTAAAGCGTGCCATATCTAAATCTTCTTGCTCAGTAAAAAATTCTTCAAAATCTTTTTCCCCAGTGGTATCACTATTAAAAAAATAACACGGCCACTGTTTATTACTAATCAACTCATCCGCACGCATACGCGCCTCATCTTCACTGGCGCATTCATAAGGTGCGAAACATAAATTTTGCAAATAACGCATAGCAATTTCTGCGAAAGTAATCAAATGTAACTGTTCACTCAGCTTCGGGAAAAATATATCGCGATTTTCACCTAATAAGCCAGACATAAGACATAATTCCCCAGACTCTTGCGGTGTTACAAAATAACGACGCACATCTTTTGGCGCAGCAATCGGTTGCCGTTTAATAAACCGTTGATTAAAGCCATGTAATAGCGAACCATCAGAAAACGCCACATTAGCAAAACGTGCATAGATATAGCCTGAGTTACACTCTCACGCATCAAAAACATTTCCATGATACGCTTACTAGCGCCCATCATATTCACAGGATTGGCCGCTTTATCCGTAGAAACACAAAAATATTTTTTAACCCCACTAACCCGTGCAAGTCGTATTGTATTTACAGTATTAAAAATATTGACATCAATCAGACGCATTAGTGTATATGGATCTTTCTCACTACGTACATGCTTCAACGCGGATAGATTAAACACATAATCATACGGCTTTTCCGTACCCATAAGCGCAGCGAATTCTATACTACCACAATCAATCGCAAAAGTACGAAAATCTCCTTGTATATAGCCTAAAGTACTACGCAGGTCACGCACTAATTCGACCATATTATTTTCACTAATATCCACCACATGTAACGCTGCCGGATTACGTTTAAAAATTTCACGTGTCACCGCTTGACCAATGGAACCAGCGCCACCAATAACTAAAAACCGCGCACCACGTACTTGCTCCAATAATGCAGCATGCAAACACTGCAGATCACTCTCAAACAACGGAGTATCACGACCAATTAGAGCAAGAGTAGATTGATTAACATCCATTATAAATTCACCAAAAAATTACATTCTCTAGCAAGACTATGTGCCATAATACAGTATAAATGCAGAATTTGCATTCCTATAAAATGTATACTACAATATAGACATAATGCAGCATAGTCACGTGAGATAAAGATGAAAGCATCGATTGTAGATTTGAGGTATAAAATGAAAGAAGTATTGCATGCCTTAGCGCATAATGAAGATATCACCATTTTATATCACGGTAAAGCAATGGGGATCATTAAGCCAATTGCCAACCAAGTTTCTCAATCTGTGAAAACCCATCCTTTATTTGGAAGATTGAAAGATCAATCTACCTCTGTAGAAGAAATTATGCGCTCTTTACGAGGAGATAGGTATGACGATATTTGATACCGATCTTTTGATTTGGTTACAACGAGGCAATGAAACGGGCGGCAACACTTATTGATAATACAACGGAACGTGCTATTTCTATCGTTACCTTAATGGAATTGTTACAGTATGCACCATCTAAATTATTTCACAAGCAAATTCGTGGATTTTTACTTGACTATAATTTTAAAGTGCTACCGTTGACGGAAAATATCGGTCATCGTGCATCTATTTACATTGAAGAGTATTCTCTAGGCGCGGGCATGCGAGTTGGTGATGCATTAATTGCTGCTACTGCCGTTGAAACCGGTCAAGAATTGATTTCTGGCAATAAAAAACATTATCAGATAATTACTGAGTTAATGCTAGCCGGCCACTGCTACCCCATTCACCGCTCAGCGCAAAACCTAGCTATTGCAATAGGTTGAGTATATAATTAGGGTCATAGGAATGATGGTTGTTATACATTACTCTTATATCGAACATAGGAAAATCATTTTTGAAAATAGTTGCTTCAGGATTACTAAAACAACAGTTATCTGCATCATTATAAATGTATATCATGTTTGATTTTCTTCCGGCTAATCTCATGAGTTGTTCGTATAGAAATGATCGATAAATTGAATCTGCGAATTGTTCTGTATCACCCAAATGCGCTACATTTCTAGAGCGAAGATAGAATGGCAAAAAACCTGCCACAAGAATACACTGGTTAAATTGTACAATTGAACATGCAGGAAGACCTATATTACCTCCGCCAGAAAGCCTAAAAAATTAATCGATTCAGGTAGATCAGATAATCCGCTCGATCATTTTTGATGTAATCAAAACAATCGGATCTATAAAGAAATGAAAATAATTATCTGGATCTGCAATTGGTTGATATATAGAATGTAAAGCTGAAACAATAACAGACTGATCGATTGTCTGTTGTTCTTTATTACCAAAAAATTTAGCCCAATAATTTTTGGAAGGCTCTGGTACATTTAATCCTACCAAAGGCATGGATGTAATTAGGACATCAAAGTTTTGCTGTATAGCATTATTAATGAAGTCAATAGCAAACTGTTCATTTTTAGATGGTAACCCACCGTGACCATGATTATAAACAATTAATTTGCTACTTTCACCAGACCTAATATGAATTGCATGTTGTGGGAAATTGGTATTCGGATATGTTATTGTAATAACATTAAAAAATCCAAGTGGTGAATCAATTCCAATGTTTTGAAGTTGTTCAATATAAACGCGTTCATCACCTGATATATGCATAGTATCAAAATAATTTACAGTAGTGTTGGAATGACAATAAAATTTATTGAGCAAATCCATATTGTTAGAAACAGCCCCATTATTAGCTATACTTGATGTGGGAAATGCAATATATATGAAACATAACACGAACAATTTATAAAAAACCCATTTTTCCATTGATTCATCCTTATCTAGAAGTGTATATGGCGTCAACTCACATTTACTACATCATTCACCGCCCAATACAAGCCTTCATCAACACTTACCGGTGGCGTCCAACCCAATAA
>Ga0206902_10005_pt1 | contig 64112 bp, 29 predicted proteins | sample Alteio_BWOrgHeat_44_FD_153242 | JGI IMG/M metagenome (GOLD analysis project Ga0206902, IMG submission 153242) | Enriched cells from forest soil in Barre Woods Harvard Forest LTER site, Petersham, Massachusetts, United States -... | ecosystem: Environmental > Terrestrial > Soil > Temperate forest >... | reverse complement strand
TTAATAAGGCACTAAGCCCTACTGCATTAAGCTTTAGGATTTTCAGATAATCAGTCTTGTTGAGCTTACTATTATTTTGCAACACAGTAATATACCGTATTATTCTCACTACAATATAAATGAGCAACACGATTATTAACGCGTATTCTATAGCTTGTACAATAAGTTTGTAGACTTGGGCATGTACTCCATGCTCGTCGGTGATTGTTGATGGCACATAATCTAAGCGAGGATATATTTGTTGCATATGCCCATCTTGCATGATGGTTTCAGTTGCATATAGGGTCAATGCTAATGGCGCGGCATAGGTCTTTTCTAATTGTGCACTTAATGGGTACAATATATAATCAAGCACTGTCCCAGTTTTTAGTGTGATGTCTGATGTTGTAGGTATTTTAATCCGTATTGAATCTAAAATACCAACGTTTAAGAAAAACCCTAAAACAATTAATGCAGCTACTGTGATAGGTTTAGACACAATTTGATGCAAAGCGCGCCGTACATGCAGCTTACGACAAGACCATACACTGAGCATTACTCCAGTAACTATTACAAATAAAAAGCAATAATCTGTAGGTAAGAAGGCTAATGTCATGTTCGACTAAGCAACTTCTTTAATTTGCTCATAAATATGAGCAAACTCACGCTCCAACTCCCACACATCTAAAGCTAGTTGCATATTCAGCCAGCTTTCCGGAGTGGTTTTCAGAAGATGAGCTAATCTAATTGCCATATCTGGAGTAATGGGACGATGTTCATGAATAACTTGTGAAACTGTGCGCCTAGAGACTCTCAATCTATCTGCTAACTCAGTCTGAGTAATACCTAATGCTGGCAACACATCTTCCCGTAAAATAGCACCTGGATGCGTTGGTCTACGATTTTTTGCTTTTAACGTACTCATTAGTGATAATCCTCGTAATTAACATCATGGGCGTCACCATTTTCGAAATAGAAAGTAATTTTCCAGTTTTTACGCACAGCAACACTCCAAATTCCTTTTTTACCGCTTTTTAATTCATGTAAATCCCAACCTGGTATATTCATATCATTTGCAACTACCACCGTATCGAGACGATCTAAAATACGCGCTATCCTCGGTAAATCTTTTATATCTAACAATCTTCGACTATCTTTAGTAAAAAACTGTTCCAATCCTTTATGTTTAAAACTTTTTATCATGACTTTTCCATGTTTACTTATCTATATTGTAATCTATCAAGTTACAATTGTAAAAATTATTTTGACGATTCAACATCTCTCATTTTAGTCTCACTCGCGGGTCAACCATTACATAAGCAAAATCAGTTAATAACAACCCCAATAAATATAGCACCGATCCTAAAAATACCATGGCTCGTACAATAGCAAAATCTTGTTGTTGAATTGCGTCAATAACATAACTACCAAGACCTGGGACACCAAAGAATGATTCCAGCACTAGACTGCCCATAAATAACGATGGAATAACCACAACTATACCAGTTAAAATAGGCAACATCGCATTTTTTATTACATGTTTATATAATACTTGCCAATCAGATAACCCTTTTGCGCGCGCCGTTTGTACATATCCTTTATGCATTTCTTCTAATAATAAAGTTCTATACCAGCGCCCTCCACCACCAAGACCGCTGATAACTGCAACGGCGATAGGTAATATAATAAATTTCATGCTATTAAAACCTGAGTCGTAGCCAGAAATTGGCACCCATTTTAATACAATAGCAAAAATATATTGTCCACTAATAATATAAAATAATGTAGAAATTGACATCAGAATGATGCATAATACAACGCCACTAAGATCTAAACAGCTACCGCGAAATAATGTTAAGAGCATTGCCAAAATAAGCTCAGCTCCTAAACTTAAAAACAATACTGGTAAAGCAATAGAAAGACTTGGCCATATACGTTGTAATATATCCCCACCAATATCGCGCCCAGCATCTGAGACTCCAAAATCATAAACAAATAAACGACAAGATTTTTGAAAGAATAATGTATTAGTAACAGTATGTAATCCAGTTGCCTTATCATTATAGAATAACGGCAAATCATAGCCACGCAATCTCTTCCATTCCTTTATCACTTGCAACTTAACATGCTTTTGCCCAAGTTGCATACGCGCCATATCATCTGCAGAATTAACCATAAAGAACAACGCAAAAGTTAAGACATTAATACCGATTAGAATTGGCACAGCATATAATAATCTGCGTAATATATAATTAACCATTACATTCTCTTAGCTGATAAGTGCTGTTCTTTAATATACGCAATTATGAATGGAGCAAGTAAAAGTATAAAGAGCGAGATTGCTACCCATACTGGCCATAACACTGGCTGATTCCACTCTATACGTTTTAATTGGCGCAATTCTGGATTAACGGCCATGTATTTTAAGGTATTCATCATAATATTATTACTTTTCATCATCCCTATCCAAGACTGACTAATGAGAAAACTCTTACTAAATATGCCAAAAGACCAAGGAGCATCATTTTGTATTATATTAACCATTTTATCAATTAAAGCCTGCCGTATTGCATCATTGGGGCGATTTTTCATTTGTTCAAATAACCGGTCATATTCTGGATTAGAGTAATTTGCAGCATTCTCACCACCATATAATACTTGACTATTAGAGCTGGTTAACAAAGATAAAAAATTTTCCGGATCAGGATAATCTGCACTCCAGCCCCAAGTGAAAATCTGCGCATTACCGTGCCGCATTTTTTCTTGAAATTGATTATATTGTGTTGCACGGATATTTAATGCAATACCTAATTTAGCAAATTGTTTTTGCATCCAATTTAAACGCGCCTTATCATCAGGCCCGCCAGCTGCTGCTACATCATAATTTAAAATTAATGGCTCGCCTGTGGTTAAGTTACGTCCACCAGGATATCCGGCCTGTGCCAATAAAGATTGCGCATATTCAATAGGCCGTAATTTGGGTGCTGTACCATCCCAAGTAAAGACATAAGGATTCATCCCTGCCTTACCAGATCTAAACCCAAAAATGCCAGGCGGTATGGGACCATGAGCAATTGTGCCACGACCATTATAAAAAATCATAATATCTTCATCATAATTTATAGCGATTGAAAGAGCCTGTCTTAATGCACGCGCACGTGGGGTTAAGCCACCTACTATTGGGTCTAACATATTAAAGCCTAAATAAAATATTGCTGCATCATCTACATCAGTCAAGCGCATCCCTTGTTCCTTTAACTCATCACTAAGCGTGGCAACTCCAGAATTATTGATCTGAATTGCCTGATCAAAGCTATCAGCACTTGTGGTAGATAAATCATAATAACCTTGTAAAAATTTATTCCAACGTGGGATAAATTCTTTTTCTAGCGTGTAAACTGCTTTATCAATTAACGGTAAGCGTTGCTGTGCATATGGTAAATATTCCGCTTTTTTTTGCGCAGCAACTGGCAAGAATACTGAACGATAATTCGGGTTTTTAGCTAACACTATATGTTTATTAGGATTATTTTCTACTAACATAAAAGGCCCAGTGCCTACTGGATACCAACCGAAACTAATATTACGGGCAAGCATACCAGGTTCATTATAAAATCTATCTACTTCCCAAGGAATAGGTACAAAAAACGGCATTGCTAACCAAAAAATAAATTGCGCATATTGCCCTTTTAAGGTGACTTCAAATGTATAATTATCTAATTTACGTACACCAGACAATGGATAGTCACGTAAATCAACAAAGCCATGAGCATTCGCTAACGTGTTGCCATATTCTTTAAAACCCGCAATATACTCGCTCAAAGTCCCATATACCGCTGAGTTTACCGCAGGATTTGCCAGCCGTTTAATTTGATAAATAAAATCATCCACTATTAATTCACGTGTACCTGTATATTTAAAATCTGTTAACTGCCTAATATGATGTTTAGTTAAATAATTAACTGGCAAATCTACGTAGCGATACTGGCCAGTCGCATCTTTGGCAAATGCAGGATGTGGTTGATATAAAATGCCTGGCTTAATATGTATGGTATATACAGTATAAGGCAGATTATCCACATTACTCGTAACATGGCGTATTTGTGGCAATTCCTTAGCGATTAATGGAATTAAATGATAATTGGTAGCCAAATAATCATACTCTAGTAGCGGCTCATATATTTGCCCAATAAAGACAGATTCATTACTTGAATAAGATTTAGCCGGATCGAGAGTTTTTGGTTGTTCAGCAAATGAAGTATAATAAATACGTTGCTTTGACTCAGCAGATGGATAGGGATTATTTAATATCCAAGCATAAGCATAGCTAACTGGAAACAAAAATAAGCAACAAATCACTACGTAACATCTTAGCCTATCCATAGCAGATGCCCCATGATTTACTCTTAGGACTTACGAAGAACGTCCTAACTCTAGGAGCTGCTTAAAATCTCTGTTATGTCGACCATAAATCATCGATTTTAAACAGGCTCTAATTAATACTGTATATCACATTCTATCGTAAATCTATTTTTGACTACGTAAACCACAATTTTTGTTCTATACTTAACATAAGTGAGTAAAAATATTACTACCAGGAGGTGTGATCATGAATACACAAATAAGAGTGAACTTATTGCGCGTATTGGTTTTTGCTCTTGCTATCACAGCTAGTGCCGCTTGCAATGCCTGGCATGGTGGCTGGCACGGTGGTGGTTGGCATGGTAACGGTTACGCCTGGCATGGTGGTGGTTGGTATCATGGTGGCTGGTATCATGGTGGCTGGTATGGCGGCGGTGGCCCTAGAGTTATTATTGGTGTGCCAATAGGTGGATATGGTTATTACGCCCCATCATGCTATAGAGAATGTAATAGATTTGGCAATTGCTGGAGACATTGTAATTATTAGGACTTTACACAGAAGACATGAAAAAAATCTCATGTCTTCTGTGATAGCCTGTATATACGGGTCGGTTGGAAGAACCCACACAAGTGCTCAATCTGAATTAACTATTTAATCCTAATGAAGGAATTACTAAATTATAGCCGGGTCAACTGAGCTTATACTTAGGTTGAGTGGAGTACATTCGCACGTCCTGTTCTTAACGTAGTTACCATTGGTAACAAACTCAACTTTCTAGGCGTAAAACAACATCGCTACTTTCTGCTGTGGCTCCTGCATCTCCGTCACCATGTGCGCCTGCAATCTGCGCAGCTTGTAGAACACAGGCATCTTCTTGAATCTGTGTAAATAATGCTCGTGCTGCATATCTAGTTGAGCTGACAGCTTTATAATGATTGCCGGTATAATATAAACATATAGGTTCACCAGCAGCTTCTACTGCAAAGAACTGTGGGGGCATAGTTTCACTTAATAAAACAATAGGATGATCTAAGATACGTGATAGAGCTAATACTTCTACTGCACCGCTCCATGTACCTGGCATATTCATGAGCTGTATATAGTGGCCAAAATTTTCAACTGTCACTATAACGCTATCAGCCGTCATTAACTGCTCTCCATTCAGCAAATCTCCTAATGCTGCTCGTTGTGAATCAATAGCAGCAACAGTTAGTCGCCGCAGCTCTAGATGGTCAGTATTAGCTATCCCTGTAGTGCCTAACTCTGGAGCTCGCCCTACCTGTGTTGCTACAGCACGAAATAAACAATCCCCTCCTGCGCCAGGATCTGCAATTTGAATGTCATAATCAGTAGTCAACTGTGCCTCGGATTTCCATGGAGACGTTCTCGCTAATCTTTTAGAAAAAATCTGCTTAATTTCACTTGGGTGTATGGTTTTTGTGATAGGTAATTTGCCTAACGATGTGCTGCTTCTATCAGCTGCTATCATAGTTAACTCAGATAGCACATCTCTCTCCAATGCTGACCGAGATTCGCTAATTGAGGCGTCTTGTAGGATTGGAGCTGGGTCTGGCACTTCTGATAGTGAAAAAAATCTATGCCGATCATCATCGCTCAAATCATCTGCGCTTCTTTCTCTTTTGAGAAAACTATCTACTTGCCTACTAAATCTTTGCATGCTTAAGCTCTTTTGAGACAATTCAGTTAATGCACTTAAATTTCCACTGCATTGTTGTAAGCCGATTAGCATACGTGTCCATGAATCTTGTGTTGGTGATGGTTTTTCTAATTTAGGATTGAGTTCACTCACTAGCTTATCTAACTCTCTCTGTAAATTTTGCCTAGCCCTTGAAGATAATTTATTACCTGGCTGTAATAAGTTACGTAATCCTAAGCATTTTACTATCTTACGTAGTTTTTCTATACTTTCTCTTGTCTCTGTAATAACACTGGCTACTGTTATATCACTTACATCCATCTTGTCGACGGCCAAGCAGAGTTGATCAAATACCCTGCTATCCGCTAGTCTTATTTTATTACGTACTGCAAACGATTTTATTTTAGCTAACTCTTCTTCATATTGGGCTGCTAATTCTAGTCTATCAGCTTGTAACCGCTGGAACTCCGGATTGCGTGATACATCTAGCCAAAACTGTTCTCCTGTTTTAGCTATTAAAGCAGTATATGATCTTTGTTGTTGTCTAAACATCTCACCTTGCTTAGGCTCGCTCTCATGCCGAACAGAGTTAGTGGTATTTCCATACATTTGTAAATTTGTTCTTAGCATGGCCAGCGTTTGCGTAGGCAAATGTGAATTTGATTGAATATAAAAGCGTAATGCTGCGGCTAACTGTTTTATACAAGACACAAAATGCTGACTATTATATAAGTGGGATACTAATACATTATATACTGCTGTATTACCTCTAACAGTCATAATAGTATGGGCAAGTGGCAGACCATCCATAGGTATCATATATGAAGCACCATGTTGCAGTAACAATTCAATACATGATACCCTGGCCGCTTTAACTGCTTCAGAAGCTCCTTGTTCTGTAGCTTTTTGATAAGCATAAACTAGCAATTGCACTAAATTTGGACTGGTGCCTGAGCCAACATTTATCCAAATCCCATTAAGCAGTTCCGGGGTCAAGCGTTCTTTAATCTGCAATAACAGCTCTGGCCTGCCACTATGAATGGCCACTTTAATAATCTTGCTAAAAGTATCTTCTGGGAGCAATCTCACATATGGCTTCAAAGCATTAATTTGTGACATATCACCTGTAATTAATGCAATAAATAGTAGACGAGTACATTCTTGTTGGCTAATCATCAAAAATGAATATACTTCAGCAATATGTGCCTTTATCCATAGGCGATATTCTGGAGTGATCGCCGAAGACTCTTCTATCTCCACAGCTACACATGCACGCCATACCTCCATAGCCGCTTGTTCAAGGGAGACTAATTCGCGCAGTACAGATTTCAGGTTGATTGCTTTTGCTGCATCATACGTTCTGCGTGCCTCTTGCAACTGAGTATGCAAAGCTATAGCTTCTACGAGTCTCGGATCTACCTGAGGTTGTACTGGAGCTGGGGCTGGGGCTAATGATGGCTCCTCTACTGACCAATCATTTACATCATCCAGTCCACTAAATACTACCCTGGAAGTTTGATGTTGTCTGGCGCTAACTACAGGTGCGGTAGCTGGAGGTTGTTGCGCTCTTTCAATATCATATAAATCCCATTCACAAAGCCTACGCCTTATTTGACTTAATGTAATAAGATGAGTTAATTTACTAAACTTTTCAGAATACGCTCTAAGATCATTTTCAAACTCTTGATACTGACCAATAATAACCTTTAATTCTTGCATACCATTTCTAGGCAAAGCATCAATGGCTTTAATTCTATCATTATAATTCTGTAAGAGCCTTTCCCTAAATGTTGCTTGCTCATTACGTAAAGAAGACAGTACAGAGGCCGTACATCTGCTTGCTAAATCACTCACTATAGCTATATCATCATCTGATAAAATCTGCAGTTCGCCAGAGGCAGAACCAGCAACTTGTTCCGTTAATCCAGAACACTTAACAGTATTATCTTGTGCATTAAAATATATGTGTATTTTATAAATATGACCATTATCCATCCTATGCAACTGCATTGTAAAATGACTATCGCTAGCAAAGCTCTCAATCATCTCAACATCAGTAAAAATGCTTAAATGAGGTTCTTCAATATGAAATGTAGTACCAGCTATGTGAATATATAAAGGGATTGCTGGCACAATGGGCATGAAAAAATATGGCTTGCTAGTAATAGCTTTTACCTTAAGTTCAGCTGTAAATTTAGCAGCTATATCAGGATGTTTACTCAGAAATTTAAATAACTGATTATTCTGTGGCATACTGTTCTCCATTTCTCTAAGAGATTTTGAACAGGCTCTATGGAGTATTTTTTTCTATAGTTTCTTAAAGTTCTCTAATTACGCATTATAAGTTACTTTCTGACTCAATACAACATAGCTGATAATACATGGTCCTGCATTAATTATTTAATTCTAATGTTTTTTCTCCGATACTAACATTACGATATCGTAGATATAAATATAAGGTTGTTTTAGAAATATCTAATTGCTCAGCAATTTTTTTCACAGGGGTACTTCCATTAGTATAAAGAGCCTCTGCAATAGCAGCTTTTTCTATTGCTAAGAAGCTGTCTTAAGGACAACCTGAACACGGATGATATTACGGGAACTCTACATAGAGCGGTAAGTGTGATCAATGGCTGGGTAAATTACCATAAAACCTCGGACAACTATAAAAGAGTCCACAGCTTTTTCCATCACTCCAGAATGCTCATCTTTAGATGGTTTAATCGGAAGGGTAGGAAAAAGAAGATGACGTGGAAGAAGTGCAACACCATATTGGCGGCAATAGGACTTTCTCAATATGGCACGGTCAAATCAATGTTCAGCTAGTTTCGCTGAAATCCTGGGGAGGAATGGCTTATCGGGAGCCGGATGCGGTAATTCTGCAAGTCTGGTTCTGAGGAGGGTTCGGCTGGAGTGATCTGGCCGTTCTCAACATGAACCCGTATATAGCGTTAGCGTAATACGGGGACAGGCTCAAAATACATGAGATTAATGAAGAGATCCTTACTCTAGATCTAATATTTTAAATAAAATATGCTATGATAAAAAATGAGAGTAATATAAAAGGATCTGATCATGCGACTCAACAAGCCCATAATGCTGCTTATAATGTTTAGCGTAACTAATGCTTACGCTATTTCTCCTGACTGTTGTAATCGTATGGGTGGCGTGCAGTATTGTGATGATTCCGCTGGTAGGTTTGTCTGTAAAAATGGTTCTTATTCTTCGTGTTATTGTACACGTCATGCTGTAATGGATTTACAAAAAATTCAGGGTTGTTGTCTATGGCAAGGTGGGATCTTTAAAGTTGACCTAACAACTAGCTTGGTAATTTGTAACAATGGTGGTGTCTCAGAGCTATGTAGTTTAAAATAACCAGCAGCCGTAATATACTTCCTGAGTAGATAAATGTTAGAGCAACTAAATGCAAGTTTAACTTTAATCATTAGCCAAACTAAACAAAATTATCACATACTAGAAATGATCTTACTAATCATTTGGTCAGTATTTGGTTTAGTGTTGATTACTAAAGGTCGTTTATTATATCTTGGCATTATACCTAGACGTCTGATTGGTCTGCCAGGCATTATATTTGCCCCATTTTTACATGCTAATTTTAATCATATTTTTTTCAATTCTATACCCTTGGTGGTGTTAGGTAATTTCATTCTCATTGATGGCTTAAATTATTTTATCTATGTTACCATTGCCATCATCCTCCAAAGTGGGATATTAATTTGGTGCTTTGCAAAACCAGCTATACATGTTGGTGCAAGCTCATTAATCACTGGTTACTGGGGAATACTTGCTTGTAATATCGTACAAAATGGCTCCGTAACTGCCATAATTTTAGGTGTTATAAGTTTGTATTATTTTGCAGGTATTTTTTTTGGCATTTTCCCTAGTAAAAAAGGCGTATCTTGGGAGGGACATTTATTTGGCCTGATTGCGGGCATTGCAACTAATTGGGAAATGGCGCACGGGTTGTTACATCTATGATTCTCCCGCAAAAGCTTGGATATAAACAAATTATCGGGCAATTATATGGCAGTAGCTTATCATTAACCGTTGCTGAGTATTGTACTCATACTACTGGTGCAAAATTAATTATCGCCGATTCCTCATTAAGCGCATACCAATGCTTAGAAGAATTACGCTTTTTTCTTAAAGATTCAGCGGAGCAACCAGAACTATTATTGTTCCCAGATTGGGAAACCCTGCCTTACGACACGTTTTCTCCTCACCAAGATATTATCTCTGCACGTTTGACAACATTAAAGCGCTTACAACAAGCGACTAATATTATTGTGGTCGTAGCGGTTAGTACTATAATGCATAGAATTATTCCGACGTATTTTCTAAATAAATATAGTTTTGCATTATCTATTGGCCAAACGCTTAATTTTCACTCTTGTAGAGAGCAGTTACAGACTGCTGGTTATTATTGTGTTAATCAAGTACGTGTACATGGTGAATTCGCGATCCGTGGAGCATTAATGGATATCTATCCTATGGGTAGTGAATTGCCATTACGCATTGAATTATTCGATGATAAGATAGATAGTTTGCGTACATTCAATCCTGATACTCAACGTACCATTAATAAAATCACGCAGATAGCATTATTACCAGCGCGTGAATGTCCACTGACAGAAGATGGGATCGGTCACTTTCGTAGTGCATTTAGAAGCCATTTTTCTGGTAATCCTAGTCTCTCTCCACTATATGATGCTGTGAGTCAAGGTCGATGTTTTGGTGGTATGGAATATTATCTGCCATTATTTTTTACCGAGACTGGTACATTATTTGATTATTTACCAACAGATGGCTCTGTATGTCTGTTAGGCAATACACAAACACACGCAGAAGCTTTCTGGCATGAACTGGAAATCATATATAACGAACGCTGTCATGATATTACCAGACCCATACTAGCACCGCAATTAGGCTTTTTGAACCCAACAGAATTATTAACTACAATCAATACCTATAAGCAGGTGCGTTTGTATCACGACCCAGTGGATAAAAAAGGTTTAAATGTTTCGACCAAGCCTCCGCCTGATTTACCAATTATCAGACAAGGCAGTCAACCATTTGCTAAACTTGCCGAGTATATAACAACTCATGCGGAGAATCGTTATGTAATTATTGTGGCTAGTGCTGGTAGACGTGAGGTATTACTAGAGTTATTGCGCCCAAGTAATATTAATCCCATAATCCATAACTCTTGGGATGAGTTTAAAAAACATAATGCACAGATTAATCTACTTATCGGCCCATTAGTCACTGGTGTCGTATTATCCCATGCACAGATTACAATTCTCACTGAAACTGAGTTATTTGGTGAACAAAGTATACCACAACGCCGTACTACTAAAAAAATAGTCGATCCAGATTTAATAATTCGCGATTTATCCGAATTGCGTTTAGGCGCGCCAGTGGTTCATATACAATTTGGTGTGGGGCGTTATCAAGGTTTACAGTATATAGAAAATAATGGCGTGATGAATGAGTTTTTAATCTTAGGATATGCAGGAGATGATAAAATTTATGTTCCAGTCACCAATTTAAGCCAAATAAACCGTTACACTGGTGCTGATAACGAACATGCCCCATTACACAAGCTTGGCAGTGACCAGTGGCAAAAAGCCAAGAAAAAAGCCATTGAGAAGATTCACGATGTTGCTATCGCACTATTAAATTTATATGCACAACGCGCGGCCAAGCCAGGACATATTTATAAATTTGACGCAACTGAGTATGAAAACTTTGCTAGTGCATTTCCATTTCTGGAAACTGCAGATCAAGCTAACGCCATTCAACAAATCATTCAAGATCTGCTATCACCACGCCCTATGGATAGGCTAATTTGCGGTGATGTGGGATTTGGCAAGACAGAAGTAGCTATGCGCGCGGCTTTTATTGCCGTACAAAATGGCAAACAAGTCTGTGTGTTGGTACCAACTACTCTGCTCGCAGCTCAACATTTTGATACTTTTCGCGACCGTTTTGCTGAGTGGCCAGTCCGCATTGAACTATTATCACGTTTTCGCACTAGTACGGAAACAAAACAAGTATTATCCGCATTACAAGATGGCAAAGTTGATATAGTTATTGGTACACATAAATTATTTCAAAAAGATATTCGGTTTTATAATTTAGGTTTATTAGTGATTGATGAAGAACATCGTTTTGGTGTCAAACAAAAAGAACATATAAAAGAGTTACGTACAGATGTAGATGTGTTGTCCATGACGGCAACACCTATCCCACGTACTTTAAATATGGCTATGCATGGGATCCGCGATGTTTCGCTCATTGCAACTCCGCCAGCAAAGCGCTTAAGCATTAAAACATTTTGGCAAGAACGCAGTGATACCATTATTCGCGAAGCAATATGGCGTGAAATATATCGTGGTGGTCAGGTATTTTTTCTGCATAATAATGTGCAGACTATCAATCATGTCTGTGCAGATCTACAAAAATTAGTACCAGAGGCAAAAATACAAATAGCCCATGGACAAATGCGTGAACGTGAATTAGAGCGCATTATGGCTGATTTTTATCATCATCGTTTTAATGTACTGATATGTACGACAATTATTGAAACTGGCATTGACATTCCAACTGCTAATACCATATTGATTGATAGGGCTGATACTTTTGGTTTGGCACAATTACATCAATTACGTGGCCGTGTCGGCCGTTCTCATCATCAAGCTTACGCATATTTACTCACACGAGATAAGAAATTACTAACTGCTGATTCTACAAAACGTTTAAACGCCGTTATATCATTAGAAGATTTAGGAGCAGGCTTTACTCTAGCAACTCACGACTTGGAAATTCGTGGCGCTGGTGATTTATTAGGTGAGGGTCAAAGTGGTAATATTCAAGCTATTGGTTTTCATTTATTTATGGAGATGCTTGATACTGCGATTACTTCACTAAAAGTTGGCAAGGATCCTGTATTAGATTTACCAATGCAACAAGGTACGGAGGTAGATCTTGGCTACAGCGCTATTATACCTGATGATTATATTGCCGACATACATTTAAGGCTGATTTTCTATAAACGCGTAGCTAATGCGAGTGATAAAAAACAATTACATGACTTACAAATTGAGTTAATCGACAGATTTGGCTTATTGCCACCATCAGTTAAGCAATTATTTGCAATTATAGAATTAAAACAAATCGCCGCCCCACTACAAATTACTAAAATTCATGCAGCCGGCACATTAGGCAAACTTGAGTTTAAAGAACAGCCGAATATCAACGCAGAAGCATTGATTAAGCTGATACAAGTGCATTCGAAGCGCTATCAAATGGACGGCCCAACGCGTTTAAAGTTTACTTTAGATACAGTCACCGCAGAAGAACGCGTGCATGAAATTAAGAAGTTGTTGATTACTTTGATGCCATAGTTTATTGTATCCATTATTACGCTATTGCCCTATCCCAAGCAAAACTCGGTGGTCATTTCATTATGATGCTAACACAACGCACATTTTTAATTTTCTTTGTATGGATCGTTTTGGCTGCAAGCTATAATTTTTCATTACCACTGCATCCAGATGAAGCCTATTACTGGCAGTGGAGTCGGCATCTGGCGTTGTCTTATTATGATGGCCCACCATTGATGGCCTATTTAATTCGCATTATAACTATGTTAGTTGGGAGCACGGCATTTGGTGTGAAGTTAACAGCGGTCATTTTAACAAGTATAGGAGTGTATTTTATATACCGTTTGTCATGCATCATTTTTAATGAAAGGATTGCGCATGTTGCTCTATTAATTACAATTACCTCTCCGTTGATACAAGCAAACTATCTTGCCAGTACGCTTGACCCCGCTCTTTTTTGTTTCTGGAGCATGACACTCTATTACTTTTATATTGCCATCCTGAAAAACAGCATCAAGTATCGTTATGTTACATCAATCAGTTTTGGATTGACAATGTTAGCCAAATACCCTGGAGTATTGTTGGGTGTTGCTTTATTTATGTATTTGCTGATTTCAAAACAATATCGGAAGGAATTAAAAAATATTCACTGGTATCTAGGGATTATAATTGCTTTGCTGATTTTCAGCCCAGTACTTATTTGGAATTGGCAACATGATTTTGTTGGGTTTATTTATCAGTATAATCATGGCATTGCTAAAGAAAAAATATTTCAATGGGAATTAATGATGCTTTTTATTGTGGGACAGGTTGGAGCGGCTAACCCCCTTTGTTTCATTGGGACTTTTTACTTTTGTCTTCGATATTGGAAAGAAATCTATCAAAATGAAAAACTTCTTTTTTTAGCAACACCATTTTTGGTGACGTTTTCCTTTTTCTTTTATGAGGGGTTATTTAAACATTCCGAGGTTAATTGGCCTGCATGTGCCTATATTAGCAGCAGTATTTTATTAGCTTATTATATTGTGCAACATAAGAAAAAAATACTGTATGGATTGATTTTAATCTTAAATATTGTACTGGCCATAGTGTTACGATTTCCGAATTTAACTCCATTTTTGCCCAATCAGGCTATTCTAATTCGACCGTTTTTTGGATACCATGAACTAATGGAACAAGCAAATGCTGCCTATCATCCAGGCGATATTATTATCAGTAACTCCTATCAGATTGCGTCAGAAGCTGCGTTTTATTTAAAAGGACAGCCTCAATCCTATATTCTAAATGATACACGTGAGTATCAATATTGGAGTCAGCCTATTATACAACAAATTAAAGAGGGTAAAATTAAGTCAGCCTTGTTTATTGGACCAGCCGATACTATTGACCAAGTGCCATTATTTACGCATAAAGTATTAATTAAACAATTACAATATAGTAACAGTTGGGTACAACGTACATTAAGTCTTTATAGGGTGTATTTATAAGCTATGCATAATGTGATCCATTGTGGATCGGCTTAAATAAAGCCCAACAGGTTATTCATTGTCCGTTATTGGATTGATGCAACATTAACATATTGTGACAAGATACTATTTTTTTTAAAACCAATTGATATAATGAGGGGCAAAATATACCTAAATTCTGGTGATAAACTTGATTTCTGACACTAATAAATCCTTACATTTTGAATTTATTGAAAAAACCCCGTCTGCAAAAGAGAAGGTCGTTATAATCATTCCAACCTATAATGAAGCTGCTGTCATTAAAACAGTAATACAACAAGTAATTGCAGCGGTGCATTCAATTCCCCATTATGAAATCCATGTATTAATTTTTGATAGCGCCTCTACAGATAACACACAACAAATAGTTATTTCATTACAAACAAATTATACTAATTTGCATTTAAGAACTGAACTTATAAAATCAGGGCTTGGTTCCGCTTATTTGCAGGCTATGAATTATGCGTTAACTACTATGCAGGCGGATATCGTTTTTGAATTTGATGCAGATCTTTCCCATCAACCTCAATACATTCGTCCCATGCTGCAAATGTTACAAACCTGTGATTGTGTGCTAGGAAGCCGTTATATAACAGGTGGCAGTATTCCTGGTAACTGGGCCTTCCATCGTAAATTATTATCTGTTTTGGGTAATTATGTTGCGAGAGCAATCCTTACTCCAAAATATAAGGATTTTACTAGTGGTTTTCGCGCAACACGCCGTGAACATCTAATTAAAATCCTTCCCAAGCGATTTCTTACGAATCACTATGCTTATAAGTTACAGTTACTGTGGTTATTGCACCAGAATAAAGCAAAAATTAGTGAATATCCCATCCACTTCTTGGATCGGCTCCAAGGCTATAGTAAGCTACCTAAAAACAGCATTATCGATTCTCTTAGAGTCATTTTCACCTTGCGTTATTATGAACTGAAACGTTACTTTAACATGTGCCTAGTTGGATCTTTGGGGCTGATTGAACAATTTATTATTTACAATCTATTACGCGAATACATACATTTATCTCCATTCAATGCATCAAAAATCGCCGTATTTACCGCTATCATGAATAATTTTATTTTGAATAATAAATTTACATTTAGCCTCAAAAATAAGGTATCGTATGTATTAAACGCGCATCGTCTCCTCATTTTTATTATGTACTCTCTCATTACAATTTATTTACAATGTTATTGGTTACGTTTGGGCCTACTTTGCTTTGGCGGCGGACCATTACAGGAGAATTTAATTATGTGCATTGGTATAGGTTTAGTATCAATTTTAAATTACTTCATTTATTCACGCCACATATGGGGCGTGAATAAATCAGGCAGTTTTATAAAAGCGCAATAAATTTGACCAATCACATAGGGACCTATACAAACCTGAACTACGCTCCTTGGGTCCCACCCACCGTCAATCCATCAATCTTAATCGTGGGCTGTCCTACACCAACTGGCACAGACTGGCCATCTTTACCGCAAGTTCCAATACCAGCATCAAGAGCCAAGTCATTACCAATCATGCTGATTTTTTTCATCACATCAGGCCCATTTCCTACTAATGTTGCGCCTTTCACTGGGCGCGTCACTTTACCATTTTCAATCAAATATGCTTCACTTGCAGAAAATACAAATTGACCAGAAGTGATATCCACTTGCCCACCACCAAAATTTACTGCATATAAGCCACGCTTCACTGAGCGAATAATCTCTTCTGGAGTATGATTGCCAGCTAGCATATAAGTATTAGTCATACGTGGCATAGGTACACTTGCATAAGACTCACGACGACAGTTACCAGTGGGCTGCATGCCCATCAGGCGCGCATTTAATTTATCTTGCATATAATTAACTAGTACTCCATTATCAATCAAGGTAGTACATTGTGTTGGTGTGCCTTCATCGTCAACTGATAGCGAACCTCGGCGATCGGCAATAGTGCCATTATCAACCACAGTGACACCAGTTGCTGCCACCTGCTCGCCTAAACGGCCTGAAAAAGCTGACAATCCCTTACGATTAAAATCACCTTCTAAGCCATGCCCTACTGCTTCATGTAATAGCACTCCAGGCCACCCTGGACCTAATACTACTGGCATCATGCCAGCTGGAGCATCTACTGCCTCTAAATTAACTAAAGCTTCACGCACAGCTTCACGTGCATAATGTAATCCGCGCTCTTCGCTTAAAAAAAATGTATAAGGCACACGACCACCGCCACCAGAACGCGCTGACTCACGTCTACCTTTATCTTCGACAATGACGCTGACACTTATACTAACTAAAGGACGAATGTCAGCTACCCGTGAACCATGCATCCCAGCTATCATAACTACTTCATAAACTGCACTTAAAGAAGCATTAACCTGAATCACACGTGGATCTAAGCGCCTGGCTTCTTTATCTATAGATTCAAGTAAGGTAATTTTTTCTTGTTTACTCATACTATCTATTGGATTTATGCCCATATAATGCGCAAGTGGTGTTCCAGTCACGTGCATAGGTTTGGCTATTGCCTCACTTTTAAACGCTATCGAACGAGCCGCCGCCGCCGCGCGCTCCATAGCTGGTAATAAAATGTCATCGCAATACGCATACCCTGTTTTATCACCACTAATTACTCGCACACCAACACCACGATCAATAGAATAACTACCACTTTTTACTTCTGAATCCTCAAGATACCAAGATTCAGAACTGCAACTTTGAAAATAAAGATCAGCATCATCTACAGCACCATTAGTTATCGAATTCAAAAGCCTAGTAATGTGAGATTCATCCAATAATGCAGGTGCTAATAATAAGTCTTTTGCGAGGATTAGTGCTGATGTCATAATGATTACCTTAAAAAGTTATAAATAATTAAGTACTGAAGATACCGCCAGCTCATTCATAATAGGACCACATTCTTAAAATCTTTATCACTTTGTCTGCTTCGTTAACTTCATATATCAATCTATGCTGAATATTGATACGTCGTGAATAAAATCCTTTTAAATCACCGATTAATTTTTCATATGGCGGAGTTGCAGCAAATGGATCTAAAGAGATTAATTGTAGTAAAATTTGACACTTCTCAGCTAAATTAGCGCGCTTAATTTTCCCCGCATCTTTTTGAGCATTTTTAGAAAATAAAAGTTTATACATTATCCCAATCTATCTTATCGCTAAATTCTTCTATAGGTTCTTGGGCAGAGCTTAAAATTGACTCTCTCATGCCAGGTATCGAGGTGATATACAAAGTTTCCATAATCGCTCGATAATCTTCTGCAGATATTAATACCGCCTGATTGTGCTTGCCAACAATATATATTGGATCATGCGAATTAGCAGTATGTTCTACTAACTTAAATAAATTAGATCTGGCTTGACTAGTGGTGTATATATCCATTACAACTCTCAAAAATAATAACTTACGCCATTCTTAACTTTGCAAATCCACGTGGCTTAACCACTGGGTCCATTGAATAGTTCTACTAGATACCGCGGTAAAGCGCAAGTTTGAAAAAGTTGAGCATCGCGTTAACTTAACATATATTGATTGATATGGTACAACATCTTGTACATCTTGTCAAGTTATTACCAAACGAAAATAAATAATATTTGTTAAGTAGATTGTATCATAAAAGACGAGGTGCTATTATCATTTCTGCTATTGCTAAAAATATCAAGTAAAATACTATTTTTTAGGCTATAATAGAGTATTATTAACAAAATAAACCCGGAGTGATCTATGAATAAGCAAAGTATCTATGATGTTAGTCGTCGATCAGAGTCTGTACTAGCAACAAATAGCGTATTAAGAAATACCTATTTATTACTTGGCCTCACTTTTGTCTTTAGTGCTATCATGGCATATGTTTCGTTTGCCACACATGTACGACCTTTACATCCATTAATGTTTATTGTCGGAGTTTATGGGTTAATGTTTCTAACCAGCGCATTACAAAATAGCCCTTGGGGTTTACTAAGTGTTTTTGCGTTTACCGGGTTTATGGGTTACGGTTTAGGTCCTATTATGAACATGTACATGGCTACATTTTCTAATGGTTCGCAATTAATTATGACCGCGCTTGGTGGGACTGGAATTATTTTCTTTGCTTTATCGGGCTATGTTTTGACAACACGCAAAGACTTTAGCTATTTAGGCGGATTTTTGTTTGTTGCTGTAATGCTAGCGTTTTTAGCAATGATTGCTGGGATCTTTTTTCAAATGCCAATCTTAAATCTAGTGATTTCTGCAGCATTTGTTTTAATATCTTCCGGATTAATCTTGTTTCAAACTAGTGCAATAATCAATGGTGGTGAAACAAACTATATAGCCGCTACAGTAGCATTATTCGTATCAATATATAATTTGTTCATTAGTTTGTTAAATTTATTAGGCGCATTTTCTGGACGCGAATAAATAGTATTGGTAATTAATTATATTTATTCAAAATAATAATAAAGGGGATCACGTTGGCAAAGATTATTGTTGTGACTTCTGGTAAGGGTGGTGTTGGTAAAACTACCTCATCAGCTGCTATTTCATCCGGATTAGCATTACGCGGACATAAAACGGTTGTGATCGATTTTGATATTGGGTTACGTAACCTTGATATTATCATGGGTTGCGAGCGCCGCGTGGTATTTGATTTCATTAACGTTATTAATGGTGATGCGAATCTCAAGCAAGCATTAATTAAAGATAAACGTATACCAGACTTATTTATATTACCAGCCTCGCAAACTCGTGATAAAGACTCATTAACTTTAGATGGTGTAAATCAAATACTTACTGAATTAGCTAAAGAATTTGAATATATTATATGTGATTCACCAGCTGGAATTGAAGCTGGTGCTCTGATGGCTATGTATTTTGCTGATCATGCAATCATTGTTACTAATCCTGAAGTATCTTCTGTACGTGACTCCGATCGTATCTTAGGAATTTTAGCTAGTAAAACTAAACGCGCCATTTCTGGCGATACGCCTGTGCAAGAACATCTCTTATTAACACGCTACGATCCAAAACGAGTTGAGTGTGGAGAAATGCTATCTGTGCAAGATGTGATGGGAATTTTAGCAATTCCTTTGATTGGCGTTATTCCTGAGTCTAAGACCGTGCTTAAAGCTTCCAATATCGGCACTCCAGTGATTTTAGATGAATCAAGTGATGCGGGCATTGCATACCAAGATGCTATATCACGCTTTCTGGGTGAAGAGCGCCCTATGCGCTTTGTGAATGTTGAGCGTAAAGGGATCTTCAAACGCCTATTTAGCAAACAAAAAGAGGATGCCTTAGCATGAGTATATTAAGCTACTTAAGGAGGAAAAATAATGCTACTGCATCAGTCGCTAAAGAAAGATTACAAATTATCATATCTCATGAGCGGCTACAACGTAATGCACCAGATTATTTACCTAAAATAAAAGAAGAAATCTTAGCTGTTATTGCAAAATATATACCGATCACCCTAGATCAAGTAAAAGTAAGCTTAGAAAGATCGGGAGATAACGCTATATTAGAGCTCAATGTCACTATGCCAGATGAAGTGTTAACTGAAACGTAGGTTAGGGTACAGTCAGGATACGTGCGCGAATTGGTCACTAGACTTTTTAAACAGTCCTATAGCCCTTGTTACATATGGGCTATAGGATTTTTATATAGAAATTTTTATCATTCAAAATATAAGCAATTATGTCACTGAACTTAACTGCCACTCCTCAGTGCAAAGAACTCAGATATTCAGCAGTAAATAGCGCATCTATCCTGGCTGTGCAGCAAAAGCCTCTGGTTCGTTAAGTGTGCTACTCATATCCTGTGTGACTTCTTGACCACGCATTTTCCATAAACCAAAAATATTAGCAATCCGAAAAGTGAGTATACTCAGAATCATTTTCAAAAAATACCTGGTACTAGAGTCACGACGCAAATTAATAGTTTCGCGGTTAGCATCAAATGCTGCTTGAAAATCTCTTAGCGTGCTAGGTGATGATGATTTAGTAATTTCTATTAACTGGCTAATCGCCGTCACTTTTGCCTGAACTACGTCATCAGAATGTAATGTCTGTAAATACTTTAGATAATCTTCACATGTGATACGAAGTCGCTTTATTTATATATGAAAATTACGATACGCAATGAATATTTGCTATCTCTATGTAAACGAACGTATATTGAGCGATCTTAGTTTATGGTTTTTTTGCCTGTAAACAGCCACATTATATTGCCTATTATTCACCATTTATTACTAAACTCCTCGATCACATGAGCATCAGTAAAATTTAGATAAATCGTTGTTGTTTCTAATCTATCATGACCAAGGGCTTTTTGCACAAAAGCTAGAGAGATACCTTTTTGTAAAGCCAAGGTTGCAAAGGTATGCCTTAATATATGAGGTGTTATTTGTTTTGTGCTCTTAGCTTTATTTGCAATTTATTTTACTATTTTTTGCACCTGCCTAACTCCAACTGGGAACCTATCATTGATAGCAAAAACTCTCAACAAAAAGGCGGAATTTATAGCATATAAGAAAAAATTACACGCTTTACCTATGGGAGTTAGGAGATTTATTTTAAACATGGTCTATTCGATAGAATATGCACGACGTTTTAAGACACGTAGGAATGCTGACAGATAGCATTGAGCAGAACGAGCAATCTTGGTTTGTATATTACTGGCGGAATGGTGATATATGTCAAAGGGATTGTAAACAGCCAAATTACAATATCAACTCTAGTTGCACAAATAAAACTTATGTATAATGCAAGCACTTTGTTAGCTGCAATTGAAAATTGATCCACCTCTAAGATGTTATACAATTGTCTCCTGTGTAGCTTGCCTGCCTAACACAAGGAGACACGGTGGTCGCGCTACCTCGTGATTGATTTCAGCCATTCATGGCTGAAATCAACTCGGACAACGCGCGAAATTTTAGCCGCAACCGCCCTTGTATCTTGTTTTCCTGGTTTTAGAGTTTTATGGCGTGCTTGGCTTTGCTGAGTAATCTCCTCCATCCAGTCTTACTGCCGTCGCTGCTGCTGCAGCACTACTTGAAAAGAATCCACTAGCACTTGCAGCAGCCGATGGTGAGTGAATAGTTGTAGATGTTATCACATCTAGGTCAACTTTCTTACGACGCGCTCTTAAAAGTAGCGTTGGACTACCACCGGTACCAGCATGTATAAGAGCCAGTTTTTCTTGCGCTTGCTGCTGTTGTTTTAGGAAGTCCTTGTAGCATTTATATTTTGTACCGTATTCTTTTTTAAGAATAGGTAATGCTTTTGCAAAGTAAGTAAGGGCTGTATCTATGTTACCCACATCAACATAATAGTTAGCGAGTAATATTAACGTTTGCGCATACTCTTCATGTCTAACACCATAATGCAATCTCTTTATTTTTAAGGCTTGTTCTAACAGTTCTAATTGTTTAGTTAACTCACCTGATCTGCCATATAAAGTAGCTAAAGATTCCTTCACTACTGCCTTTAGTGCTGGATCAGTAGTTCTGGAGAGAATTAACAATCTTTGTAAAACTTGGTCTTTTTGTTTTGAAGAGAGTTGCAGTTTAGCTAGGGTTTCGCAAGCAGTTTTTTTGATCTCCAAGTTTTTATCGATATCATATTTGGTTTGGCGTCGGCGGTCTTCGTAAACCTCCGCGCACTCCCAGATTTCAGCGTCGATCTTGGCCTGAACCTTAGCCATAGTCTTCTTGGCACACCAGCTTTGATCTTCTCCTGTTGCTATGAAGAGTTTTAGTAAGAGTTGGTCAGTTTGTTCTGGAGAGAGTTCAAGTTTAGCTAGGGAATGGTAAACATCCTGTCTGTCATCTACTCCGAAGAGGAGAGAACACACTTGATCTTTTTGTTCTGTAGGGGTAAGTGCAAATTTGGCCAGGGCGCAGCAAGCAGCCTGTCTGACATCTCTGTCTTTATTTTTTGCAGCCGTGAGCAGCACTGGTAAGAGTTGGCTGGTTTGTTCTGGGGAAAGTTCCAGTTCGGTCATGGCTTTGCAAGCACCCTCTTGGACACGCCAGTCTTCATTTTTTATTGCCGCGAGTAGTGCTGAGAATAGTTGACTGGTTTGTTCTGGGGAAAGTTCCAGTTCGGTCATGGCTTTGCAAGCATCCTCTTGGAAACGCCGGTCTTCATTTTTTATTGCCGCGAGTAGTGCTGAGAATAGTTGACTGGTTTGTTCTTGGGAGAGTTCCAGTTTGACTAGAGCCTTGCCAGCATGCAGTCTGTCCAATCTGTCTTCATCTTTTGTTGCCATGAGTAGTGCCGAGAAACGTTGACTGGTTTGTTCTGGGGAGAGTTCTAGTTTGGTCAAGGTTTCGTAAACAACCTGACCACTCTCATCTTTATCTTTTATTGCCGCGAGTAGCACTGAGAATAGTTGGCTGGTTTGTTCCGGGGAGAGTTCCAGTTTTGTCAGGGCGCAGTAAGCAGCCTGTTTAGCATCCCATTTTTTATCTTTTGTTGCCGTGAGGAGCACTGGGAACAGTTGGTTTATTTGTTCTAGGGAGAGTTTGAGTGCGGCGAGGGTATCGTAAGCCTTACACTTGACCTCAAAATCTTCATCTTTTGTAGCTATGAGGAGCGCTGGGAACAGTTGGTTTATCTGTTCTTGGGAAAGTTCAAGTTTACCCAGAACGGTGCAAGCAGTCTGCCTGACACCCGAGTTTTCATCTTTTGTTGCCGTGAGGAGCACCGGGAACAGTTGGTTTATTTGTTCTGGGGAAAGTTCAAATTTGCCTAGAACGGTGCAAGCAGTCTGCCTGACGCCTGAGTTTTCATCTTTTGTTGCCGTGAGGAGCACCGGGAACAGTTGGTTTATTTGTTCTGGGGAGAGTTCAAGTTTGCCTAGAACGGTGCAAGCAGTCTGTTTGACGCCTGAGTTTTCATCTTTTGTTGCCGTGAGGAGTATTGAGAACCGTTGGTTTATTTGTTCCTGGGAGAGTGCAAGTTCGGCTATGGCCTCGCAAGCAGTCTGTCTTGTACTCGTGTTTGCATCTTTTGTTGCCATGAGGAACGCTGAAAATCGTAGGTTGGCTTGTTCTTGAGGGAGCTCAAGTTCGATCAGAGCTTTGCAAGCATCCTCTCTTACATCCTTGTCTTTATCTTTTGTTGCTGTGAGAAATGCCGAGAACTGTTGGTTTATTTGTTCTGGGGAAAGTTCAAGGCATGGCAGAGTCGTATAAGCCGCCAGTCTGACATCCGAGTCTCCATCTTTTATTGCCGTGAGTAGTGCTGAGAAACGTTGGCTGGTTTGTTCTGGGGAGAGTGCTAGACTGGCCAAGACGCGGTCAGCAGCTTCTGCGACATCTCTGCGTCTACTTTTTGTTGCCGCGAGTAGTGCTGAGAACCATTGGTTAGCTTGCTCTGGGGAGAGTGCAAATTCGGCTATTGCTTGGTAAGCAGTCTGTCTTGTACTCGTGTTTTCATCTTTTGTTGCCGTTAGGAGTGCTAAGAATCGTTGGCTGGCTTGTTCTGGGGAGAGTTCAAGTTTGCCTAGAACGATGCAAGCAGTCTGTTTGACGCCTGAGTTTTCATCTTTTGTTGCCGTGAGGAGCGCTGGGAACCATTGGTTTATTTGTTCTGGGGAAAGTTCAAGTTCGGCTATGGCTTGGTAAGCACTCCGTCTAACACGCCCGTTTTCATCTTTTGTTGCCGTAAATAGTGCTAAGAACCGTTGATTGGTTTGTTCTTGGGAGAGTGTGAGTTTAGTCAAGGCTTCGCAAGCATACATCCTCGTATTTATATCTTCATGTTTTGTTGCCGTGAGGAGCGCTGAGAACCATTGGTTTATTTGTTCTGGGGAAAGTTCAAGTTTGGCTATGGCTGCGCGAGCAGCACTTCCGACAGATGAGTCTTCATCTTTTGTTGCCGTTAGGAGTGCTGAGAACCGTTGATTTCCTTGTGCCGTGGATAGTGTGAGTGTAGCCAGGATTCTGCAAGCCTCCTGCCTGATACGCCACTCTTGATATTTTATTGCCGTTAGGACTGCTGGTAGGAGTTGATTTGTTTGTTCTGGCAAGAGTTCAAGTTCAGCCAGAGTCTGGCAAGCAATCCATCGGACACTACCATTTTCATCATTTGTTGCGGCGAGGAATGCTGTTAAACGTTGGCTTGTTTGTTCTGGGGAAAGTTTAAGTTCGGCTATGGATTGGTAAGCAGCCTCTCTGACACCACCATGTTCATCTTTTGTTGCCGTGAGCAGCACTGAAAACCGTTGGTTGGTTTGTTCTGGGGAGAGTTCGAGTCTGCCCAGAATGTCGACAGCAGTCTGTCTGACACCCGAGTTTTCATCTTTTGTTGCCGTGAGAAATGCTAAAAACCGTTGGTTGGCTTGTTCTGGGGAGAGTTCTAGCCTAAGCAAAATAGATGAAACATGGCCTCGAACTTTATCGTCTTCATCTTTTATTGCCGTGAGGAATGCTGAGAACCGTTGGTTTGTTTGTTCTGATGAGAGTGTGAATCCGCTCAGAATGTAGCGAGCACCATATATGAGAGAAATAGATGAATCTTGAGGGAGTGTGAGTTCGTCCAGAATATCGTAAGCGGAATATCTGACATCACTATGTTCATCTTTTGTTGCTGTGAGGACTGCTGAAAACAGTTGGTTTTTTTGTTCTGGAGAAAGTTGAAGTTTGGCTAGGATCTGCAGAACAGCATTTCTGACCGATCGCTCTTCATCTTTTATTGCCATAAGGAATACTGAAAATCGTTGCTCAGCTTGTGCTGGGGAGAGCTCTAGTTTGTCCAGGACTTGGTAAACAGCGCTTCTGATCCACTCGTTTCCATCTTTTGTTGCTGTAAGCAGTGCTATGAAGCGTTGCTCGGCTTGTGCTGAGGAAAGCTTTAGTTTGACCAGAGCTTCGCAAGCAGTGGGTCTGACCCCCGCTCGTCTCCATTTTTTGTTGCCGCTAGTAGTGCCGAGAATCGTTGGCTGGATTGTTTTTTGGAGAGTTCGAGTTCGGCTAGGGTATCGTAAGCATCACACCTGATCTCCCCGTCTTCATCTTTTGTTGCCGTTAGGAGTGCTGAGAACAGTTGGCTGGTTTGTTTTGTGGAGAGTTTCAGTTTGGTCAGAGCCTTGCAAGCATCCTGTCTTAGATTCCTGTCTTCATCTTTTATTGCAGTAAGGAGTACTGCAGACCATTGGTTTATTTGTTCTGATGAAAGTGCGAGTTTGGCCAAGGCTTCGTAGGCAGGTTTTCTAACTGTATAGTGCTCACTTTTTGCTGCTGTGAGGTATGCTGAGAACCGTTGGTTTATTTGTTCTGAAGAGAGCTCGAGTTTGGCCAAGGCTTCGTACGCAGTCTCTCTGGTATCCTCGCACCTGTATCCACCTTCATCTCCATTTTTTATTGCTCTGAGGAATGTTGGAAATAGTAGGTCTGTTTGCTCGCGAGTTGCTGGGAATTTTTGCCATGTTGATAGGGCTATATCAGCGATATCAATCTCCTCAGGAGATTGTGCTATAAGAGTATATATTTGATCTCGTTCTGACTCTCCTAATAACTCGTAGGCTTGAATTAAATCCGTCAGCGTTTTTTTATATAATTCTTCCCTGTTGTCTAAATCTAGACATTGCTTATAGATTTCTAGAGCTTCTTTTAAGCATTGGCTTTGTTCTTTACAATCGCCTAATAATGCATGTGTCTCAGCTAATGCGGTTAATGTATTCACATACTCCAGACTTTGTGTACCGCAACACTTTCTTTGCAATTCCAAAGTTGCTTGCAGAGTCTGACGCTGGTTAACGAAATCTCCATTTGCACCATATACGTCAGCTAAGCAACCCAATAAATAGGCTCTGGCTCTCTCATTTTTTAATTGTGCTTCAACCGACAAATCCTGCTGGTTTTGTAAATGTTGGGTCAACACTGTGATGTGAGGAGTTAATTGCTGCATGAGATCATAAACATCAGGGTTCGATTTTTCTTGAGGATAGAGGGCACGTATGACCTCGGTGAGCGGCAGCAAGTAGTTCTCTAATACTTCTTCCGAGCTTAATGTGATGCTTTTTCGAATAGCCTCTTGCATAAGACGATGGATCGTTAATGCTTTCTTTTTTACCCCCAACATAGAGTAATTCGCCAACACCATTAATCCATCGTATATCCTTTGCATTGCATATTTCTTTTGTTCTTTTAACTTGTCGTCTGCATCAACTTCTTCGTGCAATTTGTCTTCTTGATAAGCTACCTCAACAAAATCAAATTTATCGGGGTTTGATTCTGACAAGTTATCATCTTCTTGTGCATCCTTTTCTCCCTCTTCACCAAGCTCTTGATCACCCTTTTTTTCATCTGGCTCTGGTACAACCAGTTCTCCATCAGTTTGATGGGTGCCATAATGAGGCTCAAACCATTCCGGAACAATATGCCCTGGTGCAAGAAACGCGCAATAACGTAATAAATTTAATGCGTCAGGATGAGCTGCAATTTTAGCTAGAGACAATTTAAGTGACTTCATAACAGGATTATCGTCACTCGCCATACTTGCCTGTGATTCGCGTAAAAAATCAGCGATTTCATACGCACCTTGTTGGCGCTTTTCTTTAATAAAAGCCAACGCTGTTTTTAATGCTAGTGGTAAATAACCTAACTCTCGCCCTAATGATTCATTCTCTTCTTGTAATTCTTCACGTATATATTCAGCCGCTTCAGCCGGAGTAAACTCAGCAAATTTGATACTCTTAGGCCAATCAACTCCACGATCATCGCGCGAGGTGATAATAATATGTTGTCCTGCTCTGAGAGTTGGTAAATAATCTTTGATGGCTGCAAACTGCTCCACGTTATCAAAAATTAATAAGTAGTTAGAGATATTAGCTAGTTCTCGATGCAATAAGTCTAATACATCCCTGAGTTCCTTACCTTGAGTCTCAATATCTAAATCTTTAGCAAAGGAGTACAAACTATTATGTAGCACAGGCAGATCTGAATCTATGACTCTGACCAAGTCATAGTCGGCTTTATGTGTTTCACCATAGCGAATGGCTACACTGGTCTTACCAAATCCACCCATGCCAGTTATGGCGATGATAGATGGTGTACCTAGCTCGTGTAATTTTGCATGAATATTAGTTAAGAACTCAGTACGTCCAACAAATCGGCCAATGTCTGGAAGATTACTCAACCAATAGTTATACCAATGATGTTCGTAAGGTTTATAACCAGCAGCAAAATTACAAATGGCAGGTATTATCCCTAGTGGATTGACTAAACCCATGAGCATTTTTTGATAAGCATCTTGTTGACTTAAGTCAAGCGGTCGCGCTAAGTAATCGTGTAAAAACTCAGGTATTACCTCTTGAAATTCACCATCAACTACCAATGGTAATAGTTTGTCTTGGTCCCATTTTAAAATAGCGTCTTCTTGAGCCTCGCAAGCTTCTTTAAAACTAGGCGTATTAATAATCACTAAGGCATTAATCGCCTCAAATTGCTGAGCCTCTCCCTCTACTTGAACGTCTAGGTCACAGTCGGTTAAATCCTGCCGTAAGGTAACGGCCAATGCGTCGCCAGCCTTTTCAGACAACATCCCTATCTTTGTTTTTGCAGGTCGGCTTGTCATCAAATCTCGAATATCTTGTTTTAGCACATCCCATTTTTTAGGCGGAGCAGCTTGTAACTGCACCTCATCTTGTTGCGTAGCCCCTAGACGTACTGGCGGCTCTGATGGAGTAAGGTCATACGTTAAAAAGTCAGCTAAATCTAACCAAGGCGACTGTTGAATGTAGCGAATGGCTTTCACTAAGTCTTTAGGAACACCAGCATATTTTGCCACCAATTGTTGTTCTTGAGCAGGATTATCAGCTAAGTAATGATGCACCATCTCCACGGCATTTGCTTCTGATAAAGCAGATAGTCTGATGGCATCAGGAGCGGTGCTTGCCTGTGTCACCAAGAGAATATTCTGCCCTTGGTGCAACGAGCTGGGAGGAAATGTTTTTTGCCAAGGTAGCTCCAGGTTATTGCTATCAATCACCACTAACCAACTGGGTAGTTTTAATAATGTAGCTCTTAATTTTGTTCTAACCACACCTAAATCGTTGGCGAATTCCTTCAACGCTGTTCGCCACCCATGCTCTTCTGACACACGCAGGTAGCGGACAAACCCATACGAGCTGCCAGTTGTCTTAATGTAGCTCATGGCCAACGCACTTTTTCCGACCCCAGGCTCACCACAGAGTACTTTCACGGACTGTGCTGCAAACCCAGTGGCCAATAGGTCTAATGCATCCTTGCGTCCAAACAACGTGGGTACCTCTGGCAGTGCCGTACTCAAATAATGGCGTCGCAATAAGGTTTGATACTCTATGTCTTGCACACTGATTTGACAGGCTTTTGTAATTAACCCTTCTGCTGCCATAAATCCTGTCAGTTGCTTTTGATAGACATCAGACTCCCCTCGCAAATCAATAAACCCCTGTCGGCCTACAAAAGCTTGTAATTCTTTTGGAATAGACGTTTCTGGCGTGCCCGCTTGCAATATAGGGAGCACCATTAATGCAGAACCGCGTTTTTCTACGGAAGCTAACACTTCTTGCACCTCAAACCCAAGCCCACGCTCTTTGTCCGCTTCTTTGAGTCTAGCCACAAACCTAGGATTACAAATAAAGAAAATAACCTGACTGTTGGCAAGTCCTTTGCGCATAGTTTCTTGCAAATTACCGCTCATGTTTTTGATATCAAGAAACACATCTGCAAAGCCTGCATGAAGTAAATCTTCCTGTAACCTAGTAAGCCAAGTTTGGATAAACTCACGTTTATCAGGAGTTGTTTCCCAGGCAAAACTAATAAAGCCACGTAATTTGGGTTTGTCATGCTTTATGAGATATTGTTGAATTTGCGCTAATAAATCTGGCCATCCGGCACTATGATGAGAGGGCATCTTAAATCTCCTGATTTAGCTGTCTACCGGTTCCTTGGGGAACCTTGTTAAAATATACTCTTTATAATATTGGATAACAAGAGTCTAATCCTGGGCATTTTGTTGTATATCTGTTATCATGCCAAAAAAAATATTAAAAGGAATGTAACATGCAAGCAGGCCAATTATTAGCACTGGATGATCTTGAGTTTTTATGTGCCATAGCACAAGGCTATCCAGAAATGTACCATATAATAGGTAAATCTGAAGCTACCCCAGAAGGCCAATCCTACTCTTAAATATAGTGCATGGACACCGCAGATAGCATTATACGATGATTTTTAGTAGAATGGGGTGGTGCAGTAAATCTTGGTTCGAAATACTGATTTTTGCTTAATAAGAGGAAAGATATCTAGTGTATAGCTGAATTGATTATCGAATGATGGTATTAAAAGACGGTGGTTAAATTATGTCGCGATATTTAGATCCAAAAGCGGACGTTACCTTTAAAAAAATATTTGGTGACCATCCAAATCTATTAATAAGCTTTTTAAACGCGGTTCTTCCGTTAGCACCAGATCACCTTATTGTGGAGCTTACATATTTACCTACAGAACAAGTACCTGATATACCTGAGTTCAAGCGCACAATTGCTGATGTAAAATGCACAGATTCCAAAGGACGAGTATTTATTGTAGAGATGCAAATGAACTGGACTGATAGCTTCAAGCAACGTTTGTTATTTGGAGCGAGTCAAGCTTTCATTAAACAGCTAGGTAAAGGTCAAGACTATCATCTATTGCAGCCAGTTTATGGTTTAGGCATAGTTGCAGAAATTTATGAAAAGACTATTCCAGAATGGTATCACCATTATCAATTGGTAAAAAAAGGCACGGCTGATGGAGATATTATTGACCATCTACAGCTCATCTTCATTGAGTTACCTAAATTTCCAGTGCATTCACCAGATGAAAAGAAACTAAGGTTGTTATGGTTACGGTTTTTGCGCGAAATTGATGAAAAAACTACTACGGTATCACAGGAACTGTTAGATGTACCTGAAATTGCACAAGCCATAGAACTCACTGAAGAATCTGCTTATACACCTGCAGAATTATCAGTATATCAATCTTATTGGGATCAAGTTAGTAGAGAGAAAACCTTGATGCATGATAAATATATTGAAGGTAAAGCTGAAGGCAAAGCTGAAACATTAATACAAATTATCAAGTGTAAATTTGAACAGTTGTCTAAAAAAGATGAAACCCATATCATCAATAAACTTCAGCAAGCAAGTGATGTGCAACTAACAAGATGGATTAGCATGATATTAAATGCTACAACTATAGCAGACTTATTTAAATTGCTAGAAGAATAGATTAAAATCGCGGCCTAGACATTAACTATTTGTGATAACTATGACTGTCACAAATAGGATAACTGCATGATTATATTGATGTTTTTATCATTTTAGGCGGCTTGGATCTGCTGATTCATTCTCTGTAAGTCTGAGTAGCTAGACAATTTACTTTCACCACATTCACCGAAAAGCCATCTTTGGCACATTTTGCACGATCTCAATGCTGACTGCGCCACTAAAGCAAAATGTAGTGAATGGTTACTATAAAACTATCGTTAAAAGTTTTAGTGATCACATTCTGGATCCAGTTGCGGAGGGTGCAACAGAATATTCTGCATGCCATTGGCTTCCGCAGACAACAATGCACACCGCCTCTGAATCTAACTTCATTGATTTTTAGCCATTTTTTTGTAATGGTCACACACTAGTACTACTACTACGCCTAATAAGATAAGATCGATGGGGCTCTGCGCATGCAGGTAGTTCAGATGCAGGAATTAAAGCGGCAAGTGGTGATACTGGTGCGGCACCTGCCGGTACCTCTGGAACGTCTGCTGGTAGTGGTACAGATGGAACACGTGGGGCCCGAAAAAATATGGATCGTGCCGGAGCAACAGAAAATATTGGTGCATCAGATACTGGAGCAGGTATAGATACAGGCTCTGTTATCCTGTCGTTTGAAGATGTTATTAAAGGCACCACTCTGGTGCTTCTAAGAAACAAATTAGAATGTGACGCAAAAAAAGTTGCTTGCTTTTCTGATTTGTATTTTGCTTCTGTTTGTCTTTTTTCAATACTTTTTTCAACTATTTTAGCCCGATCTAATAGTTCATGCTTTTTTGTATCATTACCTAAGTCATCGTAAACAGAGGCCAGTTTTTTTAATATTTTGACATATTTTTCATGGTCAGCGCCATAATAGTTTTGTATAATAGTCAAGGTTTTTTCTAAATGCTCACAGGCTTCATTATTATATTTTAACCTGGCTTGCTTATGTTGTTTAGCAGTTTCGCCTTCTTCACTCTGGGCTAATTTTCTATAAGCGCTTGCCATTGTACTTAAGGTTTTGGCACATTTAACATGGTTAGTAGTTCCATATTGTTGCTCTTGAATAGCCAAAACTTTTTTACAATATTCAAGTGCCTTATGCTGTTTTTCACTAGCAAGAAGAAGTTTGCATAATGTCATTACATGGTCCGCATATTTTTCACTATTAGACTCATAAAATTCTTTATACGTTATAAGGTTTTTTTCTATTTCTGTAATACTATCTTTTATAGTGGCAACTGTTTTACGCTGACTCCATAACCAAAAGCCCGCGTTAAACGGTGCAATTATCATCAAAATGCTGGTTGTAGCGACTAATAAAAAAAGTGCAGCTAGTGGAGTGGTTTGACTATAATTCACTCCAGAAGTAACAGAAATAGACGCTGTTGGTGTTTTGCTCAAAGTGCGACCGTATTCTAAAAACTCTACGTCTGACCTAGCACCTACTGCAACAATCCAAGCAAAATAACCAATATACGCAAAAGCAAAATAAAGAGAGACACAGACAATAATATCACGAAAAACGGATGATGATGTTTGTTTCTGAAATACAGATGCTCTTGATATTGCTTCTAAAGCATCTAAATACCACGTGCTTTCAGCACTGCCGTGTTTTTCTTTGATAGTTAAAGATGTCTTCATCTTTGCTATACCCTCTTGCATGAGTGAGTACAATCTAAATCTACTATATTTTGACACAGGATTCCAAAGATTAATTATCCTAATAAAAACCGTGGTCTTGTTATTTATTGATTTTAATTCTTGTTTAGCATGCAACGCAGTACTCTTACCTAACAAGGCCAATGTTTTCGCATACTCTTCATGTTCCATACCATAAAATTGTTTATGAATCCCTAAAGCTTCATCTAATGATTGCCGCATGCTTTTATAATCTTTTAAAGTCTCACTGGCTTGCGCTAAAACATATAAAGCTTGCGCATACTCTGTGCTTTTTGCACTATAATGATGTTTTTTAATTTCCAAGGCTTGTTCTAATACCGTATGTTGTTGTTTATAATTTCCTACCATATTATAAGCATCTGCTAGACACTCCAACAGTGATTCTTGTGCTTGCATGAGTGCGTTCTTGTACTACTGGCTTTCTGGTAACTCTAATACCGCGAAATGCTTTATCAAACTTTCTAGGTGAGGAATTAATTGCTTACGTAATGCAAAAGCATCCGACGTTCTTTCCTTTTTTGGGTATAATGCACATAACGATTTTTGCAGGGGCGCTAAATATTCATTAAACAACCTTTGTGGCTCTATTTCCCCTGTGACTATACTTGGCCGCAAAGTTTCTTGCATTAAGCGATGAATAAATAATTCATAATCCTTAACTGTTAATAAAGAAAAGTTTGCTGTCACGGCTAATCCGGCATAAATGCGTACCATAGCTTTTGCCGGTACTACTTGTCTGCCCTGCATTGTTTGCGATTCTTCTTCTAAACTTACTGATTCTTCTAATAATAACCCTGCATATGCGAACCATTCCGGCGCTATGCGTTCAGGAGCTAAAAAAGCACAATAACGCAAAATTCTTAATGCATCTGGCGATTTTTGCTCAATTTTAGGCAGCGATAACTTAAGACTGGCCTTAACAGCATCATTACCACCCACAGCCACCCCTTCGCTATAATCATGTAAATAATCGTCCATACTATAATGACCTTCTCGACGCTTTTGTCTAATGAAAGCAACCGCGGTGTTTAATGCTAAAGGCAAGTAACCCAGCTCTTTTCCTAATTCATCACTTTCTTCTTTTAATTCATTTCTTAAGTATTCGTTAGATTCTTCGGGGGTGAACACGGTAAACTCAACCTTGTGTGGCCACCCGTTATTATCCCTAGAAGTAACTACAAGGTGTTGGCCAACCCTTGATATAGGGGGCAAATAATCTTTTATATCAGCAAACTTTTCTACATTATCAAAAATTAATAAATAGCGATTAATTTTAGCTAATCTAGCATACAACAATGGCAACACCTCTGTTATTCTTTTGCCTCGTATTTCAATGCATAAATCACTGGCTAATGATACCAAGCTATTTAGTAAAGCCGTGCCTTCCGAATTTATTACCCTGATTAAGTCATAATTATCTTGATATTTATGCCCATACATCAACGCAACACTGCTTTTACCAAAACCACCAGTAGCAGTTATAGCAACTAATTTAGCCTCTTCTGCTCCCTCATTTGGCGCCTCTAATAAACGTTTAATTTCGGCCAAAGTCTGTGTGCGACCAACAAGTCTTGGATCGCGTTCTGGTAAATTGCTAAAACAATAGTTATGCCAATAATGCTCATAGTCATGATAGCCTTCATGAAATCCGCATATTGCTGAAATAATCCCTAAAGGTTCTAGTCCTAGTAATACCTTTTCATAGCCATCTTTGTAATTGGCTATTAAATAAGCAGTTAAAAATTGTGGTACAGCACTGCTAAAATCGCCACTGGCTATCACTGGATACACCGATCTGGCATCACCTTTTAAAGCAGTTATAGCTACCTCTAGTGATTTACTGCAATTGGTCTTAAAATTGGGGGTTGCAACTATAATTAAAGCGTTCATTGGTGGGAATGGAGCGTTTTGGAGCAATCTGGTATGTATGCCGCAATCTTGGGCATCCACTTTAAGCTTCTCGGCAATATCTCGGTCTTGCTCGGTATACAAAATACCCACCGTTAATGCACGTGCCGTAACTAATTGCTTTACTCCAGCTTTTAACACCGGCCATTTTGCCGTAGTAATTGCTTGCTCTAAAACATCCTCATCTCTAATATCTGGTTCGTTCCTAATTTCTTGTTTTGCACGTTGTCTTGTTAATTTTACTGGCTCAGAAGGAACATCTAGCTCATATTTTAAAAATCGCGCCATATTTAACCATGGAGAGATTTTAATATACTTAATTGCTTGTATTAACTCTTGTAGCGAGCCTGAATATTTAATAATTAATTTTTGCTCAGCCTCAGAGTCATGGCTACCTAGATAGTACTTAATAATTTGTGTACGTGCTACATCTAGCAACGGCGCTAAACGTATAACCTTAGGCGATTCAATGATGACATTTTGGACTCTTAGTAAACGTTGTTGATATAATGTATCTTTAAATGTTGGCTCCCAACCTATCCTTACACTGCCGCTATCTATCACTATTAGCCATTTGGTAGGTAAATTTAACAAAGCCTCCCACCACTTGGAGCTGTCAACTTCTAATTCTTCGGCAAAGGCTGTTACTAATTTACCCCACTCTTCTTGTGAACTTACATTTAAATAGCGTACCAATGGGTAATGCCGCTCTTCCGCTCTCGATGGAGGCAAATGTACTTTATTAGCGAAATGCGTTGCCAAAGCACTAGTCCCGACCCCTACTTCTCCAACTAAAAAGCTTAAGCGTTCTTTAGCAATTTGTTGCCCTAACATCTCTAACTCGTCTTCCCGGCCAAATAATTTGGGAGTAATTGGAAGCTCGCTCAAGTAATGTCGGTATAATATTTGCTTATATTCTACTTCTCTCTCTAAATCAAAAACTTTGTCTAGCAAACCTGCTTCACGAAATCCGGTAAGTTTCTTTTTGCTATAAGCACCAGTTAAATCTACTAAAGAAAAATGTTGCAATTCCTGCGGCACTGACGTCTCAAGCGCTCCGCTTTGTAATAGCAGCATGACTTGCAAAGACGGTCTTGATTGTTTTTCATGTAACACGGTATGTACTTCAAAAACTAAATTATTATGCGCATGGTTGGTGATAGCGCTAATGGTTGATAGCTCTTGAATTGATAGCAGTCTATGTGCTGCAGATAATGTCACAATGGCATCGAGCTCTCTAAGTTTGTCTGCCGCCACTTCTATCCGACTCACGCCCCAAGCATTTTTATAATACAACTCTTGGTCAGCAGCATTTTGCATTCTAATATAAGCATTAGTATAGGGGAGCTCTAGTGCTTTGATACTATCTGCAGTTGGTGGTTCTGATATGACCACCAATCCACAATTGCTTGCCTCAGCAAAACGTTCTTTAAATCGCTGATTGCAAATAAAAAAGATTATGCCACTCTGCTGAATATTAGTGCGCATAGTAGTCTTAAGTTCACCATGCATGTTCTTAATGTCCAAAAAGACTTCTTCCAATGCCGCAGTTTGTAAATCTTCTTGTAAAGTCTTAATCCAAGCTTGCAACTCCTTATTACGTTCCATTTGATTATGGCTAGTTAAGTCATTAATAATTTGTAAATCGCGACGTTCTAATAGTTTATGCTGGCAAGAAGTACCTATACTTAAGGCCGCATCTAATTCTTTAAGCTTGTCAGCTTTTTTAGGAGTAATATCAATTAACGGTGCTTGGTTTTCATCTTTATAATAAAGGTAATAGAGCTTTTCTTTGGAATTCACCCTAACCCTAATATAAGCTGCTCTAAATGGAAGCTCTGGGATGTCTTCAAGGGTAGGCGCTTTAACCATAGGCGCCATAACTGCAATCCCATACTTTTCTGCATCCTGTTCCCAAGCGTAACTAACAAAACCGTGCTTGGGGCGCTCAGGGCGAGTGCGACCTAAATAACCTTTTATGCTGGGCAATAAATATTCAATATGGCGTGGCATGTTATATACCTCATTGTTAATGACTGCATAGATAAATGAGTCATTTAAATCTAAAGCTGGTACATTATATTAGTAATATTGGCAGCCACGCAAGACGAAATATGGAGGCTCTTCGCGTCTTTAAACCATAGCATGTAAGTCATTAAAGGCTTCTGCGATAGAAGAGTAATTATGCCAAAAATGTCCTCCTGGCATTCCCTTAGTATCATAGTCAGATTTTAACCAGTATAATACTTGGCTAAGATATTTATATTTATTCTCTTGAGTAATAAATTGAATTTTTGGTTTAGCAGGCATTTATGGCTCCTGTAACGCGCAGCATGGCGTAAACATATCAAATTTTAGTTAAGTGCTATTATTGATAGGGAATGTATATATATCATACATATCCTGTCGTAAAATACAAATTCTAAAAATTTCTAAGAGTCTTAATAAATGACTGCTTTTTGAAATGGACAGAGTAAATTGTTATTTATACGATTAGTTTCAGTATATATTAACCACTGGTAACTATATTGTTTAATAATAATTTCCATATTTTTATCTGACATAAATAGATATCTTTCTCGGATAGATAAATTTTTAACTTTAGTACGTTATTAACTCAGAACCTCAGACGCATCCCTGAAATACTAATATGGGCCACTTGCCATTGCTACTGGTTCTACTCTATCAGTTCTTGTTTCCACTACCGCCACTGTACCACTACTTGAAAAGAATCCCCTAGCTACAGCACCTATAGCAGAGACTCGTAATTGAGTAGTTGCAGTTGCATCTGGTTGAGATGGAATATTACGCGTGGACTTATCTAGTGAAACCAAATCAATTTCTCCTTCAACCCCAACTGCAATCTCAACTTTATTGCGTCGTGCTCTTAAAAACATAGTTGCACTACCACCAATACCAGCACAAATAATAGCTAGTTTTTCTTGTGCTTGCTGATGTTGTTGTAAGCAATCTTTATATAGTGTATGTTTTTTACCATATTCTTTTTTAATAATAGCCAAGGCTTTGTTAATATAAGATATGGATGTTTCTATGCTACCAATGTTGACATAATATTTAGATAAAAGCACTAGAGTTTGTGCATATTCTATGTGTTGCGCACCATAAGTTACTTTCTTAATCTTTAAAGCCTGTTCTAAAGCACTTAATTGTTTAGCACTATTATCTGATTGACCATACAAAGAAGCTAAGGCTTCTTTAGCAGCAGCTTTAAGTTGTGGATCAATACTTCTAGAAGCAATTAATAATCTTTTTAATACCTTATTTTTTTGTTCAGGTGAAAACGTAAGCGTAGCTAGCGCTTTGCAAGCAAATTGTCCATTTTCTTCATCTTTAATGTCCCCCAACAGTATGGGAAATATTTTATCTTTTTGTTCAGATGAGAACTCAAGTTCGCTCAAAGCTTTGTAAGCAGATTGTCGGACATCTCGCTCTTCATCTGTAATAGTCACTAGCAAAGCTGATAACACTCTCTCTGTTTGTTCCAGTGACCATTTGCAACTACCCAAAGCTGCACAAGTAGCATGTCTGACATACTGGTCTGCATCTTTAGTAGCTTCAAGCAGAGCAGATAATACTTGGTCTTTTTGTTCCAGTGACCATTCGCAACCACCCAAAGCTACGCAAGTATCATGTCTGATAGATTCGTTTTCATCTTTAATGGTTTCGAGCAAAGCAGATAACACTGGAGTTTTTTGTTCGGGTGATAATTTAACTTTGGTTAACGCTATATAAGCAGATTCTCTGATTCTACAATCTGTATCTTTAGTAGCCTCGAGCAAAACGGATAATACACTCCCTGTTTGTTCTGGTAAGCACTCGAGCTCACCTAGAACACGGTATGCCAATTCTCTGACTTCCCATTCTTTATCTTTACTAGCATCAAGCAAAACTGGTACTATTTTTTCTTTTTGTTCAGGCAAAAGCTCAAATACTGATACAGCTTGGATCGCACCACATTTAGTGGTCTCAAATAGCAGAGGCGGGATAGTCCCAAGTAAAGCAGTTAATACTTGGTCTTTTTGTTCAGGTGAAAAAGTAAGTTCACTCAGGGCGGTACACGCAGATTGTACGACATATCCATACTGATCATTAATGGCTTCGAGCAGAGCAGGTAGCACCCATCCTGTTTGTTCTGGTGAGAGCTCAAGTTTGCTCAGAGCTGTCCAGACATATTGTCTTACATGGCTGTCTTCATCTTTAATAGCTTTGAGCAAAACAGGAAACACCTTGTCATTTTGTTCGGGCGAAAACTTAAGCGCGCCCAATGCCTTATATGCAGTTTGTTTGACGCCTGCGTCTTTATCTTGAGTGGCAGCTAACAGATCGGATAATACTTTGTCTGCGGGTAAGCACTGGAGTTTATCCAGAACTTTATAAACAGCTTGCCCGATATCTCCGTATTTATTTTTTTTAATAGCTTCGATCAAAATGGGTAACACTCTGCCTTTTTGTTCGGGGAAGAACTTGAATCTACCAAGAATATCGTAAATAGATTTCCTGAGATCTATGTCCTTATCTTTAGTAGCTTCGAACAGAGCAGATAATATTTGGTCTTTTTGTTCCAGTGAACACTGAAATTTGCCCAAAACTTCGTAAGCAACTAATCGGACATCTCTGTCTTCATCTTTAGTAGCTTCTAGCAGAGCGGATAATACTTGGTCTTTTTGTTCGAGCAAGCATTCAAATACACCCAGTACTATGCAGACATTTCGTCTGACTTCTTCATCTTTAGTAGCTTCAAGCAGAACGGATAACACTTGGCCTTTTTGTTCTGGCGAACACTGGAAGCTGCCCAGAATTTCGTAAATAGATTTTCTGACATACTTGTCTTCATCTTTAGTAGCTTCAAGCAGAGCAGATAATACTTGGTTTTTTTGTTCGAGCGAGCACTCAAGTACACCCAGAGCTTTGTATGCATATAGTCTGACCTCTTCATCCTTAGTCCCTTCAAGCAAAGTAGATAACACTTGGCCTTTTTGTTCTGGCGAACACTGGAAGCTGCCCAGAATTTCGTAAATAGATTCTCTGACATATTTGTCTTCATCTTTAGTAGCTTCAAGCAGAGCAGATAACACTTGGTCTTTTTGTTCGAGCGAGCACTCAAGTATACCCAGAGCTTTGTATGCATATAGTCTGACCTCTTCATCCTTAGTCCCTTCAAGCAAAGTAGATAACACTTGCTCTTTTTGTTCAAGCGAGCACTCAAGTATAGCCAGAGCTTTGTATGCATATAGTCTGACCTCTTCATCCTTAGTCCCTTCAAGCAAAGTAGATAACACTTGCTCTTTTTGTTCACAGGAGCACTTAAGTCCACCCAGAGCTTTGTAAGCAAATTCTCTAACTTCATAGTGTTCATCCTTAGAGGCCTCGAACAGCGCGGGGAAGACTCTATTGTTTTGTTCTGGTGATAATTCAAGCTCAGTTAGAGTTTTGTAAGCAGATTCTATGACAATTTGGTACCTATGTTTAATGGCTTCTAGCAAAGCGAGGAATAGTTTGTCTTTTTGTTCGAGTGATAACTCGAGTTTCCTCAGAGCTTCGTGAGCTGATTCTACTACATTTCCACTGTTATCTTTAATGTATTTGAGCATGGCAGTGAACACTTGATCTTTTTGTTCGAGTGATAGCTCAAGTGCCATTAAATCTATGCAAGCATTTTGCCTTACTTCCCAATATTTGTTTTGACCTTGACTAGCCTCGAGCAGAATGGGGAATACTTTGTCTTTTTGTTCTGGCGAATACTTGAGCCTGCCCAGAGCTTTGTAAGCAAATTGTACGCTATCTTTATCTTTAATTATTCCGAGCAAAGTGAGGAAGAGTTTTTCTTTTTGTGCAAGTGAGAACTCGAGTGCGCGTAGAGCTGTGCACGCATAACCTCCTACATCTTCGTTTTTAGTAGCCTCAAGCAGAGTAATTAATATTTTGTCTTTTTGTTCGAATGATAATTCGAATCTACTAAGAGCTTTGTAAGCAGATTGACTCACATATTTATCTTCATCTTTAGTAGCTTGGAGCAAATCGGGTAACACTTTATTTTTTTGTTCGGGCGAACAATCAAATACACCCAAAGCTGTGCAGGCACATTTTCTGATATCTGCATCTTCATCTTTAGTGGCTTCTAGTAGAGCAAGTAATATTTGATCCTTTTGTTCGGGCAAGCACTCAAGCATGCCCAAAGTTTCGTAAGCATCCCGTCTGACATATTTGTCTTGATCTTTAGCGGTTTCAAGCAGAGCAGAGATAACTTGGGCTTTTTGTATCATTGAGCACTCGAATCCGCTTAGAGCTTTGTAAGCAACTTGTCTGACCTCCTCATCTTTAATAGCTTCGAGCAGCACAGATAATACTTGGTCTTTTTGTGCTGATGAGCACTGGAGGTTGCCCAGAATTTCGAAGGCAGATTTTCTGGCGTCACTGTTTTTATCTTTAATGGCCTCTAGTAAAGCAGATACCACTCGGTCATTTTGTTCCATGGATAACTCGAGTCCACCCAGCGTTTTGTAAGCAGATTCACTGACATCTGCATCTTCAGTAGCCTCTAGCAGAGCGGTTAGCACTTGGTCTTTTTGTGCGGGTGGGCACTCCAGTGTAGCTAGAGCGATGCAAGCAGATTCCCTGACCTTGCTGTCTTCATCTTTCGTAGCCTCGAGCAGAGCAGACATTACTATCCCTATTTGTTCAGGAAAGAGTAAAAATTCGGCTAGAACTTGGTAAACAAATTTTCTCATGTTTGGATTTTTATCCTTAGTCGCCTGAATCAAAGCTGAGAACACCATTCCTTGACTAATATGAGACTCCTCTGTATTAACGGTACTATCAAGTCTTTCTTGCTCTTGCATAAAATGCACTTTATTTAACGCTTCTAAAGCAATCTTATCCCCACCAGTAGCTGCTATTGACAGCATGGGCAACACTTGATCTATTTGTTCATATTTAAAAGACAATTTTTTTAAAACGACTGAAACTCCGTTGCTTATGTCCCAACAATGGTTAAGTAACGTAATGGGCCGCGCTAATCGTATTGCATATGCTAATGGCTCATCTCCATCTGCTTCTGCTTCTGCTTCTGCTTCTGCTTCTATATATGGTCGTAGTTCCATACGTGGTAATAGTTCTTTTACCTCTTCTTTTTCGAGTGACATGATTGGTAATGTTTCTTCTACTTCAACTACTGCTTCTTCTTCGAGTAACCTAAGTGGTAATGGTTCTTCTTGATTGTGTGCTTCTAGTGAGGCCGGATTGACGATAGTTGATTCTACCGGAATTGGCAGCAAAACTGAGTCTGTACTTACCGAGTCACTTGTTAATATAGCAGAATCACCTGGTAAGACTAATAATTTATCTTCTTCTTCCACAGTATCACCTGCAGCACACTCTTCATTCTGTAGTTGTTTTTCATCCTCATCCTCATCTTCATCCCCACCTTCATGAAGCAGGCGTGACTTAGCTAAAGCTAGTAAAGTATCAGAATAAGTAATACCATAGCGATCATATTTAGTAGTCGCACGCTTATTGGCTACTAATAACGCCGATAAAACGTTAATGACTTGTTCTGTAGTAAAGTTAAATTTATGCAAAGCTTTTCTAGCAGCTTTTCTAGCACTTTCGCTGTAAATATTTTCGTGACTTTCCTTATAGCTTGTACCTAAGCCAGTTAAAGATCTTGTTGCCAACAATAATACCATCCAAACTTTTTCTAGTTGTTCTGAAGTGTAGTTTAGAGCACTTAATGCCATTATAGCGCTGCTTCTAACATCTGGATCATCATTTTCACTATTTTTTAATAATACAGGCACAACTTGATCCACGTGTTCTGGGTTCTTGGATAATTTCCCTAAAGCCATTATAACGCTACTTTTGAGATACCAATTTCCCTTATCAACCGCAGTAAATAATGCTGATAAGGTTTGGTCTATTTGCTCTGTAGTAAGATGTAATGTATCTAAAGTAGTTAATATACTCTGCATCAAAACATGATGTTTAATATTTTGCTCTTTATCTTGGATAGCATCTAATAGTACAAGCAAGTATTGCTCTACTTGGTCGGTAGTGAGTGGTAATTTAGCTAAACCTCTTATAGCACTAATTCTAACGTCCCAGTCTTCACTCTTGCTAGCAGTTAATAGGGTTGCTACAACTTGTTCTATTTGTGCTGCAGTAACTAAGTGTAAAGTACTTAAGCCTATTGTAGCGCTATTTCTAACCTCCCAATCTTTATCTTGAACAGCAGCAGTTACTAATATTTGCAAAACTTGCTCGGTTTGATCAACGTTCAATGGTGCTTTGCTTAAAACCACGATGGCGTTATTTCGCATATTCCAATAATTGTTTTTAGTTGCAGCTAATAATATCGGGAAAATTTGTTCCATTTGTTCTGGTGCAATAGAGATCTTATGTAAAGCTTCTTTAATATCATTATTAATCTCTAAATCATTATGGTTGCTTATTGATAATAATAGCGACAAGACACGCTTTACTTGATTTGATTCTAAAGTTTCTATGGAATCTATAATTGTGCGGATCTCATCTAAAGAAATCTGATCATATGCTTGCGGAGCTGGTTCCTGCTCCAGCATACGAATTTCGTCCAGCCTTGCCTGCTGCTCGGATACTACCACTGCAAGTGGATTACCCTCTTCTACACCCTGCTCTATATCTTCTTCTATTATACACTCTGCTATGCATGGAGCGCATTCATCCATAGCCAACGCGCGGGCTTCCCCATCCCTTAAAGGTGCGCGAAAACTTGCACATTGTGCTTCTGTTTGTTTTATTAATAAGGTTAATAAAATGTCTAATATACGTTTCGTATGTTGATGCGTTGCTCCGTAAAAATTTTGATAGATTTTTACAACCCCATTTAACAATTGAATACTTTGATCCAAATTATTATGATCATCGTGATCAACAGTAAATTTTGTTTCTGCTAAAACAGCTATAGTCTTTGCATATTGCACATGTTTATCACCATATACTCTAGCTTGAACACGCAAAACAACTTTTAGCGAATCTTGAACTTCTCCTATTCCATCAACAAAAATTAAACCGGATTTAATATGCAGTTTAGCAATAGCACGTAGTGTATTTGCATATTCTATATGTTCTTCTCCATATATCTTTTTTTTAATACTTAACGCTTGCTCTAAGAAAAGTTTCCCTTTTTCATAGTCTGTTTCTTCCAAATACGCACTACCAAGACTACGCAAGCACGTACCAACTGTATCATGTTCTGCTCCATAATGTTCTTTATAGCGAGTTAAAACTCCTTCTAATATCTGTATTTTCTGCGCATGATTTCCTTGTGAGCCATAAGCATTAGCCAATTCATACAAAATTAGAGCGCATTCAATGTGCGCGGCGCCATAATGCTGTTCTTTAATAGTTAATGCTTCTTCTAAAAGCTGTTGTTTCTTTGCATAATCACCAAGTGAGCCATAAGTAATAGCTAACTCATATGTAACTTCTGCGTATTGTACATGTCTACATCCGTAGTGTTTTTGACATATTGCCAAGGCTTTTTGTAAAACCCCTAATTGCTTTTTATATTGGCCTACAAATCCATAAGCATCGCCCAAATTAGTCAGAGCACGGGCGTATTGCAAATGTTCAGAACCATAATGAGCTTTAAAAATCTTGGCTACTTCTCGGCCTAATCTTAAATGTTGTTGGTATTTACCCAATTTTCCTAGCACTTCTGCTAAATTATATAAGGTTTTAGCATATTCCACATGTTCGACTCCATAATACGCTCTCTTAATAAACAGTGCCTGATGTAGAAGCTCACGCTTTTGCTGATATTCACCCAAATCACCATGAGTATTAGCTAAATTTACTAGCGTTATCGCATATTGTATGCTTCCATTGCCACAACACTTTTCATTTATTAGTAATGCCTGTATTAACAACTCACGTTTTTTTACATAATCGCCCAAAGCACCATAGGCAATGGCTAAATTTACCAAAGTTTTAGAGTATTCTTTATGCTCTGAACCATAATGTTTGTCTTTAATAGCAAGTGCTTCTTGTAGTAGTTGCTGTTGCTGTTCATAGCTACCTAACTCATGGTAAGCATCCGCAGCAATATCTAGCAACAACGCTTGTGCAAGATCATTATCTTGCTGCATATTTGTTGATAAACCCATTAATTTCTGCAAATGCGACCTTAACTTCAATATATGAGGAAGTAATTTTCTAGCCAATTCATAATCGTCAACACTGGATTTTTCTACTGGGTAGATTTCTATTAATACGGCTTGTAATGGCAGTAAATACTCATTAAACAATTCTTCCGAGCTTGAGCCCATGCTTGTGTACACTGCTGCTTGCATTAAACGGTGTATAGTTAGTTCTTTATTTTTGACCCCTAACATTGAATAATTTGTTAATATTGTCAGGCCATCACATACCCTTTGCATTTCATGCTTTTTATCGTCGTGTCGCATTGATTCTACAGAAGTACCATCTACGTGTAGTTCGCTGACTTCAGCCGATTTTATGTGGAGTTGCCATAGGGTAGTATTAGTAAACCAGGTTGGCATAATGTGTTCTGGTGCAAGAAAAGCACAGCACCTTAAAAACCTTAAGGCATCATCAGATTCACTTGCAATTTTTGGCAAGGATAATTTAAGTGACTTTATGACTGGATTATCGTCGCTTGCAGTCATTCGCTGTGTTTCACTCAGATATTCGGCTATATTGTAGTGGCTTTGTTGGCGTTTTTCTTTAATAAAAGCTGCAGCCGTATGCAATGCCAAGGGCAAAAAGTCTAATGCGCTGCTTAATTCATCACTTACCTCTTGTAACTCCTCCCATAAATACTCTGCCGCTTCTGCTGGCGTAAATTTATCTAGTTCTACTTGCTGAGGCCAATCCTCACTATTGTTATCACGAGAAGTGATTATGATATGCTGTTCTTCATTCTGCAGCACTGGCAAATATTCTTTGATAGTTGCAAAAGTCTCTACGTTATCAAAAATTAACAAATATCTTGGTATCGACGTTAATTCATTACTTAATAATGGCAATATATCACTTAATTTTTTGCCGTTTATATCTATACCAAAATCTTTAGCAAAAGAAAACAAACTGTTAACTAATGCGGGCCCTTCAGAAGCAATAACTCGCACAAGATCATAATTCGCTTGATGTTGTTCACCATACTTAATAGCTACAGTAGTTTTGCCAAAGCCACCCATACCAGTTATGGCTACTATTGTTGGCTTTGTTTCCTGATGCAATGCAGCATAAATTTTTTCTAAAAACTCACCACGCCCCACAAACCTGCCAATATCCGGTAAATTACTTAACCAATAATTATACCAGTGATGTTCGTATTCTTTATCGCCAGATTTAAATCCGCAAATAGCCGGAACCACCCCTAAAGGACTTACTAAACCCATCAGCATTTTTTGATATGCTGCTTCTTGCGCTAACTCAAGCGGTCGAGCTAAATAATCTTTATACAAAAATTCTGGCAATGCAGCTGCAAAACCGCCATCAACCACTAAGGGCAATAAAGCCACCTCTCTGGCAGCCACTTCTTTAATGATTTTTTCTTGTGCAGTACAACTATCTTTAAAACTTGGGGTATTAATGAGAATTAAAGATTTAATATCTGTAAACTCCTGAGCATCATGCTCTACTTGCACCTCTATGCCGCAATCTTTTAAATCACCTCTTAACTTTTCCAGCAATTCACCATCAGCAATTTCGACTAAAATTCCTACCTTAATCGCTTTAGAACTTTTAGCAAGTAACTCTTGAATATTTTTCTTTAATACATCCCATTTTTTAGATGGTACTGGTTGTAATTTAATCTCAGCATCATCCTTAATGGCTGCGCTTCTGCGTACCCTTGGTTCGGATGGTGTTAACTCATATTGTAAAAAATCTCTCAAATCTAACCATGGGGAACATTTTATATAGCGAATTGCTTTAATCAACTCTTTAATAGATCCATCATATCTTTCTACCAGCTGTTGTTCTTGCTGGTCATGGGTAATTAAATAATGCCGAACAATTTCTAAAGCTATATCTGCTGATAATGGCGGCAAATTAATAGCGTCATCTGCTGCTGCATCAGAACTTTTAACCAAGAGTAAATTTTGCTTTTTACCTAAGGCATCTTGATTAAAAACTTCTTCCCAAGGAATCGGCACATCATTACTATCAACCATCACAAGCCAACTCGGTAATTTTAATAAAGTTGAACCTAATTCCTCTTTATTAATACCTAAATCATGAGCAAATGCTTCTAATGCATCTACCCAATCATGGGCTTTCGCAATCTTCAAATAACGCACGAAGCTATAAGAACCGCTGACTCTATTGGCATATTCAATTGCCAAGGAACTTTTACCAACTTCAGAATTACCAAAGAGCACACTAACGGATTGTGTATTAAAACCACTATCTAATTCCTCCAATTTGTCCTCACGGCCAAACAAGATTAACTCTTGCGATGGTGTATTACTAACATAATAACGTTGTAAAATGCTTTGGTACTCTTCGTCACTTTCGGTAATTTTATAAATCTTAGGTATTAGCGCTTTGTCCGTAGGCTCTGTTATAAATCCAGTAAGCCTTTTTTGATAGTCATCAGGCTCTCTAAAATCTATATAACCATTTTGGGAAACAAATTGCTGTAATTCTGCAGGGATAGAAGTTTCTACTGTACCAGCTTGTAATATAGGTAATACCATCAACTTAGAATCTCGCACTTTAGCTGCGGCCACTACTTCTTGCACCTCAAAACCTAACCCGCGCTCCTTGTCCGCTTCTTTCAATCGTGCCACAAATCGAGGATTGCAAATAAAAAATATAACATTGCTATTTTTAAGACCGTCGCGCATAGTATCTTGCAAATTACCAGTCATATTTTTTATATCAAGAAAAACTTGTGCAAAAGCCGAACGCTCTAAATCCTCCTGTAAAGTCTTAAGCCACGCCTGCAATACTGCATTTTTTGCTGGCTCTTTTTCCCAAGCAAAACTAATAAACCCGCGCAGTTTGGGTTTATTATGCAGTGTGAGATATTGTTGAATTTGGGTTAATAAGTCTCGCCATCCTGCGGTATGATGAGAGGGCATCATAATCTCCTGAGTTATACCTTGGGAAAATTTTTAAAATTCATTTGTAAATAATAAAATTGGGCAAATTATTATAGCTCTGTTATTATGCAAAAAAAATACCTAAAAGGAACTAAATATGCGAGCTAGCGAATTATTACGTCTAGATGATCTAGAGTTTTTACGCGCTGTGGCCCAACGCTACCCGGAAATGTATCATTTAATAGGCAAAGCCGAAGCCACTCCAGAAGGTAATCCCATTCTTAAAGAAAGTGCATGGACATATCAGGTCTTTCCGCACACTGATGTTGAACCCACAGCAATAGAAGCAGAACGTACTTTGGTAAGCTTATTATGCTTTAAATGGGTGCTAACTAATCAATATGAGAAATTCACAGGAGTACAAGAGGCTAAAGTACGTTTGACTCGCGCTTCTTTTGCAGCCCTCCATGGGTACACAGAACGCGTTGCCGCCAGAACAGAAGAAACATTAGAATTTTGCTTGTACTCCATAGCTTGTAATGACTTAGGTAAAACACAATTCTGCATCACGGAACATGGTAAAAGGATTAAGCTTTCTGCTGCAGATCACGATCTATTACTATTTGAGCTACTGCAACAGGCACCAGACTTATTTCCGGCCTTTCGCAAACGCTTAACGCCCGCGCTACAAGAAATCTATATTAAAGGACTAGGTGCCAATTTAAACTTAGGGCAAATGGTACAAGGTGAAAATTTTGCATGCAACCTATTAGCAATGCAAGCGCTAGACCCCAACAGCCGAGAACTACGTTTAGTATGCGAACTGTTTGACTTTGCTGGAATTCTCGGCCATGTTAATGCATCTGGATCTTTGATTATGACCGAAGAGAATTATGTTGCCTATAGCAAGGCCATCGTTGAATTAATGACCGAGCCTAAAGAATATGCCTATCAACGCTATATTATACAAAGAGGAGCTCTGGTCGGCATTGATGTCACAACACCACAAGGATTTGCAAAAGCGCGGCTAGCTACTTTAGCACGTGCTTTTACTCCTGATATAGGAGCAATGATTCAAGTGGTGTGGGATACATTAAGTCTGGATACACAAACTCTTCTGACAAGAGAATTAAACATTACTGGTTGTGACGGAGAACGAGGAATTTTACTTTACTACGCGCCAGCTGTTATTGCCAATGCTACCAAAGGGCATGGAGGTGATTTTACAGCTGGTCTTAGTTACGCTTTGCATGTACTGGCGGATGTATACAGAGCTACACGCGCTACAGCATGTCCTGGTGATGGAGTCATCACAGTTAATGTATCAGCTTTAGCTAAAGAAGCTCTACAAGTTTCTGAAGAAGTGAGTAAATGTAGGATGACAGCAGCATGCCATTAATTCCTAGTGCTTGGAATGAATTATTAAAAGAGTGCGCAGCCTATTTAAATAGCAAGTACCAAGCTACAGATTTTATACTTCCAAAACATGGTTTTATTAGCTATGCTTGGTATCCAGACACACTAGCTAATAGAGCCTTGCAGGCTTGGCTACAAAAATTACATGATGATTTAGTAACGAGTGGTTTAGAAAAAGTCTTTTTAGATATTCGCAAGATGGACGCGGATATGGAGAAAGCTATGCGCGAGAATATTGAACATAGCGATGCGATATTTTTTATTTGTAATGAGCAATTTAAAAAGCGCTTTCAAGAGCCTAAGAAAACAAATTTATGGTTTGAAGTCGACCATGTTTTACGTACAGCTACTGCACGCAGCAACTTGCAGATTTTTTCTTTATTAAAAAGTGATAGTAAAGAAAAGGCATTATTACCAGAACTACAAGATACTCCTTTGTTAGATTTTCGTGATGATGTAAGGTATCAAAAACTGCTAACTGGGTTTCGTGATATAGCTGGGTTATTACAGCAGATGCACAAGATCCCTGCCACTGATCCCATATATCAACAAATTTTATATAAACATTATGTTACGCACATTCCTCGCATTCCTAAGAAATTTTTTGGTCGTGAAGCAGCATTAGACATGTTAATAAACCGTGTGGCACAAAATGTAGTGAGTATTGTGACTGGTACACCAGGTGTTGGCAAAAGCGCATTAGTGCTGAATGCAGTAGATCGTGTACGCACTCTGTATTCATTTGTGCGTTATTTAAATTTACAGGAACAAAATTGGGATAGTCTATTAGCACAGTTTGCCTCTGATCTGGATACTAGCCCAGCGCAATTAGGCGAAGTATTAGGAGGGATAACATCCTGGTTAATCCTTATCGATAGTTGTAACGCTAGTGTACCTTGGATGACTACTTTTCCAATAGGTGTATTGCAGCAACAGCGTATTATCCTCATTCAGAACGAACCTGTTGCTGAAGCATTAGTTGTACCATCATTACCGCATCGATTCATATTGGATTGGCTACGCAGTGAAGTGCCAGAATTTCGACGTAATGAAGAGAGCGAATTTGCATTGGTGAACTATGCTGTTGGACGTCCAAGACAAGTGGCGCAAACCATCACCACTTTAGTAACTACTCCAAGCCTTGATTTGCCGAGTTTTTTTAAATATGGCTATGATTCTACATTGCCACAGTCCATACCTGTGCGTAGACAAGCTATAATCTCAAGTGCAGTGTCATATAAGCCACATGAATTGCATCAAGATATATCTAAAAAGTGGAGTATCTTCAAAGCTCAAGTTAAGGCTTTGTTTATGGCGCGAACTACCCAATTGCACAGCGTCATACTATTCCACTCAGATGATGCATCTCTAGCCACAATCATAAAGACAGATTTAAATGATTGTCGAGTAGAAGTGGCTCTTTGTGATATGTATCAAGAAATTCCTCTTTGTCAAGCCTTAATTATTATTGCAACTCCAAGTTTTAAAGCAAATTGCAGTGCAAAAGTAGAGTGGGGTATACAGGCAGCTGCACAGAAAGTAAAGTTGCTGCCAATTATCATGAAAGGTGATTTTGGTACAGCAGTTCCTAGTTTTTTGGGTAAACATTTGGTGCGCCAAGTACATTGTGATGGAGATTTGGAGCAATATAGTCAAGCGATGGCAGGATTAGTCAATCCTTTAGGAGTCATTCCTTCTTTAGGCGAGTTCGCAGAATGTGCAGATTATGCACGTTTGTGGTCACGCTATCGCCTCAGTAACGTGCCACCCTTGACACCAACAAGCTTTACGACCCGTGCAGAGTTAACTACACTGACTAGTCTTGCAGAGCAATATACAGTTGTTGCAATAACAGGGATGGCCGGCTGTGGCAAAAGTACTTTAGCTTGGCTCTATGCGGAACAGCAAAAACAACATTTTGATTTTATCCGCATCTTGAATTGCGATCATGGACTTGAAACAAGCTTATTATCTTTTGCAGCCGAGATGTCGCTCAAAGCAGATTTAGCAAACTTATGGGTAGCATTAGGCAATAAAAATTATTTATTAATTTTAGATAACTTAGATACTCATGAATCTATGGCACTTTTCCCGCCATTAATGTTGGAGAAAGCGCGGATAATTATTACAACGCGTTCAGAGCTTGGTTGGCCACAGAAAATAGAGCTCAAGGCATTCAGTGCAGAAGAGACACAACAATATTTACAAAAAGAGTTACCAGAAGACACGAAGAATAATATGGAGCTATGGCGCATGTCAGGTGGTCTGCCATTAGCGTTAACAGCGGCAATTACAGCAATTAAGCAACGCCACCTAGAAGGCGGCTATACCATATCTGATTATTTAGAAGAGTATCATCATAAAAAAGCTGGGGTCAGACATAACCCGTTGCAAGGTTCATTAGCATTAGCCTTACCACACTTGACTCAGTCACCTGATGCCGAGAGACTCTTAGATTTATGCGCGTGTTTAAGTACAGAGCCAATGCCAACCATTTTTTTTACTCACCATCAATTACTCCATAGTATGCCGCGTGTTTATAATGCTTTGCAAAAGTTAACAGAATATTCTTTAGTCACAGTGCAAGAGCGGTTGTTAACGATGAATGCCCTGATGCAAGAAGCCGTACAAAATCGTTTAGAACGCTCCGATCGGTTAGCTTTGCTGAGTGCATTGCAGTCAGCCATCATAGATTTCTATTGTACTAATAGAGAACAGTTTAAGGCAAGAGAGTTACAACAACTTTTGGCGCATATCTTCCGGGTCATCGAGCAAATACAAGTATTACCTAGTACATATGGTCTTACTGAAGCTAAGAACTGCTTATGGCAACAAGCAGCTGATATACATACTAGACTAGGCGAATACCAGGCGGCAGAGAAAATTTGGCTTGATGTACTCTCAACCAAACAAATCCAGCATGGAGTATGGCATCCTGAGTATGCAACAGTGCTATTATCATTAGCCCATGTTTATAGTCAGACACAAGATTACGCCCAAGCTCTTAAATTGTTAGAACAAGCGGAGAAGATTTTAAAAAAGAGTAGTGATGATTCTGTTGCGTACGCAAACGTTTTATATCATCTAAGTGAACATTATAGCACCCTAGGTAATTATGACAAACAATTTGAATTTCTAACAACAGCATCTGCTGTGATAAAACAAAGCACTGGAGCGGATGAACAAGTTGAAATAATAGACGAAGCTTTACAGGTCGCACGCAATAATCTAGGTGAGATAGTTAAGACGCCTAAGATTGCGCAACAATATGGCTATCACATTAAACTTGTTCCGCAAGATAGATTAAGTTTATGGCGCGCAATTGCCGATCAATTAAAAGTATTAGGTATACGCCCTAATGGACAAAATTATACGTCGACTGATCGGTCGTATCGAAATTTACCGGTGCCATGGGTGGCAATAGATCAAGTAGACAACATTGATTTGGCTTTACAAGCATTAGTGCGTGCATTAAATAGGACTATAGTCATCATTCCAGATCATGGTGGCGAACTGATAATAAGGCATGCTTCAGCAGAAACGCAAGCCCCCATTGTATTATGGCAAGTAACCTTGAGTCGACGGGGAGTATATTATCAATCCCTACATCGTGACTCAAGTTTAACCCCAGAACGGGATTTAACTCTGCTATTAGCACCAGAGAAAAGTCACGCAAGTACTCCTACTACGCTGAGTGCACAATCCATATCAACTCAAATCCAAGAATTAAGTCCCATGAGACTATTATTACAAACTGCTACTTGTCGTCACATGTTAGCACTTGAGGATATAAACTTCTTACGAACCTTGGTGATACGGTACGTGGAAGCAAGCTACTTAGCTGGTAAAGCAGAAGCACCGCCTGGTAAACCATCAGTAATTAATCGAGAAACAACATTAGCTAATAAAGTTTTTGATATTCCAGTAGATCCAGGAGCAATCGAGGCAGATCGCACGTTTTTAGGGCTTTTATCTTTTAAATGGGTGCTAAATGATCGCTATGATTTATTCACTGCATCACAAACCAACCCTAAGACTAAGTTATCACCAGCATCATTCCAGCGCTTACGTGCTTATGCACAACAAATTACAACCACTGAAGAAGATTTAGAGTATTGCTTATATTCATTAATGTGTAGTGACTTAGGCAAGACTGCATTTTTTATCCAAGAGCATGAGCGCATCATGGGTAAGAAAGAAGATGATCATGACCGTTTGCTATTTAACTTACTCACTCACAGACGCGATCTTTTCCCAGGGTTGCGATTACTTAGCTCTCAGCTACAAGCAAATTATATCGAAGGATTTAATACTAATTTCAATTTAGGACAATTGGTACAAGGAGAGAATCTTCCTGTAAACTTGAGTTTAATACAGACAAGTATAAGTGATAAAAGTCGTAAGATGCGTTTAGGATGTGAGCTTTTTGAATTTGCTAGTGTGTTAGAAAGCAAGCAGGGTGTCTTAGGTGGATGCCCAATAATGACAGAAGAAAATTACATATCCTATATTACAGCCATTGAAGAATTAATGACTCCGCCATTAGAGCAAGCCTATCAGCGTTATATTCGTCGCCGTGGCGAACTAGTTGGTATTGATGCCACCACACCCACAGGGTTTGCACAAGGGCGCATTGCAGCATTATCCAGGGCATTTCGGCATGAAGAAGGACGAATAATTAAGACAGTGTGGATGGAGTTAGATAAAACCACACGTGATACCTTACTTGAGGAATTAACCGTTACTGGCTTAGATACAAAACCGGGTATTCTATTGTATTATGCTCCAGCACTACTAGCTAATGCTGTGAAAGCAACTGGTGATTATCCCACTGGATTACAGCATGGACTACGTAAATTGGCAGACATTTATCGCCGTGAAAGAGAAAAAGATCCTATTGAGGCTATAGTCAATGTTAGCGCAGATGCTAGTGAAATGTTAAAGCTTGCAAAGCTTACGAAACAAGTACCAGAGAGTCCAGTATGGCATCAATTTTTAAGCAAGATAGCAGCATATCTGGCAAGATCGCCAGAGCGCCCCAAACGGATGCTCTTTCGTTATTTTCCCTTTCCAGATCCAGATGAACAGGCTGCTTTAATGGCATGGATTGGACGAATTACGAAAGATTTAAACCAACTGGGATTAGAAAAACTGGATGACATAACCAAGGCTAACATAGTGTTTTGGGTATGTAATCCGCATCTTAAAAGCGCTATTGCTACTATCAGCCCAGATGACGTACAACATAAATTGGTACAAGAATTGGAAGTAATATCTCATAGAGAGCCACAGCCTGCCATCATTGCTTTATTACAAGCAGGCAATATTGATACGTCTATTCCTGAAGCTTTACAGTGTTATCCGGTTATCTCTTTAACTGAGCAACGCTATCAGAGAAGATTCACTGGGTTTCGAGAAGCAGGATTACTGCCATTACTTTTTCATATGCAAAAAGACAAAGGTTATGAGAAGATTTTGTATGAGCATTATGTGCAACATCTTCCATACATACCAAGATTGTGGGGAAGAGCAACAGAACTTGATGCATTAGGTAAGCAAGTACATGAACACCGCTTGAGTGTCTTAGCTGGCGAGCCTGGAGTTGGTAAAACCGCACTGGCGCTAAGCTTTGCACAACATGTGGAGTCTGATTATTTATTTGTACGCTACATACATGTGCGTAATCGTACAGACTGGCATGAACGTTTAAAAGAATTAGCGCAAGGGCTTGGTGTGTTAGTTTGGGAATTATGGAGTACATTATTTGCATTGCCAAAGTGGCTGTTAATTATTGATAGTGGCGGTATAGCAGCTCCATGGCTGATAGATTTATTACCAGAGCTTTTGCCCGAACAACGTATTTTGCTAATACAGCCTCAAGTGATGGAATCTATCCCAACATTAAAGTTGATGCCACTGTCTTATCGTGCTGTATTGCAAATGCTACGTTATCACTTGCCGGATAGCTGTTTAACTGATATTGAGCGTAGTATTATTATGGCTAATGGCTCTCCGCGTAAATTGACTAATGTGTTGGCAAGAGTTGCGTCAAATCGCCTAGGATTAAGGGAAGCATTAGAGTATGAACAAGCTGGTGCTATTCTTCATACAGATAATCTAAATCCAAGCGAAATTGCAAAAGGCTGGGCACATGTTAAAGAGGCGGTAAAACTATATCTTTTACAACAGAGAAAAACTTTAACAGTTGGGATATTAGCTACAAGAGATGATATGTTACTGGCTCAAGCTATTAGCCAGGATTTAATAGATTGTGGATGGCATGTCAATATTTTACTAATTGGTCAAGACATATCGTTAACATTGCAAGCACTTATTGTTATAGAGACGCAAAGCTTTAAAATGAATTATTCTTTAGTTGCGCAACAGCTTAGTGATATACGCAGCCATGGTGGCATTCCATTGTTATCATTAGGGAAAAGTATGACCGGTCTTGCTGTCACCTATAACGTTGCTATTGATAGTTATTATGGTAGCGCCTATAGGCACGCATTGTTAGGTCGTAATAGTGTCATAGTTTCTTTAAGTAATCTGCAAAATGATTTACAATACCGACGTATTTGGCATGACTATTGGTCAAGTAATATGCGTCAAACATCTGAAGCAGAAGATACCAGATATCAATGGTGCCCAGATCAAATAGAGGTACAAGAAAAAGTTACTGCAACATCCGGGCGTACTAGTAGATTTAGTACTCTGTTAACTTGTTTTGGTATCCACAGTAACCGTGTAGCACAAGCAGAAAGGAGTTTGCCAACACCTGGCGCCAATTCAGAATCGTGCCCGTCTTGTTGTGTAATGTAATAAAGAAAGTTTGTCTATAATATTGGCTTTAATAAAAATCAGGAGATTACGATGCCTTCTCATCATACCGCAGGATGGCCAGATTTATTAGCCCAAATTCAACAATACCTCATACAACATAATAAACCCCAATTGCGAGGCTTTATTAGTTTTGCTTGGGAAAAAGACGGCGCTAAAAATGCAGTCCTTCAAGAGTGGCTTAAGACTTTGCAAGAAGATTTAATGCATGCAGGATTTGCTGATGTGTTTCTTGATATCAAAAACATGAGTGGTAATTTGCAAGAAACTATGCGCGCAGGTCTTGCCAATAGTCAGGTTATTTTCTTTATTTGCAATCCAAGGTTTGTGGCAAGGCTTAAAGAAGCTGATAAAGAACGCGGGCTTGGTTTTGAAGTGCAAGAAGTATTAGCTGCTGCTAAGAAGTCCGGTTCTGAATTGATGGTATTGCCAATATTGCAAGCAGGCACACCAGAAGAGTCTATCCCTGAACTATTACAAGAATTTGTGGATAAACATGGATTTATTGATTTTAGTAAAGAATACCAAAAGAAACTGACTGGATTCATGGATGCAGATGGGCTAATTCCCAAAGCTTATCAAATCAATGTCCAAGATAGAGAGTATCAAGCTATATTACGTCGCCACTATCTAAGTACCGTACTCCAAGATATACCTAAATTGTTTGGACGTGAAAGCGCTCTAACTGAGTTAGCTACGAGATTTGAATCACAACCTGTGCAGATACTCTGTGGCGAACCTGGAGTTGGGAAAAGTGCACTTGCTATGACACATGCTAAGGTAGTCAATAGCTCTTATGCCTTTGTGCGCTACTTGCGCATTACAGAAGAACATGACTGGGTAATAGCATTAGATGAATTTGCACAGGATTTAAGTGTACCTAGGACAGAACTTAGTGCTACCTTGTCAGCATTGCCAAATTGGTTAGTGATAATTGATAGCAACAACCTAGAATTGCCTTGGCAAGAAGTGTTTTCTTCCATATCTTTAAGTAAAGAGCAACATATACTTTTGGTGACGCAAGCAAGTTCTGCTCACGAGGCTATAACCATCTCTGCTTTAGCAGAAGAAGATGCTATGGAAATGGTGCATCATTACTTAGCTGATATTCCCGCCCAAGAACAACAATTAGTAACAAAATATGCCGGTGTTCCTAAAGACTTAGTAAAAGCCATTCATTACATCCAAAACTCACCGTGGTTAGACTTAACTGATTTTCTAACGCATGGCCTCACTCCATCTGAGCTTCCAATGCGAGCAGGCACGATGCAACAGGAGGAAGTGCAGTTACAAGTGGCTCCGCCCAAGAAATGGGATGTATTAAAGCAGGATATCCGGGAATTAATACAAGTAACACCTGAAAAAATCAAAGTTGGGATGTTATCTGAAGCAGATACAGAAAATGCATCAAAGGTAAGCCTACACAAGGATTTGACTGAGTGCGGCATAGATATTCAAGAAGCAGCCGATACAGAGCAGTTTGAGGCAATCAAGGCCTTAGTCATCTTAAATACCCCCGACTTTAAAGAAGCTTGTGAAAAGCAAGAGGATGCCATTCTAAAATGGCATAAGGAAAAAGTATCATTATTACCTTTAGTGATTGATGGTGAATTTCAGGAAGTGCTGCCAGAATTTTTACACAAAGATTTTTTAGCACGACCATTGGATACGAATCAAGAGGCAGCTTATCAAAAAATGCTTATGGGTTTAATCAATCCATTAGGGATTATTCCAGCTATTTGTGGTTTTGCTGCTGGTCATAAAGCTTATGAACATAATTGGTATAACTATTGGTTAAGTAACTTGCCAGATATTGGTAGATTTATTGGACGCACAGAGTTTTTAACTAATATTCATACAAAATTACATGAGAGAAATTCGCAATCTATTGTTGCCATAACGGGTATGGGCGGCTTTGGTAAAACTAGTGTGGCAATTCGTTATGGTGAAATACATAAAGCTGACTATGACTTGGTCAGAGTCATTGATTCCGATGCGCCTGTGTTACAAAGTAGTATATACTCTTTTGCTAAAGATTTGGGTATTGAGACTAAAGGGAAAAAGATAAGCGATGTATTAGAATTATTACACCGAGAACTAGCAAACATCTCTAACTACTTATTAATTTTTGATAACGTGGAGCAGTTTGCTGTTATCAAAGACTATTTACCAAGTATCAAAGAAGGGCAACATATCATCATCACCTCGCGTGATGACCATGGGGTGGATTGGCCTCAAAGCATCAAATTTGCTGAATTCACTCCAGCTGAAGCAACAGAATATGTGCTTGCAGAATTACAGGAACAAAATGAAGAATTAGGAAAACAATTAGGTTATTTACCTTTAGCATTGAAAACAGCAGTGGCTTTTATTAAAGAAAAACGTAACCAAGGTGACTATGCTATTGGCGATTATTTACGTGAAGCACAGGCAAGTATGACAAGCGGCGATAGTCCTGTTATGAAATCACTTAAATTATCTTTATCTAAGATTTCAACTCAATCGACAGACGCGTTAACTATATTGCGCTACTGCGCGTTTTTGGCTCCTGAACATATCATGCCGCTTTGGTTTAAGGATTTAAGTGACCTAACCATTCCTAGGATATATGATGGATTAATGGTGCTGACCAATTACTCTATGTTAGGAGTAAAAAATAAAGGATTAACGATACATCGTTTGATGCAAGATGCTATCCGCAATAGCATCGAGTTAAGCCAAGAACAAGTGCTCACAAACTACCTAATCCCGCTCACCGAAACCATACGCACTATTTATCCCAAAGCCAATTCCAGGCCCAGACCTAAAGAAAAATTTACCGTTTTGCTACCACCACCACCGTTCTTGCCTCAAAATGCCATTTTATCCATTGGTGCTGAAACAGCGCAAAACGGGATCTCGCAGCATGCACTGATAAAAGAGCCTCTCAGCACTAGCAAAACATTTGCCTATGCCGAAAAATACAAACATGATGATTATGATTTCATCAAGCAATTAATACCACATATAGTCGTATTAAATCAGCATTTACAAGGCCAGCAAACCTTATCGGCTGAGGTGCAATTAAAAAATGATACGGCCAGAGATGTTTTATTGGGTTACTTAAGTGATGCATACAGGGCTACTGGCAATTTTTCTCAAGAATGTGTGGTGCTGCAGGAATCATTGGCCATGAAAGGTAAATGTTACGGATTGCAACATCCGGAGTACGTGAAAACATTAAAAGTATTAGCAAACGCACATGGTTCCTTAGGCAATTATTCAGAGCAAAGGTGCTGTTTGGAAGAAGCAATCGCCATCTATAAACAAAATATTACTTTAGAAAATCGGGAAGAATTGTATAAGCAAACGCTAATTGATTTAATTAAAACCTACGAATTACTAGGGGCATCAGTACGAGATAAGATATACACTGTTTTAGCTGAAGCCGAGGAAGATATCGATATAAGACATATTGCCCTATCAACTCTGGAGAAATTCCCAGCAACTCGCGAGCAAGCTAACCAGCTGTTCTCAGCACTGCTCAAAGCAACAAAAGATGAAGACGCGAATGTCAGACAAGCTGTTTACAACGCTCTAGCTAAACTAGAGATCTCCGAACATAATACTAGCCAATTGTTTCCAATTCTACTCGCGGCAATAGAAAATGAAGATGGGGTTTTAATTTCCGAAACTGCTTGCCAAGTGATGGCTGCACTGAAACTCTCCCCTGAACAAAGCAATCAGCTATTCCAAATACTACTTGTAGTAAGAAAACCAGGCAGGAGCGGTTATTTCATGGATGATGTTTGGGAAGTCTTAGTCAAACTAGGACTCTCCCCACAACAAAACAGTCAACTCTTTTCCGCACTACTCGCGGCTACAAAAGATGAACACCCTGGCCCCAGGATAAATGCGTGGCAAGACATGCCCAAACTTAAGCTCTCTCCAGAACAAACCAATCAAAGGTTCTCAGCACTGCTCAAAGCAACAAAAGATGAATGTGTGTCTGTCAGACTAGCTGCTTTAGAGGCCATAACCAAACTAGAATTTTCCTCAGAACAAATCAACCAGCTGTTTCCAACATTACTCGCAATGACAAAAGATGAAGACAAGCGAGTCAGACAAACTGCTTGGGAAGTCTTAGCCAAACTGGAACTCTCCACAGAAAAAACTAGTCAATGGTTCTCGGCGCTAATCGCAACAATACAAGACTGTGCTAAGGATGATATCAGTGAAGATGAAGATGCTGCTATCGATGTGCTGGCTGGACTAAGATTTTCTCCAGAACAAAGCAATCAATTTTTCTTAGCACTGTTTACAGCGACAAAAGATGCAGACAGTGATGCCGTACCAGCTTTTTGGATAGTTAACGCTGCACTAAAACTCTCTACAGAACAAATCAGCCAATGGTTCTCAGCACTGCTCAAAGCAACAAAAGATGAAGATGCAAATGCCAGGAGAGCCGCTTGGCAAGCCATGGAAATATTAAAACTTTCCCCAGAACAAACAAGTCAACTATCCTCAGAACTACTAATTGCGGCAATAAAAGATGAGAACGAACGTGTCAGACAGGCTGCTTGTCTAACCATGCGCGTACTGAAACTTTCCACAGAGCAACTCAGTCAGCTGTTCCCAACACTACTTGCAGCTACAAAAGATGGACACGAGAACGTCAGGCGAGCTGCTTGGATAGCGATGACCTATATAAAATTCTCTCCAGAACAAACCATTCAACTGTTCCCAACGCTACTTACGGCCATAAAAGATGGGCACGAGTATATCCAGAAGCAGTTTGCTTGTAAAGAACTGGCCAGGCTTGAACTCTCCCCAGAACAAGTTAGTCAACTGTTTCCAGCTTTATCCGCAGCAACAAAAGATGAAGACAAAGAGGTCAGGCTCGCTGCTTTGCAAGCTATGGCTACATTAGAACTCTCTCCAGAACAAACCAGTCAAAGGTTCCTAACACTACTTGCGGCAACAGAAGATAAAGCTGGATGGGTCAGAACGACTGCTTGGGAAGTCTTAGACAAACTAGAACTTTCCTCAGAACAAACCAGCCAATGGTGCTCAGCGCTATTCACAGCTGCAATAGATGAAGAGGAAGAAGTCAGGGAAATTACTTTGCGAGCTATAGTCAACCTAGAACTTTCCTCAGAACAAATCAGTCAACTATTCCCAATTCTATTATCAGCAATAAACGATGAAAACGACTATGTCAGAAATATTGCCCTACAAGCTGTAACTACACTAGAATTTTCTACTGAACAAATCAGTCAACTGGTTACGTCTTTATTCGCAGCAACAAAAAATGAATATGGTATTATCAAAGAAGGTGTTAAAAAGACGCTCGTAAAACTAGAATTTTCCCCAGAACAAACCAGTCAACTGTTGCCTACACTACTAACGGCAATAAAAGATGAACACTTGAGTGTCAGACAGACTGCTTGGGAAGTCTTAGCCAAACTAGAATTTTCTCCTGAACAAACCACTCAACTGTTTCCAGCACTGCTCAAAGCAACAAAAGATGAACACAATAATGTCAATGATGCTTACAAAACGCTAGCCAAACTGTCACTGTCCCCAGAACAAACCAATCGATTGTTCTTAGCATTACTTGCAGCCTCAAAAGAGGAACACGAGTATAGCATCAGGCATGCTGCTTGCAAAACATTAGCCGCGCTAAAACTCTCCTCAGAACAAGGCAGCCAGCGGTTCTCAGCACTACTATCAGCAACAAAAGATGAACACAAGAAAGTCAGAATTGGTGCTTACGAAACACTAGCTACGCTAAAACTCTCCTCAGAACAAACTAGTCAACTGTTTCAAATACTACTCACAGCAACAAAAGATAAAAGCGAATATGTCAGACTGGCTGTTTACCAAGCTATGAGCAAATTAGCACTACCCCAAGAACAAACCAACCAACGGTTCTCAGCCATGCTCAAAGCAACAAAAGATGAAGACGAGCTTGTCAGATGGATCGTGTATCCTGCCATATTAAGCCTTGGACTCTCTACAGAACAAACCAATCAACTGTTCTTGGTATTACTCGCGGCAATAAAAGATGAGAACAAGAGTGTCAGACAGTCTGCTTGGATAACGCTAGCCATACTAGACCTTTCCCCAAAACAAACTAGTCAGCTATTCCCAGAACTATTCACAGCAGCAAAAGATGAAGAAGAACATGTCAGGAAAGCTGTTTGGCAAGCTATAATCAAACTAGAACTTTCCCCAGAGCAAACCAGTCAACTGTTCCCCGTTCTACTTGCGGCTACAAAAGATGAAGATATGAATGTCAGCCAGGCTGCTTGGCAAGCCATGGCCATATTAGCGCTCTCCCCAGAACAAGCCAGTCAACGATTCTTAATACTACTCGCAGCAACAAAAGATAAAAATATATCGGTTAGATGGGCTGCTTCCCACGCTCTAGCTAAACTGGAGCTCTCTACAGAACAAACTAACCAACTATTTTTGGAGCTGCTCAAAGCAATGAACGATGAAGACGGAGAGATCATATGGACTTCTTGCGCAACTCTAGCCAAACTAGAACTCTCCCCAGAACAAACCAATAAGCTGTTCCCAGCTATACTCGCAGCTACGAAAGATAAAGATAAGAATGTCAAACTAACTGCTTGGGAAGCTATCTCCAAGCTAGAACTTTCCCCAGAACAAACCAGCCAACTGTTCCCATTTCTTCTCGCTGCAGCAAAAAATAAAGATAAGAATATTAGATATGCTGCTTGCCAAGCCATGGCCAACTCGGAACTCTCTCCAGAACAAACAGAACGAGTGTTGTCAACTATTCTCCCGAGAATAAAATGTACCCGTTTGGATGAGAGACGAGATGCTTATCATGCTCTAGCCAAACTGAAACTCTCTCCAGCACAAACTAGCCAGCTGTTTTCGGCACTGCTCAAAGCAACAAAAGATGAACACCTAGGGGACATACAGGCTTATCAAGCCATAACCAAACTGACGCTCTCTCCAGAACAAACAGATCACGTTTCCCAAAGGTTATTAAGGTTATTAATAGTATCGCAAAGCGATGTGCCAATACTTAAAGCTGTGGCAAAAGAATCTTTAGCCATTTTATATGGTCGCGAAAGCGAACTAACCAAACAACTAGAACTTCTTGTGCAAGCTTTAGCAATAAAGAAAGCGCTTTTGGGTAGTAAGCATATAGAATACGCACAAACGTTAATGCTACTAGCTCAATATTATGTTGACGTAGGTAACGTAGAAACAGCACTTACTTACTTTACCAAAGCATTGCCGATCATTAAAAATGAATATGGTGTAAAAGATAAATTCTACAAAGACTGTTTGACACAACAGCAGCAAGCGCAAGAAAAACTGGATTTTATTCATACTGGTAGCGGCGGTAGTCCCGCTTTCTTATTAAGAGCGCGTCGTAAAAAAGCTGAGATTGAACGAACAGATGGAAGTGCATCTGCCACCGCAGCAATATCTCATGGATTCTTTTCAAGAGATGCTGTTACCGAGGTTGCACGCGCACAGCCTGCTCCAATATTACTTGACGGTGCCGCCATGAGTGCTTTTAAGGCATCATGACAGCTTTGTCCAGGTCTGAAACCACTCGTCATTGTCACATAAGAGCGGCTTTCGACAAGAAGCTGTGATGGAGCTTGAACAAATTGCGGTTTTAAAAACAAGGAGCTCAGGTAATAGAGACCATTAAAGATCTTTATTCAGCAGATGAAGTGCTAATGTTAGCAAAGAGTCTATAATAAAAAGAGTGTTGCATTAGTCAGTTGAATTCGCGGACCATATTCTTTTGTTATTTGTGATAACTTTTTGCTATCGCAAATATGGCAACTGTATGATTATATTGATGTTTTTAGCATTTTATGGCGCGCTTGACCTTGCTGGGCCATCCACTCTATCCAGTCTTACTGCCGTTGCTGCTGCTGCAGCACTACTTGAAAAGAATCCACTAGCACTTGCAGCAGCCGATGGTGAGTAAATAGTTGTAGATGTTATCACATCTAGGTCAACATAATCTTTCT
>Ga0206902_10004_pt1 | contig 88555 bp, 75 predicted proteins | sample Alteio_BWOrgHeat_44_FD_153242 | JGI IMG/M metagenome (GOLD analysis project Ga0206902, IMG submission 153242) | Enriched cells from forest soil in Barre Woods Harvard Forest LTER site, Petersham, Massachusetts, United States -... | ecosystem: Environmental > Terrestrial > Soil > Temperate forest >... | reverse complement strand
GAACGGAGTGAAATAATTTATAAGAAGCTCTTGTGTGAAATGCCAAGCATGATCTTATATAAGTTCATCTGGGTGCTGGGATGCCATTGCTGCAATGATCGTTTTGTACTTCTTTTTTGAAGGAGTTGCTGATCGTACCTTGAGCTGGTTAAATGCCGGATTGTTGGTTTCCATGCTGGCCGTATTTTCTGGAATTCTGAGAGGGAGACTCTGGCTGCCGCGTTGTGCTATAGGCAATTATACAGTCCCGGGAATTGCGATATTCCTTAACATCACCCCCGCGCATTAGTCTTTTTTCTGATTGTTCAATGATGACTTAGGCGATTTTTTTCCTGTCGCAATGGGTTGCTTAAAATCACTTTCCGCGACTTTGTCCTTGTTGCCCACATATGTCCAGGCTACCGTATTCATGTATTTATCAAAAACCTGGTTAAGGTCATTGGCTTTTACATTATCAATTTTACCATTGATGGCGTCAAATATCCTCCAGTTCCCGGATGCTTCACAAAAACCGAGCATATTCGCCTGTGAACTGCTTGCCTCGTTGGTAAGATAATAATCTGTGAGGTATTCTTTTTTCTTGTCTTCTACTTCTTTTACTGTAAATCCATTTTTTTTGATATCGTTAATGATATCTGTCATCACCGCCAGCGATTGTTTGGGGTCTATGGTGGAGATGTACAGGTTAGCCAGCGGGTTTATAATTAAGTCGTTATTATAGAATGCGGCAGGGGCATATGACAAACTTCTTTTTGTTCTCAATTCAACAAAGTAACGGTCGTATAAAATCCGCATCGCAAACTCAAACAAAGGGCCATCCGGCGAAAAATATTTTGGCGCATTTGCACTTCCAAATATGTAGTTGGTTGCAATATTCCTATCACTGATGTTGACTTCAGGTTTTGAAACGCCGGTTATTGCTGCTTTTGGCGGCAAAGAACCATCAGGAAGCTTTGCAAGCGTGTTTTTCACTTTTTCAAGCAAATCATTTTCATCAATATCTCCAACAATAACCAGATATATTTTTTTCTTGCCCAATAGTGTTGAATAGTAATTTTTCAGGTCTTCAAATGTTATTTTGTCTAAAGTTTCGGGTGTTCCATTTTGTACCAATTCATAGATAGTTCCTTTGAATACCTGCTGGGTTGCAATTTTTCGCAAATAGCTGTCCGGATTCGCGTCCTGTTGTTTTGCTCCCGAAATCATTTGTTGTTTTATTACCTCAAATTCCTTCACATCCAACGCAGGATTAAGAATCGCATCCGCAAACATATTCCAGCTCTGCGTCCAGTTTTCTTTAAGACAAGTCATGGTGAGGGTGCTGTAATCCTTTCTCGCATTTGAACTGAAATTAGTTCCTAATTTATCCGAAAGCGCCGAAAACGCATCTTTATCCATACTTTTTGTACCCCCTCTTAGGGCAAGAGAGAGCGCCATAGGCTCAATACCTTGCTGGGCGCTGGTTATATTGGCAACTCCTCCGCGTATAAATAAACTCGCAGTCACCACTTCTTTGGGTACTTTTTTGATGATAATTTTTAAACCTTCATAATTAACTTCGTTGGTATTGGACTGCGCCGTAGCTCCAAGCGTAATAATCATTCCAAGAAATGAAACCAGGTATATTTTTAAAAACTTGTTCATAGTTTATATTTTTCAATGAATAATCCTATTTAAAAAGACCGCCGACATCGGTGACTTTCCAATTGTCCTGCATGCTTTGGTTCAGTAAAAGTCCTTTTACGGAAGGTTTATTTTTTATGTATTTATTTACATATTCAATAATGTCTTGGCGTGTAACTTTCTTTATCTCACTAATGTAATTAAAATAATAATCAAGGGAAGCGCAAGACCACCAAAACGACAACGTATGCACATATTGTGATGTAACTTCTTCTCCGTATTTTTCATTATTTGCAAGCTTTATTTTTGAAGTCTCAAATTGCTCGGCTGTAAAAGAATCATTGGTATCAAAAAGGTCAATTTGCCTTTGGAGGGCTTTAAAAGCATCTTTAAATTTTGAAGGGTTAGGAATAAACTGCAAATTAATCGGTCCCACATACTTTGCTGACAGGTAATTGAGGTTCGCAGAAAGGGCATAACCACTATCCACTAATGACTTTTGAAATGTTGAACTTTTTTGATTCAAAATGAAAGAAAAGACATCCGCAACAATGGTATTCTTTATATCGTTTCTGGTATCTGGGCCTTGCCAGCCCATCAATAAAACAGGGACACGTGCATTCTGATTGATGACTACAAAATTCAGGCTGTCACTTTGAATTAAAGGAGAAAATTCTGGAATTGGCCATTTCTGAAAAGGATCGAAATCGCTAGGCTTCCAGCTACCGAATATTTCCTTTGCTTTTTGAAAAATGTCCTGATGATTTACTGCACCGCCGACAATAAGGATGGAATTGTTCGGATAATAGTATTTGTCCTTTATCACCCGCATTTTTGCAGAAGTGGCGGTTAGAATTACCTGATGGTCGCCGATCGCGTTTTTCCTGGAATATAAATCACCCCACATCGCATGATTGAATTTATTAAACAACGAAAAACCCGGGTTACTTTCCTGTCTTTGAAATTCTCCGTCAACTACAGGGTCTTCTTTTTTCATTTCTTCCTGCAAAAACAAAGGGAATTGGATGGCGCTGTTTAAAAATTGCAGGCCTTCTTTAACCTGGTTGCTTCCCAGGGTAAAAAAATAATTCACGCGTTCATTATTGGTTGTTCCGTTAAACTCGATACCAAGCTCATGAATCCTGTCCAAATATTTTTCCTGTGAAGGAATGTCTTTGTTTGCTTTGAAGAACATGTGTTCGTATAAATGGGATAATCCGTTGTATGCAGTATCCTCCGTAAATGCTCCATTATGTACCGCTATCTCAACTGTAGCCAGCGGTACAGAGGAATCTTCTAATACCAAAACCTGCAAACCATTATCAAGTTTTGTTAGAAAAATATTCGAGGGCCAGTTTGATTGCGCCTTGGCAAGGGACACCCCAATTAATAAAAAGATACCGATGAAATATTTTATCATAAACCGTTCTTTAAATGACTTGATTATTGAAGAACCGTGCTCCTGGAAAATAAATGTAAGAATTATTGGGAATTACTGGTTGCCACTTATAAAAAAGTATAAAGTTTCAATAACATGCGTGGAACCCGGAATTTATTATTTTCATTAAGTTCTTCTTGGCATTCTAGCGATTTTAGAGCCAGGGTCCTCGCTTCGTATTATTTATTATTCTTTGATTTGGCAGCCAACTGTTTTTTTGGAACAAATTTCTTTTCAAACGCCAGATAACCCCTTGAATTAGATAACTCTCAGCGACAGTTCTCAAGATGATATTTTTCGAGGCGTCACATGCTGCGTGGATTTAAAAACTTCAATATCATATTTGTGTTAAGCGCTTAAGAATTGTGTTAAAGTTTTTTTAGTTCCGAGTATCGCGTGCTCGAATTTTTTATTAAAAGATTTAATTAAGGTTTATGAATTCACGGCCTGGAATAAAAATTGAATATTTTACTCTTCCATTTTATCTTACCTTAATTATTCAAATATTTTTATGAAATTCTCATATTTCAGCGTTCCGTTTGTCTATCTAGCTTTTATTTATATCTGCATTATTAGTTGTGACAACAAACCCTCCAATCAGAGTTCGCCCGATAAATCCGACAGTATCAAGAAAATAATTTTAAATATCCAACAACAAATGCAATCTGCATATTCTGACAGTATACATGGTGCGGAAAAATTCGCTTTTTTCTGCGAAGACAGCGTTATTACAACCTACGAAGGCAACTATGAATCTTCGTCTTATGCTTTATCACACGATCTGCCCAAAGGGACAACTATTCCACCCCACAAATTTATTTTCAGGCTTTTTGACAAAACAGTTTTGCTAAGTTTTCTTGTAACCAATTACGAAATAATTCAGGGAGATACTATTTATCACGATGTTCGTGAAACCAAAACTTTTATTCTGGATAAAGGAAATTGGAAAATGGCTGCAATGTGTGTTGACAAACAACCGATCAATTATTTCAACCCAGTGAGGAATACTAACACAAATCGTTACAAGGAATTTGAGGGGGTCTATCAATGGAGCAAATCGGATGCAGATACCTTCTTTATAAAAAATGACAAACTCTATAGTGCTTTTACAGGAAATCCTCCTGTACTTAATTTTGCGATTAACGATTCTGAATACATGCCAAGAAACGGTTTTGAAAAAATTGTTTTTGGAAAAGATAATAAAGGAAAAGTGTCGTATTATACTTGCATAATGTATGATGGACAGAAAATAAAAATCCCAAAAGTAAAATGAACAATTTCAGTAAACCCGGGTAGCCGGAGTTCGAACTATATACTAGTGGATTAATAAACATTCATAACGTGTGAAAATGACTTTTTGATTTGTCATTTCTTGAAAAAAATTATGTTTAAATCTCGTTATGTTTGCCTAGAGTGCTCTTGCATGTCCCCGATTTTTGAATAACTGAATAAAATTAGTTCGCCATTCGGGTATAAAATCTTCGAATTTGAATTTTTTTTGCATGAATCACCAAATTCTTTAATTCGAGTGAACATAGACCCGAGTAGCACAGTTCGAATTGTTTGTTGGAAGATTTGAAAATTATTCAGAATTTTTAGACTGTAAAATAATTGACTTTGTAAAATTTCTGCCATTTTCAAACTTTAAAAACATTAAAAATCTGCTGGGATTAATGATCGTTTTACAATCACTAAAACTATTGATCTCAAAAAATGATCATTAATTTTTCCCAATAACTACCGAGATGTATCCAATTCCCTTGCTTTTCATTTTATGGATCGCTCCTTGTTTGTCTGCTACAAATATAAATCCGGGGTAATTGTCTTTGCCTTCATTACCAAATCTATTTGCTGCAATTATCCACGAGTTATATTTCTTTGCGATAGGCCAATAATATGTCTTTCTGATTATCCAGGGAACGTCTGATGTCACCGAATATATCAATGCATCAATTTTCTTTTCCCGATATGTGTTCATTAGCCACCTCGTATTTGCATCTGCGCAGATGGATAAGCCAAATTGGAAACTATCGATATAAAAAGTCTGTGCATTTTTTTGGGCTTCAATAATTCCGTTCTGCACATCATAATCATGCAAGAAAGATTTCCTATGCCTAGCAATGATATTTCCAGCAGTATCAAGGACCACCATTGAGTTGAACAGGCTATCGCCTGCTTTCTCAATAAGTCCGACGGCTAAGTAAACACGCAATTGCCGGGCTACTTTCCCCAGCGTGTCTGTTGCTTTCCCGGGTATGCTTTCGGCTATACTTCTTTGATATTTATTGAGATTAACGCTGTTAAAATAAATGCCAAGAGAGGCTTCTCCAAATACAATCAGTCTTGTATCGGGCTCGTTATGCATGATTTTCTTGCATAATCCAATGATTTGGTTCAGACTGGAATCTTTGCTCGCCATCGTCTGCAAAGAGGTAGCAACCACTTTCATTTTATTTGGCATTTTATCAACACTAACGGGAGATGGACAGCGAAACCATTCCTGTAAACTTAGTGTCTCCAGATCAGGAACATTCGGCTTTTTAAATAAAGTATATCCTAAGAATACCAGAATAACCAGAGCAACTATTATGAGTCTATGTTTAAGTTTTCTTCTCATGTAGAAAAGTTTGTCAATGATCGGTATCAATTCTGAATATAGGTCTGAGCTTCCCCAAAATTCAGCGAAGGCATTTAGAGTTAGCAAAGGTATTGTTAACTTTAACTTTTAAACAAACATGAAAAAGTGAAGATAAATTGGCGACTGATGGAATAAATAGTTCGAACCTCGAAAATGTAATTGATAAGGGGCTTGAAATTGCTAAAAACCTAAGCCAGTTATGGCTTTCTTACGATTGCGATAATAAACGCAAATTACAAACTACTATGTTTCCTGGCGGAATGGTGTACAGTAAGAAATCAGATGTTGTTCGAACCGACAGAGTGAACTTTTTAGTTGCGCCGATTCTACGCCTGATAAGCTTTTTAGAAGAAAATAAGGAAAGCTATTCAATTAAAAATAGCTCGAAATCAACCTGGGTAGTCCCGCCCAGAATCGAACTGGGATCTAAAGTTTAGGAAACTTCTATTCTATCCGTTGAACTACGGGACCATTCGGCAAAAATAATATTTAGTTCTCTATGATTATATTTTCCTTTTTACGGAATTAATTTAATTTCAACCTCTAAAAAAACTTGCAACATGAAAAAGCCCTTTTACTTTTTATCGCCGCTTTTCCTCTTTTTATTAATTGCCATAGCTTCAAAAGCTCAAAATACGAATGCCCCTCATGTAAATCATCTGGCTGTATATGTAACTGACCTTCAACGAAGCGCGGAATTTTATGAAAAAATTATGGAATTGCAGCAAATCCCTGAACCCTTCCACGACGGTAAACATGTATGGTTAAAAATAGGAGAACACAGTCAACTGCATATCATTTCCGGCGCTACCGCTGATGTACCCCATGATATCAATGTTCACCTCGCTTTTAGCGTGCCTTCCCTGGAAGAATTTATTAAACATCTGAAAGCTGAGAAAATAAAATATGGCAATTTCGGCCAGAATTCTGAGACCCCACAGCTTCGTGCTGATGGAATTAAGCAAGTTTATTTGCAGGACCCTGATGGTTATTGGATTGAGGTAAACGATGATAAATTCTAACAACCGGTAAGAGCTAGTCTCAGGCTTCGAAAATGGGATCCCAAAACTCTACTGTCCAAACTGGAAACTTGCCTTATCTTTGCGGTCCTTAATTCAGGATATGAAGTTTTATAATTTAGTCATTAAGTACAGGTTATATCTTGCAGCTGCATTTTTCGTCGTTGCAGTTGTCACCAATTTTTTCGTGGGTTTCTGGCCTGCCTTTTTGCCTTATCTAATAACAGTTATTCTATTATTTGGTTACTTTTTTTTCGGTCCGTTAAGGTTAATCCAGGATGCGATGGAAAATGGAGATATGGAAGGGGCTGAAAAGATCTTGAACTCTGTGCGTTACCCGGGGTTATTGTATAAACCTATCCGATCTGTTTATTATACCTTGAAAGGTAATCTCGCGATGATGAAACAGGATTTTACCGGAGCTGAAAAAAATATGAAAAAGGGGCTGGATCTTGGGATGCCCATGAAAGAAGCTGAAGGAGCCAGTTTGTTGCAAATGGGCATGCTGTTCATGCAAAAAAATGACTTACGTCAAAGCGAAAGCTATATTCGCCAGGCGCTAAGGAAAGGTCTTCCTGATAAAGAAAATCAGGCTACGGCATATTTGCAGCTCTGCTCAATCATGATGACCAAAAGAGAATTCAGAAGTGCCAAGGAATTTTTTAGAAAAGCAAAGGCATTAAAACCCACGACCCCCCAATTGGTCGATCAAATAAAGCAGATCGAGAAATATATTTCAAGAATGCCCGGGTAAATACCCGGAACCAGTTATTTTTTACATTATTTCTGCGCTTAATTGGACCACGCACTCGTTTATTACTGCAGTAATTTTATCGCACAATGCAGGCACTTGTTCAAGTGAGGTTTGATTTTTGGCATTTGATTCAATCGTCCGGACGACTTCTTTAATCGATTTTATTGCCATCGAATCAATGGTAGATTTTAGTTTATGAGCAGTTTTGGCAACTTGTGCCCAATCTTTTGAAGCACATGAATTGCTCAGTTGTTTTACATCCTTTGGAATGGTTTCAATAAATAACAAAACCATTTTCTTGATAAATTCTTTGTTTCCTCCGGAAACAGCTTCCACCATATCCAGACTATACAGTTTTTCTTTGGAAAGAACGTTGTTTTCAGAATTATTCGATTTAACTAATGAAGTCTCCATAATATGATATAATTCAACAAATCGTTATTTTATGTTTAGTTCTCCCATTTGAACCATTCTGTAAATGGTAGACTTTCCAATGTCTAATTTTTTAGCGACCAGCAAAACATCTTTGTTGTATTTGTCCAGGTAATGCTGAATGACCTGTACTTCAAAGGCTTTTAAAGTAATCTCCTTGCTTAATAAGTCTGAAATGCTGGAGGTGGTATTAAAAGTTATATGCTCTGGTGAAATGGAATCATCATCTGCCATCACCACTGCAAGTTCCATAACAGATTTTAGTTCACGGACATTGCCGGGGAACGAATATTGCAATAACTTTTGCTGTGCCTCAGGAGATAGAGTTTTTTTAGGTAGCTTATTGTCTTTGCAAAAATTATCTATAAAATGTTTTGCCAAAATACAAATATCGTTATCGCGTTCGCGCAATGGCGGAAGATTAACCGGCATTCCAATTAATCTGTAATAAAGGTCTTCTCTGAAATTTTTATTCTTTACTTCTTCCATAAGGTTTTTATGCGTAGCCACAATTATGCGAACGTCTATCTTTACGGTGCCATTACCGCCCACGCGTGTAATTTCTTTTTCCTGGAGCACACGCAAGAGCTTTGCCTGGAGATTAATATCAAGTTCACCAATTTCGTCAAGGAATAATGTGCCTTTGTCTGCCTCTTCAAACTTACCGATGCGCCGGGTAACCGCTCCGGTAAAAGCACCCTTTTCATGACCAAATAATTCGCTTTCAATCAAGTCCCGTGGGATAGCGGCGACGTTAACGGTCACAAATGGGAGTTTACTGCGCGGGGAATTGTAGTGAATGGCTTTGGCAACCATTTCTTTCCCTGATCCGGTTTCACCCGTAATAGAAACGGTGATGTTTGTACTCACTGCTTTTTCAATTAAAGCAAAAACTTTTTTTATCGCCTCGCTTTTGCCGATAATCATCTCCGAAAAATCGTATTTGCGGCCAACCTGGGTTTTTAATGTTTCCACTTCCTGCTTCAAATCGCTTATTTCGCGTAAATGCAAAATACTATTCCAAAGTCGATCTTTGGTATCATCATCTTTAACTATATAATCAAATGCCCCATTTTTTAAAAGATTGATAGCTGTGGCAACATCCTCCTGGCCAGATATAATAATAACCCGGATATCAGGGTTGGTCTCCTTTATTTTTCTCAGTACTTCAGCGCCATCGCAATCAGGTAACGAATAATCAAGGGTCACTACATCGGGCTTGTTGTGGAGTTCTGCAAAAAATTCTCCGGGGGATTCGAAACGTTTTACTTCGTATTCGGGGTTAAGGGAAAGATAATGCTGTAACATAGAGCCGTACCAGGTATCGTCTTCAATGATATAGACTTTAAAGGTCTGATCTTTCATAGCTTTTGAATTGGGTTAAATATTGGATAATCTATAACGCAGAAAATGAGAAATTATTCCCGTAAAAAGAAAATTTCCAGTTTTTATATTTTTTCTGAAAACCAGCACAAAAACAATGACTTATCTTTGAATTATGTCTATAAACACTGAAAAAACAAATCAAAAATTTCAGAAAGAATATGATAAGTTAAACAAACAACAAAAGCTTGCTGTTGACACCATCGAAGGTCCCGTTTTGGTTAATGCAGGTCCGGGTACTGGTAAAACGCAGATTCTTGCCCTCCGCATTGGAAATATTCTGACTCAAACGGACACCAATCCTGCCAATATTTTATGCCTCACCTTTACTGAAAACGGGGCCATTGAAATGCGAAGCAGATTGCTGAAAAGCATTGGTGTAGCAGCCTATAATATCCGTATCCACACCTTCCATTCTTTTTGTAATGAAGTTATCCAGGATAATTTATCATACTTCGGGAAACTGAACCTGGAGCCGATAAGTGATCTGGAAGAAATTGACTTGTTCAACAGGCTCACAGATTCCATCGAAAGAGATAATATACTAAAGCGATTTAAGACCGACGCATATAACGAAGTACCAAGATTGAAATCACTGTTCAGCCTGATGAAAAAGGAAGCCTGGACGATTGATTATCTCAATGAAAGGATTGATGATTATATAGCATCATTGCCCTCCAAAGAAGGTTTTTTTTATAAGAGAAAACACAAGCAATTTAATGCCGGAGATCCTAACCCAAACAGAATTGCTGCTGAAACAGAAAAGATGGAAATGCTAAGGGCAGCCATAAAACTTTATCCGAGATACAATGAGATGATATGGTCGATGAGTCGCTATACGTTCGATGATATGATATTGTGGGTCCTGGATGCTTTCGAAAAAAATAAAAATTTACTGTTAGATTACCAGGAAAAATTTTTGTATGTATTGGTGGATGAATTTCAGGATACGAGCCGTTCGCAAAATTTGCTTTTGCAATTTTTGGTCAATTATTGGGAAATACCGAATCTGTTTGTGGTAGGCGATGCCGACCAAAGTATTTTTTCTTTTCAGGACGCGAACGTTGAAAACATTATAGAATTTGAAAAGCAATTTTCCAAAAACATTACAAAAGTTGATTTGATAAACAATTATCGTTCCTCGCAAATTATTTTAGATACCTCGCATTCGCTTATTGTACATAATAATTTAAGAACAGTTTCCATCGCACAATCACTTATTGCAGTCAATGATTTCGTCAAAAATTGCACCACAATTCCCAGCATTGTTGAATATCCATCCAGCGCGCACGAATCAATGGATGTCGTTATACAAATTGAAGAATTGCTGACGAGAGGCATAAGCGGAAAAGAAATTGCCGTTATCTATAGAAATCACAAACAGGTTGAACAAATCATTCAAATACTGGAGGCAAAAAAAATCCCGGTAAATACAAGACGGAAAATTGACTTGCTGCAGCTGCCATTTATCCAAAATATCATTTCGATAATGGACTGGATTGATAAGGAAAGCAATATCCCTTTTAGCGCAGATGATGTCTTATTCAAGTTGCTTCATTTTGAATTTTTTCATATAAAACCGTCGGTCATTGCTAAAATCAGCATGAATGTAAATGAAAAAAACATAGGCAGAAAAGAGGACAGGTATTCAATCCGCAGGCAAATCGAAGAACTCCATTTGCAAAACGGGGACTTGTTCACTCAACCCGATAATAACCTAAAGGATACCAGTATCCTGCTTGAAAATTTATTAAAATCATTGCACAATGTTACCCTCGAGCATTTGGTCGAAATGATTATTCAAAAAGCAGGTGTATTAGGCTATATCATGCAAAACCCTGCGAAGCCTTGGTTGATGGAGTGCCTTAATTCCTTTTTCAATTTTGTAAAGGATTCCTGCAAGCGCAAACCCGACACCACCCTGCATGAATTATTGCAAAATATCAGCCTTATGAGGAAAAATAGACTGAGCATTCCCTTATACAGGTTGTCAGTGACAGATAATGGCATCAATTTGATAACCGCACATTCAAGTAAAGGAAGTGAATTTGATTATGTTTTTTTGGTGGGATGCATCGACAAAATCTGGGACGATAAAAAAGGAGATAATCGCAGCTATCGTTATCCAGATAATTTAATAGGCAATGCCGAAACGGCGAGTGACCTGGAAGAGGACAGGCGTTTGTTTTATGTAGCTATGACAAGGGCAAAAACCAACCTGAAAATATCGTATTATTCAAGGGATAGTACTGACAAGCCGCATATAAAATCAACTTTTGTAACCGAAATTCAGGAAGGGATGGGTTGGCAGGCTGCAAAAATCAGCGTCCCTGATGCCCAACTAACGAATTTACTGGCTTTGCAATTTGCAGAAACCGCCAGGCCGGAAATTGAACTGGTTGAAGAAAATTATATTACCCAATTACTAAAGAAATACTCGCTAAGTGTCACCCATTTAAGCAATTACTTATACTGTCCGATAAAATTTTATTATCAGAACCTAATTAAAGTTCCTTCTGCTAAAAATGAGAATATGATGTTTGGTAGTGCCATCCATTTTGCACTGCAACGTTTATTTGAAAAAATGAAACAACATGGAGGTGTGTTCCCTCCAGCCGAAATATTGTTGGATGATTTTAACTGGTTCATGCAAAAAAACCGGGATGCATTTACAGCAGAGGAGTTTGCCAGACGAACAATTTACGGAGAAAAGATCTTACCCGATTATTATTACGCCCATGTTCAGCATTGGAATAAAATAGTGCGAATTGAGCACAACATACGAAATGTAGCCTTGCATGATATTCCCCTGAATGGTAAATTGGATAAGCTCGAGTTTCTTGGAAAACAAGTTAATGTGGTAGATTATAAAACAGGAAAATTTAGTAATGCCAAAAAGAAAATGTTGCCGCCCGATCAGGACGAACCTAACGGAGGTGATTACTGGCGACAGGCTGTCTTTTATAAAATCTTAATGGATAATGATATAACCAATGATTGGCAAAATATAAGCACTGCCTTTGAATTTGTGGAGCCTGTAAATGATCAATACCTGGTGGAAAAAATAATTATTAGCCCGGCCGATATTACGACAGTTACTCAGCAGATAAAAAGCGTTTGGCAGAAAATTCAGGCCAGGGAATTTAAAATTGGCTGCGGAAGAGCAGAATGTGAATGGTGCAATTTTGTTAAGAAAAACGGTATGAGCGTAGCCTTACACCAAATGAATGAAGAAGAAGCTGAACTATGAACTTTACAAGATTGTTAGCAAAACACGCTATAGCTTTGTGCCGTTGGCCCATCGATTTTTGAAAGTTATTCAACAGAAGATATGCACGATAATAAGCTGAAACAAATCCATATGCGTTCATTCCTGCCCGGGATGAGAATGAAGGTTACTAAAAGATGGATAGAGGCGGCAAATGGATTTTGTTTAATCGCCATAATTTTTGCGCTCCTCATGGAGGCAATGGCCAGCTCTGGTTGCGGAATGATTTTACCCCCGTCTGGAGGTCCAAAGGATACGTTGCCCCCTGTTCTAGTCTCTGCAGTTCCGAAAGTCTTTGCATTGAAAGTCAACACCAATCAAATTGTGTTCACTTTTGATGAATACGTCAACGTTGATAAAATCCAGGAAAATCTAATTGTGTCCCCGGCACCAAAAATAAACCCCATTGTTTCGAATAAATTACGGACTGTTACCGTAAAACTTAAGGATACATTGCTTGCCAATACGACTTACCAGCTAAATTTTGGAAAAGCAATCCGCGATGTGAATGAAAATAACGTTTTAAAAAACTTCACATACGTTTTTTCTACCGGGTCTTTTGTGGATTCTCTGGAGTTTTCCGGGAGGGTGATTGTGGCAAAAACAGGAAGACCGGATAGTACGCTGATTGTGATGTTACACAAGAATCTAGACGATTCGGCGGTGGTCAATGAAAGGCCACGATATGTTACAGCCATCGATTCCGCCGGATTTTTTACATTTCGATTCATAGCACCAGGCACCTATGCATTATACGCCCTGAAAGATCCCAGCAATTCGCGAAAATATCTTTCTAGAAGCGATTTGTTTGCGTTTGCCGATCGGCCGGTGGAAGTAAAGCAGGTAACACCATCCGTTACTTTATATGCTTTTGAAGAAGAAGCAAACGTAAAAAAGACCAATAGCAGTAACGTAAACGTTCCAAAATCGACTCCCAAAACCGACAAAGAAAAAGAAAAAGAGAAAAGACTGATTTTTAAAACAAATATTAGTGAAGGCAATTTTGATGTGTTGGACACTTTAAAATTCACTTTTACCACATCGCTAAAAGTTTTTGATTCCACAAAAATCCGAATTACGGATGATCAATACAAGGATCTTGGCAATTACCGGTTCATCTCGGACAAAGACACAACGCACAAGACTGTTCAGCTCTTGTACAAATGGGATCTTGATACCAAGTACAATTTAATTCTTCAAAAAGATTTTGCTCAGGATAGTGCCGGTAGAATGTTGTTAAAGATCGATACGATTGCTTTTCATACCAAAAGGGAAAATGATTATGGATCACTTACATTGAATTTTAAAAATCTGGACCTGAACAGAAACCCCGTATTATGGCTAATGCAGGGAGAAGAGATAAAATTTTCTTTCCCGCTGAAGTCGAGACAGTTTACAAGAAAGCTTTTTTTGCCAGGGGAGTATAAGATCAGCATTTTATATGATGACAATAAAAATGGAATTTGGGATCCTGGAGAATTTTTCGGCAAGCACAGGCAACCTGAGAAAGTCCAACGAGTTAACCTTAACAATAAAAAAAATTCCCTCACTATAAAATCAGCCTGGGACAACGAAGTCGATATCGTACTATAATGAGTTCTGTAAAACCGCCAGATAGCAGGGCATCCATCGGTAAACCTGGCTGTTCATTCTATGCAGAGGTGGTCTTCAGAAAGTGCACTCTATAACAATGACATAGCGCCCCGACGCTTGTCACTTGGTCCTTTTATGTTAACTTTATACTATGCAATTCTCTTCCATACTTGTAGAAAATGCAGTCAATGAATTCGCCAAATTGCCCGGCATCGGAAAAAAGACGGCACTTCGGCTGGTATTGCATTTGCTAAAGCAAAATGAAACTTCTGTTCAAGGTTTTGGAGAAGCGATTATAAAAATGCGAAATGAAATAAAATTTTGCCAGCGCTGTCATAATGTTGCTGATGCAGATATTTGCTCCATTTGTGCAAACTCCATGCGTAAACAGGAAATGATCTGTGTTGTGGAAAACACGCGAGATGTAATTACTATTGAAAGCACTCAACAGTATAATGGGACTTACCATGTCCTTGGTGGAATTATTTCGCCACTCGATGGAATCGGCCCTGACCAATTAAATATTGAATCTTTAATTGGCAGAATTGGTAAAGAAGATATCCATGAAATTATTTTTGCCTTAAGCCCAAACATACAGGGAGATACGACAATCTATTATATTCAGAAAAAATTGCAAGCTTCTTCTGTAAAAATTACAACTATTGCAAGGGGTATTTCGTTTGGTGGGGAATTGGAATATGCCGATGAAATGACTCTGGCCAGGTCAATTGCCAACAGGCTCCCCGTTGAAAACTATGTTTCCAGATAATCCGCCGCTATTTTCCCATGTTCTTTTCAGTAAATTTTTTGTTGATCGCAGAAACAAGCTCTTCAATTCCTTTTTGTTCCGTAGCAATCATTTTTATTACTGGAATATTATCGCCTTCTTTTCCATAAGTTCGCATCATTTCTAAATTCATAACAAATTGTTCCGCATCAGGCCTGTCACATTTGTTAACCACAAAAATGTCGGCGATTTCCATCAAACCTGCTTTCATCACCTGGATGTCGTCTCCGGCTTCTGGCACAAGTACCACAATAGTGACATCGGCCAGGTCCGCAATAGCAACTTCGCTTTGTCCGACACCAACAGTTTCTACGATTATCATGTCCGTTGGGGTCGCTTTGATCAATTGTGTTATTTCAGAAATTTTCGGATGTAAGCCCCCAAAGGAACCTCTAGTCGCCATTGATCGGATAAACACATTCGGGTCGTTATACCATTTACTCATTCGGACTCGATCACCAAGCAACGCGCCCTTGCTGAATGGAGAGGAAGGATCAACGCAAAGAACAGCAATTTTTTCATGTTCTTTTTTCAGATGCCCTACCAACAAATCGGTAATCGTGCTTTTCCCGGCTCCTGGCGGACCCGTAATACCAATGACGGTAACATTATTTTGTGGCAGGTTTAATAAAAACTTCTGGTAATCGTCAGTTCCGTTCTCGATTAAACTGATAACTCTGGCAACCGCCTTTGGTTCTCCGCGTAATATTTTATCTATATAGGAAGAGTTAATGTTGCTCATTGGATAAGAAGGCTTTCTATAAGATCATTATATTGTTTGGTGATGAATTCAAGACTATGAAATTTCTTGACGTAGAAAAAAGCGTTTTGCGTAATGGTAGCAATTATTCCTGGATTCAGAAATAACTCTTCGATTCCCGATGCCAACAGGCGGGGAGAATTTTTTTCACATAAAATTCCTCTTCCATCGGCCAATAATTCAGCTAATCCACCTGCGTTCGTGGAAACGACGGGAATTTTATAAATAAAGGCATCCAGCACACTGCTACCTAGGCCCTCAAACTCAGAACTCATGACAAATATATTCAGTATCGAAAAAACATCTTGAACGTTTTCTACAAAACCCATGAGGTAATACACATGTTCCAGATTATATTTTCTTATCAATTCCCTCATTTCCTGCTCCAGGTCTCCAATTCCAAAATGAAGAAATACAAAATTTTTAGATTTCGAGGCAAGTTCATGAATGGCTTCAATCATTACAAAAGGTCCCTTTTCTTTGGTTAATGCAGCGGTAGTGCCTAATATTAATGTATCACTTTTTAAGTGCAGGTCACTTATCAACTTCTCTCCATTTTTAATGCTTGATTTTTTTTCCTCTACAATGTCCGAAATGACGGTTACTTCCTTCTGCACAAAATTTTCAATCACTTTCTTAATTGCAGGACTGATGGCAATTATGCTGTCAGCCAAAAGATATTTCCATTTTGTAAACCGGCCTTTGGGAATATTAATAACGCGGCGTGTAAATATTATTTTATTCCCATGAAATTTCTTTGCAAGCACCGCATAGGTCAGCATGTGCGATGATTGCGCGTGGAGAATATTATATTTCCGTGAATTAAAAAGAAGAAAGAAAAATGCACCGAAAATATTCTTGAAGCCAAATGTCTTGAACCCTTCAGCAAGCGCTTTTATTTCGAGTGGTGAACCCTTATAACAAAGTAGATAAACATTGTATCCTGAATTTCTGAAGCCCTGCATGTTATAGAGGGTTTGCCTTTCACCTCCCCTCCAAGTCCTTTCAAAATTTAACTCCAGGATATTCATCTGAGTTTTTTTAAATTTCCGCTATCAACAAGAAAAGGTAATCTAATATTCTCTAAATTCTTCAATGGTAGTTTGCTCATATTTGTCAATTCCATTCTTACAGAAAATTAGACCTTCTTTCATCTTATTTCTCATGATGCCCAGATTATGGTCACTCTCTGCTTTTGAATAATTTAACGCATGATACAAATGATATTGCAGGGCTTTATTTTTCATGGATTTGAATTCATAACCTCCTGCCCTAAACCTCCATTCGATATCATCATCCTCACCCGCTGTAGCTTTTTGATAATCTTCATCAAAGCCATTTATTGCCAGGATATCCTTTTTGAGAAAACCCATATTACTTCCCTGCACACCTTTGTCTCTTTTTTTCTTGAGAAACCCTGGAATTGATGGCAGATAAATGACATCTTCGACCCTCGAAGATTTATTCCAAATCAAATTAAGAATATTCAGCTTTGATAATTTCTTTGTGACCAGCAATTGCCTGGTTATGGATTCACTGAGCAATGCTCTTCGACCGAAAAGAATTGTTTTACTTTTAATTTCCTTTGCATATTCCTTAAAAAATGACCGATGCAAGATGCAATCCCCATCGATAATAATAATCAATTCGCCTTTTGCGATAGTGATGGCCTTATTCAGCATTTCGTTTTTTCTGAACCCAATATCCTTTTTCTGGTAGACATGTAAAATCTTAAAGGAGCTCTCTTTCGAAATATTGGCAAGAAATATTTTTGTTGCAGCAAGGTTGTCATCCTCAGCGACAATCACTTCAAAATGTCTGTACTCTTGTTTTTCAAGGGCCATTAATATTAATTCGAGGAAATCAATTTTTTTATAAAAGGAGATTACAAGAGAAATTTTCATAACATATAAATCCGACTAAAGTGCAGTTAATTTAAATTCATTAATCAGTCAAATTTAACAAATGATAGTTTTATGCCTAAAAATATATTTGACTGCAAATAAATATCAGTTTCTATTTTATCACATCGTAATTTTGTTCGAATGAAGTCGATTTTATGACAAATTTTATCCCCATTTTTCCACTAAGCGTTGTGGTGTATCCCGGCGAAAGGCTTAATCTGCATGTATTCGAGCCACGTTATAAACAGCTGATAAATGAATGCAATGCAGAGAAAAAGCCCTTTGGAATCCCCCCCATAATCAATGACAAGCTCAATGAAATGGGAACTTTGATGATGATTACGGAAATTGTAAATACCTCAGAAAATGGGGAAATGGATATCAAGACGGAAGGCGTAAACATTTTCAGAATACTGGAAATAATTAAAAAAGTTCCGGACAAACTATACAGCGGCGCCATTGTTAACTATCCCGAAAATATAACCGAAATGCCGAATTCTGAGTTGATGCAGAGGGTATTAAACGCGCTCAGGCAGTTGCACAGGCTTCTGAAAATCGAAAAAGATTTTAAAAAGGCAGATGAGCAAATTAGCGCCTATGATATAGGCCATCATTCCGGATTGTCGCTGGAAGAGGAGTATGAATTATTGACCTTACTGCGGGAAGATCAACGGCAGGAATATTTGAAAAGACATTTGGCCAGGGTTCTGCCGGTTATTGCTGAAATGGAAACGCTAAAAAAAAGAGTTAAGCTTAACGGCCATTTTAAAAACCTTTCTTCATTTGATTTTGAACAATAACAAATATGCCTGTCACTTTATGTCTTGATTTTGGAAATACGCGGTTAAAATCCGCCATCGTATCTGAAGGAAAAGTTTCTGAGGAAATTCTGATAGATAATGATGTTGAATCTGCTATTCAGACAATCATTCAAGAATATGAACCTCAAAATTCAATTTTATCATCTGTTATAGATCATAACCCCGCAGTCGAAACCTTGTTGGAACGGAAAACACGCTTTCATAAATTAAATCACCTTTCCAAGATACCTGTTACGACTCCTGTTGGTAAACCAGAGACCATAGGTGCCGACCGGCTTGCGCTTGCAGCAGCAGCCGCGACAATATTTCCAAAACTGAATAACCTGGTCATCGGATTAGGAAGTGCAATCACCTATAATTTCATCAATAAGAATAATGAATTTTTGGGAGGAGGGATTTCGCCAGGCATGGAGATGCGGTTTAAGTCTTTAAACGCGTTCACAGCGAAACTACCGTTGATAAAGGCCGAATGGAATTTTCCATTGGTTGGATACGATACAAAAACAAATATATTAAGTGGCGTCATTTTTGGCATGGCAAAAGAAATCGATGGAACCATTGACGCTTACGCCGAGAAGTATGATAACTTTAACGTGCTTTTAAGCGGCGGAGACATTCATCATTTCGCGGACCGATTGAAAAATAAGATATTCGCTGATCCGTACTTAATTTATAAAGGGCTCTATGCAATCAGCGAATACAATCAATAATACCATTTCTCCGAAAAAGCTGGGAAAAAGTTTTGCAGGCATATTTTGTTTAATCGCCATATCAATACTTCTCTTTGCGTGTGAAAATGATATTAAAGGCATACCTGCACTTCGCAAAAAGCAGGTGGGCGTTGAAACTGGCAGGGATATCGAAAGCTTCTATAGCGTTGACGCAAAGGTAAAAGCCAGGTTAACCTCGCCATATATGGTGCAGTATATGGCGGATTCTCCATACGTTGAATTTCCTAAATCATTGCACGTTGATTTTTACAACGACACCATGCGCATTCAAACAAAGATGGATGCTAAATACGGGAAGTATTATCAATATGATAATAAGGTCTTTTTACGAGACAGTGTTATTGTAAAAAACTCCATTACAGGAGATACCCTCAAAACAAATGAATTGTGGTGGGATAAAAAAAAGCAGACTCTTTTTAATGACAAGCCATCGCATATTTTTAAAAAAGACGGGACGCAATTATTTGCGAAAGATGGTCTCGAAGCGGCACAGGATTTAACCTGGTACACATTCAGAAAGGTTTCAGGTCCCGTGTCCGTACCTGCAAATGGCCTGCCGAAATAGCGGGAAGATGCTTAAGTTCATTCATCCAGTTTCTTGTTCACATAGAATGCAACCTGGAATCACTCGCTGTACGAATTCCTTCATTTCTCTTTATATGGGCTATTATCTTTCCAATTCCATAAATGAAGACAGGCGTAGGTTCTATAGGGACTCCATTTTTCCGAAATTTGTAACATTTTTTCCCGTAACTCTTTTTTATTATCTTTTTTGAGCTTGTATAACTTAACCATGGCATTTTGGATGCCCAGGTCATCAACAGCAAAAACATCTTCTCGACCCAATGTAAACATCAGTTGCATTTCCACCGTCCACCTGCCAATACCTTTTATTGCGGTGAGATAGGTTATTATTTCTTCATTGGTAAGACTATTCAAGTGTTTGTAATCAATTCCTTTTTCAATGGCAAAAAGCGCCACATTCCGGACATAGCCGGTCTTAGCATTGGACAGTCCAATCGCACGAAATTTTTCCGGGGCAATTTCAAGTATCTGTTCAGGGGGAGGAGTTTTGGTATCAAATAATGAAAGGAATCGTTTGTGAATTACATGGGCAACTTTGGTGGATAGTTGCTGACTCATAATGGATCCGCACAAATGTAAATGAATATGTTTTCTTCTCTTGAGCCTGAATGGTTCTTGCCCCTCAATAACTTTTTTTAATTTTTTATCTTTTGAAAGATGCCTGATGTATTCCATGTCTGATAATTTACTGTGCAATTGTAGAATCGCAGGGTATATAATTTTCGTGATAAGATCGTTCTCTTGGTGTGACGAGAAACCTGGCCGTTTTTTCTTAAGCTTGCAACTTATCGCACGACCAGTTGGCGACCTGTCTTCTACGAGGCATTTTGCATAAAGGTAAATTGGTGTTTGAGTAAAAATAGAATTTAAATTTGTTACGATGAAAAGGGAAATTATTATTACCGAAGACGGGTCGCATTCCATAAGCCTGGAAAAAACAAACATTGTTTTTCATTCGCGATATGGGGCTGTGCAGGAATCACAACATATTTATATTGATGCGGGGTTGAAACAAATATTGCATGCGAAGCCATGTATCCGAATTTTTGAATTGGGTTTCGGCACCGGACTGAATGCGCTGCTGGCCTTTATAAATGCGGATAACAACGGCCAATTCATTTATTATGAAACCATAGAAGCTTTTCCTTTGGAAAAGCATTTATTTGAAAACCTGAATTATTGCGAAAACCTGAACAGATCAGACCTGAAGCCGTATTTCTTGCAACTCCACCTGTGCGAATGGAACAGGATTATTCCAATTGGCGATTTTTTCCAATTCAAGAAGATAAATACAGCACTTTTGGAATATCGTTTTGAAAGTACCTTTGACATCATTTTCTACGATGCATTTGCTCCCAATGCTCAGCCTGAATTATGGACAAAAGAAGTTTTTGGTAAATTATTTGCTGGGCTTTCCCAAAACGGTTTATTGCTGACTTATTGCAGCAAAGGAATTGTGCAGCGGGCCATGCGGACTGCAGGTTTCGCCGTTGATCGACTACCGGGTCCGTCGCATAAAAGAGAAATTATAAGGGCGGAAAAGCGTTGAAACCCAAGGCATAGTTTTTTTTATTCTCTATCAACTTTCCAAGGCCAATCCCATGGGAAAGGTGACCAGTTAGAATGCCTACGCGGGGTTTTAATTTTTATAAAAAAACTATTGAAGCAAGATTCTGTCAATTTTATGGACAACTCCGTTACGGGCCATTATGTTTGGTAAATAAATATTTGCTTCTACAGAATCACTGTTGCCTTCCGTCTCATAATAGGCACCCAATGAAATTTTTATGGCTTCGCCGGATAATGTTGTTTTCGTAGTGGTATCGTTTGAAACCATACCAAGAGCAATACTCATGTCAGAAGTAAAATACCTGCCAGCAATTATATGGTAAGACAAAAATTTTGCAAGAGTGTCAGCATTGACGGTGTCCACAGTTTGATATCCGGCATTTTTAAACGCATTGTTGTTGGGTACAAATACCGTATAGATGTTTCCGCTGGTCAGGAGAGCCAGTATATTATTGCCCGAGCTTGCTGTCAGGCGAACTGCCGAATCGAAAAAACTCAGGGATGTGTCCGACTGAATAATTTGTAAAATGGAGTCGGTGGGGGGGAATAATGGCTTAGACAATACGTCGAGATATCCGTTGCCATTGGTGGAGGATACATCGGTATTCGCAAGAGCAATCCCGTTAATATAAACCAAGCTACCCGTATTCGTAACAAATACCGAGTCGCCGCTTGCCATTTGCCAGCTTGCGTTTGGCCCTGCCGGGTATTGAGTTGATGGCACTTTTACACCTGGATAAATGTAATAAGCAATCAAATTTTTAAGCGTGGTAATATTCATCGTGTCGATAACGGAGGCGCCTAACCCTGACGTATTCATTATTTGGTCAGTGACAACGAAAACGGTGACCATCGAATCCGGATTATTCAAAACGCTGTCCAGACCGGTTCTTACCAGCGCGGCATTAAAAAGTGTCAGGTTTGTGGCACTCTTAATCAGTTGGGCGACGGTGGGATTGCTTATCGGAGGGGTAGTTGTTGAATTTTTAACGCAACTGTAAAAAATGATACCGAGTATTCCCAACATTACAATAACCTTTCCCGAAATAACTTTCATACATTGGATTTAACAGAGTGAAGCGATGATAATCCAGCCTTGTCCCTTATGGAATCAAAAGTTCATTAGTTCCATGAATAACGCCATTAGTGGCCATAATATTGGCCGCGCCAATAACGGCGGGAATAACAGCTTTATCACCTTGGACCGCGAAACCATCAGAAAGTCCAAGCACCACCAGAGTCACGTTTAACCCATAAATTGAAGTTGCCTGTACCTGGTTGTTTACAAAGTCAGAAGTAAATATCCTGCCCGGCAAGATATTGTATTCTAAGATTCTGGCTAGCGTATCCGGATTGGCATTATTGATATCAGCAATCGTGGCATAGCCTGCTGCCTGAAAGGCTGCATTGATTGGAAGCAGAAGCGTGTAAACCGTGTTACCCGACAATACGGAGGCGACATTTATTTCACCGGCGGCAGTTCTATTGGCTGCAGCAACAAAAAAACTAAATGATGTATCAGACTGTGCGACCTGCATGATGTTTCCGGCAGGAGGGAATAAAGGAAAAGATACCGCGTCAATCACACCATTGCTTGCAATTGCGTCTTCAGTAACCAATTGAATACCATTTACATAGATATGAACGCCGTTGTTGGTCACAAAGATTGAATCGCCCGTTTCTGTTTTCAGGGGTGCATCAGGTCCAACGGGTAGTCTTGATGACAGCACTGAGCCGGGAATAGCGCTGTACAGCAATATTCTTTCCAACTGGCTATCAGGCAAACTCAGCAGCAGCGTACTTGAAATACCGACTGAAGCATAGGCTGCATTGGTAGCTACAAAATAGGTGTAAGGACCGGTATTATTGAATAGGGTGTCCAGGTGGGTTTGTTTTAGCGCACTGTCTAAAACAGTAAGGTTTGTAGCGCTTGAAATCAAAGCCGTTATCGTGGTTTTTGTAGAATCATTTGTCGGCGGAACATTGCTTTTGACGCAGGCACCAAAAAAGAAGCTTACATAAACAAGGAAAATCAATACAACAGTGGCAAATAAGGGAATTCTATTTTTCATACTCAATTTTTAATGTAAAATACATCGCAGGCTATAATAACTACCGATATTACGGAAAAAAATAGGTCGGGTTGCGTCCAAATCTGCGAAAAAACCAACTATTCAAAACTATAACTCATTTTACCGTCTTTTTCATCTTTCATTAAAATACCAATTTGTTGCAACTGATGGCGTATTTTATCGGAAGTTGCATAATCTTTTCTCGTTCTTGCATCTTTCCTGATTTCAATTAGCAAATCCAAAACTCCCTGCAATTTTGAATGTTCAGAACCATTATCGTCCTGCAACCCCAAAATATCCTCAACATAATTCTTAAAATATTGTTTTATCGAGGCCAAGGTGTCCGTGTCTAAAGAGGAAGGTGAAATATGCCCATCTCTGAGTGAATTGATTATCGGAACGATTTCAAACAAATTAGCAAGAACCTTCGCCGTGTTGAAATCATCATTCATGAATTCATCCAACTCTTGTAAAAGTGTCTTTATACGATTTTGCAAATCATTCGAGGCCGTTTCTTGGGTTCCATTAACTTCTATCGTTTCTAGGTTTTTATAAGCTTCCCATAGTCGTTTCAATCCTTTTTCTGCGGCCTGTAATGCCTCATTGCCAAAATCAAGTGTGCTGCGGTAATGCGTCTGGAGAATAAAAAACCGGATGGTCATTGGAGAATAGGCTTGCTCCAATAACGGGTGGTCACCGCTGAATAATTCCGTGAGTCGAATCACATTATTGTAACTCTTGCCCATTTTTTTCCCATTGATCGTAATCATGTTGTTGTGTAACCAATACCGGGCGGGTATTTTATGATTGCAAATGGTACTCTGCGCAATTTCACTTTCATGATGCGGGAAGAGAAGGTCCATGCCTCCGCCATGAATATCAAATTCATCGCCGAGATATTTTGTGCTCATTGCAGAACATTCAATATGCCACCCCGGAAAACCTTCTCCCCAGGGGCTTTGCCAGCGCATGATGTGTTCAGGCGGTGCTGATTTCCATAATGCAAAATCCTGACGGTTGCGTTTTTCCTCCTGGTTTTCAAGTTCCCGTGTAGTCTCAGCGAGGTCATCCAATATTCTTCCGCTTAACTTACCATAAGGATATTTTTCAGCATATTTTTTCACGTCAAAATAAACAGATCCATTCGCCTGGTAAGCATATCCCGCACTGATGATTTTTTTTATCATTTCAATTTGTTCAACAATATGCCCGGTGGCCGTAGGCTCAATGTTTGGCTCAAGATTATTGAATTTTCTCATTGCCCAATGAAAAAGGTTGGTATATTTTTGAACCAATTCCATTGGCTCTAACTTTTCAATGGTTGCTTTTTTTGAGATTTTATCTTCGGCTTCCCTGCCTTCTTCTTCGAAGTGACCGGCATCAGTAATGTTGCGAACGTATCTAACTCTAAAACCCAGATGCAATAGATATCGGTAAATAATGTCGAAAGTAATGAACGGCCGGGCATGGCCAAGATGACTTTCCCCGCTTACTGTTGGTCCGCACACATACATTCCCACATATCCAGGAACGATTGACTTAAATAATTCTTTTTGCCTGGTGTAAGAATTATGGACTTGTAGAAATTGCATACCTGAAATTTAGTAAACTGAAATTGATTTTTTGGTGCGGCAACTTTGATTGCCAAAAATAGACTATCCAAGTTGAACGGAGAAGGTACAACAACAGCAGGCAAAAAATATTTGCGGGGCATTTCTCATGGCTGCAAGATATAAAATATTATTCGTTTTTGGAAGGCAATTGAAAATCAGCAATTACCGGGTGATGGTCGGAATAAGGAAGGTTGAATTTTTTGCTTTGCAGCACGGTGAACTGGTCATCCGCGAAAATATAATCAATCCTTAGGGTCGGGAAAATATGAGCATAAGACCGACCCACTCCAAAACCTTTTTTAATAAAGGCGTCCTGCATATTGCCACGAATATGAAAATAAGTGTAGGAATTTGGAACATCATTGAAATCGCCGCAAATAATTGAAGGAAAAGGACTTTTATCAAGTTGTTCCCGGACAACATCTGCCTGATCGCCCCGGAAACCGTAAGCTCTCCTAAGCTTTTTCACAATGGATTTTGAAGCTTCGACGGTACTATCTTGGACATTTTTAATGATTTCAATGTCCCTGAATTCCTTGTTACCAAATAAGACCGATTGTAAATGGGTGGTGAAAACCCTAATCATTTTTCCGTTTACATTTAAGTCCGCGCCTATGAGGCTTTCGGTAGCTTTTACATTGTCATTTGTTTTATAACGAATTTTTAAAGAGTCCGTGATTGGATATTTTGAAAAAATAACAACGCCGGATTCATACATATCATCGTAACGTCTATAATCATACGAAAAATAGAAATAAGGATAATTGAGTTCCTTTTGAATAAACGGGATGTTGGAAGCAAATTCTCTGGGATTATGTGACTCGAAGAATTCCTGGAGGCATAATACATCCCCATCTTGTTCCTTCAGAAAATCAAGCATTTTAATTCGGTGGTCGGAAGCGCCTGCCTTCCGGCCAATAAACTCGTCCCACCGACGCACATTCCATGTAATTACCCGGAGCGAACCTTCAGCTTTTTGTTGGGCAAATGAAGGGGAAATGCTAAAACCAAAAAAGGCATGGATATTTTGCCAGCCAATCAGCAAAGTCACCAAGGAAATCAAGGCCAGGTAACGTTTTGAAGAAAAGAGCCAGGAAATTAAAAAAATTACGGTCAACACCAATAAAAGTGGAAAAACCAGGCCAAGCAAAGAGATGAACCACCAGGTATTGGGATGCAGATAGGCGTTAGCGCATGCCAATAAAAAAAGAATAACAACAACGATATTTGAAATTATAAAAATCCGGCGTGTAAGGTTTCGCAAAATTGCCATGGCTGGCTCGTAAGTTACAAATCTTCTTTATCAGCAGCGCGTTTTAGGATCTCTTTTTCTTCGTCTGTCAGGTAACGGTATCCTTCCTGGTTAATTTTATCCAGAATATCATCAATTCTTTTTTGGGTGATGTTCGGGATTTTTTTGAAGGGCTGGGTTCCGGAAACTTTATAAAAAAATTGTTCCTTCGGCGACCTGTGATCTTTTCCCGTATCAGGATTAAATAAATCTGCCAGCCAGTCAAAAAATACATTTATCCACGCACTCCAATCATTTCCTTTTTTCATCTGCTGTATAAACATAAATCCAAAAAAGGCCGCGCTGATATTGGCAATGTATGCTCCGGCATCTCCGTAAGCAATGCTGGAAAAACTGATCAGGATATACACCGCGGTAAGAATCCATAAAGGAATCCCTCCGTTAATCATCGGGAAAATTCTGTAATCGGACGCAATGGCGGTAGCCGCAATGGCAATGGCCATAACGGATGGATTGGCGCCTGCTAAAAATGCAGTCGAAATTTGTCCATTCAGTTTAGGGAAAACATGATAAGCAATAATATAGAATGCTGCGCTGAATAACCCCGCAAAAACATATAATGGAATAAGTTTCCGGTTTCCAGCAAGATCCTGCAGGATGTATCCAAAAGCCCACAACCAAAACATGTTGGCAATAAATCGAAAAACATGCTCATCTGTAAACATATAGGTCAGAATTGCCCAGGGCCGGCTTCCGAGAACATGTAGATTCGCCGGCATAGCAAACCAGTCGAAGACATTCTTGTAAAATTCTCCCGGATTAGGGGATACTGAGAGATAGATGACGTAAATAAATTTTAGGATAACAAAAAGAACGGCATTAAAAATAACCAGCTTCATCAAACCATTTCCATCTTGTCCGGGTCCGTTTCTTTTGTGGTACTTGTCAGTCATTTACCATGAAAGTTTTATCGAAATTACAACACCGGCGAAGATTTTTCGCCCGGTTATTGATTATTTAACACTAAATAGACTGTAAGAGTTTAGTAAAAGTTGCTTCTGTTTAATTTATTCCAGATTATTACAAGAATCAAACCAACAATTGCGCCTCCCAGATGCGCCCAGTGGGCGGTATTATCGCCCTGGCGCGGGGCAAAACTCCCAAACAGATCCCAGAGCATGAAGGCGGGAATCACGTATTTTGCTTTAACAGGGATCGGGATAAACATGATGTATAGGGGGGTGTTGGGAAATAAATAAACAAAGGCTCCCATGATGCCCATAATGGCTCCTGACGCACCAATCGCATATCCAAAATCGCTCTGGAAGAATAGTTGCGTTAGGCCAGCCCCGATGCCGCATATCATGTAGAAAGTGAAAAAGCGTTTGCTGCCCCAGACGTTTTCAAGAATATTTCCGAACATCCAAAGCGCGAACATGTTAAAGAGAATATGAGCAAAAGCGATTTGTCCGGTCACATCCAAAGCTTCGTGCATAAACATATAGCTTACGATCTGCCAAACTTTAAAGTTGCCGGAATCCAGACTCCATAAACCACCATATATTTCAAGAAAAAAACCCTGTTTGGCGAATACTATTTGTGCAATCCAGACAAGGCCATTAATAATAAGCAAATTTTTGATTACCGGGGTCAGGGTTTGATTCATATTATTTACATTAAAATGCGCAAATTAAACTTAAACAAATTAAATCATTTGCCGCAATTCAAATAAGTGTGTTAATTTCTTGATTTTAGCTGTACCACATTCTCAATATGGTGTGTATGCGGAAACATGTCAACTGGCTGAACCTTAGTTACCACATATTTTTCGTTCAGCACGTTCAAATCCCTTGCCTGCGTAGCCGGGTTACAACTTACGTAGACCAATGTTTTCGCATTCATTTCCAATATTTTTTTGGTGAGTTTTTCATGCATTCCGGCACGCGGCGGGTCGGTGATGACAACATCAGGGTATCCATGTTGCGATAAAAATGCATCGTTGCAAACCTCTATGACGTCACCACAAAAAAAATGCGCTTGACGGATATGATTTAATGCAGCGTTTTCTTTAGCGTCTTTTATCGCCTCCTCTATCAATTCGATGCCGATGATTTTTTTGGCTAGATTGCTTACAAAAATTCCTATACTTCCTGTACCACAATAAAGGTCATAGATTGTTTCATTTCCAGTTAAATCAGCAAATTCTTTCGTAACCTGATATAAACGTTCGGCTTGACCGGTATTGGTTTGAAAAAAGGATTTCGGCCCAATTTTGAAAGAAAAATCGCCCAGTTTCTCTATGATGAATCCCTTTCCAAAATAGACCTGAGGGTACAAATCGTTGAGGCTGTCATTTCTCTTCGGATTTATTGTAAATAAGAGTGTTGTAATGGCCGGGAAATGATTTTTTACCTCCTCAAGCAATAGTTCCCTTTTTTCCTCTTCTTCATACCCAAGAATCAAGTTCACCATAATTTCCCCGGTGGTAGCTATACGGACCTGAAGATTGCGAAGCCATCCTTGCTGGAGCTTTATGTCATAAAACGAACAATTATTGTCTATTGACCACTTTTTTATGAATTTTCGAAGTTCATTTGTCGGTTCACCTTGCAGGTAGCAGGTATCAATATCAATTATTTTGTCAAAAATCCCTTTTGCATGAAAACCGGCAACATTTTCCGAAGCAGAAATAGCTTCATGGTGTAATTCTTCCGGCAGCAAAAAACGTTTATTGCTGAAAGTATATTCCATTTTGTTACGGTAGAACTTTGTATGGGTACCACCTATTATAGGCAGTATTTCCGGAATAGTAATTTTCCCTATTCTTGTCAATTGATCCTGGACTTGTTTATGTTTATAGATCAGTTGATTTTCATAAGGTATCATTTGCCACTGGCACCCTCCGCAGACACCAAAATGGGAGCAAAATGGGTTTACTCTTTGCGCAGCCAATTGATGGTGATGAATTGCAAATCCTTCTGCCCAGTCCTTTTTGTTTTTAAAAAGTTTGACGTCTACAATATCACCGGGCACGGCATTTTCAATGAAGACCACTTTCCCGTTAACATGAGCCAGGCATTTACCCTCTGCTGCGTAATCTTCCACCAAAACTTGTTGAAGAACTATATGTTGCTTTTTTCTTTTCACCGCGCAAAAGTAAATAGACTACGCGTAGATTTTAAGAGATTCCCGGAATTGGCAGAATTTTAGAAAATAGGCGTTCCGTAACATCATAATAATTCATGTTCAATCAACGTTCTATCTATAGACAATCTCACTGTATCATTATTGAACTAACTTCGCTTCAACACGTTAAAACCGATTATGCGCTTAGCAAAGACTTGTTTCCTTTTATCACTGGTTCTATTGTCCGCGGCAGGTTTTGGCCAGCAAGGGCATGCTATCAGTCTTACATTAAAGCCCTTTAAGAACACCCAGATTTACCTCGCGTATTACTATGGCAAGCTCAAAGCTGTTGCCGATTCAACCATTCTCGACGAAAACAGCAAAGGAGCCTTTACGGGCAGACAGAAATTACCAGGGGGGATATATTTTATCGTTTCTCCTAAAAAAGAAATTCTTTTTGAATTGCTGCTTGACAGCCAGCAAAACTTTTCAATTGCAGCAGATACTGTTGACCTTATGCACACCCTGACCTTTACCGGATCTCCTGAAAACAGGCTTTTTCAATCCTATACTGCCCTGACATCAAAAGACGGCAAAGAGATTACCGATTTGCAAAAACAATTTGCCAATGCGAAAAGCAAAGAGGATTCGACTGCAGTGATTGATAAAATCAAAAAATTGAATCAGGAAATTCAAGATTACCGGGATGATATCGAAAAGAAATATCCTAATTCGCTTTTGGCCACACTTTTCATCACCATGAAGGAACCTGCGATCCCGCCTGCCGATAAACAGCCAAACGGCAAATACGATACCGGTTTTGTTTTTCGCTATTTTAAATCGCACTATTGGGATGGGGTTACTTTTACAGATGACAGAATTGTGAGAACGCCCATATTCGAACCAAAACTTGAAAAATATTTCAGAGACCTTGTAGTTCATGATCCCGATTCCATCAATAAAGAAGTCGACTGGATGCTTTTATATTCACGCACCAGCCCGGAATTGTTTAAATTTTTACTGGTTCATTTTGTACAGAAATACGTAAATCCTGAATACATGGGTGAAGATGCAGTCTTTGTCCATATTTTCAATAAATTCATCAACGCAGGACAGGCCGAATTTTTTACGGAAAAATATCGGAAATTTCTCAACGATCGTGCTTACAGCATGATGGCAAATCTGATTGGCGACCCGGCCCCCAATCTCGAAATGGTCGACTCATTAAATAAACCAACGCCCTTGTACAATGTAAACGCAAATTTTATTGTCATTTGCTTTTGGGATCCAACTTGCAGTCATTGCAAAGAAGAAGTGCCAAAACTTGATTCCATATATAAGGCAAAGTGGAAAAATGAAGGCGTAAAAATGTACGGTGTTATGGTTGATGGAGGTAAGACTACCTGGGAGAAATTCATTCAGGAACATGAACTGGGCGATTGGGTCAATGTTTACGAAACAAAAGAACATCATGACGCTGTCGAAAGTTCAGGAAAACCGGGCTACAAACAATTGTATGATGTTTATCAGACGCCAACCATATTATTGCTTGACAAAGACAAACGAATTATTGCCAAACACCTCACTTACCTGCAGTTTGATAAAATAATCACCTTGAAAATGAAAAAACTCAAATCCAATTGATATGAAAAAGATGGTATTCTCCTTTTTCGCGGTTATTTTTATTTTCATCAATGGAATCAATGCACAAATACTATTTACGTACGGCAATCATAGCGTGAGTAAGCAGGAGTTCCTGAAAGCGTATCAAAAAAATAATAACGAAAAATCAACATCAGAAAAATCTTATGCAGATTATCTTGAGTTATACGTGAGATTTAAGTTAAAGGTGCAGGCAGCCTATGATATGAAACTTGATACATTGGCAACGCAAAAAACAGAATTGCAAAATTTCCGAAACCAGGTGGCCGACACATACATAAACGATAATTCGAGTATGGACAAACTGGTAAATGAGGCATTTCGACGCAGTCAGAAAGATATTCATCTTGCTCACATTCTGATATCCGTACCAAAAAATGCGACACCGGCGGACACACTAAAAGCATTTCAGAAAGCAAGTGCGGCCTATGCAGACCTAAAAAATGGAAAAGACTTCGGAGATGTCGCTTCAAAATATTCAGACGACCAGACTGCAAAACAGAATCATGGGGATCTGGGCTATATAACTGTTTTCACTTTGCCTTATGATTTGGAGAATTTGGCCTATGGCTTATTGCCTGGAAAGTATTCTAAAATTTATCGAAGCAAAACCGGATATCATATTTTTAAAAACATTGATGTACGAAAAGCAATTGGTAAAATAAGAGTCGCGCAGATCTTATTTCAATTTCCTCCCGATATTACGGAATCAACCAAAATGAACTTAAAACAAAAAGCAGATTCGGTTTATAATTTAGCAATGAGCGGTGTAAATTTCGGCGAACTTGCAAAAAAGTACAGTGGAGATAATTTATCATTTCAAACCAACGGTGATCTTCCTGAGTTTGGAGTTGGTAAATATGACGTTTTATTCGAAAACGCTTCATTTGCATTGAAAAATGATGGAGATATTACAAAACCCATACTGACTTCATTTGGCTATCATATTATCAAAAGACTTAAAAGAACCCCGGTTTCAGCTACGGAAAATAAGGAAACGTTCAATGAAATAAAACAAATGGTTCAGGCCGATTCTCGCGCCAATATTTCAAAAAAAATATTGCTGCAGAAAATCCTTACAGAGAGCAAATTCAAACGCGAACCGGTTGATGACAATAATTTGGGAATCTTTACAGATAGTTCTTTTCGGAATCCATCATTATATTCTCTCAATGGTATTGACAAAAAAACCATCTTGTTCGTATTTCCGGATAAAAATATTACCGTATCGGATTGGATTGTTTATGTTAAATCAGCAAGAAATATCCCTTCCTTAAGTAATGGGAAAACTTACAAAGAACTTGAAGAACAATTCATTCAATCCACGGCATTTGAATATTATCGAAATCACCTTGAAGATTATAATAAAGACTTTGCGTATCAGCTGAACGAATTTAAAGAAGGCAATATGCTTTTTGAAATTATGCAGCGTTCAATATGGAATAAAGCTTCAACAGACACCATTGGCTTAAAAAATTATTATGATGCCAATAAAAAGAAATATTATTGGGAAGCAAGCGCAGATGCCGTTGTATTTACCTGCAACAATGAAGGGGCGGCCAATAAAGTGAAAAGTCAACTTCAAAATAATATCGGTGACTGGAAAAAATTGCTCAATGCTTCGGATGGTTCTGTTCAATCTGATTCCGGTCGGTTTTTATTAACTCAATTACCTATACCAGAACAAAAAGGGTTCATCGAAAATCAATATACATCCTTTGTTGTAAACCAACCGGATAATACGGTAACCTTTGCTTACATCATCAAGATTTATAAAGAACGGACGCAGAGAACCTTTACAGAAGCCAGAGGGCTGGCTACCAATGACTATCAAAATTTTCTTGAGGAAAAGTGGATAGAAGAATTGAAAAAGAAATACCCAGTAAAAATTAATCAGGATGTTTCTAAAACCTTACGGTGAAGCCGTTGGCACAGAAGTCCGGAATGGGATAAATAATTTCCCCTTTTTTAACCTACTGTAAAAACTTTAGCAAATCTGATTTGTACTTGATACGGGTTCATTTTTCTACTGATCGCGTGTCTGCGGGATATCATTACACGATGTCCTTTACCACATTGCAAATGATATGCGGTTTCCCCAACGTATAGTAATGAAGGACGGGGACATTAGCTTTTTTTAGCTCTTTGCTCTGGTGCAACAGCCATTCAGTGCCTACTTTTTCGACCACCTCATCATTCTTGCATTTGATGATTTCATCAGATAAGTCAGCCGGAATATCTACATGAAAGACCTTTGGCAAAATACTTAGCTGTTTTTTGCTGGTTATCGGCTTCAGTCCCGGGATAATTGGGATATCAATACCTATATTTTTGCAAGCCTTTACGAATTCAAAATATTTCTGATTATCAAAGAACATCTGGGTGGTGATGTATTCGGCTCCAGCATCAACTTTTGCTTTGAGATAATTGAGATCTGTTGTCATGTTAGGCGATTCGAAATGTTTTTCCGGGTAACCTGCCACTCCAATGCAAAAATTAGTTTTACCCCCATTTTTAATATCCTCTTCAATATATATTCCGTTGTTCAAATTCACGACTTGCTTCAATAATTGAATTGCATAGTTGTTGCCATCTATTTCTGGTTCGAACGATGATTCATTTTTTGCGGCATCTCCGCGCAATACCAGGACATTATCAATTCCTAAAAAATTCAAATCTATTAATGCATCTTCGGTTTCTCTCCTTGTAAATCCCCCGCAGATCAGGTGGGGAACAGCATCCACGCGATAATGATTCATTATGGCCGCGCAAATAGCAACAGTACCTGGGCGTTTCCGCACTTCTATTTTCTCGAAAGTCCCATCCGGCTTTTTTTTGAACATTGTCTCGCTGCGATGGTAAGTAACATTGATAAAGGAAGGCTTGAATTCCATCAGCGGATTGAGGTGATCGTAAATTGAATTAATAGTTTTCCCTTTCAGGGGAGGCAGTATTTCAAAAGAAATTTGAGTGCTTTTTGATTGTTTTATATGGTCAATAACTTTCATGATAATAGGTTCTTACATGCTTGTGCCTGCAAACATAATTCAATACGGTAACAACTCAAATAGTGTTAAAGTATTTTTCTGAATATGCATTTCAAATTTCTTCCGGTATTTTTGCGGAAATTATTTTAATTGAGCTTAACCATACAGACCCGGGATCTCGTAAAAAAATACAGTGATCGTACGGTAGTTAATCACGTATCAGTAAACCTTAAACAAGGTGAAATTGTGGGCTTGCTGGGGCCAAATGGCGCTGGCAAAACGACAACTTTTTATATGGTTGTGGGTTTGATAAAGCCTGATGAAGGTCATGTTTTGTTGGATGACAAGGAAATTACCAAACAACCCATGTACAAAAGAGCGCAAATGGGGATTGCTTACCTTCCTCAGGAAGCCTCTGTTTTTAGGAAACTGAGCGTCGAAGACAATGTAAAGGCGATTTTAGAGATGACAAAGCTTACAAAGACCGAACAGAAAGAAAAGCTGGAATCCTTGCTTGAAGAATTTGGATTAAACCACGTCAGGAAAAATAATGGCGATTCATTAAGCGGAGGTGAAAGACGAAGAACTGAAATAGCGCGCGCGCTTGCTGTCGACCCGAAATTCATACTACTCGATGAACCGTTTGCAGGGGTTGACCCAATCGCCGTTGAAGATATACAGGCGGTCGTTGCAAGATTAAAATATAAAAATATCGGCATCCTGATCACAGATCATAACGTGAATGAAACCCTTTCAATTTGCGACCGGGCTTATTTATTGATAGAAGGAAAAATTTTTAAGCATGGTACCGCAGAAGAACTTGCAAACGATGAGCACGTTCGTCGTTTATATCTCGGAAAGAACTTCGAATTAAAACGAAAGGACTATCTCCATGACGAGGCGAGAAACGAAAGCGAATTAAACGCCCAATAATTTTTTGCAATTGCTAATTTAGAGGGGAATATTTGCCATCATAAAATTTTTCATCAATCTTCAATTTCTGCTCCCATTTCCAGGCTGTGGCCATCATTTCTTCCAATGAAAATTTTGGGATCCACCCAAGTTGTTTTTTTGCCAAATCATTGTTGGCATAAATGGCTATTACGTCGCCTGGTCTTCTTTGGCCTATGCTGTAGTTTAGTTTTACACCGCTGACTTTTTCAAATGCTTTTATCGCCTCAAGGACAGTAACGCCATTGCCGGTTCCAAGGTTAAAAACCTCGCATTTTTTTGCACTTTTCTTTTCTACCAAGAATTGCAAAGCCAGGGTATGCGCATGGGCGATATCACAAACATGAATGTAATCCCGGATACAGGAACCGTCCCTCGTCGGATAATCATCTCCCCATACATGCATTTTTGGCAATTTACCAATGGCCGTTTGGGTGATGGCGGGGACCAGATTTTCCGGCCTGCCCACAGGCAGTTCTCCGATAAATCCGCTGGGATGTGCTCCAACAGGATTAAAATACCGAAGCAAAATACATTTCGTAGTATTTGCTTTCGAAAATTCGTTAATAATCTGTTCTCCCATTTGTTTTGTATATCCGTAAGGTGATTCAGCAGGCTTTGGTGGAGTTAATTCAGTAACGGGGATTTCATCAGCATTACCATAGACGGTGCAGGATGAAGAAAAGACGAAATAAGGGATGTTAAATTCCTGAACGCATTTTAATAAATTTATAACCGACAACAGGTTATTTTCGAAATACATCAATGGAAGCTCGACCGATTCTGCCACCGATTTATAAGCGGCGAAATGAATGATTCCTGTGATGTCGTCATTTTCCTGGAAAACGGCACAAGTATCGTCATAATTACAGAGATTAACCTTGTAATTTTTTACCGCCTTTCCCGTGATTTTCTTTATTCCCTCAAGCATTCGTGGATTTGACCGCGAATTATTATCAATGGAAATAACATCAAAGTCGTTTTCTATTAAGTCCACAATCGTATGCGAGCCGATAAAGCCAGATCCCCCTGTAACTAGAATTTTTTTCATAGACTAAAACTATTGATTGATTATGTTCAATAAATATTCACCATACCCGCTTTTTAATAATGGCTGAGCCATAGCTTCGACCTGTTGTTTGCTGATAAAACCTTTGCGGTAAGCAATTTCCTCAATGCATGCTATTTTAATCCCCTGTCTCTGTTCTATCACCTGCACAAATTGGGAAGCCTGCATCAAGGAATCGAAAGTCCCAGTGTCGAGCCATGCTGTTCCGCGGTCCATAATCGAAACTTTCAGTTTTCCCTTTTTTAAATATTCCTTGTTGACATCAGTGATTTCATATTCTCCTCTCGCGCTGGGTTGCAGATTTTTTGCAATACTCACGACTTCATTATCATAAAAATACAGCCCTGGCACTGCGTAATTGCTTTTTGGATCTTTTGGTTTCTCTTCAATCGAAACCGCTTCCATCTTCTTATTAAATTCTACAACGCCATATCGCTCAGGGTCACTGACATGGTAAGCATAAACAATACCCCCGTCAGGATGTGTATTTTTAACCAATTGTTCCCCCAATCCGGAACCGTAAAAAATATTATCTCCTAAAACGAGTGCAACGTCGTCTTTCCCTATGAAATTCTTGCCGATTACAAATGCCTGCGCAAGTCCGTTGGGTTTTGGCTGTTCTGCGTAATGTAAACTTAGACCAAGCTGGGACCCGTCTCCAAAAAGCTTCTTGAATAAGGGAAGATCGTGAGGCGTGGAAATGATTAATATTTCATGAATGCCTGCAAGCAAGAGTGTCGACATCGGATAATAGATCATCGGCTTATCGTATACCGGCATTATCTGTTTACTTATCGCAAAAGTTATTGGGTGAAGCCGAGTTCCAGAACCACCCGCTAAAATTATTCCCTTCATGAATGACTGATTAATCTGTCGCCAAAGTAATAAAAAAATATTTGAATCAAGGGTTGAAAGGACTAAAAGATTTCCCTGAGTCCGAAGGCTTTAATCCATAAAATCTCTTCGATGAAAAGTATTCGAAGCCACTGGCGGTAGCGAAACGTATCATTACACAATGCCAGGTGGATTGCCAACGGAATCAGATTTTATTCTGAAAGCCGATCTTTTTGCTCAATTTATTTCAGCAAATGAAAAATAAAATAAACCAGTCCTGCCATTAATGCACTGACAGGAATAGTAAGAATCCATGCCCAGAGCAAATTGATGGTTATTCCCCAGCGCACCGCTGACAATCGTTTGGTGGCGCCCACTCCAATAATTGACCCTGCGATGGTGTGCGTCGTGCTCACGGGAATTCCTAATTTCTCAGTTAGAAATAAAGTCAGGGCGCCTGCAGTTTCTGCACTCACACCTTCAAAAGGAGTAAGTTTTGTAATTCTCGTACCCATTGTTTTTACTATTTTCCAACCGCCGCTCATGGTTCCCACTGCAATTGAGATAAAACAGGCTATGGGCACCCAATTGGGAACGTGTTTAATATTGTCTAACGTTCCCTGCGATACCATCGCGGCAGCGATAATTCCCAGAACTTTTTGTGCATCATTGCCGCCATGACCCAAACTGAACAAGGCAGAAGATAACAATTGCAATCTCCGGAACCATTTGTCCGCCTTATAGGGATTTGCCCGCCTGCAAATATTTATAATAAGAAAACTCATAAAAAACCCGATTACCATTCCGATAAAAGGTGCGAGAAAAATGAACGCAAATGTTGGGATAACTTTGGCATAATTGATGACGTCTTTTCCATGAACCGATAATGCGCCGGCATGGGCAACCGCAGCACCCATAAATCCACCCAGCAAAGTATGTGAAGAGCTTGATGGAATGCCAAACCACCAGGTTAGAAGATTCCACGCAATGGCTGCAATCAACCCCGAAAAAATAACATCGAGGGTAATGAAATCTTTTGTTACCGAGTTGGCAATCGTATTTCCGATCTTAAATTCGCCAATGACATACTTTGAAATAAAAAAAGCTCCAAAATTAAAAAGAGCTGCCCACAAAACAGCCTGAAAAGGAGTCAGTACTTTTGTAGAAACGACCGTAGCTATTGAATTGGCGGCATCATGAAATCCATTAATATAATCAAAAATGAGAGCGAGAATGATTATAACGACAAGAAAGGTCATAAGCAATCAAATTTGAAAATTGGAAACTACTCAACGCTTTTCGGAGGATGCCATTAAGTAATTCTTACTAATTAAGCGTATTTAATTATGATGGATTCTATCACGTTTGCTGCATCTTCGCATTTGTCGGTAACGATTTCCATGACCTGATAAATTTCTCTTTTTTTAATAACCTCTTTGGCATCAGGTTCATTTTCAAACAACCTTTCAATGCTCATGTCAAAAATATCATCAGCCTGGTTTTCTATACTGTTTACTTTTACAAGAGCATCCGTTATTTTTCGCATGTCACGCATATTCCGTAATTCCTTAACCGAATTTTGAATTTGTACGGTGCCTTGTTCAATCAGGTCTGCCATTTTTTGAATGCCTGTATCGTTTGGGTTTACCTTATAAAAATTAATTTTTTTTGCTGTAGCGTAAATATAATCGCAAATATCATCCAATGATGAAGCGAGATAGTGAATATCTTCCCTATCGAAAGGTGTGATAAAATTTCTTCCCAATTCGGTAAAGATTTTATGCGTGAGGTCGTCATTGATATGCTCCTGGTCTTCAAGCTGTGAAATAAGAGCGCCCCTTTTGTCGAAATCGGGCTCCGCAACAGTCTCTTTGATCATTTTCCCCATTTTTGCCACCCCATCGGCCACTTCTTCAAACAAGGAATAGAAAACTTTATCTTTTGGGGTAAAAATTTTCATAATGGAATTAAAAGACATATATAAAAGATTTGGATAAAATTAGTTTGAAACTTCGAATGTACGATATAGGATGCTGTGATAACTCGTTTTTGAAATCTTATTTTTTCAGATCAGGGATTTGCGTCTAATGTGCCGCGGTCATTTGTTGATAAGCCACTTTTAATCAGCCATCACTATGGAAAGCGGACTGTCTATCATTGAATCAGGCTTTGCCGGTTCAATTCCATCATATTTTTTTTGAATTTGTTCCAGTACTTCTTTAATTTCTTCAACCGTGTTTTTTTGCACAAGTTGGTTCCTAAATTCTTTAATGTAAGGAAACCCCTTCAGGTAGTTGGTATAATGACGGCGCATTTCAAGAATTCCGAGAATCGTGCCTTTCCATTCAATAGAACGCATCAAATGTTCCTGAATTACGTCAATTCTCTCTTTAATGGACGGCGGTTCCTTGTGTTCCCCCGTTTTCAGAAAATATTTTATTTCGTTAAAAATCCAGGGATATCCTATGGCAGCCCGCCCAATCATTATGCCATCTACTCCGAATTTATTTTTGTATTCCAATGTTTTTTCAGGGGTGTCAATGTCTCCATTTCCAAAAACAGGAATAGAAATGCGTGGATTATTCTTTACGGCTGCAATTAATGTCCAATCTGCCTCTCCTTTATATAACTGTGATCGCGTTCTGCCGTGGATGGTCAAGGCCTTGACCCCGACATCCTGCAAGCGTTCAGCAACTTGTTCAATATTTTTTGACTGATCGTCCCAGCCCAATCTAGTTTTTACAGTCACCGGCAGCTTCGTTGATCGGATGACGGCTCTCGTCAGCCGGACCATCAGGTTTATATCTTTGAGTACGGCAGCACCAGCCCCTTTGCAAACGACTTTTTTTACAGGGCACCCAAAATTGATGTCAACCAAATCAGGATTGGTGGTGTCAATGATGGCTGCACTCATCGCCATCGCTTCTTCATCGCCGCCAAAGATCTGAATGCCGAATGGTCTTTCATATTCAAAGAAATCGAGCTTCTGCTTGCTTTTTACTGCATTTCTTATTAACCCTTCACTGGAAATAAATTCGCTGTACATTAGATCTGCGCCGTTTAGCTTGCATACCAGGCGAAAAGGAGGATCGCTTACATCCTCCATAGGGGCAAGGAGAAGCGGAAAATCCGGAAGAACAATATCGCCAATTTGTACAGCCATTATTTTTATCGGATTTGCCGGGTTCCCTAACCTGAAAACGTACACGAATTCTCTGAATTCCTGTTATAAATCAGTTCATATCGGTATCTTGCAAAACCTTATTTCGCGCGCTTTAAAGATTCAAATTTACGCACTTATCACTGATATGAAAAGCTATTTACGAATACATTCCCCTTGGTCGCAATTGGTTTTGTTCCTGTTATTGCTCCTTGCTGGAGTTACGATAGGTTCATTTGCAGGAGCAAGCTTTTTATGGGCTAGGGGATTTATTTCCCTGAATCAAAAAAGCCTTGATTTTAGTGATCCAAAATTGATTAGCGCCCTAAAAACGGTCCAGGTAATTTATACGGTGGCGGGCTTTTTATTACCCGCTATGCTGTACGCGACGATAGCCTATAAGTTTAGAGCTCTATATTTATTAGGATTTCGGGCACCTCAGAAGCTTAACTATTATGTTCTTGCTGTTTTACTGATGGCAGCATCGTTTCCGCTTGCATCATGGCTTGGAGAAATGAATGAGCATATTCCTCTTGCCCAGTGGATGATTGACGCGGAAAAAGAGGCTTCCAAGCAAATGGAATCATTCTTTAAATCAAATTCTACCAAAGATGTTATCGTAAATTTATTGATCATTGGACTGCTTCCCGCGATTTGTGAAGAAGCTTGTTTCCGCGGCGTGTTGCAGCGTATCTTTATTCGTATTTGTAAAAGCCCCTGGATTGGAATTATTATCGGGTCTGTCTTTTTCTCGGCATTTCATATGCAGTTTGAGGGTTTTTTGCCGAGAATGTTTTTAGGAATTATATTAGGGGCCTTGTATTGGTACAGTGGAAGTCTGTGGGTGAGCATCACCGCTCATTTTTTTAATAACGCATCACAATTAATACTTATTTCTTACTATTCGAAAGCAATCAATGAAAACAGTTCTGTTCCAGTCTATGCAGCCATTGCAAGCGCTTTGATAGTCTGGGGAATGTTATTGTTGATCAAACGGCAGTCGGCTGCCAATTACAGGAACGCCTATGCAATGGATGAGGGGCAATTGTAGCAGGCCAGGAATCTTGGGCAACTGAGGTGTCGGTTGGGAATCACTATTTTTCAGCGTGTGAAGATAAAATTATGGCTTTAAACAAAGCTGCTTTCAGGACAAGGACCATTTCCGCTATATTTTTTGCGGCGGTGATGCTGTGCGGATTGTTGTTCAATTTCTGGAGTTTTTTTGTATTATTTTCAGTTATCCACTTTGGGTGCTGGCTCGAATATCAAAAACTGATAGGCCTTATTGACAATGACTATAAGCAAATCAGTTTTTTTCATAAGGTGGGTATCATGCTTGCGGGATGGTGCATAATGCTTTTTTTTGCAGATGATTACAGAATTTTTTCGATCCCGTTACATCTGGTCGGCCAATGGGCAGGACTATTTTTGATAATTGTTCTTCCGCTAGCTGAAGTATTTTTTGTACGGAAGATAAATTTTAAAGTGATAGGATTTTCTTTGCTTGGATTGGTGTACATTTCTCTGAGCTGGGGTTTATTAACCGATATAAGAAGTAAGTTCGAAGGGGATGAACTGCTGGGCGATTTTTTTGGCAAGGTGATGGTAGTTTTGATTATTGCTTCCATTTGGATCAATGATACCATGGCCTATATAGTAGGATCGCTAATAGGTAAAACTCCCTTTTCAAAGATATCTCCGAAAAAAACTTGGGAAGGAACGATTAGCGGAATTATCCTGGCGGCTATCGTCATGTCCCTGCTTAGTTACTTTGCTGCTAACCGATTTGACTGGAGCAATATCGAGATTTTTTCTTCCATCGCGGGAATAGCTGCTGTAATGGGAACCGTTGGCGATTTGCTTGAAAGCAAACTCAAACGTTTGGCGAATGTCAAAGACAGCGGAACAATTTTACCGGGTCATGGTGGATTTTTAGATCGGTTTGACTCGCTTCTATTCGCGACCCCCTTTGTATGGCTGTACATTGTTTTTGCCATGGCCAATTGAACCAAGAGAAACAATCCGAAGTTCGAGATCCGTTCTAATCGTGCCAATTAAGTTTCTTGCGTACATTTGTGTTTCAATTTACAACCAGATGACGATTCACAGGGAAGGATACAAATCAATAGCTTTTGGCGCGTTAGTATTTGCCATGATTAATCTTCCTTCATTTTATTTCATCAGCGCTAATGAATTTTGGCTAAGCGGGATAATATTTATCATTTCTTTGTTCCTGTTGCTTTTTTTGATTTCTTTTTTTCGTGTCCCGAAACGTATGCTTACGGTCGCTGACAATTGCGTTGTCTGCCCGGCGGACGGAAAAGTGGTAGTGATTGAAGAAGTGTTTGATGAAGAATATTTTAAGGATAAGCGATTGCAGGTTTCTATTTTTATGAGCCCCGCAAATGTTCACCAGAATAGAAATCCGGTAAGCGGTGAAGTAGTCTACAATCAATACCATAGGGGGAAATATCTGGTTGCGTGGAATCCGAAATCTTCGACCGAGAATGAGAGGCAAACTTATGTATTAAGAAATGCAAAAGGTGAAATTTTAGCAAAGCAAATTGCTGGTGCTTTGGCGAAGCGCATCGTGAATTACTTGACAGTAGGACAACACGCTGAGCAAAGCGCCGAAATGGGGTTTATAAAATTTGGCTCAAGAGTGGATGTGCTGTTGCCTCTTGGCACCCAGGTTGATGTGAAATTAAATCAGGCAGTGAAAGGGGGAGTAACGGTACTGGCGAAATGGTAGATTTTTTTAATAGATCTTTTTCAGAAAACGTCGGACAATAAAACCTTGGCTGGATGAGGTTTCAAAAGATTTTCTCTAGCTCGATCAACGAATAAACCGTATATGTGGGTTCGATGTCAGGATCCTGGGTTGATAAATGATTGACATACACCTGGTCAATTCCAGCATTTATCGCCCCCTGGATATCTACCTCAAGACTATCACCTATCATAATGCTTTCTTCCTTTTTTGCTCCGGTTTTTTTGAATGCATAATCGAATATTTCCTTATGCGGTTTTAGACTGTTTGAACTTTCCGATGTGATTACTTCCTTAAAAAACTTGTCCAACCCTGAATTTTTCAGTTTGCTCCGCTGAGTTTTTTCAAAGCCGTTGGTGATTAGGTGAAGGCGGTAGTCTTTTGCTGACAGGTAGCCTAAAATTTCAATGGCATATGGAAACAATATTTTTCTGGTCGGAAGAAATTCCAAAAAAAGATTACCCATTTCTCTGGCAAGGCCTTCGTCCCCGTTCTTAAAATCAAGGAGGGTAAGCCACATGCGTTTCCACCTTAATTCGTCCACTTTTATATACCCGTTCCGATAGCGTTCCCATAGCCTATCATTGTGAACGAGATAATTCTTATAGAATTTTTCAAAATCATAAATGCCTTTTTTGTCTAACTCGAGTTCTTTGTAAAGTTGTTCAAGTGTTTGACGGCTATTTGCTTCAAAATCCCATAAGGTGTGATCAAGATCAAAAAAAAGATCGCGATATTTCATAGTGCAATTTACGATTTGTGTTATAAGATGAAAGATTTAAAGTTAATTTGCGAAAGCGGAATTCGGTAACCTAAAATCGTAAATATGAATGTTGTTATCACTGGGGCGTCACGCGGTTTGGGAAAAGCAATGGCTGAAAAGTTCGGAGCAAATAATTATAATCTTTATCTCACTTCCCGAAGTGATATTCTTTTGTATAAAACGGTCGAGGAATTTCAGCATAGATTCCCGCAAATTACCATTAAAGCCAAAGCCTTTGATTTGTCTGTGAAATCCGGGGCAGTTGATTTTGCAAATTGGATTCTGAGTACTGAAATTTCAGTTGACATATTAATTAACAATGCAGGAACTTTTTTACCCGGTGGCGTTGCTGATGAAGAAGATGGAGTACTTGAAAAAATGATTGAAACCAATTTATATAGCGCCTATCACGTTACAAGGATCCTATTGACGAGACTGCTGCAGCAGAAGAAAGGACATATTTTTAACCTTTGTTCGATTGCTTCACTTAAAGCTTATAAAAATGGCGGGTCTTACAGCATCAGCAAATTTGCCCTGGCAGGATTTTCAAAAAATCTGCGCGAAGAGCTGGCGCCTTATGGAATAAAGGTTACTGCTGTTTATCCCGGCGCTGCTTATACCGATTCCTGGTCCGCAAGTGGGGTGGATGCCATAAGGCTGATGAAAGCCAATGATGTAGCTGAAATGGTTTTTGCCGCTTCCCAGCTATCGCCACAGGCCTGCGTTGAGGATATTATCTTACGACCCCAGTTGGGAGACCTGTAAATCAAAATCTTAACTGGTTTTTAACCCCCTTTGGCTCAGGTGACCAGCCAATCAATTTTTATATTTGTATTTTTAGAAAGTGAGCGAAGAATTCTGTGAAATGAAAATACATCAACAGGCTAAATCAGACATTATCATTAAAACTTTACGCTACAACATCCTGGCGCTCTTGGTAATCGCCCATTCGTTTGGCGCTTCTGCCCAGCTTAAATTCACCACGGTCATAAGCAACAATGAAATCGGAAGAAACGATTATGTACAGATTCAATTTGTAATTTCCAATGCGAAACAAATTGATCAATTTATTCCGCCTTTATTTCCTGATTTTCAAATTGTTGAAGGTCCCAGTCAATCAAGTGGCATGAGTAACATCAATGGCAATATTTCACAGTATCAATCCATATCATACGTGCTACAACCGACAAAAATCGGGAAGTTTACCATTGCTGGGGCAGGTGCAACAATTGATGGAAAACAAATGCACTCCAACCCCGTCTCGGTCAGCGTTACAGCAAATAGCTCTGGTACTGCCAGAAATAAGAATATGGCCCAACCGTTTTTTCATCCTATTTGGCCGGACGAAGCCGAAGAAGAAAATAAGGATTATGTCTTAAAACCCGGGGAGAATGTTTCGGATGTGATTAAAAAGAATTTGTTTGTGAAGGTGCAAGTGAGCAAGAACAAATGCTATGTCGGCGAACCCATTGTGGCGACCTATAAATTGTATTCATGTCTTCGTTCTGAATCCAGGGTTACCAAATTGCCCTCAATGAACGGATTCAGTGTGTATGATATGATTGACCCTAATAAAAATTCACCAAGCTACGAAACCATTAACGGCAAAAGATTCACGGTGCATGTCATTCGAAAGGCGCAATTGATTCCGCTTCAATCCGGTACCGTCGCTCTTGACCCTGTACAGATTGAAAATGATGTGTATTTCATCAAGGGTGGCACAAGAGCGCGCCATCGTTCAAATATTTTAGATGATTTTTTTGACAACTTTTCAAATGAAGAGGCCGGAAATATGATTGAGCAGCATATAACCCTCAACAGCAAACCAGTTGAGATTAACGTAAATGCCTTGCCGGAAAAAAATAAGCCTGACGATTTTAGCGGTGCCGTTGGAAATTTTAATGTCGACGCCACCATTGAGAACAAAAAAATCGCGGCCCGGGATGAAGCTACTTTACGAATAACTGTCAAAGGAACCGGTAACCTGCCGATTGTGAATGCACCGCAAATTTCGTGGCCGGCAACCATTGAAGGTTATGATGCGACTGCCAAGGAGAACGTGGACAAATCAGTTGCTCCTATGTCGGGCTCGAAAAGTTTCGATTATATTTTTTCTCCGAAGCAGAAGGGTGATTATACCATTCCACCGATTGATTTTTCTTATTTTGATCCGGCAACCAACAGTTATAAGACTTTGAAAACACAACCGTTGAATTTTACGGCTTCGCAAGAAATAAGAAAACCCACATCAAAAAACGTGATTGAAAAATCGGCCACTCAGGAAACCAGCGGAGTAAAAACTTTCATCCAGGATCATCTGGAATGGATTTTTGCTGCGATTATCCTTTCTGCACTGGGCATCTATTTTTGGAAGCAAAATGTAAATCTGCAAAATGAAGAAGCGCAAAAAGCGATTGCTCTAAAATTGGAGAAAGAAACACCTGTTCTGTCGCCGGAAGAATTGGACCCTCTGTTAAGGGCAAGAAAATTTTTGGAATATAATGATTATAAGAACTTTTACCAGGAGTTGAACAGGTCTGTTTGGAACGTGTTGGGTGCTAAATTAAAAATACGCAGCAGTGAACTAAATAAACACAATGTCCTGTCGCAATTGCAATTACTGGGATGGAATCAATATGATATGATTCACCTTGAAGGCATTTTGCATAAATGCGAAATGAATTTATATACTCCTGATTACAGTGAAATTAACAGCCAGCAGTTGCTACACGAAACTGATGGACTATTAAAGAAACTTGCTTAGTAAACCAAAAAGAGAGTATGAACCTTGCGGGTTGGGTTTTGTGAAATCAAAAAACTCTAGACGGATGGGTAACCGCAAAATGATAGAAAGGAATTTGAATCACAATAGGAATCCAATCCATTTACCTATCTCTTTTCATTCTGTATATTTATAGCCTACCCCTCTTACCGAATGAAAAAATTTCGGGTGTTTGCTGTCAGTTTCGAAGTATTTTCGAAAACTCAGGATGAAATTATCTATGGTTCTTGTTGTCGGGTATACATTATATCCCCAGACCGCCTGTAAAATTCTTTCACGCGGAACCACTTCATTCTTGTTTTCAATCAATAATTTTAGAAGCATAGTCTCTTTTTTGCTCAGCTGAATGCTTTGACCTTTTTTATTTATGGCTTCTTGAGCCTTAAAATCAATTTTGTTTTTCCCAAAAAAATAGATTTCTCCCAAGGAGTTTTTAAGCTGGAGCTTTTTATTTTTTTCAATTAATTTTTTTACACGAAGCAGTAATTCTTCAAGATTAAATGGTTTTGTAAGATAATCATCGGCCCCTTTTTTCAAGCCGAGGACCCGGTCTGCGCTGGTATTTTTTGCACTGAGCATTAATACCGGCGCTTCGTTATTTTTAATACGCATGGTTTCTGCAATACTGATTCCATCGGTTCCGGGCAACATGACATCAAGAATAACCAAATCAAAATATTCCTGTTCAATCATCGCAAGTGCTTTTATCCCATCATATGCAGAACTTACCTCGTAACCTTCCATTTCAAGGTTTAGTTTCAATGCTTCATGAAGGTTTTCTTCATCCTCAACGAGCAGTATGGATAATTTTTTTTCGCCCATAACAAACTTTAGAACGTGACTGTAAAAATACTGCCGCTTGGTAAATTATCAGAAACATTTATTTTGGCATGATGGTAATTTGCAATTTTTTCACACAAGTATAGGCCAAGTCCCGTTCCGGGGGACGAACGGGTAGCTTCATTCCCTATGCGGTAAAATTTCTCAAATACTTTTTTCTTCTCTTGCTGCGGGATCCCGGGTCCCTGATCCAAAACTGAAAAAATAATTTGCCGGGTTTGCTTTTTTAATTCAACGCTCACCGTTGAGTTTTTGAATGAATATTTGGCAGCATTTTCTACTAGATTGCTAACCAGCATTTGTATCAATAATGAGTCGCCGGTTACCGATAATCCCGGTTCGATATCAAATTCCCATTTTTTATCAGCAGCGTTCTTTGCCGCATGGCCAATCACAGCCTGAACAAGCGACGAGAGATCTATTTTTTCTTTAGTAATGAGATGCCTGCTGCTTTCCAGCTGCGAAGCTGTCAGAATATTATTTGCCAGTGTATTGAGGCGATTCATTTCTTGTAATGCGGCGCTTATGAATTTTTGCTTTTTGTCCGGATCCAAATCATATTTCTGCATCGTCTCCAGATTGAGCTTTGCCACTGCAATGGGAGTCTTCAGTTCATGGGTTACGGCCATCATAAAATTCTGCTGTTGATGCTGCAGTTTAATTTGCCGCCGGACTGCCCGGTATACGAAGATTGCCCCAACCAAAATTACCAGCAGGAAAGTGCTTCCTTCACCTATGTTTCGGGCTGTTTTGCGGCGCTGCTCTTCTAAAGCGGCGTTGACACGAACGAGATATTCAGGACTTTCCGGTCTGACCTGCGTCAGCTTGTAGGATGTCATCTGCTGATTCTGGTTTTGCAAAGCAATAAACCACCACGCCAGCGCGACGATAACGTATAATAATAAGAACCAATAGACGGTAGTTGCTATGGCGAGTCTTTTGTTTTTTAGAAGCATGTCCGGAATCGATGAATAAACTGTGGCGAATGAATAGCAAAGAGTGCAATTTACAAAACCTTCAATTGGCATTATGATTTACGCGATCGAAAGGGTTCAGGATGAAGGATCATAGGTCCGCTAACAGATGTTTTATCCGGCAATTTTATACATCCAATCAAAAACATATTAAAAGATGATCATGAGTTACCTGATTTTCTCAATCCTCAATCCCGCACTCAGCACATGAAGCAACGGATCTTCACGCATGATTTGTTCCAGGGTAAAATGGTAATCACCTGATTTTACAAACTTCGTCTGCGGCTGGATTAAAATGCGCTGTTCGAAGATGTCGTCGACCCCATTCCCTAGCCAGCCTTTGTCGTTAACCGCAAGGGTGACGTTATATTGCTGGCTTTTTGAAGATGTTTCGCCCGGTTGCTGTACGGAAGCCTTCACCCAGATGTTGTTATAATTGTACGCATCAGCATGTCGGAGGACTAGATATATGTTATAGAGAGAGGATGTATCTTCAACCGTAAAATCAATTTGGGGCCTGAAACTGCTTTGCCATTGTTGATTTGGGATAATGATGTCTCTCTCAAATACGTCAATGGTGGGGATGCAAGAGCATAGAAACAGGAATAAAGGGATAATAGACAGGCATGAAGGAATAAGCGGCAGCAATTTTTTTTTCACATCAATTTTTTTCAAAGATAAATTACAAATTCCGAATGTTCAACGTTGCCCCTTCGTTACTGAACTTGCCCGGACTTAGAGGACATTCAAAACCTGTTCTTTTGCTTTTTCCAGTTCGTCTTTCATGATGACCACGCATTTTTGAATGGAAGAATCATAAGCTTTAGAGCCGGTAGTATTGATTTCCCTGCCGACTTCCTGCAAAATGAATGAAAGCTTTTTACCCTTACCCTCATCGCCTGAGTCAAGTATGTTTTTAAAGTATTCGCAATGGTTTTTCAGCCTTACTTGTTCTTCACTAATGTCAATTTTTTCAATATAATAGATAAGTTCCTGTTCCATTCGGTTTGGGTCATAATTGTCCTTTCCGGCATGTTCTTCGAGCAATTTTACCAATCCTTCTTTTATTTTTTGCTGGCGCAAGGGTTCAAGTTTAATTACTTCCTCCTGTTGCTTCAGAATATTTTCAATGCGAAGCCTTAAGTCCATTTCGAGTGCCTTGCCTTCATCCAAACGATGCAAATTCAAATCCTCGATGGCCGATAAAATGACCTTTTCAAATTGCTTCCACTCTTCATCGGTGAGGGTGTCGCCCGTTGGGGTAATGACTTCGGGCAGTTTTACCAGCGTACTTAAAATGTGAGAAGGGTCCAGGTTTAGTTCCGCCGACAAATCAGACAATGCTTTATAATAGGATTTTGCCAGATCGGTGTTTATGCTGACTGGCTTCGCGCTTCCTGTTTGTTTAAGGCTAATCATACAATCCAGGGAGCCCCTGCCTAACTTCTCCGAAAGTAATTTTCTTATTTCAAATTCAAATGGCTTCAAAAACGCGGGAATCTTTAGTTGCAGTTCAAATTGTTTTCCATTCAGGGATTTAATATCAACCAGAAAAGTCTTGTCTCCAACATTTTGTTCTGTTCTACCGAAACCGGTCATTGATTTGAGCATCTTTTAAATTTAATGTGGAAAGGTATTATTAATTACTCAATTGCTCAATGGGACTGTTAGGCAGTTGCGGTGTTGAAGTATAACAATGACACATTTTGCTCGAGGTTTTATAAATAAAAAATCCCGCCTTTTGGACGGGACTTTTATTATATGGATGGGTTAGTAAGTACAGGAAACAAATTTCCTTACACAATATTAAAAATAATTTCTTCGATCCAAAAAAATATTTCAATAAATTTTATTCACATTTTGTTATGACTGTGGATAAGGACGGCCCCAACAGAAAGCATCTGTTCAACCAATCGCCGGTATTATTTTCTTTTTCAGCAATCGCAAATAAACGGGATTAGTTTTTGATTGGGCTGAAACATTGATGAATACAGCGTTTCAGAGGACATTATTAATTTATCAGAGATTGTTGAACCACTTTTTTTTCTCGTCGGGCATACAAAATGGTACTTGGTTTTGATGATTAAACATCGTTAACGAGGTCTGGAAAATTTTTCAAAACCCGCAGGAATGTGAATATCTAAATCCGGAAGGAGGTGATAAATGCCAGAACGGGCAAATGTTCATTCGGGATTATAATCGTAAGGCAATGCTTCCGCTAACTTTTTCCAGGCCCAATAACCCATGTTTGTCACTTCTGATTGTTCATAGAAATAACCATTTTCTTCTATGGTAAACCCTTCATTCAAGTCAAGCGCAGAGATTTGTTTTGGCGTTGTCAACGGGAAATTATTTTGGATTAGATATTTTCTATCCGGGACATGATTAACATAATTTATCCGAAGGCGTCCCTTTATATTGACTACCGCATCGCCACTGTCCACGGAATAATATTGGCTATCATAAGGATTCTCCAATTCGGTTGGTCTGTTGCTTGCGTCCAGCAATTCCAGTATAAATCCTTCTTCAGCCAGCGTGCTGTCATACCAGCTCCGCATGAAATGAAGACGTGATCCGATATACGTGGAGAAGCGGTTTTTATTCCACGTATCCTGTTGTTCAGGCGTACCCTTCATTTCTTCAAATAACGGGTAGCCCGTATAACTGCTGATTTTGCTGGTATAATCGTACACAAAAGAATCAAGCTGGTATTTTATTTTATACCCCAGTGCGTTATTAGCAATTATTACGTCGCCGGCCGATCTCACTTTAAGTTTGTTTCTTTTTTTGTAAAAAAAGAATTTCAACGAGTCTTTATTTTCGATATTGCATTGGGAAGCGTTTGGCGTTGTTCCTATAAAATTTTCAATAAAAAATTGTCCGTATTTATTCCACCCGTCAGCAACCAGCGCGCTGCCCGCTACCACTACCTCCGTTAAACTTTTGTCTTGCTCCTGCATTTCAATGGTCATGCTTTCGTTTTCCGGGTTGCCACTGCTAATTCTTTGTGTTTTTGTTTGGTAGCCGGTATAAGAAATTATCAAGTCATACCCCCCGTTTTTTAACCGTAAAGAAAAATTTCCTTCCGCATTGGTTATTGTGCCGACAGTGGTATTCTGGCAAAAAACCGAGGCGTTGGGCATCGGCTGTTTTGTTTTTTCATCAATGATTTTTCCGCTGACAGAAAAATACTGATCCTGCGATAATGCGATCATGGAAGTAAAAACGCCCAGACAAATTATAAAAAGCTTTTTCATGAATTTTAATTAAATGACCCAACAATATAAACGCGCAAAAGAAGCTGCAAGTATGTAAACAACTATTTTGCCAGTAATGGGAATTTGATATTTTTTAATAATCGCAGAGATGCGTTGCCATGCATTATGTTGTTGTTCGCCGCCGATCGGGCGCCTGGAATCGTGGCATCGAAGGTGGTTATAGGCAATTATCTAAAACTCAACACAAAACATAGATGATATGTATGCGGGTTTCACCCGCGATTCCTCATTGACCATCAATCATTCCGTCCAAATAGGACTTACATGCTTTGTTAATTGTTTCCGAAAGACTGGTAAACGAAAATCCCGGGAGATATTTCCTGATCTTATTGTTCTCAAAATATCTTTTCGACTGAGCTATTCTGGCTGTTTGCTTATTTAATATCGAAGGCTTACCGCTAAAAAATGACTTTATGCTCTCCCCCCGCCAGGCAATCTCCCCTAAAAATGGTGTTGCCTCCCATCGTGGTCTGTTTTTTCCAAAAGCATCAGCAATTAAATTAAATAATTCATAGAATGAAGTATTATCTCCATTTAGAATAAACCGTTCACTCTGGATATCTGTTTGCAATAATAAAACAATGGCCCGGGCAACATCTTCAACATCTACAAAACCATTTACGCCCTTGGTATACCATGGGAATTCTTTGAAGACCGTTTTAAAAATTGAACAACTTGAAGAATCCCAATCCCCATAACCAATAATAGTGCTTGGGTTCACTATCGCCGCAGGCAATCCTTCACCGGTAGCACGCCAAACCTCCATTTCGGCGTGGTATTTACTCTCCGCATAACTTGTACTGAAAAGACGCTCTTTCCATGGATTGCTTTCGTTGATGGGGGCCCCGTTTACTGAATTACCAAGCGTGGCCACCGAGCTGACATAAATAAATTTTTTTACATCATTGGCGAGCGCTGCGTTGACAACATTTGCGGTTCCTTCAATATTGGTCTTGAACAATTCATTTTTGTCATTATTCGCAAAAGAGACTTTAGCGGCAGCATGGATGACGGCATCAACTCCGCGCATAGCATCTTCCAGCACCATGACATCAAGAATATCTCCGTCTATCCATTCAACGGATTCAAATATGGACGCGGGAATATAAAAAGGGCGTTTACCCGATCGCCGGATGGCTCTCACTACATAATTTTTTTGCACCAATTCTTTAATGATATAAGAACCCAGAAAACCTGTGCCACCAGTTATGAATACAGAAGTTGACAAGTTAAATGTTAAAAAATTTAATGTTTACGAAGATAAATCATATCAGTCTATCCGGTGTCGGCGAATGATTGCTATAAGGATCAGGTGGACAGGTCAAATTCTTTGCGTCGATGCCTTTAGGGAGAGTTAATCAGCCATACGTGTAATACCCCTTTCCGGTTTTTCTTCCCAATTCGTTTCTTTTCAATCGTTCTTGCTGGACGTAAGAAGGTTTGAGGCGCTCGGGTTGATTCAATGCGTCATACAAGGAGCAACTCACCGTATAGTTAATATCATTGCCTATCAAATCCATCAAACGGAAAGGCCCCATTTTAAAACCACTTGCTTCCATGATGGAGTCAATAGATTCAAAATCGCCAATTCCTTTTTCAAATAGCTGGAGTGCTTCTAAATAATAGGGGCGTGCGACACGGTTAACGATAAATCCCGGAGAATCATTGCAAATTACCGGTACTTTACCTAAATGTATTGCTAATCCAACTATTGTTTGGGTGGTATGTTCACTGGTATATCTGGTGTTTACGACCTCGACCAATTTCATGATGGTTGCCGGGTTAAAAAAGTGCATTCCAATGAATTTTTCGGGGCGTAAAACCGTTTTCGCAATGTCCGTGATGGAAATTGAAGATGTGTTTGTTGCAAAAACAGTTCCGAGCGGGTTTATTTTTTCCAGCTGAGAAAACAGATTCTCTTTGGCATCTATTTTTTCAATAATTGCTTCAATAATGATATCTGCAACACATTCTCCTATATCGTGGGTGAAGCTAAGCCTGCTTTGAACATTTTCTTGGTCAGTTTGACTTATTTTGTTTTTTTCGATCAGGATGCTCAGGTCTTTATCAATTTTTAATTTTGCTTTTTGAATTATTGCTTCATTCACATCATAAACCAAAGTGGTGAGACCGCTTTGTGCTGCAACCATGGCAATGCCACACCCCATGGTCCCTGCCCCGCAAACGCAAACTTTTTTATTCATAAAATTGAGTGATCAAAACTAGCAGGAAATAATGAGAAATTGCTGGTAGGACGCTCACCCGAAAGAGACCGTCCGCAGTTGTAGCGGGGGGAATTGAGAGCCTTTCCGGTCGAACCCGCTATCAACCCCTGAAAACACTGTACACTGAAAAGAAAAGCGCTCCAGCGGTCTGTTAGGCCATGGCAATGCTCATACAGCGCCTGTAAATTGCTTTAAGAACCTCACATCATTTTGCGAATACAATCTCAAGTCATTAATTCGATATTTTAATTGGCAAATCCTTTCAATTCCCATTCCAAAAGCAAACCCCGTATATTTATTACTATCAATGCCAAAATTCTCCAGCATTTTGGGATGAACCATTCCGCTGCCAAGGATCTCCACCCACCCCGTATGTTTGCAAACATTACAGCCTACTCCGCCACAAATCCGGCAATTGATGTCCATTTCTGCGCTTGGCTCTGTGAATGGAAAATAGGAAGGCCGGAATCGAACCCTAACGTCAGAACCAAACATTTCCTGAACGAAAAAATAAAGGGTTTGTTTAAGATCAGCGAAAGAAACATTTTCGTCAACATATAAACCTTCAGTTTGGTGAAAAAAACAGTGCGCACGGGCACTGATGGTTTCGTTTCGGTAAACTCGTCCGGGACAAATAATTCGAATGGGAGGCTTTTCCTTTTCCATCACCCGCGCCTGAACGCTGCTGGTGTGGGTGCGCAGCATCCAGTCCGGATTCTGACTGATATAGAAAGTGTCCTGCATGTCGCGCGCTGGATGGTTTTCCGGTAGGTTAAGTGCGGTGAAATTATGCCAGTCGTCTTCGATTTCCGGTCCTTCCGCGACGGAAAAGCCAAGTCTTCCGAAAATGTGAATGATTTCATTTCTTACCAGAGAAATGGGATGCCTTGTTCCCGGGGAAGCGGTATCTCCTGGTAATGTCAGGTCCAATTCATCGGCGGGGGTGGATTTACGGGGCACAAGAGACTGTTTCCAATCCTCGTATTTAGTTTCTGCGAATAATTTGAATTCATTCAAGATCTGCCCGAACTCTTTTTTCCTTTCATTGGGCACATTTTTCATTTCCCCAAACAGATTCTTCACAATTCCTTTTGTGCCAAGAAATCTGATGCGGAATGCTTCCAGGGCATCCGCACTTTCTGGAGAAATTGAGTTTATCTCTTGCCGGTAAGTTTCTATTTGTTGCACCAAAATATCCATCCTGCAAAGATAAGAAGCCGGCAGTTACTAAAATTCAATTAAACATTTTGCAATTCGCACAAAATAAATAGCCTAGGACTGAAAAATGCTTCCCACAATATCCTTTATCTCAACTATTTTATGATTGAATAGCTGAGGAAGCGCATCGGGAAATAAAAATGCAATGGATAAAACCTCAATTGTTGCAAGGGGTTCAGGATTGATTTTAAGATCCACCTTGATATCTTTTATTTATTCAATACCCCTGCTTGCATTTTCCGTTGTCAAGATATGTGAATAACAGATTTTAACAGCGGGCCTGTTTTTAGTATAAGTTTGTACAAATGATATATTATGAGTGATTTTTCCAGCCTACAGGATTTTTTGGAGCCGGTTCAATTTAAAAGAGGACTAGCCAAGAAAGATTTTAGCGAAGGTCAAATCGGTAAGCATATCGAAGTGTATGAGGAGGATTTTCCCGATTTTTTTGAAAAAGACATCATCATCGTAGGCTGTGGTGAAACGCGTGGGAGCCATTACCCTGTCCATAAATCATCTCCTGATATTATTCGCGAATATTTCTATGATTTATTTTACTGGCACAAGGACGTTAAGATTGCCGACGCGGGAAATATCAAAAGCGGCGCTAGTCTGCAGGATACCTATGCTGCGCTGAAAACGGTTGTAAAAGAATTATCGGATCATGCTAAAACGATCGTAATTATTGGTGGTTCCCATGATTTGACCCTGGCGCAGTATAATATGTACGTCGATAAAAAAAATGTGATCGAAGCGGTATGTGTAGATGCACTGATAGATTTAAATATTGAATCACAGGAACGAGCAGATAATTTTTTGATGGAGATGCTGACCAGCGAACCCAATTATATCCGTCACTATAATCACATTGGATTTCAAAGCTATTTTGTCCACCCGCACATGCTCGAAACTATGGATAAGCTTCGTTTTGATTGCTACCGCGTCGGCAACGTGAAAGAGAATATCGATGAAATGGAGCCTGTAATCCGGAATTCATCCTTATTTAGCTTTGATATTTCAGCAATAGCAAACGCTTTTGCTCCGGCAAATGATCTATCGCCTAACGGGTTCACCGGGGAAGAAGCTTGCGCACTGATGCGATACGCAGGTTTGAGCCCAAATGTGAATACCATCGGCATTTACGGATATTTCCCAGAAAAAGATCGCGATGACTTAACCGCGAAACAGATCAGTCACATGCTATGGTATTTGATTGATGGCAAGAGCAGGGGGAGACGCGAAGCATCCCTTGATGAGCGCGATTCTTTCGTTGAATATCACACGGCTTTTGCTGAAGTGCAGACTACTTTCCTACAAAGCAGAAAAACGAGTCGCTGGTGGATGCAACTCCCGGATAAAAAGTACATCGCTTGTTCTTATAAGGATTACCTGCTTGCAAGCAGCAATGAAATTCCCGAGCGCTGGATGCGAGCGCAGGAAAGAGTTTAGAAAAGTTGTATTGGAATTTCATTATTCCAAGACTCCTGCTTATCGGGTCTTTTGCCGCATGCTGCTGCCGCTGAAATTCTACTGCGGAATGTGCTCATTGGCCATGAAATAGTGTGTCCAATCTTTGTCAATGGGATTGCTGAGGTTAAAAACCTGTTTCGCGAATAATGGTATGATGGGTGAGGGATGCGTTGGGTCATTTTCTGATTCTTCAAGCGAAGGATTGCCCGTGTAAACTATCTCCTCAACCAAAATACAGATTACCAGATCTTGGTCCTTTCATTTTCCGGCTTGAACATTTTATCACCTGGTTTCACATCAAAAGCATTGTACCATGCATCAATATTTACAAGCGGTGCGTTGCTGCGATACATTCCCGGCGAATGAGGATCCGTAAGAATTAATTGCGCTGCGCTTTCCGGGAGAATGTTATTTCTCCAAACCTGTGACCAGTTAATGAAAAATCGTTGTGCTGGAGTGAAGCCATCAATCTTTTTCCCTTCCTTGAATTGTTGGGTTTTTGTAAATGCTTCATACGCAATGGATAGCCCACCCAGGTCCGCAAGGTTTTCACCCAGTGTCAATTTCCCATTGACGTGAAGGGTATCCAAAACGGTAAATGCGTTATACTGTTCCACAACCTCATTGGCCTTCTTGTTAAATTTTGCTGCATCGTCCTTCGTCCACCAGTCTTTCAGATTTCCATCAGCAGCATATTTGCGACCTTCATCATCAAATCCATGGGTCATTTCATGGCCGATGACAGCAGCAATGCCACCGTAATTCACCGCATCATCAGCGTCAAAATCAAAAAACGGAGATTGCAGAATCCCTGCGGGAAAAACAATTTCATTGTCAGCGGGGTTATAATAAGCATTGATGGTAGGAGGAGTCATTCCCCAACGCGTTTTATCTACCGGCTTGCCAAAACGGCTCACCATATCGTTGTATGCCCAAACTCCGGCGCGCCTCACATTGCCAAGGAAATCACTTTTATCGATGGTAACTCCGTCGTAAGTCTTCCATTTGTCAGGATAGGCAATTTTTTTGATTATGGCATTTAATTTCTCCAACGCTTTTATTTTCGTTTCAGCACTCATCCAGTCAAGATTCTTAATGCGCTCTGCAAAGGTTTCTATCATATTATTTACCAATTCCTGCATACGCTGTTTTGCTTCCGGCTTAAAATATTTCGCAACATACAACTGCCCGAGAAGATCCCCCAGTTGTCTGTCAATCAGGCCACTGAGTCGTTGCCAGCGAGGCGTCTGCTGCTTTTGCCCCGTGAGCACCTGAGTGAATGTAAAATCTTCCTTTACAAAGGAATCGCTTAAATAAGGCGCTGCGCTGTTGAGCATTTTCCATTTCAGGTATGTTTTCCAGTCATCGAGTGATAAGGCCGTCATGAGCACATCCGCGATTTTAAAAAAGGAGGGATTGTTGGTAAGCACACTGTCAGCGCCGTTTACATTAAACTTGACTAATAGCTCTTTCCAGTTTAGTGATGGTGTCGACGAAGCAAAGTCCTTTACGGAAAATTTATTATAAACCTTGTCAGGATCGCGCATCTCTACCCGGCTTAATTGTGCTTTTGCCAATGCCGTTTCAATCCTCAAGACTGCATTTTCGTGAGCACCAGCCATAGCGTCGCTTTCCCCGACAAGCCGGAACATCGCCTTCAAATGCTCCGCATAAGCATCTCGGATTTTTGAGCTGCGCTTGTCGTTTTTTAAATAGTAGTCTCTGTCGGGGAGTGATGTTCCTCCCTGGCTGAATTGAGGTATATATTGGTTTACATTTTTATCATCTTGGCCGACACTAAATCCAAATAAAGCGCCCCCAATGCCATGGGTGCGGTCATAGGCAATTTCATCCAAAATTCCAGGAATACTGTTGATTCCATCGATTCTTGCCAGATCAGCTTTAATGGGTTCGTAACCTGTTTTATCCAAAGTAGCGCTGTCCATTCCGCTTAGATAAAAATCACCTATCATTTGGTTCAGCCTGTCGGTGCTGGTTTTTGAGACAGCCTCTTCCAACAATGACTTCAACCGTTGGCTGCTTTGCTCGCGCAGTTCATCAAAACTTCCCCAACGTGTTTTTGACGGAGGCACCGGGTTATTTTTTAGCCAATTTCCATTCACATACTCATAAAAGTTATCACCTGGCCTTATGGTTAAATTCATATTGGCTTTATCAATGAATTTGTGACTTTTCTTCTTAGGAGGTATAAAACCAAGAATGGCAATTGCCGGCAATCCTACCAACAGATATATAGAAAAATTTCTCATGTGACGAATTTTAGGATTGCAAAGTTAGGTTTCTCACTGCTTTCCAAACATTTTTTGTAGATGGACGGGCTTTAAATTACAATAGCGGGCTAATGAGTGCTGTTTATTGATTTTGTTTTATGAATTTTGATTCATGAAAAACAATACTTTGGCAGTGGTTACCTTGGTGACCATTGTCTTGCAGGCTTGTTCCCCGTCTCATCTTCTTCCTGAGGCTGCAAATCAGGAGTTATTACAGGTGGCGGAATTACGTACTGCCCATATAGGGATCTGTGTTTTCGATCCCGCTAAAAATTCATTTCTCTACGATTACCAGGGCGAAAAATATTTTGTTCCGGCAAGCAACACCAAGTTGTTTTCTCTGTATGCGGGTATGAAATATTTAGGAGATTCGTTAATCGGCATCCGGTACATAAAAAGAGACACGGACATTCTGGTTTTGCCGACTGGTGATCCTACCCTGCTTCATCGCGATTTCCCAAGACAACCTGTTGTCGATTTTTTGAAAAATAAGAATATTTATATCAATGACGCGAATTGGAAAGAAATTGCCCTCGGCGCAGGATGGAGCTGGGATGATTATAACGATGATTATATGGTTGAAAGAAGTGCCATGCCCGTATATGGAAATTTTATCCAGTGGGCCCAGAGTCAGCAGGAGGACAGCTCATTCAGCAGTTTTTCAATTCCAGATATAAACTGGAAGGTAGATTTCGCTGACTCAACAGGGAAGAATTTTTTTGTTAGGAGAGAACTGAATGAAAATGTTTTTACCATAACGGAAGGGAAGGAAAAATATAAAGACCAGGATGTTCCTTTTGTAACCCATGGATTGAAATCTGCCGTTGAGCTGATGAAAGACACCATCAGTAAAAATATTTTTATTACCCATCAACCTCTCGCTACTCGTCATTCACCATTTGCCATTCTTCATTCGCAGGCATCCGATTCAATGTTTCGGTCAATGATGTTCCGCAGTGATAATTTTTTTGCTGAGCAAACCTTATTGATGGTGAGTAACGAGCAATTGGGTATCATGAATGATTCCAAAATTATTGATACATTATTAAAAACGGATCTGGCTGCGCTGCCCCAAAGACCCATTTGGGTGGATGGAAGCGGATTGAGCCGTTATAATCTGTTTTCACCTAAGGATTTTATCTGGTTGCTAAACCAGATGAAACAAGAATTTGGATTGGAAAGAATGAAAAAGATTCTACCTACAGGAGGCAGCGGTACACTGGGCAACTATTACAAGCAGGATAGCGGGCGCATATACGCAAAAACGGGCAGCCTTTCTGGCGTTGTTTGCCTAAGCGGATATTTAATGACCCGGGAAAACCACGTGCTTATTTTTTCAGTCCTCGTAAATAATTTTAATGGGAGCAGTTCCGCATTGCGCAAAGGGATTGAAAAGTTTATTGAAGAAATACTTCAGAAGTATTAGCATATTTGAACTTCACCAGAGAAATATTTTTTATTTACCCAACGCTTTAAAATTCCTTCGCGTAAATGAATTTGAATTTTATTATGCAATTAAAACCATTACTTATGTCTCGCTTTTATTGGCTTTGCCTATTTCCATGTCTTTTATTATCAATAAGTTGTAAAAAAGATTCCGCAAGTAAACAGACACTTACTTTGCAACCCATGAATAATCCGGTCGAATACGATGTATTACTTTTTGATACTGCTGATAATTCAGGTTTAACTAGCGCATCAATTCAGGCTTTTGCATGGACAAAAAATGGGGAAACTTATACGGATCGCGGACTGTTGAAATTCGATTTGAGCACCATCCCGTCTACAGCAACGATTGACAGTGCAAATCTTTACTTATATTCTAATCCCCAACCCATAACGGGAAATTTTGTTGATGCCAATTTCGGCACAGATAATTCATTTACGATCCAGCAGGTTTCCTCAGCCTGGTCTCCATCGACCATTAGCTGGTTTAACCAGCCTCAGACAACCACCACCAATCAGATTGTCATTCCAAGTACTGCTGAATCTATGCTTGATCTGAACGTTGATGTGAAAAGTATGATTTCATCTATGGTAAAGAACAATAGCAATTATGGATTTTTTTTAAAGCTTCAGAATGAGGTTACTTTCACCTGCAGGATTTTTGTGGGAAGCCGGAACACCGCTTATCCGGACAAGCATCCAAAGCTTGTTGTAGTATACCACTAGGTCGAATTAATGATATATTAAAATAAGTTCCGGGAACTTGCGGTGATCTAAATTACTCGGGAAATAAACAATAATGTGCAAAGTCGTTGACAAACCAGGCAAAGAAATTATACCATTAAACCTTGATACAAAATGCCGGCAGACGTACCATCGCACCATTGGTTTGCCGGCTTAACTTGTCGGACTAAACTTGCTGCATGCAGATGGATGACATAGAATCTCTCATTGAAGGTTGCAAAAAAAACGACCGGAAAGCGCAAGAACTCTTGTATAAGAAGTTTTATATAGCTATGTCATCTTTATGCATAAGGTATATCAACAATCAACAGGATGCGATGCAGGTTTTAAATGACGGTTTTCTAAAAGTATTTAAAAACATCGGCATGTACAATCCTTACCAGGCAGGCTTTTATACCTGGATTCGCAAAATTATGATCAATACTGCAATTGATTTTTTAAGAAAGCGGCCAATAACTTACACCACTGATTTTTCGGATTTTAAAGAAGAACCAATCATTGAAAACAATGTTGTTCAAAAAATGAATGCTGATGATTTGTTGAGTAACATTCAACAATTGCCGCCTGCAACGCAAGTTGTCTTTAATCTATATACTGTAGAAGGATTTAATCACCGGGAAATCGGCGAAATGCTAACCATCAGCGAAGGCACCAGCAAATGGCATTTAAGCGAAGCGAGAAAGTTACTTAAAAAATTAATTGTTCTGAAGAACGTAAGATCATGAGCGATCAAATTAAAAATATAAACCCTTGGGCTGAAAAGCTGCAAGAGATAGGCCTGCCGGATATCAATGAATCGTGGCAGCGGATGCATGCTGATCTTGACGTGCACATGCCCGTTAAAAAAAGGAGAAAAAGAAGATTTATCTTCTGGGTTTTGATGGTGCCGGCAATCGCTTTAGTCCTATTTTTTCTGAACCCAGACGGTTTCAGATCTTCTTCCAAAAAAAATACTCTTGCTGTTGATAAGACTTTGTCGAACAGAAAAAAGACAGATTCCGCAAAGAATTCTCCAAGGCAGATGACCGAGCGTGATGAAAAAGGCGAAATGGATAATCATGGGGTCGCTCAGAACAAGGTGGTTTTGAAAAATGATGCATCGTCGCAAGCAAGGAATTTCAAAAATGCCCCTGAAAAAATACATGAAAATAGCAAAGTCCGCCATGGCGGGCAGGAGAACGATTTCAAAGGAATAAAGGAGTCGGCCTCAACAAAACTGGCCTATACCATCGGAAAAAGGGACAAAAAGCAAAATTCCCGCAATAACCTGACTGAACACCAGAGGAAAAGCTTAACCGAAAACAGGAACATGACCCGCGTTCCTGAAGCATCTGATATTTTGAGCGTCGTCCCGCAGAAAAGGGCCGGGAAGCCTGCTTACTCTAAAAAGAAAAGCAGCAACACACCAGGAATGAGCAACAATGCGGATATTGGGATAGACCGCAATATTAAAAACGGACAAAATCAACAAACAAATCTGACGGACCAAGATAAGATGAACGGGAATGATAGTGCCAAGAACCTAGAGCGAATGGAAACGCCTTTCCCGGAAGTTCAAACGTCAGGGTGGCTGGGGGTTTTGGATGATGGAAAATTTAGGTTGAAAGCAGCTCCTACGAAAAAGCCGGATAAAAAAAGCCAAGAACAAATGCCATTAAGATTTGCCGCAGGGATCGGCCTGAATCAATTTTTGCCATTTGCCGGACAATATTATTCAGCTTTGGATGCGTCCGGGAATAGCAATAGGCTGACTGATTATATACCGGCAGCGACGTTTAGAGTGTATTTAAGCCGAAAAATCTTTATTCAACTTGAAGCAGAAATTAATGCACCACAATACACAAAAAACATAGTGATAACAAATAAACCGGTCGCAGATACGGTCAGCAGTACTACGATAGTGTACCGTCAGGATTCTTCAACCATCAAAAAGCTGTTTTATTTTGATTTTCCAATTAGTTTTCATTACAATATTTTTAAAAACTTTTATGCGGGAGCTGGTTTCCAATTATCGTCGCTTACAAATGGTGTTGGCTCATTTGGAACTAAAGTGGACTCATCGGTCAATGGCCACAGCACCTTTATATATACTTCTTTTGCGGATGGCAATTTAAAAAGCGCTCCTGTTTATAAACAAATCAAAACTGCGGAATGGAGGCTCTTGCTTGACCTTAATTACCAATGGAAAAAGTTAGTATTGGGGACAAGATATACTCAGGCATTCAATAATATTGTTAACCAGCAATTCCTGACAGGCCCGGCTGCAGGAAATAAAAACCGTTCCTTTCAATTGTATATAAGATATTTTCTGTGGCAGAATAAAAAAGCCAAATAATCACTTCTGAAATAATTTTTCAAGGTAGTCTTTCTTGAATTCAATATAGACCGGATTCCCGTTGGGCGAAATATTGGATTGAGTGCAAACAAAAAGCTCTTCAACCAAATTTTGCATTTCTTCTGCTGTCAGGGAAGTGCCCGGTTTGATGGAATGTTGCCAGGCAAGGGAGCGAATAATTTTTTCACGTCGTGAAAATTTCAGATTGCTGCTGAAATGTTTGAATTGTTCTAACAAGCGTTCAATTGTCATTTTTTCATTTCCGCTGCCAACATCAGCTGGTGTCCCTTGCACAATGAATGCATCTTTGCCGAATGGCTCGATTAAATAGCCAAGTTCATTTAAATCATTCATCAATTCATTTAACAATACAGTATCCTGTAAGGAGAGCGTTATCGTGGTAGGAAATAGGCTTCGCTGGGTAGCAATCATTTTCCCCTCCGTTGCAGCAATATACTTTTCGTACAAAATCCGTTCATGCGCCAGTTGCTGATTTATTAATAAAAACCCCTGATCGTTTGATGCAACGATGTACGTGTTGTGGATTTGAACCATCTTCGCTATGCCTGACAGGGGATGACTACCTGCAGCAGACTGCAACTCGCTTACAAAAGCTGCCTGTATTTTACTATCGTTACTATGCCCTGTTTCGTTTGGAACCCTTTCATTCTTTGAATTTTCAAAAAATTCCCTCCAGTGCTTTAGGTCACTTTTATTTTCACTTTCTATAAAATGGGCCTGGTTTTTTTGAGTAAATGTTCTAAAAAGGGAAGAAGAAGCAGCTTCCGCTTTCTGTTGATCGGTAAAGGGCTTTGTCACAGCATCCAACTGTTGGATCGCCGGATCAAGGTCGAAATCCAAAGTTGGCGTAATACTGAACTGCGCCAGCGAGTGTTTCACTGCAGCCTGAACAAAAGCGTACACAATTTTTTCATCTTCAAATTTTATTTCCTGTTTGGTAGGATGGACATTAATGTCCAATTGTGCGGGGTCAAGGTCGATAAACAGCACGTACAACGGAAAACTATCTGCTGGAATCATTTGTTGGTAGGCGTTCATCACTGCATGATTCAAATAGGCACTTCTGATGAAACGATTGTTTACGAAAAAATACTGATCACCTCTTGTCTTCTTTGCCGCTTCTGGTTTTCCAATAAAACCATATATATTAAGGTAGTCGGTATCTTGCTGAACAGAAATCAGTTTCGCATTTAAATTATCGCCTAAAATTTGCACAATGCGCTGCTTCAATGTTCCTTTTTCCAAATGAAAAATCTCCTGATCATTGCTAAAGACCGAAAAGAAAATTTGAGGAAACGAAATGGCAACCCGAATGAATTCATCAATAATATGCCTCATTTCGGCGGCGTTGCTTTTCAAAAAATTCCTTCTTGCCGGAACGTTGAAAAATAAATTTTTCATCGCAATGCTGGTCCCTGCCGGAAAGGCAACCGGTTCTTGGTTTTTTACGAGGCTGTTTTCAATGTCTATAAAGGTTCCTGCTTCGTCATCTCCCCTTTTGGTTTTCAATTCTACCTGGGCAACTGCTGCAATTGAAGCAAGAGCTTCACCCCGGAACCCCATCGTTTTAATGCTGAAAAGGTCTTCAATATTTTTTATTTTAGACGTTGCATGGCGTTCAAATGCCATCCTGGCATCACTTTCACTCATCCCTTTGCCGTTATCAATAACCTGTACCAATGACTTGCCGGCGTCGGCAATGATCAATTTGATTTCCGTCGCACCTGCATCTACCGCATTTTCCAAAAGTTCCTTAACCGCACTTGCTGGTCGTTGAATCACTTCTCCGGCTGCAATCTGGTTTGCAATGTTGTCGGGTAATAGTTGAATAATGTCTGGCAATTCTGTCTTAATTTGTGGTGCAATTTACTGCTTTGGTGGGAGTTGGCCGCCAGGCAATGATTTTATAGCGATCTGCCAGGATTAACGCTAGACGAGTGTAGGGGTATGCATCTGATTTCTCGTTTAAGCACCGGAGGGTTGGCCGAGCAACGCGGTTTCCCCATTTTCGTTTTGCGATCCGCAGGCATTTGAAATCATTTTATCTGGCAAGGCAATATGTTACGAATGAAATCAGTTTTATCGTTACAACCTCTTAAATCCAGGCTCTGAAAATATATATGAAATATTTATCCGGTCTCTTTTTTCTGATAGTATTATCCATTTCATCATCGGCCCAAAGCAAAACAAGCCTCCCTGCAAATAAATGGGTGGATAGCGTGTTTAATTCGTTGAATGAAGATCAGCGGATAGCACAGCTGATCGTAGTTCGTTTATCGGCAATTGATCTGGGAACTCGAAAAGTTACATTTTATGATAAAGACGTCGAAGAGGCCATCAGAAAATATAATATAGGCGGGATTTGTTTGTTCCAGGGCGGTCCCATTACTCAGGCAGATTTCATTAATTATTTTCAGGCGATTTCAAAAACACCCATCATGATTTGCATTGATGCAGAAAACGGTGTTGGCATGCGTATGGACAGTGTTTTGGGATTACCGCGGCAAATGATGCTTGGAGCAGTACAAAACCCGGAACTGATTTACCAATATGGAAAATTGGTCGGCGAGCAATGCAAGCGCCTGGGTATAACGGTTGATTATGCCCCCGTTGTTGATATTAATAATAATCCCGACAACCCAGTTATTAATGATCGTTCCTTCGGCGAGGATAAAAATAAAGTGGCAGAATTCGGTTTGGAATACATGAAGGGTTTACAAGACGTTGGGGTTATGGCTTGTGCAAAGCATTTTCCAGGTCACGGTGACGTGTCCGTAGATTCCCATTTTGACTTGCCGGTTATCAATAAAACCGTTAAACAACTGGACACCCTTGAACTGTTCCCATTCAAAAAATTATTTAGCGCGGGAATAGCCAGTGTGATGATTGCACACCTATATATACCGGATATCGATAATACCCCAAATCTTGCGACATCCATTTCAAAGAACAATGTCACTAAACTCCTTCGGAAAAAATTGAAATACAATGGCATCAGTTTCACCGATGCTCTGGAAATGAAAGGTGTTACAAAGTATTTCCCCGGTGGCGATGCTGCCGTGCAGGCATTAATTGCCGGAAATGACATGCTTTGCCTGCCGGGCAACGTTGATACCACGATTATGAAAATCAAGGAAGCGATTGCTGAAAATAAAATAAAATGGAAAGAAATTAACGCCCACGTTAAGAAAATTCTTTTTGCAAAGTATCAATATGGATTGGCAAATGCTGCACCGGTTAACACTTTACATCTTACCGAAGATTTGAATAGTGGTATAAAGGATATGCGGAAAGAAGTTGCAGAAAACGCCATCACCCTTTTGCAAAATCAGGATCCTTCCATTTTCCCCCTGCATGCTGCGCCAAAGAAAAAGATTGCATATGTGGCAATCGGAACGACTGGTGATAATGAATTTGCGCGACGGATGCCCAATGACTACAACGCAAATGTGTATTATTTCGACAACTCTCTTGACACAGTGAAGGCCCTCGCAATGCTGGAGTTGCTCAAGAGCCGCTACGATGTCATAGTAGCCGGGTTGCACAATTACAATCGGTTCCCTGCGAATAATTTTGGAGTCAGCAGCAATTCTTTATGGCTGCTTAATCAACTGCAAGAGCAGTACAAGACGATAACCGTTGTTTTTGGCAATCCCTACATCATCAAAAATTTCTGTGACGCGAAAACTTTAATTGCATGTTATGAAGACGACGAAACCACACAGGATGTAGCGGCAGATCTGGTTGCCGGAAAATTCTCCGCAAAAGGAAAGCTGCCGGTTTCAATCTGTCCGAAATTCCGGTTCGGCAGTGGAATCATCAATGCTGGCGGATTATTGCCTACTGTTTCTGCAGCAGCTGTTGGGTTCAATACCAACAAATTGCAGGTCATCGATTCCATTTGCAAATCAGCAATTGTAAAAGAGGCTTTTCCAGGTTGTGTGGTGCTGGTGGCCAGGGACGGGAAAATAGTTTACGACAAATCTTTTGGCTATTTGACCTATGAAAAAAAAGAACTGGTCTATCCTGAAACACTATATGATCTCGCTTCCGTCACAAAAATATGCGCCACGACCATGGCTGTAATGAAATTGTATGAGGAAGGTCGGCTCGACATTCAAAAATCGTTAGGAGACTATTTGCCCTGGGTGCGCGGCACCAATAAGGATTCGTTAAAAATTTGGGATGTGCTTTTACACCAGGCAGGACTCAAGGCGTTTATACCCTTTTATAAAGAAACCATCGACAGTATTCATGGGGGTCTCCCTTTGTCGTCGATATATTCATGGAAACAGGATAGCGGACACCATGTGCGTGTTGCTGAGAATTTATTCATGCGCAACGATTGGCTTGATACCATATACAGCAGAATTCTATTGAGTACCGTAGAGACCAAAAAAAAATACATTTATAGCGACAATGATTTTATATTCATGGGAAAGATTGTTGAAGCGATTACTGGAATGTCCCTTGATCAATATGTCAAAAAAACATTTTATGACCCCTTGTACCTGAGCACTACGGGATTTATGCCAAGGAATTCATTTCCCTTAAATAGAATTGCGCCGACAGAAAATGAAGTCATTTTCCGAAAGCAATTAATAAGAGGGGATGTGCACGATCCTGGCTCTGCTATGTTTGGCGGCGTTGCAGGACATGCCGGCTTGTTTAGTGATGCTTATGATTTGGCAGTACTGGAGCAAATGCTTTTGAATGGGGGAACAATTGGGGGGAAACAATATTTGAAAAAGGAAACAATAGATTATTTTACAGCGTATCACAGCGACATTAGTCGTCGAGGGCTTGGATTTGATAAACCTGAAAAAGACAATGTAAAGTTGAAAGATCCATACCCTTGCTTATCTGCATCGCCCCAAACATTTGGTCACACCGGCTTCACCGGGACATGCGTTTGGGTTGATCCGAAATACAATCTGATTTTTATTTTCCTGTCCAATCGTGTAAACCCTACCAGTGAGAATGGAAAAATCTCCAGCCTGAGTGTGCGCGGCGGAATCATGGAAGCGATTTATAAGGCGATGGGCGAGGGGAATTGACAACAGGTATTATTGAAAAACCGGGGAACAACCAATGATTTGGCCAACCTGGTTAGGAGAATTCTTCTACAACAAAACCTTAAAAATCTGCTATAGGCCTTCCGAAGCCTTAACAAAACGTATTCTATCTTATATTCGACTAATTTTGCCATATGAACCGAAAAGAACAATTATTAAGTGACGTAGTCATAAAATTTGCTGGCGACTCCGGCGATGGAATGCAATTAACCGGAAGTCAGTTCATGAACAATACGGCCTTACTGGGCATTGACCTCGCCACATTTCCTGATTTTCCTGCAGAAATCCGCGCGCCACAGGGAACATTACCCGGGGTCAGTGGTTATCAACTGAGATTTTCCAGCGATCATATTTTTACACCGGGCGATGAATGCGATGTATTGGTGGCGATGAATGCTGCCGCATTGAAAACCAATCTGAAAACGCTAAAGAAAGGAGGGAAAATCATCGCCAATATAGAAGGCTTTGACACGAAAAATTTGCGCCTGGCAAATTATCCTGATAACATCAATCCCTTGGAGGATGGCAGTCTTGATGGCTATGAACTCATCAAGATTGACGTTACGAAGATGACGCGCGAGGCTTTAAAAGAATTTACCATCGGGACCAAGGAAAAAGACCGTGCCAAAAACATGTTTGTCCTTGGGTTCCTGTATTGGATGTATAACAGAGATATGGAAAGTACTGAAAAATTCCTGAAAGATAAGTTCAGTAAAAAGCCGGAAATTTTTGAGAGCAACATCAAAGCGCTTCGTGCAGGGTATAATTTCGGCGATACCACAGAAACATTTACTACAACCTATAAAGTCGAAAGAGCAAAACTGGAACCGGGCACGTATCGGTCAATCATGGGAAACCAGGCATTGACATACGGGCTGATTGCAGCGTCACAAAAAAGCGGGCTATCATTATTTCTGGGTTCTTATCCCATAACCCCGGCATCCGATATTTTACACGAGCTGAGCAAATACAAATCATTCGGAGTTCGCACTTTTCAGGCAGAGGACGAAATAGCAGCCATAACTTCAGTAATAGGCGCCAGCTACGGCGGGTCTCTGGGGGTCACGACTACTTCAGGGCCGGGAATGGCACTGAAAGCTGAAGCCATGGGACTGGCTGTTGTGCTGGAAATTCCCTTGTTGATTTGCGATATTCAGCGCGGAGGGCCATCCACAGGGTTACCCACAAAAACGGAACAAAGCGACCTGCTTCAGGCCTATTACGGAAGAAATGGGGAATGCCCGATGCCCATCATTTCAGCATCGACGCCAAGCGATTGTTTTGAAGCCGTTTACGAAGCGGTGAGAATTGCTGTCCAACACATGACACCGGTTATCTTTCTGAGCGATGGATATATTGCCAACGGCGCCGAGCCCTGGAAATTCCCGAAGCCAGAGGAGTTACCTCCCATTGAGGTTAAGTTCAAAAAAGAATTGGGTCACGGGGAGGATAAGTTTCTTCCGTATCTCCGAGACGAAAAGCTCGTTCGCCCATGGGCGATACCGGGGACGCCCGGTCTGGAACACCGGATTGGAGGGTTAGAGAAACAAAACATTACGGGGAATGTCAGTTACGAACCAGAAAATCATCAGTTGATGGTAAAGATCAGGCAAGAAAAAGTGGATAAGATAGCCGATCATATCCCGCTACAAAAACTTGACAGTGGGCCGGAAAAAGGTAAAATTTTGGTATTAGGATGGGGAAGTACATATGGCTCCATTAAGAGTGCTGTGGCTGAATTACAATATGAAGGGTTCGCTATAGCGCACGCCCATATACGATACATGCGCCCATTCCCGAAAAACCTCGGGGATATTTTAAAGAATTTTGAACAGGTGCTGATTCCGGAAATTAATAACGGGCAGTTAATCAAAATAATTCGTGATCAATTTTTTGTTGATGCAAAAGGATATCATAAAATTATGGGAGTGCCGATTACAAAAACCGAACTGGTCATGAAATTGAGGGAGATGTTAGGCTCCAACAATTAGTAATCCGGACAACTGAGTGTAAAAAACCTTCCCTTACACTTCCGGCTTATTATTTACCCTGATTTCTGTATTGGCTCCGGCTATTTCTATTTTTAGATTCTCCATCAGGGTAAGTATTTCGAGATTCACGACTTCTTTTAAGTCATTAAAGTCATCCTGTGAAATCGTCGACGTAAAGTAATCCACATTTATTAGAAAGGATTTTGAAGTAATATCATTCAAAAAAACGGATGTGGTTTCTATAATATTTTTCTTTACAATTTTTTTTATTCCATCAATAAATTCATCTAATGTGGCAGAAGGCGTTAGCAAACTGATTTCCAGCCTTATTTCTGCTTTTCGCTGTGTTCGCAACGTAAGGTTGTCAACTATACTGTCCACCATTTGTTTATTAGGAACCGTAACAAAGGTCTTTTGATCGGTCCTGATGCGTGTGCTCCTTAACCCGATTTTTTCAATACTACCGGTTATTCCGTTTACTTTCACTACATCCCCGGCGGTGAAGGGTTTGTCAAAAAATATGATAAAAGAAGCGATAAGGTTTTCGACGCTTTCTTTTGCGGCAAGGGCCAGTGCAGCGCCCGCAATGCCGAGGCCGGTCCAAAGTTTCGTTACATCGAATCCGAATGAAAAATTCAGTATCATCAAGATGCCAATGATGCCAATAATTACTTTAAAAAAATCACGGAAAAAAATGATAAGCTGATGGTCTTTAATGTCCCCTGTCGCTTTCGCTTTTTGTTTTATCAGTAAGGCAACAAAATCGAGCGCCCGCAGCAAAAGCCAGATAAATACGCATATGATTACGGCGGCGGCAATGGAATGAACTATATTCTTTGAGGTTACTTCATATATGTCAAAATTCAGTTCCTCCGGAAATCGAAGTTTATCAAGAGAAGCGATGACGACAAAAACGAGCAAAAAGGTTTCGAGGGGTGCCGTAAGCAGTTTCACGAATGATGCCCTATCGACGTCGGCCCCGGCACGGTTAACCACACTGTACAATAAGCCGGCAATTATTTTCGAAATAAACCGCTTTACCACAAAGGCGAGCAAAATGGCGCCTATTACAAAAAAGTACAATTTAATGGTATTGCTGAAATAGACCTGATTCCAAAAATCGTTCATAAGAATTAAATAAAAGCAAAAATAAAAACTAAAGGGAATTCATACAGCTTACGTTGTTTGTTTTCAATAACCGGCATTTGAATGTCTCGACGTCTTATTTTCAAATATCGGGTCAAAACAGGAAAAAGTTCTTTATCACGAATCCAGGGTGCGTTGCCTATATACGGCCTGCGTCCTCCCTCGAACGAATTATTCACGGGAATATATTTCTATCACATTTTTCTTTAGCACGTAAATAGAGGACGGAGTTATTTTTATTTTAATCGCGTTGCGATAGGAATCAGTCATGGATTGTTGCTCAATGTTCAATGTACTTAAATGATATTTCAGAAAAAAGTTATCATTTCTGCCCAACAGGTTATTGTCAATCACCGTAAAGTCGAGCCAGTTTTTTATCTGGACATGGTTCTTTAATGTACCGTAGTGATCAAAAACATATACCCCCCTGGCCGTGTCATACAAATAAACCAGATCATTCTGGTCAATAATTGATGCGGGATCCGGAATTGTATCAAAAAGCTGCCGGAAGTCAGCCGTTTCATCCAATAGGGAACCATCAACCCCGATGCGTTTAAGTTTTGCATCCAACTCATCAAATATCCAGATGTTATTATCGTAAGAAACGCCAATGGCCTTCACCTGAAAAATGTTAATACTCCGCAAATCAATGGTATTAATAATGTTCAAAAATCTGTCAACCGCTATGATTGTTGAAAAATCCTTATAAAACAATAATATTTTTAAAGGATTGGTGGCATCAATTGAATATACATTGCCATATCTGGTAACCGCATTGTAAACACCTGCCGAATCACCCTTTGAATCCAATTTTTTTAACTGATTGTCTTTGCTCAGTAAATAAATATTACCGAGGTTATCGACGGTAAAATCAACAATGTCTCCCTGTATGATTTTTTTTAAGGTAAATGACGATTCCGACTGTGCATGGGCAGCACAAACATTAACAAAGAGCAGACTTGCAATAAGGGTTTTGGTTAACATTATTTTCGGATAATCTTTTTTTCCATTTCGGGCAAATATGATCTTAAAGATAACTGTGAACCATCGAATACCGCGTACGTACAATAACGAATCCAATCACCCAAATTGATATACCGGCTGTTTTTTTCCAGGGAGAAATCTATGGGGAGATGGCGGTGGCCGAAAATGAAAAAATCGAAATGCTCCTTTTTTAAGGTTTCCTTACAAAAAGCAATCAGCCATTCTTTATCCTCACCCAGGAAATGATCATCAATCTGGCCAGTAACTACGCGGCTTCTGCGACTCATATAATTGGCAATTCCCATTCCGGCAAATGGGGGCAAAATGCCAAATAACCACCTGCAGAACTGGTTGCGAAAAATTTTCTTCAAGAATTTATAGTGGTGATCACCAGGGCCTAATCCGTCACCATGGCCAATAAAGAATCTTTTGTTATTCCATTCAAAAACTTTCGGCTCGTGGTAGACAGGAATGTTTAACTCAGATTCAAAATATCCCTTCATCCACATGTCGTGGTTACCTGAAAAAAAATAGACGGGAATTCCAAGATCCGTAATGGAAGCCAGACAACCTAAAATGCGCACAAACCCCTTGGGAATGACCTTTCTGTATTCGTACCAAAAATCAAACAGGTCACCAACGATAAAGATGGATGCAGCATCATTTTTTATCTCTTCCAAAAACTTGATTATCCTTTTTTCGCGGGCAATACTGGTGGAATGGTCCGGAACACCCAGATGAAAATCAGAAAGAAAATATATTTTTTTATGCTCAGGAATTTGCATCAGGTCAAAAATAGCAAATAAAAAAGTCTGAAGAGTTATTTGAAAAGAATGTTGGCATCTGGCTTTCCCATTATTTCTTATCTACCAGGAAAACGTACACTTCTTTCGGACCGTGAACGCCAACCACAAGAGATTTTTCTATGTCTGCTGTCCGGCTTGGGCCTGTGGCAAACGTAATGAGCGAAGGTAAATTGTTCTGAAACTTTTCTTTTACAAGTTGTAGCCCGTCTTTTATATCATAGACCAGCTGGTTGGTATATGCGATGCATATGTGAATTGGTGCAAAAACGCTTACCGTGCGTCCGCTTTCCTGCGCTGCACTCATTACAATAGTTCCCGTTCTCGCTATCAAAAGCTCGCAACTGGTGACGGCAGCATCACATTCGCTCAGCGTGGTATCGGCAAAATCCAAAAAATTGCCTTTTTGCAGCGTAAATTTCAGATCCTCTTCGCGGCAATAGATTTTCTTGAACCCTTTGTGAGCGGCAAGTCCACTAAGCTGCGAAGCAAGATCCGCGTGGTCTACACAAAAAATAAATTTGCCCAGAAGGTTGGTAAATTTTTCAGCAAATTCAATTTCAAGTTCCTGCCGGGACAATTGGAAAATGGCTGTATTCGCCTCGCTTTGTGGAAAAGGTACAGGCGTTGAGTTTGTCAACGCCTGCCGTATTTTTTTGAAAATATTTTCTTTTGCCTGTGATACTTTCATGGGATCATTTTTCTCATCCTGCGGGGGATGGATTAACGACGGCACCGCTGGTACCATTGTCGCTCGGTATGTTGTGGTGTTCAAGATGGGGATGATCCGTTACGTCAAGCGCCCTTTTTTCTTCATAAGGCCTTTTTCCAATCAATGATTCCACATCACTTTGAAACAAGACCTCTTTTGTTAACAACGCTTCAGCTAGAATCTCCACCTGATTGCTTTTTTCCTTAAGCAATCTTTTGGTCTCTACGTAGGCTTTATCGATCAGATTGCGTACTTCTTCATCTATTAATTTGGAAGTTTCTTCCGAATATGGTTTCGTAAATGTATTTTCCGATTGAGGATCAAAGAAGCTTACGTTCCCAATTTTGGCATTCATACCATAAACGGTTACCATGGAGTAGGCTATTTTTGTTACCTGCTGCAGGTCATTTTGAGCACCAGTTGATATTTTTCCGAAATTCAACTCCTCACTCGCGCGACCACCAAGCGTCATGCATATCTGGTCAAACAATTGGTCGGTGTTGTACAAATATTGTTCTTTGGGGGTGTACTGAGCGTATCCCAATGCAGCAACTCCGCGCGGAACAATCGTAACTTTTAAAAGCGGGTACGCATGTTCCAGAAACCATCCGCAAATGGCATGGCCAGCTTCGTGATAGGCAATAATTCTTTTTTCTTCCGGAGAAATGATTTTATTCTTTTTTTCCAGACCTCCGATAACCCTGTCTACCGCGTCCTGGAAATCATCCATTTCCACCGTTTCTTTTCCTTTCCGCGCAGCAATAAGTGCAGCTTCGTTACATACGTTGGCTATGTCTGCGCCTGCAAAACCGGGAGTTTGCTCGGCGAGTTTGTGAATATCCAATTTACTTGAAATCTTTATGGGCTTAAGGTGCACTTTAAAAATGGCTTCACGACCCACCAAGTCAGGTTTATCAATGGAAATTTGACGATCAAATCTTCCGGGGCGAAGCAATGCCGTATCGAGGACATCCGGACGATTCGTTGCGGCCAAAACAATGATACCACTGTCTCCGCCAAAGCCGTCCATTTCTACAAGTAGCTGGTTCAGTGTGCTTTCTCTTTCATCATTGCTCATGATGGCGTTCTTGCCCCTTGCCCTGCCGATGGCATCAATTTCATCAATGAAAATAATGCAGGGTGACTTTTCCCGGGCTTGTTTAAACAAATCGCGCACGCGGCTTGCACCAACGCCCACGAACAATTCAACGAAGTCAGAACCACTCATTGAAAAGAACGGAACCTGTGCTTCCCCTGCCATTGCTTTTGCCAAAAGTGTTTTACCAGTTCCCGGAGGGCCAACCAGCAAGGCGCCTTTAGGTATTTTACCACCAAGCGCTGTATATTTTTTCGGGTTTTTCAAGAAATCCACAATCTCCATTACCTCCACTTTAGCCTCATCCAGGCCTGCAACATCGTTAAAAGTAATGGTGACTTTTGTCCCTTTATCAAATAAGGTAGCTTTTGATTTTCCAATATTAAAAATACCTCCGGGTCCCCCACTTCCTGCCTGACCACCCATTTTTCGCATCAGCATTACCCAAATAAGAATAATCAGGAGAATGGGGAGGAGAAATTGAAGCAACGGGGTAAACCATTCTACTTCCTGCTTGGGATCAATTGGAATTTCGGCGACGCCGCTATTATTTTTAAAATACTCATGCAACCTGTTTTCAAACTCCTTTACATCGGTCACCTTGAATTCAAATTGCGGCCCGTCTTTGCCGATTCCGATCGGGGAACCGGTTTTAGCAAGTTTTTCAGTATAATAGGGTTTTTGCAGACTGTCCTTCTTTATATAAACTCTTACAATGCCCTTATTGGTAATCGTTTCTATTTTGTCGACATCACCTTTCGCAAGCATTTGATTTTTGAATTCAAGTTCGTCTGTTTGCTTTGCATCGGGTGAAAAAGGACTGAAAATTTCTACGCCAATCAGCACAGCAGCAATTATCCCCCAAATCCAATAAATATTAAATCTTGGTCCCTTCTTCGAATTGGAATCATCGTCTCCTTTCGGTCTGTTAAACCTTGGAAAATTACTTCGGTCATTTGGTTTCATATTATCTTGCGGCATAATTTTTCGTTCCTCAATTTCCTGATAAAATAGATTTTAGCTATAAAAAGTTTAAAAAAAACAGTTAAATCTTACAAAGGAGTGTTGCCTGCTGCCTGCTGACAGTGCAGGTTTACCCGATTTGGTCAGTCAGCCACCCTATACATCTAATCTTCATGCTCTTCATGCACCGCGTCATTCCATAATTCTTCCAGCTTATAAAATTTCCTGGTTTCGGGCTGCATTATATGGACAACAACGTTAACATAATCAATCAATATCCAGTGCGAAGCCTGCATTCCCTCGTGTTTATAAGGCTCTTCCTCGCACTTTTTTCCAACTTCTTCTTCGACAAAATCGGCTATCGCTCTAACCTGAACGTGACTTTTTGCTTCGCAGATAATAAAAAAATCAGCAACAGCTTCATGAATTTTTCGGAGGTCAAGGGATATGATATTCTCGCCTTTTTTTTCCTGAATAGCCTGAATTATGGTTTTATAAATTTTCGAATTTTTTGTTATTCTTGCTACAGATCGTTTTCGGGTAGCCAATAAAGTAAGTTGTTCCAAATAAAAAGACGTTTGGTTATAAATTATATTTTAATGATGTGGAAGTAAGTTGCTGTTCATTGATGTAATCTTCGGTATATACGATGAAATGGTATGCTTGGGTGCCTGTATTCATGCAATGTTTTTCGATTAACACTACCTTCTTCGCTACACTGAACTACAAATCCTAATTTCGCACCGTTCAAAAGTAACAATCTTTTGTCAAATCGAGTTAACATGCTTAGAGATAACCGCCAACAGGTAATCGGTAATATTTTCACTGAATTGCCAACGGTGGACAGTACCAACAACTTTGCCTTGGGGAAAGTTCATGACGGCGTTGCCTTTCATGGAAATGTTTATTTTGCGCATGACCAGTTTGCCGGCAAAGGGCAGTTTGGCAAAAAGTGGGATGCGGTTCCAAATCAGAACATTATGATGAGTGTTGTACTCGAACCTGATTTTCTGGAAGTTGGTCAGCAGTTTGTTCTCAATGCCTGGCTGGCAGGCGCTTGTGTTAGTTTTTTGACTGAGCAGGCTGGTGATGTTTTTCGCATAAAATGGCCAAACGATTTGTATTGGAATAACAAAAAAGCAGGTGGAATATTAATAGAAAACGTGATCCAGGGGAATAAATGGAAATTTGCGATTCTAGGAATAGGAATAAATATTAATCAAACTCAATTTCCGGTCTTTCTTCCTAATCCTGTCTCCTTAACCCAGATTACGGGTAAGAACTATTCTCCCGTGAGCATAGCCAAATTATTATGCATAAAACTTGATGAAAAATACAAGCAGTTGCAATCGGGAGATTTTGAAGGTTTGCTAAACGAATACAATAAATCTTTGTTCAACAAAAATCAGCCCGTAAAATTAAGAAAGGGAAATGTTGTCTTTGAAACGACGATAGTAGAGGTGACAGCTGAGGGAAAACTCCATACAAAAGATGTGATGGACAGGTTTTTTGATTTCGGGGAAGTTGGTATGGTATTGTAGGTTAAGATTTGAGGGCTTTCCATGTCTCAATGATTTCTTCAGCATGCTGTTTATTTTTTGGTCTCAGAAAAATATGGACTATGATCCCCTTTTCGTTGATTAAAAAAGTTGTACGGTGTATCCCCATATATTCGCGGCCATACAATTTTTTTTCTCCCCAAACCCCATATTTATCAATGATGGCGTGCTCAGGATCTGCCAGCAGGATGAATGGCAATTGGTATTTTTCTTCAAATTTTTTGTGCTTTTTCTGTTCGTCAGGACTCACCCCCAAAACCACAAACCCATTTTTTTTCAAAAGGGCATAGTTATCCCGAAGATTGCAGGCTTGTATGGTGCAGGTGGGGGTATCATCTTCCGGGTAGAAATACAAAACAATCTTCTTCCCCTTAAAATCGGCCAGTGATATTTTTTTTCCGTTCTGGTCATATCCCGAAAAAGTTGGGGCTTTTTCTCCCGTTGTTAATACTATCATAATAGGTTGTTGACTAACAGATATGCGAATAAGGTTGATAATTCCGGTAGGCGACTTATTTGTCACCTTGCTATTTGAAAGGACCTCGCCGTGACATTTCCCGCTTCGTCTTCGACACTTATTTTTAATGTGTGTTTACCGCGCGGAAAATGGTCATCAAATTTATAAATAAAGGATTTGCCCTTATCATTGGTGAAGCGAAGCCATCGGCCATCAAGCTCTGCGCGAAAATTCTTAAAACTCCCCATGTTGTCTTTAACCATAAATACAATTTTACCTGCACGGGACATATTGCCATTTTGGTGAAATCCAATAGGAATTATGACTGGTGGTTCTTCATCGAGAACCAATTGAAAATTACCTAAATCACGGAAATGTGCGGAAGCCCAATCACCTTGCCATTCCACTTTCCGGACCTCTCTCTTGCCGCCCGCAAATCTTTCCATTACGACTTTGTTCTTTTTTTCCGGGGCTAAGGGGGAATTTTTTCTTATTCTTACCAGAAAAGAATCTTGCAACGGTATATAAGTTGCCCCGATTGTATGCACCCTTGATACGACTCCGGGAGAAGATCCAGGAAAACCGGAATACAAGATATGTACAGAGTCATATAAACATTTTTCCCCGATATAAAATGCGCAGTCTTCCGTTTCAAGGCCATCGAGCATCATAGGGTAAAATATTTTTTCTGCCGCTTCGGAGTGATGGGTTGGCGCAGGGTTAAACTGAACTTTACAATGGAGAGTGGAAGAATTCCCGAGGGGGTCTTTTGCATCAATCCTTATGGAATGAACGCCACCATCGCTAAGATCAATAACGCCGTCTCCGGATACCTGATGATAAATGGAATTCACGTATCCATATAGTAAGAACAGTTGCTGGAGATACGGCCCACCCAGGGCTTTGGTTTTATAATCGATGTGGGCATTAACGTTCCTTGTATTATCATAGCTTATATTATCCATCTGAAAGCCAATGACTGCCTTATTATCCTCAAACAAGTCGGCCTCATAAATCCCGTTTCTGTTGGAAGTTCCAGACTCCGTATCAAAGGCAGCTATTGCAAAGCTGATTTTGGGGACATTAACCGTAATGATATCATTTAATACCCCATAAAGGCTCCCTTTTTTGCGTGCCGGCAAGATTTTAGGAGATTGTTCATAAATGCTTTTAGTCCTGTCATATACTGCCAATCGCAAAATAACCGGAGCGGTATGGTCAGCAATAGGCATTGAAAACAGCATCGGATTTTTATTGGTGTCATCCGCAGTACTTCGTATTTCAAAATGAACATGGGGCGCCTGCGAGCCGCCGGTATTGCCACTATAAGCTATCAGGTCTCCTTTTTTTACCGGGAACATGGTGGGGGGCAAGTCTAAAAACAGTTTCCATGTTTCCATTTGATACTGCTGGTGCTTTACGTAAGCAGCAAGCGCCGGAAAAAATTCATTCAGGTGCCCATATACAGTGGTGTATCCGTTCGGGTGATTTATATACACTGCCTGACCAAAACCCGCCGGTTCCACTTTGATATGGGAGATATAACCGTCTGCAGCCGCATATACCGGCAAGTTTTCTCTGTGGTTGGTCCGGATGTCCAGTCCCATATGAAAGTGATTGGGACGCAATTCGCCGAAATTGCCGGCCAGACTTATCGGAATATTTAGCGGATCACGAAAATATCCTTTTGGGTAATTTTTTTCAGGAAAGATTTGGGCCAGAGCGGGTATACAAATAATAGTAAAGAGAACCTTCAGTAAGAAATACCTCATTAATGCTGTTTAATCATGCAAATCTTATAAAAAAATCTTCAGGTTGGCTAAGAAAATTTTGCCCGACACCTGGCGAACCCTTCATCCATCCGGAAAACCAGCCATTGCCGGGCTAAGGGAAATCCGAAAATCCTATTTCCAAAATAAAAACCTGGCCCGCTCTGTTACCTATTGGTTAATTATGCGTCTTATAAAGGGAAAAGGTTTGAACCGAATTCCGTTGGTAATGTTGTTTTGTCATTCTAAAAAAAATTATTTGTGAAATTGAAATTTTTTTGAAGTTTGGTACAGCATTTGGCATAGATGAATTGTCTTTTATAAAATCATATCTCTGAAATCTGACAAACCAGGGTACTTATGAAAAGGGTAAGGAACAAAATAGTAATTTTTTTAGCGGTAACGATTGGTACGGTTATCGGAATGTTTAAAGGCGAAGAAGCCAAACAAAAATGGGTATTTAAATTAAAAACTAAATACGAAAATAAGCGTCTGGTTGCGCAAAAAAAGTCTATTGCCAGGAGAGGTCTGATTCAGCTGGATGATATTGAAATGGCCGCTTATCACAACAATTAGCACTTTATATATATGGTATCATTATCGACAGCCTTGGTTTGACAACCAGGGCTTTTTCTTTTGCACGCGGCAAGGCGCCTAATCTGTAAATGGCGCCCGATAAAATCCGGACAGACAAATGCGGCCATTCTGAATAGTTATTCACACCTAACTTCTTGCATCTGAAAAACTTTCGAAATATTATCGTGAAAATATGCGCAGCAACCTTACTTTTGCGCAATTTGTTTTAACATGCCTAAAGATTTATCCATTCATTCTGTTTTGATTATCGGTTCTGGTCCTATTATTATTGGCCAGGCCTGCGAATTTGATTATTCCGGGTCGCAGGCTGCTCGTAGTCTGAGGGAAGAGGGAATTAAAGTCATCCTGATCAACAGCAATCCGGCAACAATTATGACTGACCCCATGATGGCCGACAAAGTTTACCTCTTGCCCCTCAACGTTGAAAGCATTGAACAAATTCTGGAAGAAAACCAAATTGACGCAGTACTACCGACCATGGGGGGCCAAACAGCGCTTAACCTTTGTAAAGAGGCCGCGGAGCTGGGGGTTTGGGAAAAATTTAATGTTCGGTTAATCGGAGTGGACATTGCAGCAATCGATACTGCCGAAGACCGGGAAAAATTCCGGCAGTTGATGTTTAGAATCGGAATTGCGGTTGCTCCTTCAAGGGTTGCCAATTCCATGTTGGAAGGAAAGGAATTTGCCCAGGAAATTGGCTTCCCGCTAGTAATACGACCTTCATTCACTTTAGGAGGAACCGGGGGCGGTTTTGTCCATTCCAAAGATGATTTGGATGCGGCGCTCGACAGGGGATTAAAAGCTTCTCCCATCCATGAGGTGCTGGTGGAAAAGGCTGTTCTGGGTTGGAAAGAATTTGAACTTGAGTTGTTGCGGGATCAAAAGGATAATGTTGCCATTATCTGCACGGTGGAGAATGTAGACCCAATGGGTGTCCATACGGGCGATTCCATTACCGTCGCCCCGGCCATGACATTAAGCGATACGGCCTTCCAGGATATGCGTAACAAGGCAATTCTAATGATGCGCTCTCTCGGAAATTTCGCGGGTGGTTGTAATGTCCAGTTTGCATTAAATCCGGAAACGGAAGAATTGATTTCAGTAGAAATCAATCCGCGCGTCAGCCGATCATCAGCGCTTGCTTCAAAAGCCACTGGATACCCGATTGCGAAAATCGCAGCCAAACTGGCTATCGGATATTCTCTTGATGAACTAAAAAATCAAATCACGCAGACAACATCTGCCTATTTTGAACCGGTCCAGGATTATGTCATTGTAAAAATGCCGCGTTGGAATTTCGACAAATTTAAAGGAGCCAATGACACATTGGGACTGCAGATGAAAAGTGTAGGGGAGGTTATGGCCATCGGGAGAAGTTTTGCAGAAGCTGTACAAAAAGCCTGTCAGAGTTTAGAAAACAATGCCGTTGGACTGGGTTACTATGGCAAAAGCCAGATGCACGCGGAAGAGATTATAGAGTATATTAAAATACCAAAATGGGATCGAATTTTCCGCATCAAGGACGCCTTGATGCTCGGCGTCAGTGTGAAGACTATTTCCCAGGTTACGAGAATTGATCGATGGTTCATTTATGAAATTCAAAAAATCTGCCTTGTTGAGAAAGAAATTTCAAAATTCAAATTGGATAACCTGCCATTGGAATTGCTCCGTGAGGCAAAAAGGAAAGGATTCAGCGATGAGCAGATCGCCCGTATTATGCAAAACGGAACAGAAGAAAATGTGTATGAAAAGAGGAAATCTGCCGGAATTCGCAGAGTTTTCAAAATGGTAGATACCTGCAGTGCAGAATTCGAAGCAAAAACACCGTATTTCTATTCGACTTTCGAAGATGGTGGTCACAATGAAAGTAAGGTGAGCGAGAAGAAAAAAATTATTGTGCTCGGTTCAGGCCCAAACCGGATCGGCCAGGGAATTGAATTCGACTATTGCTGTGTTCACGGTTTGCTGGCCATTAAAGAGTGCGGATATGAAGCCATAATGGTAAATTGTAATCCGGAAACAGTATCAACCGATTTTGACATGGCCGATAAGCTCTATTTCGAGCCGGTTTACTGGGAGCACTTGTGGGAAATCGTTGAACATGAGAAGCCTGATGGTGTTATTGTCCAATTGGGAGGTCAAACAGCGCTGAAATTGTCTGAACGTCTGCATAAAAAAGGTATTCCGATAATAGGTACTTCATTTGACAATATGGATATAGCTGAAGATCGCGGACGGTTCAGTGACATGCTAAAGGAGTTGCACATTCCTTATCCGGCGTATGGGACCGCTTTTACAGTTGAAGAAGCCATCGAGGTAGCAAACAAAGTGGGTTACCCCGTGTTGGTCCGTCCCAGTTATGTGCTGGGAGGCCAAAGAATGAGGATTGTTATCAACGATGATGAAGTTGAAAAAGCAGTAATCAGTTTGTTAAAACATATTCCAGGCAATAAGATTTTGATTGACCATTTTCTTGATCGGTGCCAGGAAGCTGAAATAGATGCGATATGTGACGGAGAAGATTTTCATATTATGGGTGTGATGGAGCATATTGAGCCGGCCGGCATACACAGCGGAGACAGCAATGCAGTCTTGCCACAATTTAACCTTACCCCGCTGGTAGTTGAAACTATGGAGGAGTATGCGCGCAAGATTGCTTTTGAACTTAATATAAAAGGACTCATCAATATTCAATTTGCGATCAAGGACAATAATGTTCATGTCATTGAAGCCAACCCCAGAGCGTCCAGAACAACCCCGTTTATCGCAAAAGCCTATCAGATTCCCTATTTGAATGTTGCTACAAAGATCATGCTTGGGGTAAATAAGCTCAAGGATTTTAAATTTGAAAAGAAATTAAAAGGTTATGCAATCAAAGAACCTGTTTTCAGTTTCGATAAATTTCCGGGTGTTAATAAGGAACTCGGACCTGAAATGAAATCAACCGGGGAGGCAATCCGATTCATTAAGGATTTACGAGACCCCTATTTCCGTCAGTTGTACAAAGACAGGAGCATGTACCTTAGCAAATAATTCTTTGCAAACATCATGAATAAAGAAATTGAGGCTATAATATTGAATTTTAACGAAATACTGAACGGTGAACCCTGGTATGGGAAATCTGCCAATGCGGTGTTGCAAAACATTAATCCCAATTTTGCTTTCGAGAAGCCTTCTGTGAATTCGCATTCCTTGATAGAGGTATTGTATCACATGGTAACCTGGGCAGAATTTGCTTTTGATCAGGTTGATAAAAATACCGTCGATCTCGAAAATCTTGAAAAAAAGGATTGGAGGGAAATTGACATCGCAGAGCATAGCTGGGAAAAGGGTTTGGAGCAGTTTAATAAGCTTCACCGGCAATTAATAGTGGCGCTGACAAATAAGGATGATGCATTTTTAGAAAATAAGGTAAGCCATCGGGACTATAATTTCCGCTATCTCTTGCTGGGCTTGATCCAGCACAATATCTACCACCTCGGTCAAATTGTGTACCTGGATAAATTATACAAGGATCGCGCTATATGACAACAAAGCCCCTCTTAATGGCAAATATGGCCAGACCCACGCGCGATTTAACACTGAATTTTTCAAACAATGCATTTCTATAGTCATCAATTGTACGAGGACTCAGATTCAGTTTGACTGCGATATCTTTATAGGTCAGCTCAGAACATATTAGTTGTAAAAATTCTTTTTCTTTTTCAGAAAGGAAAATAGACTGTTTTTCACTCTCGTCGCCATCTTTGTTTAATCCGCTTATGATTTTGCCTGAAATATATTCTGGCAAATAAAAGTCCTTTTTGAACACAGAGTCTAGCGCGTTAAGGAGTTCATCCGGATCGATGTTTTTTAATACATATCCTTTTGCCCCTAAGCGTAGCATGCGGATAATGATTTTTTCATCGCTGAACATGGACAATGCCAATACCTTAATGTGGGGGTAATTTTTATGGAGCCATTGAACGGTATCAAAACCATCCATGCCTGGCATGTTTACATCCAGTAAGATGATATCGGGAATCGAGTGCTGCGTTATTTTCACTTTTACATCTACGCCATTTTCGGCCTCAAATAAAACAGTATAGTTTTCATAGGAAGATATAAGTTTACCCAGCGCTTTTCTGAGCAAGGTATGATCGTCTGCAATGGCTACTTTTATTTTTTTATTTATCAAGGTATTCAATCATTTTTCGAATTTACTGAATTGGAAGTTCAACAGTTATAGCCGTTCCGTTTCCTGTTTCACTTTGGATGGATATGGATCCACCAATCAATTTTGCCCTATTAACCATGTTTCTAAGACCAATACCGCTTGACGATGTCGTTTGAGTTTGTTTCTTTTCAGCGTTAAATCCTATTCCGTCGTCTTTCACTTTTAAGACAAATTTATTATCCGTTGTATAATTAACCATAACATTGATGTGTTTCGCCTGCGCATGCTTAAAAATATTATTGATCATTTCCTGGAACATCCTGAATACGAAGATCGCCTTTTGCGGATTTAGTGAATGGGGGGCTCCGGAAACATCCAAGTCAATTTGAATTAATCCCGTTTTGTGCAGGGTGTCCAATTCAAAGCGTATGGCTTCTTCAATTCCAATTTCCGAAATCCGGTCGGTGTGCATGCTTTTGGTAATGTGGGAAACATCAAAAATCACCTTGTTTAACATTTCACGACAATTTTCTATACTTTCAAAAGCTGGATCTTCTCTTTTAAGTGGCAGAATAGACAATGACAATTTAATCACAGAGAGGACCTGACCAATATTATCGTGCAATTCCTGGGCTACCGCTTTTAATGTGGATTCCTGCATTTCGAGTTGCGAGCGAAGCAACTCCTGCTCATATTGAATTTTAACTTCAGCAAGTTGCTTTTCCTGTCGGTGTTGTTTTCGCTGGTACAAGAAAAGAATAACAACGATAAAGCCAACCAAAACTAAGGCCAGCACGATACCAATTAAGATGATGACATAGATTTCCTGATTTTGATTCGGCATAAAAACGCGATAGTAAATGATGAATATAACAAAACATCCAAAAGATTAGATATAATTGCAAGACTATTGCCAATTATTTTTGACGGGCTTTTCAGAAAATTAACAAGACCCAACAGCGGGAAACTGCAGGAAAAATAAAAAAGAAGGCCGGAACATATCCAAAAAGAAGGCTGGGTCAGGAGATTTATTGAACTGGTAAGTTGGAATAGCTCCAGAAAATAATATATACATATCATTACGATTAATAGACACCCCAAGGAAAAGGTGATGGTATTAAAAACAGCGCCCGTTTGAATCCAAAATATATTCAATAGGGTAATCAGCGGATAAATGAATGCGATATATACAATTATCCTTTTTACTTTTTTGTTTACGATGATCTGTTGCAGAGAAAAAAAATAGAAAATGAACGCTATCGTAGTGAAAAGATTGTAAAAGCCAATGTTGCTTTTATAGTGCGATGAAAGGTATCCGATCCTCAATCCGATAATCAGAATTACAGTCAGGAAAATAGGAAATATCTTGAGATAAAGACTGGTGGTTGGCCGAATGTATACCGTCAAACTGGTTAATAAGGCAATCGCAATCATGAAATAGCTCAAATAAAGTGTAACAAGGATCATCGTGTGAAAATTTTCATTAAACGGCTTTAAGATTAACAAAAAGGCTAATCTATTTCTAGATTAGCCCAGAATACAATAATCGGGATTGATGCTTATTATCTAAATTACGGACAAACCTTTTTCTCCTCTGTCAATGATTGAGGTGCCCGGATTTGTAAACCCCGTACCGCACATGGGTGGGCATAAAGGTAACCAACCGTAAGCAAGTATGTTTGCTTTTCCCTGATTTGAAAAATACAGATCTTTATTATTGTTGCTTTCAGATGCTTTGGTAGCGACCATTACAACCGTTTGCCTTCCTGCCAAATCGGTATTTTCAAATTCCTGAGGATGAGCACCAAAACATATTCTGATCCCGTTCCCGCCGTGTGTTTTGATGCGGCTAACAAAACCTTCCAGATCTTCAAGTTTCATCCATGCTGTTAATGAATCTTCCTTGCCAATGTGCTCTGAATTGTGCACCCATCTTTCTTTTTTGTATGTTCTAATCATCGTATCAACATACTGCGCGTTTACATACTCGCCTGTAGTACCTGTTTTTTTTTCAGTCGTAGTCATAGCTTTTAATTTAAAAAATGATGAATATTTTTATCTTGATAAAAATATTCAGATAAGCATTATAAATGTTTTGTAAAAAAATGTTAATCAATTAATTATAAATTATTATTATTCATAAATCATAGTATTTCAGTCAATAGTGTATAAAATACGCAAAAAAGACCGTTTTTTTACGGGATAAAATACCGTATTTTAACGGTGTAAAATCCCGTAGAAAATAGAAGTTCTACGAAAACTGGCTAAGAGGTTACCATTAAGCGCCAGAGACCAATCTGGTCTTTTTTTATCGGTAAATTGGTGTCCATTGATTTCCAACCTTGTTGGATCTGGATTTGAGGACTTCGCGTTTGGCAGGCTGACTTGCTTGGCGTCGATGGGGGCCCGCTCCGATTTTAAAAAGTTGATTTGGGAAATTTTCAGATGAGACCGAAGGAACATCTATAACCTTCAGTAAAAAATTATCTTGTCTATTCATTCCTTACAAGAGTTCAATCTGGGTAGATTCCCTGTTGAAGAGGGTACACATATTTCCACGATAAACTTCATATGGTTATCATTATGAATTCATGGATTTGTCACAAGCAATAACCAAAGGCTCTTTTGTGATAAATATGGATTGATGTAGTTTTGCGCTTCTTCAAAATATTTCCTGAATCAATCTGTATGACAAAAAAAATTAAAAGCGCCCTGATATCCGTTTTTTACAAAGAAGGCTTGGAATCAATTGCAAACAAATTGCAAGAGCTGGGGATTATTATTTATTCCACTGGAGGCACACAAAAATTCATAGAACAATTAAAAATACCCTGTAAAAGTGTTGAAAGCCTCACCTCTTATCCTTCTATTTTAGGGGGAAGGGTGAAAACGCTGCATCCGGTAGTATTTGGAGGTATCTTAGGAAGGAGAAATAACGAAACGGATTTGAAAGAAATGGTTCAATTTAACATTCCTGAAATTGATTTGGTGATTGTTGATCTATATCCCTTTGAAGAAACGCTTAATAAAACGACCGATGAAAAATCAATCATTGAAAAAATAGATATCGGGGGCGTTGCTCTGATTCGGGCAGCGGCAAAGAATTACGATGATGTTTTGATTGTCGCATCTCCTAAAAGCTATACAGGGCTGGAAAGACTCCTTTCAGACAAAAAGGGAGGAACAACTCTTGAAGATCGAAGGCAATTCGCAGGGAAAGCATTTGAAATATGTGCCCAATATGATATTGCTATTTCAAATTATTTTAATCCACAAGATAGCATCCCGAAATTGGATCTGAGCAATAAAATAACCTTGCGTTACGGGGAGAACCCGCATCAGCAGGCTTCTTTTTATGGTGATTTAAGTCAGAGGTTCACCCAATTAAACGGGAAAGAAATTTCATATAACAATCTAGTTGATATTGATGCTGCAATCCAACTTATTGGTGAATTCAATGAAACAACATTTGCTATCATTAAACATACCAATGTTTGCGGGGTCGCTTCGCGCGTTACAATTTTAGATTCATGGAAAGATGCCCTTGCAGGAGATCCGGAAAGCGCATTTGGCGGTGTTCTAGTTTGCAACGGCCCTATTGAAAAAGACACCGCTGAAGCAATAAGCGAAATATTTTTTGAGGTATTGCTGGCAAAAGATTTTAGTGAGGAAGCCATTACCATCTTAAAAACTAAAAAGAACAGGATCTTATTAACTTACACGAAACCTGACCATATAGAATCAGAAAGTTATAGGAGTTTGCTTGGCGGGACGCTGGTTCAAAATAAGGATGATGGGAATTTTGTCGAATGGAAAGAGGTTGGAGGCAGAGAAACTACCGGCAAAGAAAAAGATGATTTAATTTTTGCCAATATCGTTTGCAAACATCTTAAATCCAATGCCATTGCACTGGTAAAAAACAAACAACTGATTGGCAAGGGTTGTGGACAAACCAGTCGTATTGATGCTTTGAGAAACGCCATCGAAAAAGCGAGGCAATTTAAATTTGATTTACAAGACTCCGTTCTTGCGTCAGATGCATTTTTCCCATTTGATGAT